>Ga0126378_10004109_pt1 | contig 11051 bp, 10 predicted proteins | sample PanSoiMetPlot_23_FD_92587 | JGI IMG/M metagenome (GOLD analysis project Ga0126378, IMG submission 92587) | Tropical forest soil microbial communities from Panama - MetaG Plot_23 | ecosystem: Environmental > Terrestrial > Soil > Tropical forest > Bulk soil | place: Panama | collected 2016-02-17
AGCGATGACTTGACCGCCTTGTTGCGCTGCCTGGCCTTCTCGTTCTGCTTGTTGCGCTTGATCTGGGACTTGATGTTCGCCACGCGTATGCCTCGCTACGTTCGTTCGATGAGTCTGATGTGCCCGGCGCGAGCCGAAGGCGCTGGCGCGCCCGGCGCGGGAACCGCGGGCATGCGGGCAGCCGATCAAGAAGGATATCCGAGCTTTGGCCTTTCGCTCAAACCGACTGCGACTTCAGCGAGTGTGCCTCACATCGCCCGCGTGACCCGTGGCGCGGGCATAGCCACGAGCGTGCGACCATAGACGGCGGCTTGCTTGCCGAGGAACTTACTGCTACCTGGGCAGTTACATCGAACGGAAGATCGTGTCACCAATGTCCGAGCCGTCTGCAGCTGCGACGCCGAACACGGGGCTGCCTGAGCCGTCACGTACCGATCAGGCGGTGATCAGGAACTTCTGCATCATCGCGCACATCGACCACGGCAAGTCCACGCTGGCCGACCGGATGCTACAGCTCACCGGGGTGGTCGGCGACCGGCAGATGCGCGCGCAGTATCTCGACAGGATGGACATCGAGCGCGAGCGCGGCATCACGATTAAGAGTCAGGCGGTCCGCCTGCCATGGCGTGGTGGCGACGGAACGAACTACGTGCTCAACCTGATCGACACGCCGGGCCACGTCGACTTCTCCTACGAGGTGTCCAGGTCGCTGGCGGCGTGCGAGGGCGCGGTCCTGCTGGTCGACGCGGCCCAGGGGATCGAGGCACAGACGCTGGCCAACCTCTACCTGGCGCTTGATGCCGATCTGCACTTGATCCCGGTGCTGAACAAGATCGACCTGCCCGCAGCCCAGCCGGAAAAGTACGCCGAAGAGCTGGCGAAGATCATCGGCTGCGAGCCCACAGACGTGTTGCGGGTCTCAGCGAAGACCGGGGAGGGCGTGGCGGACCTGCTCAACGCCGTGGTAGCGCAGGTCCCGCCGCCGGGCGGCAATCTCGACGCGCCAGCCAGGGCGCTGATATTCGACTCGGTCTACGACACCTACCGGGGCGTCGTGACGTACGTGCGGATGATGGACGGCCGGCTGTCGCGGCGGGAGCGGACGCTGATGCTCTCCACGCGGGCGGTCCACGAGACGCTCGAGGTGGGGGTCATCTCGCCGGAGCCCGTCCCTTCCGACGGGCTCGCTGCCGGTGAGGTCGGCTACCTCATCACCGGGGTCAAGAATGTTCGCCAGGCCAGGGTCGGCGACACGCTCACCAGCGCCGCGCGACCGGCGGCTGAGCCGCTGGCTGGCTACGCTCACCCCAAGCCGATGGTGTTCTCCGGGCTCTATCCCGTCGACGGCGACGAGTATCCGGACCTGCGCGACGCACTCGACAAGCTGCGCCTGAACGATGCCTCGCTGGTCTACGAGCCCGAGACCTCGACAGCGCTCGGGTTCGGGTTCCGATGCGGGTTCCTTGGCCTGCTGCACATGGAGATCATCAGGGAGCGCCTTGAGCGGGAGTTCGATCTCACGCTGATCTCTACCGCGCCGAACGTGGTCTACCGGGTCATGATGGACTCAGGCGCCGAGGTCATCGTGACCAACCCGAGCGAGTTCCCCGGCGGGCCAGACGGGATCGCCACCAAGACCGGCGTGATCGCCGCAGGCAAGATCGGCCAGGTGTTCGAGCCGGTCGTCAGGGCGACGCTTCTCGCTCCCGCGGAGTACATCGGCGCGATCATGGAGCTGTGCCAGTCCAGGCGCGGCGCGCTGATTGGCATGGAGTACCTGTCGGCGGAGCGGGTGGAGATCAGGTACACGATGCCGCTTGCCGAGATCATCTTCGATTTCTTCGACCAGCTCAAATCGCGCACCAGGGGATATGCCTCACTCGACTATGAGCCCGCCGGAGAGCAGGCGGCCGACCTGGTCAAGGTCGACATCTTGCTGCAAGGACAGCCGGTCGACGCGTTCAGCCAGATCGTGCACGCTGACAAGGCTCGCGAGTACGGCCTTTCGATGACCTCGCGGCTCAAGGACCTGATCCCGCGCCAGCAGTTCGAGGTGCCAATCCAGGCGGCGATCGGCGCGCGGATCATCGCCAGGGAGAACATCAGGGCGCTGCGCAAGGACGTGCTCGCGAAGTGCTACGGCGGCGACATCACCCGCAAGCGCAAGCTGCTCGAAAAGCAGAAGGAAGGCAAGAAGCGGATGAAGATGATCGGCCGCGTCGAAGTTCCGCAGGAGGCCTTTGTTGCCGCGCTGACCGCCGACCAGGGCGCCGAGCGCAAGCCTTGAGCATCACGAGCCGGCGATGCCGATGATGAGCGCCAAGATCGCGAGCAGCGGCAGGACGACGCCGGTATAGCCAAGGACCAGGCCCGTTATCGCCATTCCGTCGCCGGTCTCACCGGTCTCTCTGATCTGGCTTCTGGCAATGTGGCCGCAGACGATCGCGATGATCCCGCCCACAAAGGGAAGAATGACCTGGCCGACGCCGAAGCTGAGGGAGACCACGGCGAGCGAATTCGTGCCGCGCGCCGCCAGCGGATAGGACCCGGGCCTGTACGGCACAGGCTGGCGCAGGTCGACAGTAAGCGCGCCGAGCTCGTCGTAGGTCTTGGCCTGCATCAGGGTGCCGGCGCGTGACTCGAACTCTTCAAAGGTCAGCCTGCCGTCGGCGTAGGCAGCCTTGAGCAGTTCGTGCACGCTGTCCCTGTCGGCGTCGGTCGCCCGCATCTGCCCGTGGCCGCTCACTGTCATGTGCCTTGCCTCCACACGGCATCGCAGGGCGTTGAAAACTGCTTTCAAGGTTAACCCCACGGTGAGCTAGCCTGCGGGCATGGCAAGCGCTCGCGTCGTCGCAGTCAGCACCGGTGTCGTCGCGGACCTCGTGATCGCCGGGCAGCCCGACCACAGCGCGATCGACAAACGCCCGGCGGCTGGCCCGGTCCGCGTCCGCCCGCTCGGCCTTGCCGGTGACGAGCATGGCGATACGCAACACCACGGGGGACTCGACCAGGCCCTCTACGCCTATGCTCGCGAGGACCTGGACTGGTGGACCGAGCGGGTCGGCCGCGAGCTGCGCAGTGGCGAGTTCGGCGAGAACGTCACCACGTCGGGAATCGACGTCTCCGCCGCGCTGATCGGCGAGACCTGGCGAATGGGCGAGGTCGTCGTCCAGTTGACAGCGCCCAGGATCCCGTGCGAGACGTTCAAGGCCTGGATGGGCGAAGAGCACTGGGTGCGGCGATTCGCCGCCGCCGGGCGTCCGGGCGTGTACCTGCGGGTATTGGCCGGGGGCGAGATTACAGCGGGCGACGCCATCCAGGTGCTGGCGAGGCCTGAGCCGCGCGTGACCGTGGCCGAGTCGATGCTGGCGTACTACGGCGACGCCGGGTTGATGACGGCCTTGCTGACCGTGCCGGGCCGCGCGGCCAAATGGGATGCGATCGCCGACCGCGTGCTTGGCAGGACGGTCGCATGAGGGCCGCCAGCACTCGCGCGGAGACAGGCTGAGCGTGCCTGGCGCGCCGCCAGACGGGTTGCCGGTTCCGCCTGACGGACGGCTGGAACCCGGCGCGCTCGCAGAGCTCCGCGGGAGTTCGTTGGGCATATATGTGCATGTCCCTTTTTGCGCCACCAGGTGCGGCTACTGCGATTTCAACACCTACACGGCCGCTGAACTGGGCGGCGGGGGAGCGAGGGACCGTTATGCCGGCCTGGCGATCCAGGAAATCAAGCTCGCGCGGCTGGTGCTCGGCGATGCAGCGCCGGCGGTCAGCACCGTATTCTTCGGGGGCGGGACGCCGACCGTGCTCCCACCAGCCGACCTGGCCGCGATACTCGGCGCCATCGGCGCGGAGTTCGGTCTCGCGCCTGGTGCCGAGGTGACGACCGAGGCGAACCCGGAGAGCGTGGACCAGCGCAGTCTCGCGCGGCTTCGCGAGGCGGGATTCACCAGGATCTCGCTTGGCATGCAGAGCGCGGCCGAGCACGTGCTGAATGTGCTTGACCGTTCGCACACGCCAGATCGGCCGGAGCAGTGCGTCGCCTGGGCACGGGCGGCCGGCTTCGCCCACGTCAGTCTTGATCTGATCTACGGAACGCCAGGCGAGACTGCCAAGGACTGGGATTTGTCGGTGCGATCGGCCCTCGACGCCGGCCCTGACCATATCTCGGCGTACGCGCTGATCGTGGAGGAGGGAACCAGGCTCGCGGCCAGGATCAGGCGCGGTGAGCTGGATCCGCCTGACGACGACGAGATGGCCGACCGCTATCTGGCAGCTGACGACCTGCTGACGGCCGCAGGCTTGCGCTGGTATGAGATCTCCAACTGGGCGGCGGGGCCGGGCTCCGCCTGCAGGCACAACCTGCTCTACTGGACCGGCGGCAACTGGTGGGGGGTCGGGCCAGGGGCGCACAGCCATGTCGGCGGCACCCGCTGGTGGAACGTGCGGCACCCTGCGGCGTACTCGGCCAGGATCACCGCCGGTGTCAGCCCAGGTCAGGCCCGTGAAGTGCTGTCCGAGGCCGAGCGCGGGGCTGAGCGGATCATGCTGGAGACCAGGCTGGCAGCCGGCGTCCCAGTCAGCGCGCTGGGGCATGCGGGCCGGCGTGCTGCCGAGGTGGCGGCGGCGGACGGGCTGGCCGATGCCGGTGCACTCGGCGCCGGGCGGGTCGTGCTCACCAGGCCCGGCAGGCTGCTGGCGGACGCGGTGGTCCGCGGCCTGACTGGCTGACCTGGCGGACCCGTTGGCCCAGTCAGGCGGTACCGGCCGAACCCGCCGGTGTCGGCACGGAGACTTTGACGGGTGTGTCTGCGTATCGTTCGGCCATAGACTTGGCACTCGGGTTGATCGAGTGCCAGGGAGGTGACCACGTGCTGGATGACAGGAAGCTGGCGGTGTTGCGCGCCATCGTCGAGGACTATGTGTCCACGAACGAGCCCGTCGGCTCCCGCGCGCTCGTCGACCGGCACAACCTGGACGTTTCGCCGGCCACGATCCGCAACGACATGGCAGTCCTTGAGGAGCAGGGGTACATCGTCCAGCCGCACACCAGCGCAGGACGGATTCCTACCGACAAGGGCTATCGCCTGTTCGTGGACAAGCTGTCGGCGATCAAGCCCTTCTCGTCAGCCGAGCGGCGCGCGATCGAGACGTTCCTTGCAGGCGCCTACGATCTCGATGACGTGGTCATGCGAACTGTCAGGCTGCTTGCCCAGCTAACCCGCCAGGTCGCCGTCGTCCAGTATCCGTCGCTCAGCAAGTCGGCGGTCAGGCACGTCGAGCTCGTGCCGGTCACCGAGCGCCGGCTGCTGCTCGTGCTCATCACCGACACCGGGCGTGTCGAGCAGCGCGTCGTCGAGATGCCCGCGAGCTTCGACGAGGACTCGATCATGCAGCTGCGCGCGGTGCTCAACGCGTGCCTGGACGGCCGAAAGCTCACCGACGTCGCAGCCGTGGTCGCCGATTTGCCCGAGCGGGTCCAGCCGCGGGAACGAGCTAACGCCGCCGCGGTGTTCTCCGTGATACTGGAAACCCTGGTGGCGCGGCATGAGGAGAAGATAATCGTGGGGGGTGCGTCCAACCTGACCGCCGCTGACTTCTCCCAGGGGCTGCGCGAGGTGCTTGAGGCGCTTGAAGAGCAGGTCGTGCTGATGCGGTTGCTCGGCGAGGTCGACGACCAGGCGTCGGTGACAGTGAGGATCGGGGCGGAGAACGACGTCCGCGGGCTGCGCAGGACGTCGGTCGTGGCAGCTGGCTACGGCTCAGGTGACCAGGCGCTCGCGAAGCTAGGGGTGGTCGGACCGACGAGGATGGATTATCCGACGACGATGGGGGCGGTACGCGCGGTGGCACGGTATACGGGTCAGATCCTGGCGGAGTCGTAGGGGATGAGCGTGGCAACCGACTACTACGCCGTGCTCGGCGTCCGCAAGGACGCGAACGCCGATGAGATCAAGAAGGCTTACCGCCGGCTCGCGCGCGAGCTGCATCCCGACGTGAACCCCGATCCGATCACGCAAGAGCGTTTCAAGGAGATCACCCAGGCGTACGAGGTGCTCTCTGATCCCGACAAGCGCCAGATGTACGACCTCGGCGGCGACCCGTTCGCGACGGCCAGCGCAGCGGGTGGCTTCGGCGCGGCGGGCTTCCCGTTCACCGACATCATGGACGCCTTCTTCGGCGGCGGCCAGGCAGCGCGCGGCCCGCGGAGCAGGGCACGCCGCGGTCGCAACGCAACGATCAGGGTGGACCTGGACCTGGCCGAATGCGTGTTCGGCGCGACCAGGGAGCTGACGGTGGACACCGCGGTGGTCTGCCCGACATGCTCGGGCGAGGGAAGCGCGCCGGGAACGCACCCGACCACCTGCGAGGTCTGCAACGGACGTGGCGAGATCAGCCAGGTCACCAGGTCGTTCCTCGGCCAGGTGATGACATCGCGTGCCTGCCCGGGCTGCGGCGGCTTCGGCACGGTCATCCGGCGGCCGTGCCCGGAATGCGACGGGGACGGGCGGGTCAGGACCAGGCGCACCGTCAAGGTGCGCATCCCGGCCGGCGTCGAAGACGGCACCCACATCCAGCTGGCAGGCGAAGGCGAGGTCGGTCCTGGCGGCGGGCCGCCTGGCGACCTGTTCCTCGAGGTGGTGCAGCGGCCGCACCCGATTTTCGAGCGGCACGGAGATGATCTGCACTGCACGCTGACGATCCCGATGACGGCGGCGGCAATCGGCGCGGCGCTGCAGATCCAGACACTGGACGGCCCGGCCACGATTGACATCAGGCCTGGCACGCAGTCCGGGCAGACAATCCCGCTGTACGGCCAGGGCTCGTCGCATTTGCACGGACCGGGCCGCGGCGACCTGGTGATCCACGTGACGGTGGAGACTCCCGTCAAGCTGGAGCCCGAGCAGGAGGAACTGCTCAGGCAGCTTGCCAGGCTGCGCGGCGAGGAGTCGCCTCCTGGCCGGTTCGCGCCAGGTGAGCAGGGCTTCTTCTCGCGCCTGCGGGATGCCTTCAACGGCCGCTGAGGGCCGCACGTGTCCGCGAGCCGGAGCCGACGCTGATCCCGCCAGTGTTCGTCTGCGACCGGGAGCAACTCGGCCGTGACCTCGTCACTCTGACTGGCGCTGAGGGCCGGCACGCGACCACTGTGCGCCGGATCGCGCCCGGCGAGAGGGTCGACCTGACCGACGGTTCTGGCCTGCTGGCCGAGTGCGAGGTCGTAGCTGCCAGGCCGCGCGCCGGCGAACTCGACCTCGCGGTGCTCGCCCGCCGCACTGACCCGGAGCCGCGGTGCGTGCTGACCGTTGTCCAGGCCATTGTGAAGGGCAGCGCGGGCGAGCTGGCAGCGGAGCTGATGACCGAGGTCGGGGCCGACACGATCGTGCCTTGGGACGCGGAGCGTAGCGTGGCGCGATGGCGCCAGGGCCGCGAGGAGAACGCGCTCGGCCGGTGGCGCACGGCGGCGCGCGAAGCCGCCAAGCAATCGCGCAGGAGCCGGTTCCCCGTCGTGACGGCGCAGGCGCGGACCGCTGACGTCATCGAACTGGTTCGCCGCGCCGAACTCGCGGCAGTGCTTGACCCAGCCGGCGAGGCAGCGCTGGCAACGCTGGCGTTGCCGTCCGATGGCGAAATCGTCGTGGTCGTCGGGCCTGAGGGTGGGATCAGCCCACGCGAGCACGCCAGCCTGATGGCAGCCGGCGCGGTGAGCGCGAGGATCGGCCCGACGATTCTGCGCAGCTCTACAGCGGGCGCGGTCGCGGCGGCGCTCGTGCTCAGCCGGTGCGGCCGGTGGGCCTGAGGGAGCCGGTGCGGCCGGTGGGCCTGAGAGAGCCGGTGCGGCCGGTGGGCCTAAGAGAGCGAGGCCTTCGGCGCGCTCCAGCGGTCATCTGGCGCAGCGCGGCGGTGCGGAACTGCTTCTCGCAGCCGCCGACCTCACAGCCGCGGCTCCAGGCGCTGATGCGGCCGCGGCCTGCTGGGCGGCCTGGCTCACCGCGGTGGTGGCCGCCGACGGGCTCGGCGACGCCGTTGGGCTTGTGCTGGTCGTCGTTGGGGTCGGGCTCGACGAGGGTGATTGGCTTGGGCTGGTCGTCGTGGGGCTGGCGCTCGGCGAGGTGGTCGGGGTGCCAGAGGGCGAAGGGCTAGTCGATCCGGGCGTCGTTGTGCAGCTACGCGTTGGTGACGGCGTTCCGCTCGAAGAATTGCTGGCTCCGCGCTGGCTGGAGGAGGTGGCGGTCTTGCTCAACTCGGCGTGCCGGCCTCCGCTGCCGCCCCCGCCTGGGCCGTTTTGGCTGCTGTTCTTGGCCGGAGCGATCACCTGGGGAAGCGCGGCGATCGCCAATGAGGCCGCCGCCACGACGAACGCGCCGGTGGCGACCGCCGCGGCCGGTCGCAGCCACCCAAACCAGCCCATGCGTCCTGGGCGCTCAGATTCTGGCCGGAACCTGTCCGCGACTACACCGGCCGCGTACCGGACCCAGATGACGGCGGGCTCGAGCCGCCGAAAAAGCGACCACAGGACAACGATCGCGCCCAAGGTGCGCCATCTGGGCAGCTGTGCCTGCGCTCTGGCGGAGATCTTGGCTCTGATCCGCTCGAGCCCGTCGGCGCCTGGCTCGATCGAGTCGGCCGCCAGCCGCAGCGCGTTGCGCAGCGCCCCTTCCAGCACAGGCTGTCGGGAATTTGCCGGGCGGCGGTGACTCATGTCTCACGCTCCAAGACGGACCGCAGCGCGGACATCGCTCGCGATGTGTGGCTCTTCACGGCGCCGCGGGTGATGCCCATCGCCGCCGCGATCTGCGCCTCTGACAGGTCGCCGTAAAACCGCAGCACGACGACCTCGCGCTGGCGGTCAGGGAGCGAACGGAGCGCGGCGACTACCGAAGACCGCTCGATCAGCGCCATGGCACCGTGCTCGGCGCTCGGCATGTCTGGGGCGGCCTTGGGCGCGTTGCGATCGACGACGACGCGATGCCGGAGCACGGAACGTGACCGATTGACGACTGCAGCGCGGAGGTACGAGAGTGTCTTCTCGCTGTCGCGCAACCGGTGCAGCCCGGCGTGCAGTGCGACGAACGAGTCCTGCACGACTTCCTCCGCGGTCGAGATGTCGTGGACGAGCAGCGTGGCCAGGCGTACGAGTGATCGGTAGTGCGCGCCGTACAGTTCCGTTATCGCGCTATCTGCGTCAGTCGAGCACACGCCGTTGGCGGCGGCTGCGTCCCGTGCGTTTAGGTGCGTATCTGACGTAACCGGCCCAAGTGCCGTGGCCGCAACGAGGGTCTCGGTCACCTTCTCTTGACGCGCGGGCGTGCCGCTAGGTTCACGCGCTGTCATGACCAGATGTCGCGCGGGGCACTCGCGTCCGGTCTGGTCTCACGAATCCCACCGCTCCAAGACGTCTCTGATCGGGCCTTGCGACGCTACGGCCGGGCAGCGCCTAGCGGCGTCCCCTGCCCGTGGTCGCGCTCGCTGAGCTTGCGGTCGAGACCATCCGCCAGGGCCGCTTACCCGGCGGCCGCTTGGCCGCACGCTCACAGCACGCCAATGGCCCGACGGGGCGCTCGGGCTGCGGCGCGCTGCAGGTTCGCCGTGCTGCAACCTTATATGTCGTGAGCCGCGTCAGCACGTCACACGTTAGTATCGGCCCGTGCCCGACTGCCTATTTTGCAAAATCGTGGCCGGCGAGATCCCGGCGACGCGAGTGCTCGAAACCGAGCGCGTCCTTGCATTTCGCGACATCAATCCGCAGGCGCCAATTCACGTGCTGGTCATCCCGAAATCTCACTATCCTGACTTGATGGGCTTGGCCGCGGCCGGTGACGGGCTGCTGGCCGAGGTCGTCAGCCAGGCGCACGAAGTAGCCGTGTCTGGGGGCATTGCGGAGACCGGGTATCGCGTTGTCTTCAATACAGGCAGTCAAGCCGGCCAGACGGTCCCGCACGCTCATGCGCATGTACTTGGCGGCAGGGCGATGGCGTGGCCGCCGGGATGAGGCACCCGGGATGAGGCGGGGTTATTGAAGAAGGATCCGAGCGAAAACGGGAAGTCCGGATCGGCCACGGGGGCGGGCGGCGCGACGTCCATGCGGATCGTGATCGCAGAGCCGCACTCGATGGTCAGCCTGCTCGGCTCGCGCGACGAACTGCTCCATGTCATCGAGGAGGAATTCGACTCCGACATCCACGTCCGCGGCAACGAGATCACCGTCACCGGATCAGCGAGCGAGGCGGCAGTCATCGGCGAACTCTTCGACGAGCTGACTGCGCTGATCGGGAGCGGTACCGAGGTGACGCCCGAGGTCGTGCGGCGCAGCGTCGCGATGCTCAGGCGTAAGAGCGGAGCGCGCCCGGCGGACGTGCTGACCCTGGACATCTTGTCGAGCCGCGGCCGGACGATCCGGCCGAAGACGGTCAACCAAAAGCGCTATGTCGACGCCATCGACAAGCACACGATCGTCTTCTCGATCGGGCCAGCCGGCACCGGCAAGACCTACCTGGCCATGGCCAAAGCCGTCAAGGCGCTGCAGGCGAAGGAAGTCAACAGGATCATCCTGACCAGGCCAGCAGTGGAGGCAGGCGAGCGACTCGGATTCCTGCCAGGCACGCTGTACGAGAAGATCGACCCGTACCTGCGGCCGCTCTACGACGCGCTGCACGACATGGTCGATCCCGATTCGATCCCGCGGCTGCTCACCGCAGGCACGATTGAGATCGCTCCGCTTGCCTACATGCGCGGCCGGTCCCTGAACGACTCATTCATCATTCTCGACGAGGCGCAAAATACCTCGGCGGAGCAGATGAAGATGTTCCTGACCAGGCTCGGCTTCGGCAGCAAGATCGTCGTCACCGGTGATGTCACGCAGGTCGACCTGCCCGCGGGCCAGGTCAGCGGGCTGCGCGTGGTTCAGGACGTGCTCGAGGGGCTGTCCGACATCTACTTCTGCATGCTCACCGCACACGACGTCGTCAGGCACAAGCTGGTCGCGGACATCGTGGACGCCTACGCGCGGTACGACGCCACCCGGGCTGCGACCGAGACCGGCCGCCTGTCGG
>Ga0126378_10004110_pt1 | contig 11051 bp, 8 predicted proteins | sample PanSoiMetPlot_23_FD_92587 | JGI IMG/M metagenome (GOLD analysis project Ga0126378, IMG submission 92587) | Tropical forest soil microbial communities from Panama - MetaG Plot_23 | ecosystem: Environmental > Terrestrial > Soil > Tropical forest > Bulk soil | place: Panama | collected 2016-02-17
CGAGGGACTGCTGCTGCGGATCACCAAGGTGATGGACCCGGCGCAAGCCCACGGCGAGTACATGGGCATCACGCTGATCGAGCCGGCCGCGGCCGTCGCGCTCGCTGACTGTCTCGAGTCGACCTGGCGCGGCGATCCGAGCTTGTATTACGAGGACGGGTTCGCCGAGTTCTGCGAGCGCGGCGGCGCGGTGCTTGGCGCGCCCATCGGCACGGTCGACTGGGTCGAGGTGGATGATCTCGATGACTTGCGCCGGGCCAGGGAAATCGCGGACCGCTGCTAGTCTGCCGGGGAAACCCCGGTCTCCGCCGCGGGCCCAGTCACCTGAGGCTGGAGGAACGTTCATGGCGCTGCTGGCGAGAATGCTCGCCGCCCCGCTGGTCATCGACGTCAGGCCGGGCGCGCTCGCCGATTTCGCCAAGCTCCTGACGGACAGGAAGATCGCGGCGAACGGGCGGGTCGCCGTCGCCGTCGGCGCGGGACAAGGTGAGGCGATCGCCGCGAGGCTGCCGCCCGGTACCGCCGACGTGATCAAGCTAGGCGGTGGGGGGTACGACAGTGCCGTCGCTCTGGGTGCCAGCCTGCGCGCCGGCGGTTACGAGGCCGTCGCGGGCGTCGGCGGCGGCAGGACTATAGACGTCACTAAGCTTGCCGCGCACGTCGCAGGCATCCCCATGGTCGCGGTCGCGACCAGCCTCGCCCACGACGGGATCGCGTCACCGGTGTCGACGCTGCACCACGAGGCCGGCAGCGGGTCCTACGGCGTCGTGCCGCCCGTAGCCGTCGTCGTCGACCTGGACGTGGTCAGACGGGCGCCTGGCAGGTTGTCCACGGCCGGCATCGGCGATGCGATCAGCAACCTGTCGGCGGTCGCGGACTGGGAGCTTTCCGCGGCCGATACCGGCGAGGAGGTGGACGGGCTCGCGGTGGCGATGGCCCGTTCGGCTGCGCACGCGGTGCTGCACGAGCCGGGCCCGACCACCTCTGATCAGTTCCTCACCGTGCTTGCCGAGGCTCTGATCCTTTCTGGCATGGCCATGGCGGTGGCAGGGTCAAGCCGCCCGGCGAGTGGTGGCGACCACGAGATCATGCACGCTATCAACCAGCTCTATCCGGGAGCCGCGAGTCACGGCGAGCTGGCCGGGCTTGGCGCGCTGTTCTGCACGCACCTGCGCGGCGACGCCGACCAGTTCGCGGCGATATCGTCGTGCCTGCAACGGCACGGCCTGCCGCGCCTTCCCGCCGAGGTTGGCCTGTCGGCTGACCAGTTCATCGCGGCAGTCGACCACGCGCCGGCGACCAGGCCTGGCCGGTACACGATCCTGGAGCGCCTCGACCTGTCAGCGGCCGAGATCGCCAAGCGAGCGGAGGAGTATGCCAGGGCCATCGCTGGCTGAGCTCAGGGAGAAGGGCCAGCCGCCGGCGGTGCTCGCAAGGCTGAATGACGAGCACTGGCTCGGCCGCATCTACGGCCGCAAGCTCTCCCCGTACGCGACCTGGGTCTTCGCCCGCCTCGGCTGGTCGCCGAACGCGGTGACGGCCGCGTTCATCGTGTGCGGCGTCGTCGCAGGGGTCGTGATCGCGTTTGGCGGGCTGGCAACTGCCGTGATCGGGGCGGTGCTCGTTCAGCTCTACTTGATATTCGACTGTTCTGACGGCGAGCTCGCCAGGTGGAGCAACAGGAAGTCCACGGCCGGTGTCTACCTGGACGGAGTCGGTCACTACCTGGCCGAAGGCGCCCTGTTGGCCGGCCTCGGCTTCCGCGCGCAGGGCCCGCTGACCGTGGCCGGCGGGTACGTGACGGCCGGTGTCGCGGCAGGACTGCTCGCGATGATCGTGAAGGCGGAGACCGACAACGTGGTGGTCGCGCGCGCCAAGACCGGTCTGCCGGCCGCCCACGACGACGCGGCGCTCGCGCCAGCTAGCGCCGGGCTGGCCAGGGCGCGGCGACTCGCCAGCGTGCTGAAGATCCACCGGATCACCCAGCCGGTCGAGCTCTCGGTGCTCATCTTGATCGCCGCGATCATCGATGCGGTTGGCGGCGGATTGACCGCGACGCGGGTGCTCGTGATCGCGTGCTTGGTCGTCGCGGCCGCCATGGTGGCTGCGCACTTGGTCGCGATCATTGCCTCGAGGCGGTTGCGTTGAAATTGTCGATCGTGATCTTGACCATGGGCAACCGGCCGGCCGAGCTCGCCAGGGCGATCGAGAGCACGGAGGCGCTGCGGTCGGCAGGCGCCGAGCTGATCGTGGTCGGTAACGGTGCCGACGCTGGTCCGCTGCCGGCAGGCGCAACCGAGGTCAGGCTCGCTGAGAATGTCGGGGTGGCGGCCGGGCGGAACGCGGGCGTTGCCGCATCCGCCGGCGACGTGGTGCTGTTCCTCGACGACGACGGCTGGTACCCAGAGCCCGCGGCCATCGGTGCGCACGTCGCGGCCCGGTTCGCGGCCGAGCCGCAGCTCGCAGTGCTCTCGCTGCGGGTCGTGGACCCGGATGGCGGCCCTGGCGGGCGCTGGCACGTACCGCGGCTGAGAGCTTCTGATCCGGACAGGTCTTCGGCCGTGACGACGTTTGCCGGCGGCGCGAGCGCGATCAGGCGATCGGCGTACTTGGAGGCGGGCGGCCAGCCGGAGGCGTTCTTCTTCGGGCATGAGGAAACCGACCTGTCGTGGCGGCTCTTGGACCTGGGTTACCGGCTCGAGTACGACGCCGAGGCGGTGATGTGCCACCCGGCAATCCCGAACGCCAGGCACGCGACCTGGTACCGGACCGAGGCGCGGAACCGCGTATGGGTCGCCAGGCGGAACCTGCCGTGGCCGCTGGCTGTGGCGTACTTGGCCAACTGGGTGCTGATCACGCTGGTCAGGGAGCGGTCCTGCGGCGCATTGCGTTCCTGGTTCGCTGGTTTCGGCGAGGGCTGGAGGCTCGACCCAGGCCCGCGTCGGCCGATCAAGCTCGTCACGGCCTGGCGGATGACCCGAGCGGGGCGTCCTCCCGTCGTGTGACCGGTCTGCGGCCCACACCGTGCTCAGTGGCCGCCAAGAGGTCCGGCGAAGGCGGCCGAGTCGCTGCAGACGTTGGCGTCGGCGGTGATCCCGCCGAAGCGCCTGGACAGGCCGGACAGCGACGGCCGGTGACCGCTGGGCTTGCGAGTCGCGGAGTTCGCTGCCGGGCTTGGCGACTTGGGCCGAGGCGGCACGGTGGCGGCCTGGCCGACTCCCGGCGGGCTACTTTGCCGGCCGGCCGTGGGCCTCTCGTGCCGGATCCGCGGCAGCTTACGGTCCCTGGCGATCGCGCGGAACAGCGTGCGTGCACTCGGCGTCCATTGCACCCAAGCGGGGTTCGGCCGGTAATAGACGATCGGAACCTGGACGAAGTGGACAGCGGTCAGCGGCAGGGATCGCAGCTGCGCGGTGAGCCCGATCATGGCGCTCTGGCTGAGGCCAGCGTCGGTCGTGAGCGCGCCGGCGATGTCGCTGACCACCTTGAAGATCTTGGCCGGGCTGCCGAGCAGGCCGGCCCGCTTCACCTTCTGGGCCACCGAGGCCATCAGGTACTGATCACGCTGAATGCGCTGCAGGTCAGAGCCCTGGCCGATGTACCTGACTCGCCAGTACGCGAGCGCCGCTGGCCCCATGACGTGGTGGACGCCCGCTGACAGGCGGAGCTTCGAGCGCCGGTCGTGAATCGGGCGCGGCAGGCAGATGTTCACTCCGCCAATGTCATTGATGACGCGCTCGAATCCGGTGAAGTTGAGCTCCATGAAGTGATTGAGCCTGATCCCTGTCGTGTGCTCGATCGTCTTCCAGAGGCAGCCAGGCCCGCCGAACGCGAATGTCGCGTTGATCTGCTCCACCTGGCCGGGCGCGGCACTCTGCCCAGGCGCCCCAGGTGTCGGCGGGCAGGACAAGACGGGCACGACCGAGTCGCGCGGAATGCTGAGCACAACGGCGCGCCGTAGTCCTGGCGACAGGTGCAAGACGAGCACGGTGTCGGAGCGCTGGCCGGTCACATGGGCGCCGAACTTCTCGTTGGCGCCGCTGCGCGTGTCAGAGCCGATGACCAGGATGTTCAGAGAACGGTTGTAGCTGCGCGGCCGAACCCCTAGGCCAGTCACATTTACGTGACTGATCTTGCCGAACACGTCGCTATAGACCGTGTAAGCGGCGAGCACGCTGCCGACAAAGACAACGGCTAGGGCTATTGCTGCCCAGGCCAGCAGGCGGGAGCCGCGCCGGCGCTGCGGCGCAAAACCCCCTAGAGGCTGCTGATCGTCCCCCTGCCCCATGACCCCCTCGGCAGGGTTCTAACCAGTCGGGACGAGTTCTAACCCCCCGCCTGACCCGAGCCTGTGAACGCCGTTCCGTAGCCTTTGCATGGGTTGGTGCTCGCCTTATACCCGCCGAACTTCCCGCTGAGGTTACCGACCTTGTGCGCCGGCGGCGGACCGAGCTTGGTGAAGTCGGATCCGAGTATCAGCGTCACCTTCCCTGCGGGCAGGGAGGTCGCGCTGACCTGCTTCAATATGACCTTCCCTGGCAGTTGCGCGGCGACGGTCCGCGCGCCCGCCAGTTGGGCCGAACCCGCGTACTCAACGACCGACTTGGTGTAGTTGAAGTCGCGAGAGCCGCTTGCCGTCGTCGCGCTCACCACCTGGCCGATGTGGAAGCCGCGGGAAGCGAGCGCGGTCGAGGTCGTCCCCGCGATCCCGTGCACGCCCGACCCGTTCAGCACGTTGACCGTCACGCTTGACGCCTTGAGCAGCTTGGCTTGCTTGGACTTCGCGCCCCCCTTCGCTGGCTTCTTGCCCTTCGCTGTCTTGGGGAGCGCATGATCTCGCTGGATCGCGGCGAACAGTTTCGGGGTCTTCGAGGTGTTGAACTCGACCCAGTTCGGGTTGTTGGGATAGGTGAGCGTGGGCACCTCGATGAACTGGATCGTATGCCTCGAGACCCCGCGCAGGCTCAGCGCGATGTGGACGAGCCTGCTGGGCGTCAGTCCGGTGTCAGTGGTCAGCGCGTGCGCCTTGACTATCCCGTTGATGATCGACCATGTCTTGGTAAAGCTGTGCAACACGCCGGTCTTGAGAATCTTCTGCACCAGGCCGACCATCAGCAGCTGATCGCGCTGGATTCGCTGCAGGTCAGATCCGAGGCCGAAGTCTTCGCGCAGCCGCCACCACTCGAGCGCCTTCCACCCGTTGAGTACGTGCCACCCCGGGGTCAGTGCCAGCTTGTCGTAGTACGTCTTTCTAATGCGAACAGGCGTGCAGACCGGTACCCCGCCGATCGCGTTAATGACGCTGATGAAGCCGGTGAAGTTGAGCTGGATGAAGTTGTCGAGGTGAATTCCCGTCTGCTTCTCGAGCGTGTTCCACAGGCAGTTGGCCCCGCCGTAGGCGAAGCTGCTATTGAGCTGCTCGACCGAGCCAGGCGCGGCCGCCTGCCCCGAGAAGCCGCCGGGTTCAGCCGGGCACTTATAGATCGGCACGACCGTGTCGCGCGGGAAGCTGAGCACCGTGATGCCGCGGGCCCGCGGCGAGATGTGCACGACCATTACTGTGTCTGATCGCTGGCCCCCGACGTACCCGCCGATCTTGGCGTTCTTGCCCGAGCGGCTGTCCGACCCGATGAGCAGGATGTTCATCGCGTTGTTGAGCTTTTTCACGCCGGTGGTGTCGGTGATCTTCTGATGGTTGATGCCCTCCCACAGGCTGCGATACTTGGCGTACGCCCACAAGGTGCCGCTCACGAGCACGATCGTCATGCCGATCGCGACCCAGCCGATGAGTATCAGGCCGAGTGAGTACCGTCGTGAACGACCGCGGCGCGTGCCGTAGCGCGTCATCGAGATCCCTCCGCGAGGTTGCGTGCTGCGGCCGCCGCCGCTGCGGCCGGGCGTCGTCCGGGCCAATGGTACGCGTTCACCGGGGGAGAATAGCCCGTTAAGCCACACGTTGGAGTTGGCCGGGCCGTCCCGGTGGCGGAGGTTTCGCACTTCAAGCGACATTTGGGCTGTTGCGGCGACGTGATCCAGCGCACGTCATGGCGCCCCTTACAGTGGTTCCCGTGGCTCCCGCGAATCCGCCGCCAGGCACGACCGGTGCCCGCTCGGAACCGTCCAAGCCTGGCGAGGATGCGGCGGAGACGTCCATTGATGCGCCAGCGCCGGTGCCGTCACTGTCGAGACAGGCCAAGACGCTGACTCTCAGGGTGCCGAAGTTGCGGCTGCCGCGGCCGTCACTACCGGTGACGCTGGTGGAGGTCGAGGAGAAGCCCCCACGCGTTCGACGGGAAGCAGGCCGCGGTTTCGGTGGCCTCACGGTGCTGCCCGCGATCATCGTGGCGGGCTGGCTGGTCACCGGGCTGCCCTTGCTTCTGGCCGGAGCGTTCGCGCCAGTGCCAGTGCTGCTGATCGCGGCACCGCTGATCACGGCGCTGGCGGTCAACGTGCTGTACCGGGTGCCCCGTCGGTGGCCAATCGACCTGCCAGGCCAGGCGCGCGAGCGAAGCTGGCACACCGCATTCGGGATCGTCGGCACAGTCGCGGTTTCCGCAGGATTCACCGCGTGGCAGCTGGTCATGAGATCGCCGTCTATCTTCGCCGTCAGGCGCCCTGGGGCAGCGTTCCAGACCGGATACTGGCTCGCCCAGCACGGCTCGCTGCCCATTCCCGGCTCGTTGTCGGCGTTCGGCGGACCGCACCCCGGCCTGAACCTGTCGAGCATCGGCTTCGTCGAACACGGCCACTCCATCGTTCCGGCGGTCACAGCCGGGCTGCCGATGCTGCTGGCTGGCGGCTTCTGGACGGGCGGCATCAGCGGCGGAACGGTGATCGCGCCGATCCTTGGCGGCCTCGCTGTGCTCTCGTTCGGCGGGCTCGTCGGCCGCCTGGCTGGGCGCCAATGGGCGCCGGCCGGCGCTCTCGCGCTGGCGGTGACACTGCCCGAGATCTACGTAAGCAGAGACGCGTTTAGCGAGACGGCAGTGCAGATCCTGCTATTCGGCGGGCTGAGCATGGTGATCGACGCCATTAGCGTCCGTGGATCTGCGCGGGACGAGGCCGCTCCGGCTCCGGCGAAGGAGGCCGTGTCGCCTTTGGCCCACGAGACGGCACGGCCTGCGGCGGCCCAGACCGCACCGCCTTCGGCGGGCGAAGCCGAATCGCCTTCGGCGAGCGAGACGATGCCGATGCGCGCGATCGCTCCGTCGACGGCTCCCGCGCCACGGCGCCCGCGACTCCTCTCGGCGGCGCGCGCGATGCGCTGGCGCGGGCTCATGACGCACGTCGTCATGGCGCTGACGCCGGAGACGATGCTCGCTGGGCTGGGCGGTCTCGCGATGGGACTGACCAGCGCGGCGAGCCTGGCGTCGTTGGTGTACCTCGTCCCTGCGATCGCTGTGGCAAGCATCCTGCTTGTGGCGAGACGGCGCGCTGGAGTTGCGTTCTTCATCGGAATGGCGGTGGGCACGGGCTACGGCATCGCCGCCGGATTCTTGCTTGCCGGGCCGCCATCTGGCCCGGTGGCACGGCCGCTCGAGGTGATCGGATTCGACGCCGGGGGCGTCGTGCTTCTGATCGTCGCCGTGCTGCTCGCGCTGCGCGTTGATCGAGTACGCCGCTTCGTCCGTATGGCCGTGGCCTGGCGCCCGATGCGGTGGCTGCCTGTCATCGGCAGCGTGGCGGTGGTCGGCGCGATCGGCTGGCTCGCCGCACGGCCCGCCCTGCAGAAGGTCCGCGGGTCACTCGGCAGCGCGCAAGGCGACTACATCGCGGCCCTGCAGCGCATGGCGGGGCTGCGGATCGACCCGGCGCGGCTGTACTCAGAGGACACCCTGTACTGGGTGATCTGGTACGCGGGGATCGCGACCGTCCTGCTCGGCGCGTTCGGTGCGGCGATCTTGATCCGTCGCTGCCTGCGAACGCTGCTGAGCTGGGAAGATTCTTCCGGCACGGGCCTGCTCTGGGCGCTGCCGCTTACTGTGATTCTCGGCGGCGCCGGTGCGGTGCTCTGGCAGCCATTCACGGTCCCCGACCAGCCATGGGCGAGCAGGCGGCTCGTGCCTGTGGTGTTGCCGGGGCTGATCCTGCTCGCGACCTGGGCCGCTGCCTGGCTGACGCGCCGGGCCTGGCATCGCGGCGCCGGAGTCGTGACGATCCCTGTCGTTGCCATGTTCTGCCTCGGCGCGATGGTGGTGCCGTCGATCAGCACCTCGTTCGGCTTCGGCCTGACCCATGCCGGCGGCCGCGGCGGGCTGCACGCGACGGCGGGCGGGCTTGTGCAGCATCGCGTCGGCGCGAACGAGGCTGACGCGGTCAGGACGCTCTGCTCGGCGCTCGGACGCTCGTCGTCCGTGGTCGTCGTCGACCGGCGCGTGGCGGAGGTGTTCAGCCAGGTCATTCGGGGCATGTGCGGCGTGCCCGTGGCGTGGGTTCCGCCAGGGGCGCCGGCGGCGGTGACAGACGCGGTGCTCGCTGGGATCGCGAAGGCGGGACGCCACGCTGTCGTGCTCGGTTCCCGGGCTGATCAGGTCAGCCCGTATGGCGGTACACCGAACCTGATCTTGAACCTGTCGACCACGCAATACCCTCATGAGCTCACCCAGCCACCGGGGGCGCCGTGGCGCGCCAGGTACACGATCTGGATGGCCTCGTTTGGCTCGCAGGGCGCCGGCGTCTGATCGCCGCGGATGTGCGCCTACGCTTGGGCAGGTGCCGAGTCGGCCGGCCAGCGTCGGTGTGCTCAGCGCCGCGAGCCTGCTAATAATGGTCGCGGCCGGTGCGGGTTGCACGGGCAGGTCGGGGACGGCCGGCGGGGCGGGACACCCGACCGGCAGCGCAACCAGCAAGAGCCGCCGGAATGTTAAGCCGGCGGGAGAGCAAGGCGGCCCCATTACGCTGGCGTTCGCCGGCGACGTTCACTTCACAGGGCGCACGGCGAAGTTGCTCAGGAATCCGGCGACCGCGTTCGGCCCGATCGCGGGTCTGCTCAGGTCCGCCGACTTGACCGTGGTCAACTTGGAGACCGCGGTGACTGATCGGGGCAAGCCGCAGCCGAAGTACTACCACTTCCGCGCCAAGCCGGCCGCATTCACCGCGCTGCGCGACGCGGGCGTCGACATCGCGAACATGGCCAACAACCATGTACTCGACTACGGCAGGGTCGGTCTCGCCGACACCATGGCGGCGGCGGCCCACGCTCGGTTTCCCGTGCTCGGCATCGGCACAAACGCGGCCGCGGCCTGGGCTCCTTACGTCGTCACCGTGAAGGGCGTGCGCATCGCCTTCCTTGGGGTTTCCCAGGTCGCCGAGCTGGCGTCCTCGTGGGTGGCGACCCGCACCAGGTCAGGCGAGGCGAACTCGATCAACCTGCGCAGGACGCTCGCCGCGGTCAGGGCCGCCAAGAAGATCGCGGACGTCGTCGTCGTGATCATGCACTGGGGAACCGAGGGCCAGGCCTGCCCGGATGGCAACCAGCTCGCGCTCGCGCCGAAACTGGCAGCCGCGGGCGCGAACATCATCGTCGGTTCGCATGCGCACACGCTGCAGGGTTCAGGGTGGCTCAGGCACACGTTCGTTGCCTACGGCATGGCCAACTTCCTGTGGTGGGAGGCCTCCTACAGCACCGCCACCGGAGTGCTGTTCCTCACCTTGCACCGGCACCGGCCGCTGACCGAGCGGTTCGTGCCCGCGACCGTCTCGGCCACCGGTCAGCCCGTCGTGGATACGGGCAAGGCGGCCCGGCAGGCCCGCGCTAGCTACCGGCACTTGCGTTGGTGCACGGAGTTGTCCGCACGGCCAACGCACTGAAGCCTCAGCCCGGCCGACACGTTGAGCCCGCGATGGGCTGAACCCGCTCCGCCATGAGCCCGCAGCGCCTTGAGCCCGCAGCGCTTTAGCCCGCTCGCTGTGGTCGGCGGAGATTTGCCTGCCGCGTGTGATGGCCGTACAGTAGAGGGACCGACGCGGGGTGGAGCAGCTCGGTAGCTCGCTGGGCTCATAACCCAGAGGTCGCGGGTTCAAATCCCGCCCCCGCTACTGCATTGAGTGCAGGTCAGAGCCCCGGGGCCGAATCCCTGGGGCTTTGTCATTCCCGGCATGTGCACGGATTTGTGCACGCGAGCTCGCGTGAGTCCACTCGCGTGAGGCCGCGTAAGGCCGCATGGGCACGACTCTTCGCTCATATCTGACAGGACTCCACCGAGGATGAGTTCGGCGAGCGTCGTCGCAACCTCGCGGTGCACATCCAGGTCGGTCTGCATGTATTGGCGCATTGTGAACGCCACGTCAGAGTGGCCGATTCGCTCGCTGAGTGCCTTCCAATCGATCTTCGCATCGCGACCGGCCGTAGCGTAGCTGTGGCGCACGTCGTACAGGTTGATTGCCGGGAGTCCGGCCGCCTCAGTGATCTTTTGGAACCGGCGGGTGATCGTGTCCGGGTGCGGCGGGCGGCCGTCTTCCCAGCAGAACAGCAGTCCGCGGTCGTGGTAGTCGGGTCCGAACTCGGCCTGCTCACGGTTAACCGTCTCGATGTGCGCTCGCAGCACCGCCAGCGTCAGCGGATCAAGAGTGGCGCCGCTACGCGGCACCGCGGCGGCGCTTCCCGCGCCGCGCTCTGGCTTGAGGCCCCGCAGCGCGGACGCGCCGCCCAGGCCGCCAGTTGGCTCGGATCAGCAGGCTCACTGCGTTCCGCAAATCCGGTGGCTCTAACCGGGCCGTCTTCTCGGCGATCCAGTGTCCAGCTCGCGTCCGCCGCGTCAAGGGCGGCCCTGCCGAGCCGTCGCTTCGCGCAAACCCTTGACGCGGCAGCCACTCGCAAGGATTCGGCGCCTATCAGAAGACCGGACAAGACTGAAGATCGAGTCCGACATCCGGCTAAGACGCCGCCCTTCAACCCACCTATTGCCTGCACAACTAGGCTGCTAGCGCACGCGGGCCGCCCGAGACCATGGGAGCTTGGCATGGATCGGATCGTTCACACCCCTGACGGCCGCGTGCTCGTTGTTGAGGATGCCGGTGACCCCGCCGGCAGCCCGGTACTCGTCCACAGC
>Ga0126378_10004111_pt1 | contig 11049 bp, 9 predicted proteins | sample PanSoiMetPlot_23_FD_92587 | JGI IMG/M metagenome (GOLD analysis project Ga0126378, IMG submission 92587) | Tropical forest soil microbial communities from Panama - MetaG Plot_23 | ecosystem: Environmental > Terrestrial > Soil > Tropical forest > Bulk soil | place: Panama | collected 2016-02-17
GCAGCCCGTGAATCCCCAGCTCGAGCAGAAGCATCAGGACCAGGTCCAGCAGCTCCAGCAGAAACAGGACCAGGAATACCAGAAGGTGCAGCGGAAGCAGCAACAGCAGCAACAAAGGGAGTATCAGCAGGAGCAGAAGCTCCAGGAGCTGCACGCCAATCAGCAACGCCAGCAACAGGAGCAACAAAAACAGGAACAGCTCCAGCAAAAGCAGCAACAGCAGTTGCAGCAGATGGAGCAACGCCACGATCAGCAGCAGCGGCAACTCGAACAGAAACAGAATAACGAGCACAACCGCCCCGCTCCGCCCCAAAAGGAACAGAAGCAAAACGACCAAAAGCATTCAAAGAACGAGGACAAGCCGCCTCATCGTTAACGGCCGCAGCTTGTTTCTTCCTCCGCAGGGAGCATGCCCTCCGGGGAACGCCCTTTGTTTGCCGCTGTGCTATCTTGAAGCCTCATGGCCATCGCCTCCCTCAACCCGGCGATGTTTCGCCGCGTCACCGGGGCGTTTACCACCGGGGTTACTGTCATTACTGTCGAACGCGAACCCGGACGCGTCCATGGCATGACCGCAAACTCCTTCACCTCGGTTTCCCTCGATCCGCTGCTGATTCTTGTCTGCGTCGATCAGGATGCGCGGTTGCTCTCTTTCCTGAAAACCCAGCGCCGCTTTGGCGTAAGCATCCTCCGCGAAGGGCAGGAAGCGCTTTCCGAGCATTTCGCGAAGGGCGAACAAACTCCGGAAGTGGAAGCGCGCCTGGGTATTCGTTTCGATTGGACCCCGTTGGGCATTCCACTCCTGCACGACGCACTCGCGCACCTCGCCTGTGAAGTCGTGGCCGAACATCCCGCAGGCGACCACACTATCTTTATCGGCGAGGTCGAAAGCATGGATTGCTGCGAGGGCGAGCCTCTCCTCTATCACCGCGGCCAGTACCGCCGCCTGGTCCGCTGACAAAAACACAGGTTGCGTCATCAAATAGCAGGCCCTTCAAATCTCTGAAGAATGAACTGACCGAAAATGGCCACCAAAAACTGGGGCAACCGCCCCTGGACCATCGATTTTCAAGCACCTCACCGTCCGCTTCCCGCATCCGCGGATATCGCCATTGTCGGCGGCGGCTTCACGGGCCTCGCCGCTGCTGCCTGGCTCAAGCGCCTGGCTCCGGAAGAATCCGTGGTCCTTCTTGAATCCGAATCCTTCGGCGCCGGCGCCAGCGGCCACACCGGCGGCATGGCCCTTGCGGAATCGGGTGCCGGCGATTTGCCCGGACTCGGCGACGTGCTTGCCGGTTATCAAAAAATCTTCCATGAGTTAAACGTTGATGGCGATCTGTGCCTTCCGGGCGTCTATGAGTTGGGTCGCAGTAACGCTCTCCAGAATTCGCCGATTCTGTGGACCGATTCCGGCAATCTTCAGGCCGTGAAGGAGGTCACCGGCGGCACCGTCAATCCGGGAAAGGTCGTCAGTGGCTTGGCCGCGGCAGCTGAACGCAACGGCGCACTCCTATTCGAAAACGCCAACGTGGAGCGCTGCGAATTCTCGGACCCTATTCGCGTGCGTACCTCTCTCGGCTCGCTCGAGGCAAAGCTGGTTCTGTTCGCCACCAACGCCTATGCACTGGAACTCACCCATTGGACCGAACGTGCGGAAGCCTGCTTCACCCTTGCCGTTGCAACCGAAGCTCTGCCTGGCGCTGCGCTAAGCGAAATCGGCCTCGGGGAAGGGAAGCCTTTTTACACTGTGGACCTTCCTTATCTGTGGGGGAGACTGCTCGGAAGGCAAATCATTTTTGGGAGTGGTCTGGTTCATTTTGCGGACTGGCGTGAACTGCATGTCCTGGACATCGCGAAAGGGGAAGCCGCGCAACTGTTCGCGCGGCTGGAAGGCCGCATCCGCGGGTTGCATCCCAAGCTTACTGGCGTGAACATCAAGCACCGCTGGGGGGGCCCAATTTGTATCACGCAAGGTTGGAGGCCCATCTTCGAGCGCCATCCGCAAAGTGAAAATGCGATGGTGCTCGGGGGCTACTCGGGTCACGGTGTAGCGCAGTCGGTCTATCTGGGTGCGTGGGCCGCCGAAGTTCTCCTCGACAAGCGCCCCCTGCCCGACTGGAAATAGCCGCTCGCGAATCCTCCTGCTTGGCATCCTGAGGCCCGCGCCGTTTGCGGGCTGAAGGATCTCAACGATCAGAATCTTGGCTTGAAATCGTCCTTCTATCCAGAAATCCCAAACGCCGGCAGCGTCTTCAGCATTGCCGAAAGCCCGTTCCAGATAATCTGCACACCGATACAAACCAATAAAAATGACGATAGTCTCATGATCACGTTCATCGAAGTTGAGCCAAGCACTTCCGCCAGGCGATCGGAAAACGCATAGCAAAGATAAATGCTCACCGCGATCAGCGCCGACCCGATCAGCGCGCCAATCATCGAATAAAGAAGGGATTGATTCAGATGCTGCTCGTTTGCGCCCAGTGTAATCGCCACGGAGATGGACCCCGGCCCCACTGTAAGGGGCAGCGTCAGCGGGTAAAACGCTTTCTGAAACAAATCGTTTGTGTCCACGGTGCGGTGCACGTCCGCCTTTGCGTCGTCCTCATCCTTGTGTTTCAGGAGGGCCCAGCCCGTGGTGGCCACCATCAGCCCGCCGCCCACTTGCACAACCGGTATGGAAATCCCGAAGAACGCCAGAATGTGCGTTCCGATAAAATAGGACGCGACAATCAGTGCAATGCTGTTCATCGCGATGCGCCGCGAAAGCAGCTTGCGCTGTTCGGCGGAGTAATACCTCGTCAAAGAAAGAAAAATCGGCGCACCTCCCAATGGGTTCACGATCGGGAACAACGCTGTAAGAACGAGAAAAGTCGATGTCAAAAGGCGCGCCATGAGCTCAGAAAAGTATATCTACAATGCTTACTTTGCTGAAACAAGCTTTGCCGTGATGATAGCCTGACCCACGTGCCGCTGCGTGTGATCCGCCACGTGAACCAGCAACCCGCCCAGCGTTGTCGGCAATCGCTTTTTGCCCACTGTCCTCGCAAGTGCCGGATCCAGTGGGGCCAACGCGCGCACGCGGTGGCCTGCGCGCGCAATTGTGGCATCCAGTTCGGCCAGAATCTCCTCGGCTGTGCCACCGGGTGACTTCTCGTTTTGCAACCTTTGCATCTGCATGTCCGACAAACCGCCGCCCTCCGCGTATGTCAGCAGCCGGTCGATGCTTCCCGCGATATGCCGCAATTGGAACGCCACGGAAGCCAGCCCTGCCGGCTGCGCTCGAACTTGTTGCGCGCTCAACGCGCCGCACCACTTGTGTAAATCCTCCTGTGCCAGTTCTAGTGCATGCAGTACTCCGCGCGCCAGCGGAGGTAGTTCGCCTAGCGTTCCCCGAAGCCACGGCTCGGGACGCGATTCCTTCTTCTCACTCATTTAGGTTCTCCGGCAAAGAAGATGCAGTTACCATGTAACGGATAATCACCGGGAAGCGGCCAGCATGAACAAAGTCATCGCCGTCTTATTTTCCTTGCTGTACGCCGTCGTCGCCTGCTTTCTGGCGCTCGTGGGAAGCTTCCATGGACCTGGCTTGTTCCCGTATTTTGTGCTTTGTCTCCTGGCTCTCGTCCTGGGTATTTGGTGGTGGCTAAGCTTTTTCCTCCCGGCGCACAAACCCCGGCATCCCTTGCTATGGCTCATTCTTTGTGGTGTCGGCTTGGGCGTGCTATTGATGGAGGGGATTTTCGCCGGACAGCGGACCTTGGCTGCCTGGGAATTCCGTCAAATGGAAAAGCGCGCAGCAGCCACCCAGGTTGCGGATATGCAGGACGAACCCCTGCTTTGGAAAGACGGCGCGCCCATTGGCATTCGCCTCCGTTATTCCCTGCGCTTTCCGGATGACGATTATTTCTGGCAGTCGCCGTTTCTGTTTCCCTCCATGGATCTGGGTTACACCGTGGGCTGGAACATCGTCGGAGAAAACATCGAGCCACCCCTGCGGATCGTGAAGCCCGGCGCCGACCTGGTTCCCATCGAGGCCGCTCATTTGCCGCCCGACGTCCGCCGCTATGAACGGGGCAAGCTTTATCGTTTCACGGTCGACCTGGTCCCGGATTTCCTCGCCCTCAGTTCCGACAGGACGAACGTGTGCGTCGTAAGGCCCGCGCCTCAATTTGCGGCCCGCCTCGAGAAACTCCTTTCCCTCGATGACGACATTTCATTCATGGTCACGGTAAGTGGAACGAATTTCCGTGCCCCGACCCGGAATTCCTATAGCCCGAAAACCTTTTATGATGCCGCTATCAAAAATGGCGCCACCGATTGCAAATACCTGGATGGCCGGATTTCTTTCCATCCGAGCCCCGCAAATTGACACGCGAATCCGCACCCAATAGCATGGAAAATTCCGCGAAGATAAAATGATCTCTTTGCGGTCAGGAACCTGCCCGGCATGAAATCGGTTTTTTTATTCGTTCGCGCAGCCGCCATTCTTTTCCAGGCGACGGCGTTAACCCTTGCCGCCCCCGCCTCCATCGGTACCGCTGACAGCCAGCGCTACCTCAGCGATATCAAAACACTCACGCAGGAAAAAATGGAAGGCCGCGGGGATGGCACCAGAGGGCTCGTGCGCGCCGAACATTTTCTAGAAGCGCGCTACAAAAACCTTGGCCTCCAGCCTGCCGGCACCCATGGCTTTCTCCAACCCTTTGTCGTCACTACGGGCGCCAGGCTCAATGCCCAAAATCATTTCTCCATTCAAAATGGGCAAACCAAGGCCGAGCTGAAGCTCAACCTGGACTACGTCCCCTTCAGCTTCTCGCAGTCCGGCTCGGTCTCGGTGCTCTTGGTCTTCGCAGGTTACGGCGCCACGGCCGATGAATTCGGCTACGATGACTACGCTGGCATAGACGTGAAAGACAAAATCGTCGTCATTCTGCGCTATGAGCCTGCCGCCTTCGCTGCCAAGTCTGGAAATCAAGGCTTGACCCAACACTCGCAGCTCGTCGCCAAGGCCATCAACGCGCGCAACCATGGCGCCAAGGGCCTGCTCTTGCTCAATGGCAAGCTCGGCGATGGTGAGGAAGATCTCCTCACTCGTTTTGGCAGTGTCAGCGGCCCGGAGAACGCCGGCATTCTTTTTGCGCAGGTGAAAAACGAAAGCGCCGCGCCCTGGTTTCAAGCCGCAGGAAAATCCCTGAAGGATGTTCAGGAGCAGATCAACGCCAGCGGCAAACCCGCTTCTTTCGCGTTTCCCGATACGCTTCACGCCTCGCTGGCCATTGGCGTCGAAACGACGCGGGCCACCGTCAACAATGTCGTCGCCTTTCTGCCCGGCAAGACCGGCGAGTACATCATTCTCGGCGCGCACTACGACCATCTGGGCCGCGGCAACTTTGATTCGCTCGCCCCTTCGCAAATCGGGCAAATTCATCCCGGCGCCGACGACAACGCCTCCGGCACCGCCGGACTGCTCGAACTCGCGCGGCTTTTGTCTCCAATGAAAGGCCAGTTAGAGCGCGGCATTCTCTTTGCCTCCTTCGCGGGAGAAGAGTTGGGCCTCCTAGGCTCCGCGGCGTGGGTTAAATCTCCAACGAAGCCGCTCGACAAGGCCGTGGCCATGCTCAATATGGACATGATCGGTCGCATCAAGGACGACAAGGTTTTCATTGGGGGCGTCGGCACGGGCTCCACGTTCCAGAAAATTCTCGAGCAGGCAGGTAGCGATTCGCATTTCAAGTTCGAATATTCCCAAGGCGGCTACGAGTCCAGCGACCACACTTCCTTCGTCGCGCAAAAAATCCCCGTGCTCTTTTTCTTCTCGGGCCTGCACGGCGATTATCACAAGCCCTCCGACACCTGGGACAAGATCAATCCGGATGCCGCGACTCGCCTGCTGAATGTTGTCGCCGGCACGACTCTGGCTTTAGATCAAGCTCCGGAGCGGCCCACTTTTATTAACGTTGTCGAGGCCAATCCTCATTCCAGCGGAGGTGGCGGCTATGGGCCCTACTTCGGCTCCATTCCCGATTTCAGCCAAACGGAAAATGGCGTCCGTTTTTCCGATGTGAAGCCCGAGTCGCCGGCCGCCAAAGCGGGTCTGAAGGCCGGCGACGTCCTCGTGCAATTTGGCGGCAAGCCCATCAAGAATCTTTACGATTTCACCGACGCGCTGCGCCGCAGCAAGGTCGGCGATGTGGTGCCGGTTACAGTGTTGCGCGACGGTAAGGAATTAAAAGTGGAAGTAAAACTCGAACGACGAAAATAGGCCGCCGACGCGCGGCCAAATCGGAGTTTGTTTTATCGTGCTTACCGTCAAAATCATTTCACCAGCGGCAATTCTCCTACTGGCCCTCGGCATTCTGTGTGGAGCTCGCTGCTTCCCGCTCTTTGCACAGGCGAAGCCGGAAGCCGACCTTCTTCTTCCTCAAGAGCACAAGCATCTGAGAAATGTCCGGCAGCTCACCTTCGGCGGGCAAAACGCCGAAGCCTATTTCTCCGCTGACGACAAACAACTCATCTTTCAGCATCAGGGCGAAGGCGTGCCCTGCGATCAAATCTATTCCATCGTCGTCGATCCGCCGGATGGCAAACCGCCTGTCCCTAAGCTCCTCAGCACGGGCAAAGGCCGCACCACGTGCAGCTACTTCTCTCCTTCCGGCGATCGCATTCTGTTTTCCTCCACGCACGCCGCCAGCCCCGATTGCCCACCCAAACCCGACTATTCTCGCGGCTACGTATGGCCGATTTACAACACCTACCAGATTTACGTTGCAAAGCCAGATGGCTCCGATTTGAAGCAGCTCACCACAGCGACCGGCTACAACGCCGAAGCTACCATCACGCGCGACGGCAAGCACATCGTCTTTACCTCCATGCGCAACGGCGATCTCGACATCTACACCATGGACGCCGACGGCTCGAACGTGAAACAACTCACCAACGAACTTGGCTACGATGGCGGTCCCTTCTGGTCCTACGACGGCAAGAAAATAGTCTACCGTGCCGAGCATCCCAAAACTCCCGCGGAGATCAAGGACTACAAGGACCTCCTCGCCCAGGGCCTGATTCGCCCGGGCAATCTGGAAATTTGGGTGATGAACGCCGACGGCAGCAACAAGCACCAGGTCACTCACAATGGTGCCGCCAATTTCGCGCCCTACTGGTTTCCCGACGGCCAGCGCATCATCTTTGCTTCCAACCAGGCCGATCCCAAAAACGGACGCGATTTCGATCTCTATGTCATCAACGAAGACGGTAGCAGCCAAGAGCGCATTACTTATCATCCCGACTTCGATTCGTTTCCAATGTTCTCTTCTGATGGCAAGCGCCTTGTCTGGGCCTCCAATCGCAACGGCAAGGCTCCCCACGAAACCAATGTTTTTATTGCCGATTGGGTCGAATAGCGAAATTATCGAAACGCCACAAGGAGGATCACTCCCTTGCCCACCAAGCCCGCAAATCCCGCAAAACGGAGCACCAAAATGAGCGCCGGGCAGCGCGCTGAAGAATCCCTGCGCGTGCTGATCTCTCACAGTAGAATTCGCGCCCGCGTGCGGCAGATGGCCCAGGAAATCCGCCGCGATTTCCCGGACGAGCCCATGCATCTGGTCGGCGTGCTGAAGGGCTCCATCCTTTTCCTTGCGGATCTCGCCCGGGAACTCGGCGGCGAAGTCTCCTTCGACTTCATCTCCGTTTCGAGCTACGGCAAGGGTATGGACTCTACCGGCGAAGTTAAAATGATCAAGGACCTGGACGTCAGCATCGAAGGACGCTCCGTGCTGGTCGTCGAAGACATTCTCGACACGGGTCTGACGCTGAAGTATCTCCTGCGCCTCTTCGAAGAACGCAAGCCCAAGCATCTTCGCGTCGCGGTACTTCTCGACAAAGTCGAACGCCGCATCGCAGATGTCCGCGCCGATTACACGGGTTTCGTCATTCCCAATGAGTTCGTCGTCGGCTACGGCCTCGACTATGACGAACGCTACCGTAATCTCCCCGATGTGTGCGTCGTGCGCCTCGGCCCGGGTGGGAAAACCAAAGTGGAAGCATAACTTTCGTTTTCGCCTCCCCTTCGATTCCGGCTTCGCCTGCTATACTAGGGAATTCATGGACGCGACCGGATCGAACCCGCTAGCTCAAGCCACCGCTGAACAACCCGAGGCTTCCACCGACGTTCTGGCCACCCTCGCGGAAATCGGCGAAGAAGTCAATGCCTCTCTGGACCTCGACGAAGTTCTCGCGCATACCTCTGTTCTCATCAAGCGCTATATCGACTACGAATTTTTCGGCGTGCTCATGCTCGATGAAGGCGCCTCTTACCTCAAGCACCGCTTTGCCATTGGCTACCCGCCGGGATTGGCGGAAAATCTGCGCATTCCTGTCGGACAGGGAATTACCGGTACAGCCGCATCCACCGGGCAACCCGTCCGCGTTAGCGACGTCTCCAAGGATCCTCGCTATATCAACGCCATCGAAAGCGTGAAGTCAGAACTCGCTGTGCCCCTGATGTTTCGCGGAAAGTGCGTCGGCGTGCTCGACATTCAGAGCCGCCATCTTGATTACTTCACCAAGGAACAGCAGAAAATCATCACCCTGCTCGCCAGCCGCCTGGCCGTGGCCATTGAAAATGCCCGCCTGTTTCAAAAGGTCCGTGCGCAGGCGGAGACCCTGCTGGTTCTCAATGATGTCAGCCGCGAAATCAGCTCCATCCTCGACGTCGAGGAACTCCTCCGCCGCGCCGCCGAGCTCGTCAAGCGCGTCATCGACTACCAGATTCTGAGCATCATGCTCTATGACGAAGAGCAAAGGGTCTTTCGCCACCGCCTCGACGTCAAGCACGGTCAGCGAGTGCAGGGAAAACTCCGCGTCGCCGCCAGCGAAGGCCTCGTCGGCGCCGCTGCTACCCTGCGCGAGCCGGTCCTTGTTCCGGACGTCACCGTCGACCCGCGCTATCTGATGGTGAACCCGGAAACGCGTTCGGAACTCGCTATTCCGATGATTTACAAAAATAAAGTTACCGGCGTGCTTGATCTCGAAAGCCCCCAGCTCAACTACTTTACCGAGGAACACGTCCAGACGCTGACCATCCTTGCCGCCAACCTTGCCGTGGCCCTCGCGAACGCGCGGCTCTACGAACAGGTGGCTCGCGACGAAGCCCGCATGGAGCGCGACCTGCAAGCCGCCAAGCGCATTCAGGGCGCATTGCTGCGCGCCGTTCCCGGCGACGACTATGGCCTCGACATCGCCGCGAGGTATCTCTCCGCGCGCGAAGTTGGCGGCGATCTTTACGAATTTCTCCGCTACGGCCCGCAGCAACTTGGTATCGCGTTGGGTGACGTCAGCGGGAAGGGAACTGCCGCCGCCCTCTACGGAGCGGTCTGTATCGGCATCATGCGCAGCCTGGCTCCACAGAAACTGCAGCCCGCGGAGATGCTGCGCCAGATGAATCAGCTCGTCGGGGAGCGGCGCATCGATGGCCGCTTCATGACCGCCTGCTTCGCCACTTGGCAGAAGGGGCGCCAGAAACTCCGCGTGGCCAACGCCGGCCAGTCGCAGCCCTTGCTTTATAAGGGTGGCCGTTGCGACCGTATCGAACTCACCGGCTTTCCCCTCGGCATCTTCGAGGATGTGGTGTACGACGAGTGGAGCGTGACGCTCGAGCCCGGCGACATTCTCATTTTCCATTCCGACGGCATCGCGGAGACCTCCAACAGCGAAGGCCAGCTGTTCGGAACCGAGCGGCTGCGCCGCTTGATCGAGCTGCACCACGAATTGGCGGCCGGCGATCTCGCCGAACGCCTGCTGCACGAGGTGGACTGGTTTTCGCAAAGCGCTCCCCTATCCGACGACCGCACCTTGGTAGTCATGAAAGTAAAATGAGCGCGCACGCCAAGGCCCGCCGCGGATTGGCGTACTTCGATCCCGCCGAGCACACGACACATTTTTCCTGGCGCAAGTCCGCCGCCGGCGCACGCGAAGTCTTTTGCTCCGATGTGTCTCTGGCGGAAATCGCCCGGCGTTTCGGCACGCCGGTTTATATTTACAGCGGGCAAGCCATTACCGATGCGTTCCGCGAAATCGATGCCGGCTTGGGCAAGATTCCCCACCTGGTCTGCTTTGCCGTCAAAGCCAACGGCAATCTCTCTTTGCTGAAGTTACTCGCCGCGCGGGGCAGCGGTTTCGATATCGTTTCCGGCGGCGAACTCGCGCATCTCGGCCATATCGGTGTTCCCGGCCGCCGCATTGTTTTTTCAGGCGTAGGAAAAAGCCGCGAAGAGATCCGCGAGGCCCTGCAGTATCGTGCGGGCCGCGGCGACGAGCGAGGGATTCTGCAGTTCAACATCGAATCCTCCGCGGAACTTGAAGTCCTGATCGAAGAAGCATCGCGCGCAAATGCCACGCCGGGTGTCTCCATTCGTGTGAATCCTGACGTAAAAGCCGGCGGTCACCCTCACATCGCCACCGGTCAACAGGAGCACAAATTTGGCGTCGCCTGGAACGAAGCGCGCAAGCTTTATCTTGCGCACCGCACCACGAATGCCATCCGCTGGCAGGGAATCAGCGCTCATATCGGTTCGCAAATCGTGGATCTCGCTCCGTTCCGCCGGGCGCTGCGGCGGCTGGCCTCCTACGTGCTCGATGTGCGGCGGCAAGGCATCGCGCTGAAGTATCTCGACGTTGGCGGTGGCCTCGGCGTCCGCTACACCCGAGAGCGTCCGCCATCCCGCACAGCCTACGCGAAATTGATCGCCGCGATCGCGCGTCCTTTAGGCGTGCAGGTTCTTCTCGAACCCGGGCGTTCGATTATCGCGGAGTCTTGCGTCCTCCTCTCGCGTGTCGTCTACACCAAAACCAACGCGCGAAAATCCTTTGTGATTCTCGACGCCGCCATGAACGATTTACAGCGTCCCGTTCTCTACGACGCGCCACATCCCATTACGCGCGTTAGCCAGAGCGGCGCTGCCGGCCGTGCTGCTGTTGTGGAAATTGACGGAGGAGGAGTTGTTGGTGATGGTGGCGCTGCCGGCCGTGCTGCTGTTGTGGAAATCCATA
>Ga0126378_10004112_pt1 | contig 11049 bp, 9 predicted proteins | sample PanSoiMetPlot_23_FD_92587 | JGI IMG/M metagenome (GOLD analysis project Ga0126378, IMG submission 92587) | Tropical forest soil microbial communities from Panama - MetaG Plot_23 | ecosystem: Environmental > Terrestrial > Soil > Tropical forest > Bulk soil | place: Panama | collected 2016-02-17
CGCTGGGGCCCGCAGTGCTGGACCGGGGGGGCGCCCCCCCGGAACCTCCCGGGGCGCTGAAGGCTACTCGCCGCTGGAGGGCGGCTTCGCTGGGGCCCGCAGTGCTGGCCCGGGGGGGCACAGTATTTCCCCGGGGGCAAGCCCCCGGACCCCTCGGCCCGGAACCCCCCGCCGGGACGGCTCGTTCGTGCACCTTCATGTGCATACCGAGTACTCCATGCTGGACGGAGCCGCCAGGCTAAAGGATCTGTTCGCGGCCTGCCAGCGGGCCGGCATGACGGCGGCCGCCGTCACCGACCACGGGAACGTGTACGGCGCCTACGACTTCTGGTCGACCGCGACCGCGGCCGGGGTCAAGCCGATCATCGGCATCGAGGCCTACGTGGCCCCCGAGCACCGGCGCTTCCGCAAGCCGGTCCGGTGGGGAACCCCGGCGCAGAAGGACGACGACGTGTCCGGCGCGGGCGCGTACACGCACATGACCATGCTCGCCGAGACCACGGAGGGCATGCACAACCTGTTCCGGCTCTCCTCGCTGGCCTCCCTCGAGGGCTACTTCCGCAAGCCGAGAATGGACCGCGATCTGATCGCCGCCCACGCCAAGGGGATAATCGCCACCACCGGCTGCCCGTCCGGGGAGGTGCCGACCAGGCTGCGGCTGGGCCAGTACGAGCAGGCGCTCGAGGCGGCCGCGGCCTACCGCGACATCTTCGGGCCTGGCAACTTCTTCGTCGAGATCATGGACCACGGCCTTGGCATCGAGCAGCGCGTCAGGGACGGGCTGCGCCGCATCGCCGGCGAGCTGTCGCTCCCGTTCGTGGTCACCAACGATGCCCACTACGCCAAGCCGGAGGACGCAAAGGCGCATGAGGTCCTGCTGTGCGTGCAGACCGCGACCACCCTCGCCGACCCGGAGCGGTTCAGGTTCGAGGGCAGCGGCTACTACCTGAAGAGCCCGCAGGAGATGAGGGCGGTCTCCACCGACGAGGAGTGGCAGTCCGGGTGCGACTCCACCCTCCTGATCGCCGAGCGCGCCAACGTCTCGTTCGCCAAGTCCAACCTCATGCCGCACTTCCCGATCCCCGAGGGGGAGACCGAGGAGGACTGGCTCCGCCGGGAGGTCTGGGCGGGCATGGACCGGCGCTACCCGGACGGCTGCGACGAGGTCCGCAAGCGCCAGGCCGAGTACGAGATGGACGTGATCATCTCGATGGGGTTCTGCTCCTACTTCCTGGTGGTCGCCGACTTCATCATGTGGGCCAAGCGGAACGGCATCCGGGTGGGCCCCGGCCGCGGCTCGGCGGCCGGCAGTATCGTCTCTTACGCGCTGGGCATCACCGACCTGGACCCGCTCGTCCACGGGCTGGTGTTCGAGCGGTTCCTCAACCCCGAGCGCGTGTCCATGCCCGACATCGACATCGACTTCGACGAGCGCAGGCGCGGCGATGTCATCCGTTACGTCACACAGAAGTACGGTGACGACCGGGTCGCGCAGATCATCACCTACGGCACCATCAAGGCGAAGGCCGCGGTCAAGGACGCCGCCCGGGTGCTCGGCTTCCCCTACGCGCTCGGCGACCGGATCACCAAGGCGTTCCCCCCGCCTGTGATGGGCAAGGACATCCCGCTGTCGGGGATCTTCGACGACAAGCACCCACGGCACGGCGAGGCCGGGGAGATCCGCTCCCTGTACGGGGCTGAGGCCGAGGTCCGGCAGGTCATCGACACCGCGCGGGGCCTGGAGGGCCTGATCCGCCAGGCAGGCGTGCACGCGGCGGGCGTGATCATGAGCAGCGAGCCGCTGCTTGACCACATCCCGGTCTGGCAGCGGGAGGCGGACGGCGCCGTCATCACCCAGTTCGACTACCCGGCGTGCGAGGAACTGGGCCTGCTCAAGATGGACTTCCTCGGGCTGCGCAACCTGACCGTGCTCGACGACGCCGTCGCGGGCATCGCGGCCAACCGGGGGACCGAGATCGGCCTTGAAGGCCTGCCGCTGGACGACAAGCCAACGTACGAGCTGCTCGCCCGCGGTGACACGCTCGGCATCTTCCAGTTCGACGGCGGCCCGATGCGAGCACTGCTGCGGGCGATGCGGCCCGACAACTTCGACGACATCTCCGCGGTCGGCGCGCTGTACCGGCCGGGCCCGATGGGCGCCAACGCCCACAACGACTACGCCGACCGCAAGACCGGCCGCAAGCCGGTGGTGCCCATCCACCCGGAGCTTGCCGAGCCGCTCGCCGACATCCTGGGCGACACCTACGGGCTGATCGTCTACCAGGAACAGGTGATGGCGATCGCCCAGAAGCTCGCCGGTTACTCACCCGGCAAGGCGGACCTGCTGCGCCGGGCCATGGGCAAGAAGAAGAAGGAGATCCTCGACAAGGAGTTCGAGCCGTTCGCCGCCGGGATGCGCGAGGGCGGGTACTCCGACTCGGCGATCAAGACGCTCTGGGACATCCTGGTCCCGTTCTCCGACTACGCGTTCAACAAGGCACACAGCGCCGCCTACGGGCTTGTCTCGTACTGGACCGCCTACCTCAAGGCCAACTACCCGGCCGAGTACATGGCCGCCCTGCTCACCTCCGTGGCCGGCGACAAGGACAAGAGCGCGCTCTACCTGAACGAGTGCCGCCGTATGGGGATCACCGTGCTGCCGCCGGACGTCAACGCCTCGGCCGCGACGTTCACCCCGGTCGGCAACGACGTCAGGTTCGGGCTGGCCGCGGTGCGCAACGTCGGCACCAACGTGGTGGACGCCATCGTGGCGGCCAGGGAAGGCCGCAGCGCCTTCACGAGCTTCGCCGACTTCCTGCGCAAGGTGCCCGCTGCCGTGTGCAACAAGCGGGTGATCGAATCGCTCATCAAGGCGGGCGCGTTCGACTCCCTCGGCCACCCGCGGCGGGGCCTCGTGCTCATCCACGAGCAGGCGATTGACACCGTGATCGACGTCAAGCGCAACGAGGCGATCGGCCAGGACTCCCTGTTCGGCGCGGACGCCGAGATCGAAGCCTCATTCGAGATACCGGTGCCGGACGGGGAATGGGACAAGACCACCCTGCTCGGTTTCGAGCGGGAGATGCTCGGCCTGTACGTGTCCGATCACCCGCTGCTGGGACTGGAGCATATCCTCGCCGCCGGCACCGACTGCTCGGTCGCCCAGCTCCTCTCCTCCGCGGCCGAAGATGCTGAACGGCTCGCGCGGGGCGGGCGCAGCGATCCGCAGCCGGTCGTCACCGTCGGCGGGATCCTGTCCGGCGTCCAGCGCAAGGTCACCAGGGACGGCAACCCCTGGGCGGCGGCGACGCTCGAGGACCTCGAGGGCGCGATCGAGGTGCTGTTCTTCCCCAAGGCCTACGCCGGGTGCGCCACCCAGCTGGCCGAAGACGCGGTCGTGATCGTCAAAGGGCGCCTCGACCGGCGGGACGACTCACCCAAGCTGGTCGCGATGGAGGTGAGCGCGCCGGACATGTCGGCGCACGTGACCGGCCCTTTTGTGCTGTCGATGCCGGTGCAGCGGTGCGTGGCCCCGGTGGTCGACCGTCTGCATGAGGTGCTGCGCGGCCATCCGGGGCTGGCCGAGGTGCACCTGCGGCTGTGCAACGGGCGGCGCACCACGGTCGTGAAGCTCGACGACAAGCTGCGCGTCAGGCCCTCGCCCGCGCTCCTCGCCGACCTGAAACAGCTGCTGGGCCCCGCCTGTACCGGCTTATGAAGCCGAGGCGGCCGAGGCGGCCTTGGCTGCTTGCTGGCCTGCGGCCGGCTGCGCCGGAGGCCCGCAGTGCTGGCCCGGGGGGCAACCCCCCGGAACCCCCTGGGGGGCCTTGGCTGCTTGCTGGCCTGCGGCCGGCTGCGCCGGAGGCCCGCAGTGCTGGGCCAAGCACCAGCGGAGGCATCGCCCATGCCAGGGGCAAGGGCTCCGTGCCCGCGCCGGGCCGGGGTCGCGTACGCTGCTGGGCGACCATGTCTGAACCATTCCAGCTTCCCGGCCGCGCGGGAGGCGGCGAGGTGAGCCGCGCCCGGGGCCGCGGCCGCGCACGCTCCCGCGCGGTCGTTGCCTCGCTCGCGGTGGTGGCCGGCACGGTCGTGTGCGGTGTGGCCGCCGGGTTTGGCTGGGCGGCGGTGGCGCCGCGCGCGCTGCTGGTGATGACCGGTCCTGGCACGGCCGGGCTGGTCAACGTGGAGACGAACGCCTTCATCGCGGCGGACGCGGCCTTCTCCCTGATCTGCCTGGCCGGCGGGGTGGTGTCAGGCCTGTTCGGGTACCTGCTCGCGGTGCGCAGGTACGGGCCGCCGGCCATGGCCGCCGTGCTGGTGGGTGCGCTCGCCGCCGCCCTGGCGGCCCGCTGGATCGGCGAGCAGTCCGGGCTGGCCGGCTTTCATCACCTGCTTGCCACCCTTCCCACCGGCGCCCACCTGCGCGACTCGCTGACCCTGGGCGCGAACGGCGCGGTGGCATTCTGGCCGCTGGCCGCCAGCCTGGTCGCCGGCGGCCTGGCCTCGTTCGCGAACCCGGGCCGCCACCGCCTGGGCGCGGCCGGGCCCGCACTGGCGGGCGAGGGCCCGGGGGTCTTCCCCGGGTACCCGGCGGGGCGCCCGGAACCTCCGTATCCGCGGGAAGACGGCGGGCTGGAGTCTCGCTGAGCCCGCCGGCCGCCCTGGTGTCCGCGATATGGACCGGCGCCGCCGGCAGGGCGGCGCGCTCCATAGACTGGGCGCGTGCTTGCCAGGATCGATCTCCGCGGGCAGCCGGCGGCGGCGCTGAACAGGGAAAAGCTCACGGGGGTGCTGCCGCGCGCGGCGCTGGACACCGAGCGGGCGGCTGCCCAGGTGCGGCCCTTGTGCGAGGACGTGCGGCGCCGCGGTGCGGCCGCGGTCCGGGAGCACACGGCCCGCTTCGACGGGGTGGACCTGGCCACCACCCGCGTCCCGCGCGAGCGGCTGGCCGAGGCCCTCGCGGCTCTCGACCCCGGCGTGCGGGCCGCGCTCGAGGAGACGCGGCGCCGGGTCGCGCTCGTGCACGAGGCGCAGCGGCCGGCCGACCACGTCACCCTGATCGCGGACGGCTCATCGGTCACCGAGCGCTACGTCCCGGTCGGCCGTGCGGGCGTGTACGTGCCGGGCGGGCTGACCGCCTACCCGTCCTCGGTGATCATGAATGTCGTGCCCGCGCAGGTCGCTGGCGTGGAGCGGATCGCGGTGGCGTCGCCGCCGGACAGGGAAAACGGCGGCGCCCCCGCCCCGGCGGTGCTGGCCGCCTGCGCCCTGCTCGGGATCGACGAGGTGCACGCGGCGGGAGGGGCGCAGGCGATCGCGATGCTCGCCTACGGCACCGCGGAGTGCGCCCCGGTGGACGTCGTGACCGGCCCCGGTAACGTCTATGTGGCGGCCGCCAAGCGGCTGCTGCTCGGGACCGTGCGCACCGACGCGGAAGCCGGCCCGACAGAGATCGCGATCATCGCCGACCACACCGCCGACCCGGCCTTCGTGGCCGCCGACCTCGTTGCCCAGGCGGAACACGACGCGCTGGCGGGCTGCCTGCTCGTCACCACCGACGCCGCCCTGGCCGACCGCACCGACGAGGCGCTCGCGGCCGAGGTGGAGCGGACCAGGCACGCCGGCCGGGTCCGGGCCGCGCTGGCCGGGCAGTCCGCGTGCGTGCTGGTGGACGACGCCGGCGCGGCGCTGGCGGTGGCCGACGCGTGGGCCCCCGAGCACCTGGAGATCCAGGCCGAGGACGCGGCCGGCCTGGCCCGCCGGGTCCGCAACGCGGGTGCCGTCTTCGTCGGGCCCTATGCCCCGGTATCGCTCGGCGACTACCTGGCGGGGTCGAACCACGTCCTCCCCACCGGCGGCACCGCCAGGCACACGGGCGGGCTGTCCGTCCTGTCTTTCCTGCGCGGTATCCACGTGGTGGAGTGCTCCGCGGACGCCCTCGCCGAGGTCGCCCCGCACATCGATGCGCTCGGCGCGGCCGAGGACCTCACCGCCCATGTAACCGCCGTCCGGGTCAGGGTTCCGCGGGAGGCGGGCAGGGCAGCGCCCGCGGGGGAGGCCGTGCGTTGAACGTGCCGCAATGGCTGCCAGTGCGGCCGGACCTGGCCGGCGGCACCGCCTACGGGGCCCCGCAGCTGGGCGTGCCGGTCCGGCTGAACACCAACGAGAACCCGTACCCGCCCTCGCCACGGCTGGTCAGGGCGATGGCCGACGCGGCCACCGGCGCGGCGGCCACGCTGAACCGCTACCCGGACCGTGACGCGGTCGCGCTGCGCCAGGATCTCGCCGCCTACCTTGGGCACGGGCTGACGTGGCGGCAGGTCTGGGCGGCCAACGGCTCCAACGAGATCATCCAGCAGGTGCTCCAGGTGTTCGGCGGCCCCGGCCGTGCGGCGCTCGGGTTCGAGCCGTCCTACGCCATGCACCCGCTGATCAGCCGCGCGACCGGCACCGGGTGGGTCAGCGCCGCCCGCGACCCCGGCTTCGCCCTCGACGCCGGGCGCGCGGTGGCGGCGGTCCGCGAGCATCAGCCCGGCCTCGTGTTCCTGACCTCGCCGAACAACCCGACCGGCACGGCGCTGCCGCTGGCCGTGATCGACGCGGTCTGTGACGCCGCGCAGGGCATGGTCGTGGTGGACGAGGCCTACGCCGAGTTCGCGCGGGACGCGGGCGCAACCGCGCTCGGCCTGCTCCCTCGCCACCGGCGGCTGATCGTCACCCGAACCATGTCGAAGGCGTTCGCCCTGGCGGGCGCCCGGGTCGGGTATCTCGCCGCCGACCCGGCCGTGGTCGAGGCGCTGCTGCTGGTCCGGCTGCCGTACCACCTGTCGGCCGTCACCCAGGCGGTGGCGCGGGCCGCCCTCGCGCACGCGGGCGAGCTGCTCGCGATGGTGGAAGCGGTCCGGGTTCAGCGCGACGGCCTGGTGGACTGGCTGCGCCGCCGGGGCCTGACGGTGGCCGACTCGGACGCCAACTTCGTGCTTTTCGGCGAGTTCGGCGAACCGCACGCGGTCTGGCAGCGCCTGCTCGACCTCGGCGTGCTGATCAGGGAGGTGGGCCCGCGCGGCTGGCTGCGGGTCAGCATCGGCACCCCGGCGGAGATGGAGGCGTTCGGGGCCGCGCTCGACGCGGCACTGGCCGCCGGGGTGGCCGGGCACCGGGCGGTGGCGGTGGGCACCGGCCCGAAGACGCGCCCGCGAGCCGGGGGAGCGGGCCAGTGAGCAGGACCGCACGGCTGGAGCGGGCGACCAGGGAGACCAGCGTGCTCATTGAGCTGGATCTCGATGGCTCCGGCAGCGCGAAGGTGAGCACCGGCGTGCCGTTCTTCGACCACATGCTCGCCCAGCTTGCCAAGCATGGCCTGCTCGACCTGACCGTCGAGGCGGAAGGCGACATCGAGGTCGACGCGCACCACACGGTCGAGGACACCGCGATCACGCTCGGGCGGGCCCTGCGCGAGGCGCTCGCGGACTCCTCCGGCATCAGCAGGTTCGGGGATGCCGTCGTGCCCCTGGACGAGACGCTCGCCCGCGCGGCCATCGACGTGTCGGGGCGCCCCTACCTCGTGCACTGCGAGCCGGCCGGGATGGCGCCGCTGATCGGGACCTACGACACCACCCTGACCCGCCATTTCTTCGAGTCGCTCACCGTTTCGGCGGGCATCTGCCTGCACCTGCACGTGACCGGCCGCAACCCGCACCACATCGTCGAAGCGCAGTTCAAGGCGGTGGCCAGGGCATTGCGGGCGGCGATCGCCGCCGACCCCCGGGTCGCCGGGATCCCGAGCACGAAGGGCGTGCTGTGACCGCCAGGCAGCCCCGGGTCGCGGTGCTTGACTACGGCTCGGGGAACCTGCGTTCGGCCCAGCGCGCGCTCGCCCGGGCCGGCGCCGCCGCCGAGGTCACCTCCGACTTCGACGTGGCGCTTGGGGCGGATGGGCTGGTTGTCCCCGGGGTGGGCGCGTTCGCCGCGTGCATGGCGGGGCTGCTCTCGGTCCGCGGGGATCAGCTGATCGACCGGCGGCTGGCCGGGTCGCGGCCGGTGCTCGGCATCTGCGTGGGCATGCAGGTGCTTTTCGCCGAGGGAGTTGAGCACGGAATCCGCACCGAGGGATGCGGCCAGTGGCCCGGCGCCGTGGAGCGGCTCGCCGCGCCGGTGCTGCCGCACATGGGCTGGAACACGGTGCGCTCGCCCGCCCGGTCGGTCCTGCTCGCCGGGATCGGCCCGGAGCAGCGGTTCTACTTCGTCCACTCCTACGCCGCCCGCTCCCTGCCGCTCCCGGGCGGCAAGCACATGGCGCCGCCGCTTGTCAGCTGGTCGGCACACGGGGAGCCGTTCATCGCGGCGGTCGAGAACGGGCCGCTGTGCGCCACCCAGTTCCACCCCGAGAAGTCGGGCGACGCCGGCGCCGCCCTGCTGGCCAACTGGCTGGGAAGCCTGCGGTGACATTCTTCCGCGAACCGATCCCGGCACGCCGCCGCCGGGCCGAACGCCGCACCGTGCTAGCTGGCGTGCCTCCGGCACGACGCACCCCCGGGGGCCGCGGTGCTGGCCGGCGCGCCTCCGGCACGACGTGTGTCCCGGCGGCGAGACTCTGCCTATCGGGGGACACCCCCGAACCCCCGATGGGCCTCTCGCGCCGCTACCTTGCGCGCCTCCGCCACGACCATGGGAGGCCCACCGGGGCCAACCGCCCGCGAGGGCGGCCATGAAACCGTTTACGCTGCTGCCCGCGGTGGATGTGGCGGGGGGGCGGGCGGTCAGGCTGGTCCAGGGTGAGGCGGGCACCGAGACCAGCTATGGCGACCCGGTGGCGGCCGCACTGGCGTGGCAGGCGGCGGGGGCGGCATGGATCCACCTGGTCGACCTCGACGCCGCGTTCGGCCGCGGCTCCAACGCCGCGCTGCTCGCCGAGGTGGTCGGCCGGCTCGACATCGCGGTCGAGCTTTCCGGCGGCATCAGGGACGACGCCTCGCTCGCGGCCGCCCTCGCCACCGGGTGCGCCAGGGTCAACATCGGCACCGCCGCGCTCGAGCGCCCCGGCTGGGTGCGCGCGACCGCCGCCGAGCACGGTGATGCCATCGCCGTCGGGCTCGACGTCCGCGGCACCCGGCTGGCCGCCCGCGGCTGGACCGCGGAGGGCGGTGACCTGGAGGACACGCTCACCCAGCTGGACGCCGGCGGCTGCCCGCGGTTCGTGGTCACCGATGTCACCAGGGACGGCACGCTCACCGGGCCGAACCTGGGGCTGCTGCGCCGGGTGTGCGCGCTCACCGCGCGCCCGGTGATCGCCAGCGGCGGCGTGTCGAGCCTGGACGACCTGCGGGCGATCGCCGCGCTGGCGCCGCTGGGCGTGGAGGGCGCGATCGTGGGCAAGGCACTGTACGCGAGGGCATTCACCTTGGAGGAAGCGCTGAAGGCGGTGGCGCCGCAGCCGACCGGCCGAACGCCGCAAGATTCCTTGCGGCGTCCCGGCGCCGACCAGCGCCAGCCGGGGGACACCCCCGAGCCCCCGATGGGCCTCCCAAAGCCAGCGAAGCGCCCGCGAGGAAGGCGATGGAACTGATGCGGAAGATCTCGAGCAAGACAACCTGGGAGCCCGTCGTCGGGTACAGCCGGGCGGTGGCGGCGGGCGACTTCGTGTTCGTGTCGGGCTGCACCTCGGTCGCGGAAGGGAAGTTCGTCCACGAGGGTGACGCGGCCGCGCAGACCACCCAGGCGATCGAGAACGTGTCCAGCGCCCTGGCGCAGCTCGGCGTGGGACTGGCCGACGTCGTGCGCACCCGCATGTTCGTCACCGACATCTCCCGGTGGGAGGAATACGGGCTGGCGCACGGCGCCGCGTTTGGCGAGGTGATGCCGGCCACGTCCATGATCGAGGTGGCCCGCCTGGTGGACCCCCGGATGCTGGTGGAGGTCGAGGCGGTCGCCTACAAGCCGGGGGTCGGTGGCTGATGCGGCAAGGGGCGGCATGACGGTCGCGGTGCGGGTGATCCCCTGCCTGGATGTCGACGCCGGGCGGGTGGTCAAGGGGGTCAACTTCACCGGCCTGCGGGATGCCGGCGATCCGGTGGAACTGGCAACCGCCTACGACACCGAGGACGCCGATGAGCTGGTTTTCCTCGATATCACGGCGTCCAGCGGTGACCGGGAGACCGTGTACGACGTGGTCCGCCGCACGGCCGACCAGGTGTTCATCCCGCTCACCGTGGGAGGTGGGATCCGCAGCACCGGCGATGTGGACCGGCTGCTGCGGGCGGGGGCGGACAAGGTCTCGCTGAGCACGGCCGCCGTCGCGCGCCCGGAGCTGCTGAAGGAGGCGGCGCACCGGTTCGGCTCGCAGTGCGTGGTGCTGTCGGTGGACGCCCGCCGGGCCGCCGGGCCGGCGCTGGCCAGCGGGTTTGAGGTAACCACGCACGGCGGGAGGCGGGGCACGGGCATCGACGCGGTCGGCTGGGCCGTGCGCGCGGCGGAGCTAGGAGTGGGGGAGATCCTGCTCAACTCCATGGACGCCGACGGCACCAAGGCCGGCTTCGACACCGAGCTGATCCGCGCGGTCAGGCCCGCCGTGCCGGTGCCGATCATCGCCAGCGGCGGCGCCGGGGAACTCGCCCACTTCGCGCCCGCGGTCGAGGCGGGCGCCGACGCGGTTCTCGCCGCCAGCGTGTTCCATTTCGGGACGCTGCGGATCGCCGACGTGAAGGCGGCCCTGCGCGGCGCGGGCTACCCCGTCCGCTGAGCCTGGACGCCAACCAGCCCGGCGCCGGCCATCGCCGCACCCACGATGCCCGCGTCATTGTGCATGGCCGCAGGCACCAGCCGCGCCCGCAGCTTGAGCAGCGGTATGAACTTGCCGGCCTTCCTGCTGATCCCCCCGCCGATGATGAACAGTTGCGGGCACAGCAGCGCTTCCAGGTAGCTGAGGTACTCGTCGACCCGGCCCGCCCACTGGCCCCAGCTGAGGTCGTGCAGTTCGCGCGCGCGCTCGGAGGCGCGCTTTTCGGCCTCCTTGCCGTGGATCTCGATATGGCCGAGTTCGGTGTTCGGCAC
>Ga0126378_10004113_pt1 | contig 11047 bp, 8 predicted proteins | sample PanSoiMetPlot_23_FD_92587 | JGI IMG/M metagenome (GOLD analysis project Ga0126378, IMG submission 92587) | Tropical forest soil microbial communities from Panama - MetaG Plot_23 | ecosystem: Environmental > Terrestrial > Soil > Tropical forest > Bulk soil | place: Panama | collected 2016-02-17
GATCGGTTTCCAGGTAGATCTGCCCGTCAGTAATGGAAATCACGTTAGTCGGAATGTAGGCGGAAACGTCACCTGCCTGCGTCTCGATGATCGGCAAGGCCGTAAGGGAGCCGCCTCCCAGTTCGTCGCTCAGCTTGGCAGCGCGCTCCAGCAGCCGGGAGTGAAGATAGAAGACGTCTCCCGGGTAAGCTTCGCGTCCCGGGGGACGGCGCAACAGCAGAGAGATCTCGCGGTAGGCTACGGCGTGCTTGGATAGATCGTCGTAGATGCAAAGTGCATGGCGCTTGCTGTCGCGGAAGTACTCGCCAATGGCACACGCAGCATAGGGAGCAATGTACTGCATCGGAGCAGGATCAGAAGCCGAAGCAGAAACGACGATGGTGTATTCCATCGCGCCGTAATCGTCGAGGGTCTTGACGACCTGAGCGACCGAAGAGCGCTTCTGCCCGATAGCGCAGTAGATACAGATGAGGTCGCGTCCTTTGCTGTTGATGATGGTGTCGAGCGCGACGGCCGTTTTGCCAGTCTGGCGGTCGCCGATGATCAGTTCGCGCTGACCGCGGCCAATCGGAATCATTGAGTCGATGGCCTTCAGTCCCGTGGCCATCGGCTCTTTCACCGGCTGACGGAAAACTACGCCGGGCGCGAGGCGCTCCACTTCATTGAACGTGTCAGTTGCGATCGGCCCTTTGTCATCGATTGGCTGTCCGAGTGCGTTGACCACCCGGCCGATCATGGCATCGCCGACGGGCACGCTCATGATTTTGCCGGTGCGCTTGACCTCGTCGCCTTCTTCGATTTCGGTGTAATCGCCGAGCAGCACGGTGCCAACCTGGTCTTCTTCCAGGTTCATGGCGAGGCCGGAGACGCCGTGCGGAAACGAAAGCAGCTCACCGGCCATGACCTTCTCAAGCCCGAACACACGGGCAATGCCGTCGCCCACCGACATGACGGTGCCGACTTCGTCGACGGAAATTTTGCTTTCGTAGTTGTCGATCTGCTCACGAATGAGCTTGGTAATCTCGTCTGCCTTGATCTGAGCCATAAGAATCCAGTTGTCAGTAGCCAGTTGCTGGTTGTCAGTAAATGCCTGGGCAACCGCATTCGACGCATGATTTCGATTTTCTGCTGAAAAAATCCTGTTACTACAGTTACGAACTTGCCAACTGCTCTCTCAATCTCTGCAACCGCCCGCGGACTGAGCCGTCATAGATCGTGCTGCCGACGCGCACCACTGCACCCCCTAGAAGCTCTGGCTTGGTATCGTAACGGGCACGCACCTTCTTGCCCGTGAGCTTTTCCACCTGTGACTCCAAAGATCGCTTTTCATCCTCCGAAAGCTGACGCGAGCTGCTGATGTCGGCCTCCACGAAGCCGAGCTGGCTGTTCAACTCCATTTCAAACTGATGCGCGATGTGCGCCAGCATCGGAATCCGGCCATGGTCGATCAGTACCGCGAAGAAATTACGGATACGCCGCTGGGTTCCAGCCTGTGCCACGATCGCGTCGAGCAGTGCATGCTTCCTTTCCGACGGAACACCGGGCGACTCCCACACCAGACGCAGTTCACTGCTTTGCTCCACCGTGGCGGTCATGTCACGAACCTGCTGCAGGGCCACGGCAGGATCGATCTTCTGCTCAATCACCACATCGGCGAGCGCCTTGGCATAGCGGCTGGCAACAGCAGCCATGTTTATTGACCATCCTTTCCAAGGTGGCTCACAAATTCGTTGACCAGCACCTGATCGGTATTCTCGTCGACTTTGATTTTCTTGGCTGCGAGGTCTACCGCAAGCGACGCGGCAAAGCTCTTCAGCTCGTGGCGCGCGCTCCGCGCAATAGCAGCTATCTCGGCTTCGGCGGTGCTTACTACCTTGCTCTTGTCCTCCTCTACAGCAGCGCGAATTCGCGCTTCCTCAGCAGCGCCTTCGCGCTCAGCCTCGGCCTTGATCTGGCTGACTTCGGTGTCCAGTTTGGCCAAACGCGCTTCGATATCGCTCAAGCGGCGGGAAGCCTCGGCACTCGCCGCCTGCGCCTCCTTCAGCGCCTTCTGAATGCTCTGGGTACGCTCGCGGAACATCTGCGGCACCCTTGACCTCAGTAGGATCCAGAAGAAGAGCCCCAAAATCAGGAAGTTGACAGCCAGCGAAACCCAGTACATCCCATGAGCACCCAGGCCAAACACTCGGCCCAGCTTCTGCACCATCGTGGAATATTTGAATTCGGAATACTCTTCGTGGGTCCCGCCTTCTTCGGCATGGAGTGCCTGTTCCGACGCTGTACTCAATTCCGCCCCGGCGGCTGTATCGGGATTAGCAGGCTGCTGAGAACTTCGGGTCTGTGACTGGGATTGGGGCTGTTCAGGTGGCTGCGCGTGCTCCTGCGCAACCGTTCCGAAACTTATAAGGCAGACACAGAGCACCGCCGGAACCAGCACTGCAAAGCCACTGCGTTTCATGCCCGGCCCCCCGCTGCGGAAGCCATTTCCGCCGGTTTCAGAATGGTTCGAATGATCTCCGACGCCAATGCGTCCGACTCGGCCTGGAGTGACTGCCGGGCCTCTGCCATATCTCGGTCGATGGCAGCCCGAGCCTCATTGATCTGCTGTTGGGCGCGCTCGCGTGCTTTGGCTAGCGCAGCCGCCCGTGCCTTCTGCGCAGCCTGACGACGGGCTTCCTGTGCCTTAAACACGGCCAACCGCGCCTCGCGCAGACGCTGCTCGTATTCCTGAGTCTTACCCTCGGCGGCGGCGATATCCGCGCGCGCCTTGAGTATCGCACCCTCGGTCCGCTTGCGACGCTCGTCCAGAGTCCTGCGCAAGGGGTTGCCTACCAACGTTCGATACAGGAAAACCAGCAGAAGAAAAATAACCGCCGTTGGGACGGCTCCGAGCAGTAAATCGCCTACCTGTTTGAGAAGAGGATCCATTCCTGATTCTTGATTTCCCGCCGCTGCAGATGTACAGGGGGCGCTTGGAAAACTGTGGAACATAAAACGTTAACAGACGGTATAGGCAGTGTCAATGAAAGCACCGATCTGCCGAAAGCGTGGTTAAAGTCTCACAAAATCGAGGGTTGAACGCGCCTCTGATTTGGCCGAGAGTGTGCCCCAAAATTTTGCGGTTGAATCTGGCAATGGGAACGGGGCGTTCGTATTTCCCAAAGCTCGAGCAATAGCGCTATTAGCTTCGTTTTGGGATAGCGCCATGCTTTTGCCATCTCGATGTTACGTGTTTTCAGTCAGTTGTATGCTCGGTAGAAATTCCGTAAACATGCTTCAAATCAGTCATTTAAACCCGTTTTTGCTTGACTTTTTCCTCTCGGGAGTTAGGATTTAAGTATCACCTCCGATCCGCTTCAGGATCGAATGGGCTCGGCTACGAGGAATCGTCACCGCTCCTTGCGCCGGGCCCATTTTAATTGCGAATGCAACCATCCTTCCGCATCTCTGTAAAATGAAAAGTCTTTCACCTTCCTACTCTCCTTATGCGATCTAAAATCCTCTTTGTCGCCGGCCTCATCTTCTGCCTAACGCCCTGGGCTTCGCCTCCCCTTGCCTTGGTTGCCGGCCTTTCTTTCGGCGCCATCGCAGAGCATCCCTACCCCGGAGAGTCACGTCAGATTTCAAAGTACCTTTTGCAAGCCGCAGTGGTTGGGCTTGGTTTCGGCATGGACCTGCGGCAAGTCCTGCGTGCTGGCAGTAGCGGGTTTCTCTATACCGCTGCCGGTATTGTTTTTGCTCTTGGCATCGGCGCCTGGCTGGGCCGGTGGGTCACCGTACAGCCTCGCGCGTCTTTCCTTATTTCGGCTGGTACTGCCATCTGCGGAGGAAGCGCCATCGCCGCCGTCGGCCCGGTGCTAGGCGCTACGGAAGATGAGATGTCAGTCTCTCTGGGCACGATCTTCATGCTCAACTCTGTGGCGCTACTGTCGTTCCCTCCCATCGGTAGTGCACTGAAGCTCACACAACCTCAGTTTGGATTATGGGCTGCATTGGCGATCCACGACACCAGCTCAGTTGTGGGCGCCTGTGCCAGATACGGGGTCTCCTCTCTTGCTGTGGGAACCACAGTCAAGCTCGCTCGAGCACTATGGATTGTGCCGGTTACCGTTGCCACAGCTTTCGTGAAGGGCAGCAAAACTCGCATTCAGTGGCCCTGGTTCATCCTGCTCTTTTGCCTGGCTGCCATGGCGAACACCTATCTATTGGCGGGTTTGCCCGTCTATCAGTTCCTGAACAAGACCGGAAAGTTGATGCTGATCTTTACGCTCTTCCTCATCGGTGCGACATTGTCGCCCACAGCATTGCGCAAAGTTGGCCCCCGCCCGCTGATTCAGGGCGTACTGCTGTGGATCGTAGTGGGAGTTGCCAGCCTGCTGGCAATTCGTGCCGGATGGATCAGCATCTAAACCGCTTTAAAAGAGTCCTAGGTTTGAGCCAGAAGAAACTTTTCGTCCTTCTCACTTGTGCATTCTCTCTTGCGCTTTCTGGCTCTTCCCAGGACGCCTCGGGCTCGCCCCAGCAATCGACTCAGCAACCCTCGCATCCGGCAGTACATTCGCGACGTCCCATTGTTCGGAATTCCGGCCTTACGGCGCCGGATCTGTGCGCATCTTGCGTCAAGAGCAATCTTGAGTATCTCGCCGGTCCATCCTTACATGGACGAGGCAGCGCAACTGAAGACGAACACGATGCTGCGGACTATATTGCCGACAAGCTGAAATCGTACGGACTGCAACCCGCGGCGGAGAATGGGCAGTACATTCAGAGGGCGAGCTTACGCACGCGCCAAGTGACCGGGAGTCCAACGCTAACCGTTGAGACAAAAGGCACTGGCGGTTCGGAGCCCATCGTGCTCACTCACGGTGAGGAGATGGCGATTGCAGAGCTCTCGCAAGCGCCATTGACGGCCACGCTGCAGCGGATTGATCTTGCCCCAAAGACTGCTTCAGTAAGTAAAGTTGAACCCGGGTCTGCTCTGTTAATAAAGCTCACGCCGGGAATGACTTCAGAGAAAGCGGGCCAGGCGCTGAAGCCCTATCGCAGCAGCAAGGCCGCGCTGGTGATCGTCTCGTCTTCCGATTACGGTCAGCATGCGTTTGATGCAGGCGCAAAGCAGCCACCACGGATCAATCCCATATTCGGAGATCAGGCTCCAGAGCAGAAACCGGCATTCGTAGTGGTTAAGCCGGAACAGTTTGAAAAACTCTGGGCTGAGCCCGAGGGTACGAGCGTCACGTTAGAGGCGGAGTTGACTCCCTGGAAGACCTCGTATACCTGGAACGTGGTGGCCAAACTCGAAGGCACAACGCTGAAGGAACAGATCATTCTGCTCAGCGCGCATCTGGATCACCTCGGGGTGCAGGATGGCAAAACCTACTATGGCGCCGACGATGACGCCTCGGGTACGGCAGCCGTGATGGAGCTAGCAAGGGTTCTCGCGCAGCAGCCGCAGCCAAAGCGCGCAGTGGTATTTGCGCTGTGGGGCAGCGAAGAGATTGGACTGCTGGGGTCCAGCTATTTTCTGAGGTATCCAACGTTTCCTCTGCAGAGCATCGTCGCCTACCTTGAATTTGAGATGATTGGCCGGCCGGATCCGAAGATCAATCCTGACCAACTTTGGCTTACCGGCTGGAAGCGTACGAATCTTGGGCCCGCGTTGGTGAAGCATGGCGCTAAGCTGGTGGCAGATCCGCATCCTACTGAGAAGTTCTTTACCCGCTCAGATAACTACGCCTTCGCCAAAGAAGGCATCGTAGCGCAAACCATCTCAAGCTATGGGCTGCACCCGGACTATCATCAACCGACCGACACAGTCGACAAAATTGACTTTCAGCATATGGATGCAGCAATCGCGTCGATGATTTCACCGTTGACCTGGCTGGCGAATACGCAGTTCAAACCGGAATGGGTGGAGGGCAAAAAGCCTTAGGGCAGTGGCTAGTGGCGGTGGTTAGTTGCTATTTCTTAGCGTCCTTAGGAGACACAGCTTGGTTTGCGTACAATGCGGAGCGTGGAATTCTGCTTCGTCACTTCTCGTCTATTCCGGCTGGTCGTCCTCTTCGCAATTTTCGTTCTGTCGGTGGCGTCAGCAGAGGACATTACCAGCAAGAATTGGGGCAAGGACTCGCAGGGCATCAAGCTTTCGCTTCGCGAGGAATCGCGCCAGCGATCGGTGAATGGCACAATCCTCTCTTACAAGATCATAGGTGAGGGCTTCCGTCGGGTGTTCCTTATCAATTGTGGCAATGGATTCCAGGCCAGGAGCCGCAAGTCGCAAGGGAAGGTGAGCTTCGATAAACACGGCGTTCTCGTGTGCTCGGGAAAGCCGGGGTTCTGCAGTGGCGATGTCCCTGATGACCAATCAACATTAAGACCATCGCGGTACTGGGAGAAGCAAAGGACCTAGCCGTAATCTCCCCAGACGGCAAGATTGCAGGTTTCTCGCGGGCTGTGCCATTCCATCGAAGCTAACGACGAGAACTGCAGGTGGTCCGTAGTGCGATACAGTCCGCTAGCCGACGTGGTTACAGCTCGTGCGACAGGATTTGCTCCATCGGAAAAGTTGAACCTAACCACAATGTGGAGCTCAGAGGGAGCAACCACCGAAAACAATGCAGGTACCGACGGCAGTTGGCCGGGTGTGGTGATCGCCGACGCAAAGAGCCAAAAAGCTGGCACGGCCCACATTAGAGTTGCTGGTCAAGCTTGTACCGTATCTGTAAAGTTTCCTTGGGGAGTTGGCAGCAATCACCCTATGTGAATTGCTTGAATTCAAACTTTTTTTCTAGCCACTGGCCGCCAGCCCCTAGCCACTTTTCTCCAGCGTCTGCGAGAGCCCTTCCCACTCCGCCATGCGGCTCGCAAGATCGGTGCGATGTTGAGCCAGCAAGTCGGTCTGACGCTGCGTCTCTTCTGCGCTGACAAACGACTGCAACTCACGCTCGCACGCAGCAATTTCTTCTTCCAGGTCCGCAATTTCGGTTTCAAGCTGCTGGCAGCGGTCCTGCATCTGCTTCAGCCTGATGGGATTCACCCGCTTGCGCGGCTCGGCTGTGGGCGGCTGGTAGCCGGGTACGTCGGACAGCGTGGGCGCGTTGGCAACCTTCTCGATCTCGCTGTCCGCCCCTTCCGCGATGCGCTGCTTGCGCCAGAGATAGTCCTCGTAATTACCGGGAAAGACTTCAACCTTGCCACCACCGATCTCAAAGATGCGTGTGGCCAGCTTGTCGATAAAGTAGCGATCGTGCGACACGAACACCACGGTGCCGTTGTACTTCTCGAGAGACTCAAGCAGTACATCTTTCGCGCGCATGTCGAGGTGGTTGGTGGGCTCGTCGAGCAGCAGGAAATTTGACGGGTGCAGCAGCATGCGGGCAAGCGCGTAGCGATTGCGCTCACCCCCCGACAGCACTCCGATGGGCTTGAACACGTCGTCTTCGGAGAACAGAAAGCAGCCCAGCAGGCCTCGCAGTTCTGTCGTAGATTTCTGCGGCGCGACATCGCTGAGGTCGTCCAGCATGCGCCGCGTGGGATCGAGTTCTTTGTACTGGTCCTGGGCGAAGTAGTCGGGCTCGACGTTGTGGCCGAGCTTCAGCGCGCCTTCCGTCACCGGTTCCGTGCCGGCGAGCAGCTTGATGAGCGTAGACTTCCCCGCGCCATTCACACCCACCAGCGCAATGCGATCTCCACGCTGGATGGTGAAGTTTACATTGCGGAAAACTTCTTTCGGCCCGAAGCACTTGGCCACGCCCGCGCATTCCACAACAGTCCGTCCACTCGGATTCGGCTGCGGGAAACTGAAGTGGATGGTCTTCTCTTCTGGAGGAATCTCGATGCGCTCGATCTTCTCCAGCTCCTTGATGCGGCTCTGCACTTGTTTGGCCTTGGTCGCCTGATAGCGGAAGCGGTTGATGAATGCCTCGAGCTGCTCGATTCGCTCACGCTGGTTCTTGTAGGCGGCTACCAGAGAATCCCGGCGCTCCTGCTTCTGTGCCAAGTATTTTTCGTAATTGCCGCTGTAGAAGTGAACGCCCTTGTTCCAGATCTCAATAGTGCGATCCACGGTAACGTCAAGCAAGTAGCGGTCATGTGAGATCAGCACATACGCATGCGGATATTGCAGCAAATACTCCTCAAGCCGGTTGCGGGTTTCCAGATCAAGGTGGTTTGTCGGCTCATCGAGCAGCAGAAGGTTCGGCTTCGACAACAGCAGCTTCGCCAGAGCAATACGCATTTGCCAGCCACCGGAGAATTCCTCGGTGTAGCGTGTCCAATCTTCCTTGTGAAAGCCGAGGCCGTCGAGCACCGTGCCCACCTGGGCATCCAAGGCGTAGCCGTCGTGCACGCGAAAGTGCCCCGAGATCTCGTGGAAGCGGTCGGCTACCTGCTCGTACTCTTTCGACGCGGGATTCAGCTCACCCATTTTGTGGGCCAGCTCTTCCATCTCGCGTTCCATCGACTGCAGGTCTCTGAACACCGACATGCACTCGTCGAAGACGGTGCGGCCTTCGAGGCGCAGGCCGTCCTGCGGAAGGTAGCCGAAGGTGGTGTTCTTGGCGCAGGTGATGGAGCCGTAGTCGAGTGTCTCGATGCCGCCGAGGATTTTCAGCAGCGTCGATTTGCCGGTGCCATTCGCGCCGACCAGTCCGACCTTATCGTTCGGCGTGATGAGCCAGTTCAGGTTTTTGAACAGCAGTTTGGGGCCGAAACGTTTTCCGGCAGAGGAAAGCTGAATCATGACGAGGCGTTAATTGCTCTTCTTCTGGCCCCGGATGATGCGCTCGTCGATGGGCTTGCGGCCGGCAAAGCCTTCGGTGGTGTTGTGCCAGTGCGTAATGCCCTTTTCGCCAAGCTTCCAGCAGAGCACAACGATTTCTTCGCCGACCATGCACGGAAAGTCCAGCAGGCCGATGTCCAGGTCCTTCACCTGTACGCCTGCGGCGTCGATCTCGGCAACGGCATCTTTGGCGCGCTGGATGGCCTTGTCGCGCTCGTCCTTACGGCGCCTGACCGCCAGGACATTCACACGTGTGCCGCCGTTGATGAAGATGCGGCTCTTCAGAGTTTCCAGTTCGGCGTCGATCTCTTCGATCAGCGCCTTGGCCTGCATCGCCGAGCGCAGCAGCGACTCCAGCACGGGCAGAAGATCTTCGGCTTCCGACAGGGTAAAAGTACGTGACATTTCAGTTGCTGCCTGGCCGATTTCTTCCTGACTGGCCGCCCTCTGGCGGTCAATCATACGGCGGCGATACTCCCGCAAATCGGACCAATAGCGAGGAATACGCCGCAAAAACTTATCTCGAGGACGCCTGCGTTGGCGGGTGCGAATAATCACTGGACTTCTAACATTCTATCAAGCGCCACGCGTGCCCATCGCTTCACGCTGTCTTTCACCTTGATCGGATTCACCACAGTGCCTTCGACCAGGTTCTCCAGCGCCCAACACAGGTGCTGTGGCGAGATGCGGAACATGGTAGTACACAGGCACCCGGATTCATCCAAGGTAATGACGTGCTTATCTGGATGCTCCCTGGCGAGGCGGTTGACTAGGTGAATCTCGGTACCAACCGCAAACGCGCTTCCCGCGGGCGCTTCCTTGACGCGCTTGCTCAGATAGTCCGTGGACCCGATGCCGTCAGCTTTCTGGCACACTTCCCAGCGGCACTCCGGATGCACAATGACCTGCATCTCAGGATATGTCGCTCGCACCCGGTCCACATGCTCTGGCAGAAAACGCTGATGCACCGAGCAGTGCCCCTTCCATAGAATCACCTTCGCTTTGCGCAGCCGATCGGCCGTCTGGCCGCCCTGAAGTTGGTACGGATCCCACACCGTCATCTGCTCGAGCGGAATGCCTAGGGTATATCCGGTGTTGCGTCCGAGATGCTGGTCGGGGAGGAAGAAAATCTTTTCGTTACGGCGGAACGCCCACTCGAACGCGCTCTTGCAGTTCGATGAGGTACACACCAGCCCGCCACGCTCACCGCAAAACGCCTTGATGGCAGCAGTCGAGTTCATGTACGTCAGCGGTGTGATCCCGTTGCCTTCGTCATCGGTCAGCCCAAGGTTGACGAATTGCTCCCATGCATCTTCAACTTGTGAAATCTCGGCCATGTCGGCCATCGAACAGCCCGCATTGAGGTCAGGCAGAACCACGGATTGGCCATTGCGTGCCAGCACGTCGGCGCTCTCCGCCATGAAGTGCACGCCGCAAAACACGATATAGCGGCCCTCGGCCTGCGCAGCCATCTGCGACAGTCGGTAGGAATCGCCGCGGTAGTCGGCGAAGCGAACCACCTCATCACGCTGATAGTGGTGTCCGAGAATCACGCATTCCTTACCCAGGGTCTCTTTCGCCTCGGCAATGCGCTCGTCCATCGAATGGTCTGGTAGTACAAGATAGTTTTCGAGCGAGCAGGATGTAGCTTCCGAAATCGGTGCTGTTGCCACGTGTATATCTCTGCCTTCAGTCCCGGCCGCGCAGTTCCTGTTTTGCGGGTACACGCCCCGGAACGGGGATGTTGAAAGCTTTGCCTGCGGCTCCAGTCGATCCACTATTCGCTAAGGCGAACCCGACCGACGGGGATGTTGAAGCTGCAGTTGATGCTTCTTGTTACGACTCAATAGATGCCGAGATTGCCCAGTTCGTTCCAAAAACGATAACCGCGCCACGCCGACCGCGGCCACCATCAGTCGACTCACGGTGCAACCGGAATCTTTCCATATTGTTACGCGGAGATGCAGATTGTGCAAGCGGTAGGACGAAAAGCAATTCTCTGAAAACTGCCGGCGGGTAGCTGAAAACTACCCCCCGATATGCACCATCGTTCGCGATGCTGGCACGAATCCCGGCTCGCCGATATGGTGTCGGGCTTCTTTGTTATCCACCGCGTGCTGGATGAACTCCGCCATCTCGGCATCGGACCCACCTTCCAACATCAATCCAGCAAGATCGTGCTCGCGGATTGAGAACAAGCAGGTACGTATTTTTCCGTCCGAAGTCACACGAATTCGGCTGCACTGCCCACAGAACGGATGCGAGACC
>Ga0126378_10004115_pt1 | contig 11046 bp, 6 predicted proteins | sample PanSoiMetPlot_23_FD_92587 | JGI IMG/M metagenome (GOLD analysis project Ga0126378, IMG submission 92587) | Tropical forest soil microbial communities from Panama - MetaG Plot_23 | ecosystem: Environmental > Terrestrial > Soil > Tropical forest > Bulk soil | place: Panama | collected 2016-02-17
ACTTCGCGCACTGCGTCACGGCGCGGATGGCAAATACTATCTGCTGGCCTCTCCCGGCGTGGGCATCACCATTTTTGACTCCGCGGAGAAGCAGCTCAAAGTCCTCGGCGCCCCTGCTGCCGCAGGGCATTCGGTCATCGCTTTTGGCGAAGATTGCGACGTTGATGGGCAGGGAAATATCTACGTTGCTGACCGCGGCAACAATCTCATCCAGGTGTTCGGGCCCGACGGTAAGCTCCTGCGTTCGATATCTTTCAATTCGCCGGTCTCCGTCGCCTCTCTTCCCGAAGGCGAAGTCGCGGTAACTGCGCCGCGCGGGCTGCATCTGGTAACGGTTTTTGGTCCCAACGGACGCCTGGTTCGCGAATTTGGCGATCCCCAGCAGATTTCCGCGCGCGACGACCTCAACCGGTACGTGAGCATCGGACGCCTCGCCTCCGATCCCCAGGGACGCCTCTATTACGGCTACACCTATTTACCGGAGCCGGATGTTCGCCAATACGACCGTTTCGGTTTCGCCAAGCTGGACTTCCAGTTCACCTCGATTGAGGCCTTCACCGAAGCGCGGGCCATGCGCAGGGAAATTGATCGCCAGGAAAGACGCTCCGATCCTCCGCGGCTGCTTCCCCTTCTCACCGCCTTTGGCGTGGATCCAGTCAACGGCGATGTGTGGGTCGCGCTGCGCAACACGCTTTTGCATTTCGACAGTGAAGGCAACCGGCGTTCCGAATATCAGATCTACACGAAAGACGGCGCGCGGCTTGAAGCCAACGTGCTGCTAGTCGAGGAAAATCGATTGCTCATCGGCTCGGATCCGCTAGGCGTCTGGGAATTTGGCCGTCCGGACCGCAAACCTTAAGAAAAAGTCACGGAGTTTTCCTCAGCTCGCTTTGCACTGAAACAGTGCACTTACATTTTTGTTGCGGAAGAAACGTTATTTTTATGAGAATTTCACGGGTTTTTCCGGCACTTGCGCATTTTCGCGGCTTGTGGAAAAGTTGTGTATGGCATGTGAACTTCGGTGCATCCCTTCGCACACTTTTCGCTTGCTCCAGTCGGAACAGTGAGCGAGAATCCAACGCAGTCTGAGCAAGGTGGTGCTTGGTTTAGCTGGTCTGAGAAGGACGCGCAGGTCCACAGGGGCAAAACTTAAATCGTTCCGGCGCGGGCAAGAACTCCAAGGCTTGCAGCTTAAGGGGAAAACTGGCTTTCCACAGTTTTTTGCACACCTGTGGAAATGGTCAAGGTTTGGCATTTTCTGATGACGATAGCCACTCAACTCGGTCGGGAAAGAGAAACTCAGAATCTCTGGGAAAAATTTCTGGAGCTGATCAAATCCAGGGTCAGCATCAACACCTATTCCACCTGGTTCCAGCCCACGAGGCTCAATCGGCTTGAGGGAGACACCATCTATATCCAGATTCCCACCGCGGTTTTCCGCCAGGTGCTCACACGGACTTACGGCGAGATCGTCAAGGCCGTCTTCCACCAGATGGGCACGCCCCAGTTGAAAGTGCAGTATGTCTGCACCGAGGAAGAACCCGTGCAAGCCGCTCCGTCCGGGAACGGCAGCAAGCAGGCGAAGCTCGACTTCGAGAGCAGCGATCACCAACTGAACAATCGCTACACCTTCGATACGTTCGTCGTCGGCAAGTCGAACGAATTTGCGCACGCCGCGGCCCGCGCGGTCGCTGAGCAGCCGTCCAAGGCCTACAATCCACTTTTCCTTTACGGTGGCGTGGGTATGGGCAAGACCCATTTGATGCACGCCATCGGGCACACTATTAAAAAGCGCAACCCGGCCATGCGTCTCAGCTACGTCAGCGCCGAAAAGTTCACCATCGAAGTCATTAACTCACTTCGCTTCGATCGCATGATCAGCTTTCGCGACCGCTTCCACACCGTGGACGTCCTTCTGGTCGACGACATCCAGTTCATCGCCGGGAAAGAGCGCACCCAGGAAGAGTTCTTCCACACCTTCAACGCGCTCTATGAACAGCAGAAGCAGATCGTGATCTCCTCCGACTGCCTGCCGAAGGATATCAACTCAATTGAGGAACGCCTGCGCTCGCGTTTTGAATGGGGCCTGATCGCCGATATTCAGCCGCCTGACCTGGAAACAAAAATTGCTATTCTTCAGAAGAAGGCGGAAAACGAACGCTTCCATCTGCCGGATGAGGTGGCGGAATACATCGCCCGGGCGATCAAATCCAACGTGCGCGAGCTGGAAGGCGCGCTAACCCGCCTGATGGCCTACGCCTCGCTAACCGGCACCGTGGTCTCGCTCACCACCGCGCAGCAGGTTCTGCGCAACATCATTGCTTCGCAGGAAAAGCGCGTCACTATCGACCTGATCCAAAAACGCGTCAGCGAGCATTACAACCTGCGTGAGCAGGACTTGAAGGTGCGCAGCAACACCCGCGCCATCGCTTTCCCCCGCCAAGTGGCCATGTACATCGTCAAGCAGCTCACCACGGCGTCGCTGCCTGAAATCGGCCGGCAGTTCGGCGGCAAGCACCACACCACCGTACTTCACTCCATCAACAAGATCGAAGAATTGCGCCGCTCCGACAAGGAGCTGAACCGGACCATCACCCGGTTAATGGACGCCTTGCAGTAAGCCAGAGTTCTACATGCCGGGACAACCCCGGCCCCTGTAGCGCAGGGCGAGCAACTCAATGCTCGCCCTGCCGACCCTAAATCTTCCTTCCCAGGCCCCTATCGCTGAGCGCAACTCGCCCGCGGCCTCAATTTCGTCGCGCTCCAAAAATTCCCTGAACATTTTTTACCGCAACATTTTTGCCTGGCGATTGATGTGGGCATTTTGTGGACATCGCGTGGGAAAGTTGCGGATCGCTTGTGCACAGATAAGGATGAAAATTGGAACTCGTTACTCGACCGCGCAGTTTTCCGCAACGTTTGCAGGAAATCCACGGAACACCGACGCTGGATTTTCCACCCGGGCTTGCTGATGACGCATTTTTCCACGAATCCACAGCGCTCATCACAACAACAAGCTTTACGAAAAATAATTCTTTTGGAAAAGCAGTTGTGACAGATGTTTGTTGTGAAATTTTCAAAGACGGCACAAAATACGTCGCGTTCCGGAAATCCTCAATCAGCCTTATTTCCACAGTTCCCTAAGTGTCAGCACACTTTATACTTGGCCAAAAAACGAGTACAGTACGCTAGCGGGTTATCTCTACGGGGGAAAGCCAAATGACGGCAACTGGCACCGCACGCGAGGAAAGCCAATTCATGGAATTCAGCGTATCCAAGTCCGCGCTACTCAACGAACTCACCACCACGCAGGGTGTTGTCGAACGCAAAACCACCATTCCGATCCTTTCGAACCTACTTGTTGAGGCGAAGGGTAGCCGCGTCATGATTACGGCGACTGACCTTGAGCTGAGCGTTCGCACTTCGTGCGACGCCAAGGTCAAGAAGGAAGGTGCCGGCACTATTCCCGCAAAGAAACTCCTCGAATTGGTCCGCCTCCTCCCCGAAGGGGAGATCAAGTTCAAGTTGCTCGACAACCATTGGGTCGAGATCCTAAGCGACAAAAAGAAATACAAACTCGTCGGCATGGCTAAGGAAAACTTCCCCGCTCTCCCCTCCATGCCCCATGCCTTGGTGAAAATTCCCGCCGCTGTCTTGGAAAGCCTGATTGGCAAAACCAAGTTCGCCATCTCCATGGAAGAGTCCCGCTATACCCTTAACGGCGGTTTGCTGATCCTTAAACCGGATACGGTGGCTATGGTTGCCACCGACGGCCACCGCCTGGCCCTTGCCGAGACGGACCAAAAACTCGCCGGCCTCAACGGCGAAGTACGCGTCCTGATCCCCAAAAAAGCTATGGACGAAGTGGAAAAGCTCTCTGCTGCGGCAGGCTCCGATGCGCATCTGGAATTTGCCAAAGACGAAAGCCATCTCTTCTTCCAGGCTGGTCATCGCCTGCTGATTTCGCGCATCCTTACCGGGCAGTTTCCTAACTACGAAGCAGTGCTGCCGCGCGAGAACAACAAAACCGTGGTGCTTGACCGCGCCGAGCTCAGCGACGCTGTCCGACGCGTCTCGCAGCTTGCCGACCAGCGCTCGCACGCGGTGAAATTGGCCGTCTCGACAGAAGGCGTGGAGATCTCCGCGTCGAGCCCCGAATATGGCGAGGCCAAGGAGACCATCGAAAAAGAGTACAAAGGCGACGGCATCGCCATCGGCTTTAATTCGAGCTACGTGCTGGATTTCCTTGCGGCTGCAGCGGAAGGACCGATCAGCATCGAACTGAAAGACGAGCAGTCCGCCGGCCAGATGCGCCCTCTCGCTGACGAAAGCTACCGCTATCGCTACGTCATTATGCCTATGCGCATCTGATGCCTCTAGCGAGCTCCAGAGCAGCTATAAATCTTTGTCTGCAAAGGCTTTAAATATCCACAACCCCCTTCCTGCAACTTGAGAAAATCGCCCATTTTCAGTAAAATTTAGGTGTTGTCGATCGGCTGTTTTTCCTCCCAATCGACACGTCCGCCAGGCCCGCTGAACGCTAGAAAACGCTCTGCGCCAGGAGCGGGTTCCGCGCCCTGGAGAACATAAGTCTTCGCCACGTCCCGGATCGCGGGATGGGATGAAGCAGGAAACCCTACGAGCTTTTAATCCGGCCCAGCCGGGTTTCAGCCAAAGGGTAAGGCGACGGTTGCAGGTTGTTTCAGACATCACGCCTTTCCTTGCTTCGCAAAATTGGTTTTGAGCGGTCGCCGTTGAAACTCTCCGCTTCCGGAGATTTTCTTTTCGCGCGACTCGATTGCCGCAGGCCTGCAGTCAGGAGAGCACATGGGCGATAAAGAAACAGTAACCGGTAAGGGCGGACATCAATACGACGCAAAATCCATCAAGGTTCTCGGCGGACTCGAAGCGGTTCGGTTGCGTCCCGCGATGTACATCGGCTCGACCGGAGAAATGGGACTTCACCATCTGGTGTGGGAAGTTGTCGACAACTCCGTTGACGAAGCCATGGCGGGTTTTGCCGACGAAGTGAACGTTACGGTGCACGCTGATAATTCCGTGACTGTGGTTGACAACGGCCGCGGCATTCCCGTGGATATGCACGCCACTGAAAAGCGCCCCGCCGCGGAAGTCGTTCTCACCGTGCTGCACGCCGGCGGAAAATTCGACAGCGACACCTACAAAGTCTCCGGCGGCCTCCATGGCGTCGGTGTTTCCGTCGTGAACGCTCTCTCTGACTGGCTGGAACTTGAAATCCAGCGCGATGGCGCCGTGTGGGAACAGACTTACGAAAAAGGGAAACCCACTTCCAAGCTCAAGCAGACCGGCAAAACGCGCAAGACGGGCACGAAAGTCACGTTTCATCCTGATACCACCATTTTCGAAAAAACGGAATTGAGCTACGACACGCTGGCCACCCGGCTCCGCGAATATGCCTTTCTCAACAAGGGCCTGAAGATCACGCTCACCGATGAGCGCAGCGAAAAATCAGCGGAATTTCGATTCACCGGAGGCATCGCTGAATTCGTAAAACACTTGAATCGCGGTAAGAGCACGCTTCATGATTCCCCGATTTACATGGAAGGAAAAAAGGGTAGCACGGAAATCGAAATCGCCCTGCAGTACAACGATACCTACGGGGAAAACGTCTTTTCTTTTGCCAATACGATCAACACCGTGGATGGCGGCACACACCTTTCGGGTTTTCGCTCCGCGCTCACGCGCAGCATCAACAATTTCGCCTCCGGAGCGGGCATGCTCAAGGAGCAGAAAGACGAAGTGAGCATTACGGGCGATGACGTGCGCGAAGGCCTTGTTGCCGTTGTCAGCGTTCGCTTGCCACAGCCGCAGTTCGAAGGCCAGACGAAGGGCAAGCTCAACAGCGATATCAAGGGTGATGTCGAGCAACTGGTCAACGAGAAGCTCGGCGAATGGTTCGACAAGCACTCCACCGTGGCCCGACGCATCATCGGCAAGTGCATTGACGCCGCGCGTGCCCGCGAAGCCGCCCGCAAGGCCCGCGAACTGACGCGCCGCAAGTCCGCTATGGATTCCGGCGGTCTGCCTGGGAAACTCGCAGACTGCCAGGAACGCGATCCTGCGCGCTGCGAACTCTTCGTCGTCGAGGGTGAATCCGCCGGTGGCTCCGCCAAGCAGGGCCGCGATCGCAAATACCAGGCCATTCTTCCACTCAAGGGCAAAATCCTGAACGTTGAAAAGGCCCGCTACGACAAGATGCTGGGTCACGAGGAAATTCGCGCCATCATCACCGCGCTCGGCACCGGGATCGGCAAGGACGATTTTGACGCCGGCAAGCTCCGCTATCACAAAGTCATTTTGATGACTGACGCGGACGTCGACGGCTCGCACATCCGAACCCTACTGCTTACGTTCTTCTTCCGCCATATGAAGGAACTCATCGAGCGCGGCCACGTCTTCATCGCCCAGCCGCCGCTCTACCGCGTGAAACGCGGCAAGAGCGAGCGCTATATCCGCGATGAGCGCGATTTCGCGCGCGAACTTATGAAGCGCGCCACTGAAGATCACGTTGTGAAGGCGAAGGAGGGCGTCACGCTGCAAGGTGCCGGCCTCACGAGCTTCCTGCTCAACGTCCAGGAATATGAAGCGACCGCCGCGAAACTCGGGCGCAGGCTCAAGGATAACGGTCTGGTCGAAGTGCTCGCGGAAAGCGGACTCGACAAGAAGACGGATTTCGAGGAGAAGAAGACCCTTGAGAAGCTGCTGAAGGAAATCGAGAAAGCCAAGCTGAAACTCGACGGCAAGGTCGCTTTCGACGAAGAGCACAGCCTCTACGAAATCCAATTCGACGCCCCGCACAACCAAAAGATCAACTGGGCGCTCGCTTCCACGGCCGAATACAAGCGCCTGCGCTCGCTGGCGCGGCAGATCGAGGAGCACAACAAGCCACCTTTTATCATCACGCGCAACGGCGACAAGGCTTCGAAAGAAAAGGCCGCCGACGTTCTCCGCTATGTGATGGAAGACGCCAAGAAGGATTTCACTATCACGCGCTTCAAGGGCCTGGGCGAGATGAATCCCGCGCAACTCTGGGAAACCACAATGAATGCGGATTCGCGCACGCTCTTGCAGGTGAAGCTCGAAGACGTGGTGGAAGCGGAAAAAATCTTCACCACGCTGATGGGCGAAAACGTCGAGGATCGCCGCAAGTTCATCGAAGACAACGCCCTCGATGTCGTCAATTTGGATATCTAGCGGTGGCCGCCGCCGAGCTAATGATTTACCAGTTGGGATGGACAACGTTGCCGGGATTGCGCGGTCTAAGCGTGAGCGAATTTCGCGCGACGCCAACCGACGTTCCCGATAACGAAAAAGGGGTTGCCGTCAGCTTTGCCAACGAAACCGATCGCAATTCCTTCCTGCACCATCTGGAGGAATATTTTGCGCCGCGACGGTTTACCAATGCCGCCGACGCCTTCGACACGGTGAAAGCGTACGTACTCGAACGCGCGGGGCAATAAGGTTTTTATGCAGCGCCACCTTTCAGGGTGGCATGCCTGGCGAAGAGCCCGGCGCTAGAAGAGCGAGAAACGAAACTGAGGACACATGGCCGACGAACAGAATCAATCCATCCTGCTTCCGGTAGACATCGAAGCGGAAATGCGCAAGTCGTACCTCGATTACGCCATGAGCGTAATCATCGGACGCGCGCTCCCCGACGTGCGCGACGGCCTCAAGCCCGTCCATCGCCGCATTCTCTTCGGTATGTACGAACTCGGCCTCACCTCCACCAAGGCCTACCGCAAGTGCGCCAAGATCGTCGGCGAAGTCCTCGGCAAATACCACCCGCACGGTGACGCCCCCGTCTACGACGCGCTGGTCCGCATGGCGCAGGACTTCAACATGCGCTACCCGCTGGTCGACGGCCAGGGCAACTTTGGCTCAGTCGACGGTGATATGCCGGCGGCTATGCGGTACACCGAAGCGCGCCTCGCCAAGATTTCCGAGGAACTTCTCGCCGATATCGAAAAAGAGACCGTCGATTTCATTCCCAACTTCGACGAAACCGAGAAGGAACCCACGGTTCTTCCCACGCGTGTTCCCAATCTGCTCGTCAACGGCGCCAGCGGTATCGCGGTCGGTATGGCCACCAACATTCCTCCGCACAACCTGCGCGAAGTGATTGACGCCACGATCGCCATGATCGAAAAGCCGGACCTGACGCTCAAGGAAGCAATGAAGTATGTTCCCGGCCCGGATCTGCCGACCGGCGGCTTTATCGCCGGCCGCGAAGGCATCGAGCAGGCTTACAAAACCGGCCGTGGCAGCTTCACCATGCGCGCCAAGGCTGCGATCGAGGAAGTCGGCAAGGACCGCGAGAACATCGTCATCACCGAAATTCCTTATCAGGTGAACAAGGCGAAGCTGATCGAGCGCATCGCCGAGCTCGTTGCCAACAAGAAAATCGAAGGCATTTCCGACGTGCGCGACGAAAGCGACCGAGAAGGCATGCGCATCGTCATCGAGCTCAAGCGCGGCGAAGAATCGCAGCTCATTCTCAACAATCTCTTCAAGCACACCCAAATGCAGGAATCCTTTGGCATGATCCTGCTCGCGATTGTCGGCGGCCAGCCACGCGAAATGGGCCTGCTGGAATTCATCCGCTTGTTTATCGATCACCGCCGCGACGTGGTTACCCGCCGCTCGCGCTACGAACTCCGCAAAGCGCGCGAGCGCGAGCACATCTTGGTGGGCTACCAGGTCGCGCTCGACCACCTCGATAACGTCATCCGCATCATTCGGGGCAGCGCCAGCCGCGCCGATGCCAAGGAAAACCTGTTCAAGTATTTCAACGAGCAGGACGTCACCATCGCCGAGAATGGGAAGTCCAAGAAGATCGAAGGCGTCAAGCTTGACGGCCGCAAATACCGCTTCCAAGGCGCGCCGGAAGTCGAAGCCGCCGGCCGCGGTGGTTCCGGATTGAATCTCAGCTACATTCAGATTGATGCCATCCTCGAACTGCAACTGCACCGCCTGACACAGCTTTCGATCGACGAAATCCTCAAGGAATTGAAGTCCATCCGCGAAAAGATCGCCGAACTCGAGGAGATCCTCTCCAGCGAAAAGAAACTCAAGTTCGTTATCACCGCGGAATTGAAGGAAATCCACAAAAGCTACGGCGATGATCGCCGCACGCAAATCGTGGACAAGGTGGACGAGATCAAGCTCGAAGACCTGATTGCCGACACCGACATGCTCATCACCGTGAGCCATGCTGGCTACATCAAGCGCACGCCCGTCGAGATCTACCGCCACCAGTCGCGCGGCGGCAAGGGCCGCATCGGCGCCAAAACGAAAGAAGAGGACTTCGTCGAGCACCTCTTCGTGGCTTCGGCGCACAGCTACATCTTGCTGTTCACTACCAAGGGTCGCGTGTACTGGTTGAAGGTTTACGAATTGCCGGAAGCTGCTGCGGCGACTCGCGGAAAAGCCATCAACAGCCTCGTGAAGTTCCAGGAGGACGAGAAACTGAGCGCCATTGTGGCGGCGACTAATCTGGAAGACCAAGGCAAGTACGTCTTCTTTGCCACGCGCAACGGCACGGTAAAGAAGTCCGCGCTGACGGAATTCTCAAACCCGCGGCCGAGCGGCATCATCGCCATCAATCTCGAAGCCAAGGACGAACTCATCGGCGCCAAGCTCACCGACGGCAAGCAGATGATCTTCCTAGCCAGCCACGACGGCCAAGCGATTTTGTTCCGCGAAACCGAAGTGCGCCCCATGGGACGCAACGCCGGCGGCGTCAACGGCATGGACCTCGGCAAGGAAGACTACGTCGTCAGCATGGACGCCGTGCAGCCCGACTTCGAAATCATCGCCAAGGAACACAAGCAGACCACACAGAACCTGGAAGAGCTCGAGAACGAGCACATCAAGGATTCGCTCACCACACTCATGCTCACGGTCGCTGAAAAGGGCTACGGCAAGCGCACCGCGCTCGCCGAATACCGCATCACCTCGCGCGGCGGCAAGGGCGTCGTCAATATGAAGACCACCGACCGCAACGGCTCGGTCGTCGCGACGCTGCAGGTTACCGAAGAGTCCGACGTCATGATCATTACCGAGCAGGGCAAAGTGATCCGCGTACACGCCAACGAAATTCGCGAGGCGGGCCGCTCCACGCAAGGCGTCCGCTTGCTGCGCCTCGAGGACGACGACTCCGTCGCCGCCGCCGCCGTGATCCAGGAAGAAGAAGCCGAAGAAAAGAAGTAGTCCCGCGCGAACGATCGCAATGTAGGGGCGGCGTACGCCGCCCTCTCTTCTGTGAATTCTTTTGTGTAGCGCTGGCTTTTAAAGCCAGCAGCTTTTCTCTGTGGCACAGGCACTCTTGCCTGTGCGCTTGTTCTAGCGCCGCGAACTCCGCCACCTGCGCTAAACTATCCCTCTCATGAAACTGACCCGTCTGGTCTTTTCGCTCATCCTCGGCGTGTTCTTCGCGGCCATTTCTCTTGGCGACTCTCCATCGCCCAGTCAAAAATTCCTTGTCTTCGTAGGGACTTACACCGACAAAACGGACAGCAAAGGCATCTACGCCTATGAATTCGACACGGCCACCGGCAAGCTGACTCCGCGCGGCCTGGCCGCTGAAACACCCAACCCCTCCTGGGTTACGATTCATCCCAACGGCAAATTCCTCTATGCCGCCAATGAATCCGGGAAGCAAAGCACTATCACCGCCTTTTCCCTCAATGGCGTTAGCGGCGTCTTTGGCGGGCAGAAAGTGGAACTCCGCGGCCCGACAAAGCTCACCCTCCTCAACCAACTCCCCGCTCTCGGCGAAGATCCCTGCTATCTTTCCTTCGACAAAACCGGCAAATTCCTCTTCGTCGCCAATTACACCTCAGGCAACGTCGTCGTCTTTCCGATTCTTCCTGACGGCAAACTCGGCCCCGCCACCGCCAACGTGAAAGACACCGGCACTGTCGGCCCCAACAAAGAACGCCAGGAAGCTCCCCACGCCCACTGGGTCCAGGTTTCAGACGACAATCGCTTTGCCTACGTTTCGGA
>Ga0126378_10004116_pt1 | contig 11043 bp, 7 predicted proteins | sample PanSoiMetPlot_23_FD_92587 | JGI IMG/M metagenome (GOLD analysis project Ga0126378, IMG submission 92587) | Tropical forest soil microbial communities from Panama - MetaG Plot_23 | ecosystem: Environmental > Terrestrial > Soil > Tropical forest > Bulk soil | place: Panama | collected 2016-02-17
ATGGTCCGCGTAGGGTAGCACCCTAACGCAACGTCTTGCGCTGCCGTCCGGAGTCCTGGCAAGTTGTTCGTCCTGATGGCTCCCAGCCGGGCCCTGGCTAGCTTCAGCGAATCAGCACATACAGCAGCTGATCCCCGTAACTGAGGGCGAACTCGCGAGCGTGCGCGTAGCGGTCCAGGAAGTACCGAGCCTCGGCCGCGTCGAGGCTCGGGGTGACCAGGGCCCCGGTCTTCGGCAGCACGCTGCTCTGGAAGTCCGCCAGGTAGGCGGCGTACTGCGGCGCGTTCATCACCATCGTGTGCACGTCGATCGGCACTGGCGCCGGCGTCAGGTCAGCCACGAAGTAGACGAGGCCGGGATAGGCGGCCGGAAAGCTGACCACGTAGGTCGTGCGATCGCCGATGATCGCGTGGAGATGGTCCATGAACGCGATGAGGCTTGGCATCGGCACGCTGACGTGCTGGCAGCATAGCGGTGTTGCCGCGAGCCATGCGCCGACGCGCACGCCAGCGGTCGTCGTCGGCGCGGCCGGCGCGGGCTCCGCGGCCAGGCGCTGACGGTCGAGGTAGGGCGCGGCGGCCAGCGAAGCCGCGCTCGCCGGGCTGACCATGCCCCACGGAAGCAGCAGGAAGGACCCACCGACCACGGCGACTCCGGCGACCGCCAGGGTGACCGGCCGCCGGGCGCCGAGCAGCCGCGGCAGTATGGTGGCCGCCGTGATCACCAGGCCGGGAGCGGCCAGCATCGTCCCGTACAGGTGCGAGACGTCCGAGCGAAGCAGCGCCCCCTGGTAGAGCAAGATCGTGGTGATCACGATGGCCGCCAGCGCGACCCGCTCGTGCGACCATTCCCAGGCGACGCGGAACGGGCGGAACTGAACCACCACCAGCAGGGCCGCAGCGGCCAGGATGAACGGCAGGGCGTAGAAGAACGCTTCCCAGCGCGCCTGCCCCGTTTGTGCGGCCGCCGTGGCCTGGTGGGCGCTGAAGGGAATGTTGCTGTAGCCGCCCGCGACCGCCTGCGGGATCAGGAAGTACAGGTGCAGGAACCGGGCCAGCACGCCGTGGACCGCGTAGTAGGCGAGCACCGGCACCCAGGCGAGCAGGAACCCGGCCAGCGCGGCCAGCAGCGCCGTGGCCACCGGCCGGACGGACGAGGTGCCGGTGAGCAGCAGCAGGGCGCTGACCGCGAGCGCGCCCACCACCCCGGCGATCAGGTTCTCCTGGGCGACATACGACGTCGCGCCCAGCAGCAGGCCGAGCGCGGCCGCGCCGGCCAGGCCGCGCCAGGCGGGACAGCGCCTGATGACCGCAGGCAGCAGCAGGATCAGCGCTAGCGCGCCCACGTAGCGCAGCGGGTCAGTCCAGCCGAACAGGCCGTCGTAAGACCCGCCGGGCTGGAACCCCATCGCGGGCAGCGCGGGGTAGATCAGCGCCGAGAGCAGGGTCGCGATGAGCCCGCGCAGGTAACCGAACGCCAGGAAGAACACGACGAACAGGATCGTCGCGCCGGCCATCTGGAACGTCGCCCACGACTCGCGGAAGCCGACCACAGAAAAGCTGCCGATGTGCCGCATGTAGAGGTACGACAGCAACTGCGCCCCCGGCCCGTACTGCACCGAGGCGGGGCCGATGTACGGGACCGCTCCCCTGGAGATGGCCTGGAAGCCGTTGAGGAAGACGTCCTCCTGAAGGCCGATCCCGGCCGCGCCGGGCCGGCTGAGGTACCACGGCGGCCCGTAGAGGTACCAGGCGATCGCCAGCGAGGTGAGGACGCCCGCCGCGGCCCGGACGGCCGGGGCCCTGGCGAGACCCCGCCAGGCAGCCCGCGCCGGGCTGGCCGGCGGCTCGGTACCCGCGCTCCGAGGGGCCAGGCCGGCCAGCCATGACCGCCAGCTCGCCGGGTGCTCGCGGCCCGCGGCGAGCACGCGCGCGGCCGCGACAAGCAGGAGCATCGGGGCCAGGGCGCCGAGCAGGTACGCGGCGGTCACCCACCGCTTGTCGAGGTACCCGAAGGCGATCCACCCCACGGCCGGCGGCTGCGTCGCCCTGGCCCTGAGGTACGCCACGACGAGCAGCAGCGGAAACCACGCGGTCAGCGCGAGCCAGATGGCGGCGCGCTGCTCGGGCGCGACGATGCGGCCGAACCGCCGACCGCGTCGGCCGGGCGGCCAGCGGAGCGCCGCCCGCGTGAGGAGGACGACGACGCCCAGACCCGCCAGCGCGATAGCGATCGTCGCCTGCTGCGGCGTGGGCAGCACGCCGGGCGGCCGCACGAGCAGCGCGATGGGGATCGCCAGCAGGCAGGTTATGGCGAGGGAGGCGAGCGCCGAGCGGTAGAGGCAGCGCGGGCCAGCGTCGACGATCCGCATGGCACGGGCCAGACCCGCGCGGCCCGCCGCCGGCGGCCGGGCGGCCGGGGCACCGCCGACCGCAGCCGGGCGCTCGCCGGCCTCGTGCACCTTGCTGGGATCATCCCGCTGCAGGGGCATCCGCGTGGCTCAATCCGGGAACGTCAGGTGTCTCCGCGGGACCGGACGATCAGGTCGGCGAGCAGCGCGAGCGAGGCGATGAGCAGGCCCGTCACGAAGATCAGGACGGTGTTGACCGCGAACCGCAGCGGGTGCACCGCCACGTCGTAGACGCCCTTGGCGATGCCGAGCCCGAGCAGGAACAGCGCGAGCGGCATCAGCACCTTGAGCGGGTTGAAGTACATCACCATCCGCAGCACCTGCAGGATGTAGCGGTACGCGTCGGTGACGAAGCGGAATTTCGACGTGCCCGCACGCTTGGCGTAGTCGATGGGCACGTAACGCACCTCGTGCTGGTTGGACAGGAAGGCCAGCGTGATCGTGGTGACGCAGGAGAAGCCGGGCGGCAGGAGCCTGAGGTACGGCAGCGCGACCTGGCGCCGGAACGCCCTGAGCCCGGAGTTCAGGTCCGGGATCCGGTAGTTGGTCAGGCGCTCGGCCAGCTTGCGGATGAACCACTTGGCAGGCACCCTGAGGACCTTGTGCGTGCCCTCCTCGCTGGTCCGCGCCCCGACCACCTGATCCAGCGTGGCGTCCTTCTCCAGCATCTGGACCAGTTCGGGAATGCGCTCGTTCGGGTAGGACATGTCGGCGTCGGTCCACACCACGATCTCGCCGAGGGCCCGCTGGGTGCCGAGCCGGCGAACGGTGCCCGCCCCGCCGTTGCGGTGGAAGTGCACGATCTGCAGGCGCGGGAAGTCGGGCGCGACCTCGTGCAGCCGGGCGAGGGTCTCGTCGGTGGAGGCGTCGTCGAAGGCCAGCAGCTCGTAGTCGTAGCCGCTCGCGTCCATGGCCGCGCAGATCCGCTCCACCTCGGTCGTTACGTGATCTTGCTCGTTGTAGCAGGGCAGGATGATCGAGACGTATGGATCCTGCGGTGACGGAACGCTCACAGGGGCCGAGGTTACTACCGATTCCGCCGGTTCGGCGCCAGGCCAGCCAGGTGGGATGCTCATACCGTCGGCTCCGACATATAGACGTCCACGTCGAACGGGATGGTGTGCAGCGGCGGGGCGGTGAGGGCGTTCTCGTCCATGGTGCTCCGCAGCCGCATGACGTGCCTGATCTGCCCGCCGTACGGCCGGAGCCGTGACCGCACCCCCGCGAGGAGCACCGGCCGCCTTCCGGCCTGCTCGATGCCGCGCACGACCTGTTCGACGGTGGCCAGGTGCGCGGAGTTGATGCTCCCCACCGGAACGCCGCACGTCGCGCGGACGACCTCGGCGAGCCGGTCGGATTCACCGCCGTTGCCGCTGTCGATGAACACGACCGACGCGTCGCGGGGGATGGCCGCGCACATGCCGTTGACCGCCGCGATCTCGCCTCCGTACGTTCGCTTGAACGCCAGGCCCTCCGCGACCAGCCCGCCGTTTTTGATCCTGAAGCCGAACGTGGTGATCGCGGCGGGCACCAGCAGAAGCGCCACGCAGCACGCGGCGAGGCCGACGTAGAGGGCCTGGCCGACGTTCATGCTCCGCAGCCGGCTCAGCAGCCAGCTACACGCCCAGACCGCGAACAGGATGAACCCGGGAAGCACGGCGGGGACCAGCCTGCGGCTGGCCCAGGGATGATCCGGAGTGATCGACGGCCTGTAGAGGGTCTCCACGGTGGCCCACGCGAAGATCATGAGAGGCAGGATCCAGGCCGGCGCCGTGCCCCGCAGGCACCTGCGGGACAGCAGCGCGACCCCGGCCGTCCCGAGCAGCACGGCGGGAATGCCGATGTACCAGAACACCCAGTGCAGGCTCAGCTCGTAGTACAGGCGTTCCGGGGCAACGGGCAGATGATCGGCCCGCTGGTAGCTGGCGATGATGCCCTCGAAGAACTGGGTGCCCTTCCCCTTGACGGTCTGAAAATACGGGCGGAGGGCGAACCCGGCCACGACCACGACCGCCAGCGCGGCCGCGGCGTTGCCCAGCCACGTTCCCTGAACCCTCGGCACGCCGCGGCGCCACAGGACCGCCACGGCCACGGCCGTTACGACGATCAGGGCGCCGGTCAGCAGCATCAGCGGCACCACCGCGGACTTGATGCTGGCCAGGTACGGCCTGGACAGCGCCGCGCCGTCCACGACGCCGTACATGACGCCGACAACGAGCCCGCCAAGGAACGGGACAGCCTGGCGCCGGCGCCCGAGGAAGAGCAGGCCGCAGTACAGGATGACCGGCAGGATGTCGCCGGCTCCGTCGATGCGCACGAGCACGGTCAGGCCGAGCGCGAGGCCGCCGAGCCCCGCGGCGACCCTCGCCCCGGTCCCTTCGCTGCTGAGCGAGTCGATGACCAGGCAGAGCCCGGCGAACAGGAGTATCTGCGCGAGCGGCTCGCTGTAGGTCGACCGGCTGGTGAACTCCTCGGGAAGCGAGATCGCAAGCACGAGCGCCGCAAGCGGGGCCCACCGCGGTCCCACGAGCCGGGCGACCAGCCCGCCGAAGGCCAGCACCGCGCACGCCCCGAGGATCGGGGCCATGGCAACCGCCGCGTTGACGCCGCCGACCCAGAACCCGCCGGCCAGTACCATCGGCAAGCCCGCCATGAACTGCGGCACGATCACGCCGCCGCGCTGGTAGAACGCGAAGCTCTGGAACGAGAGCAGGTGGGAGGTTCCGCCGAACGCCGGGCGGTCCGGCGGGATCGGCAGCGACCCGTGGTGGGCGATCCAGTTCGCGAACTGGATGTACGACGCCGGGTCGCGGGTCACGATGATGAACTGCGAGTGGTAGATGAGCTGATCGACGCCGAACGCGATCGCCACCGCGACCACCGCGGCAACCGTCCACCAGGGCGTGCCCGCCCGCTCCCGCCCGGGCGCGGGGCCGGCCTCCTGCGACCGCCCGGGGACCGAGCGCCAGCCGATCACCGCGAGCGCGAGCGCGGCGGGCACCGCGAGCACCAGCATGAGCACGGCGGTGAAGCCCCCGGCGAGCAGCAGCGGCAGCCCGACCAGCAACCAGCCCACCACGAGCAGGCCCGGCAGCACGGACAGTCGCCCGAGCAGGCGACCGGCCGCGTCGGGCGAACGGGCCGCCTGGCCGCTATCTGCGGTCCTGGCCGCGAACGGGCCGGAGGCCTCCGCCCGGGCTCGGACGCTCATCCGCCGGCCCCCTTAGCACGTGCTGCGCCCGTCACCGAGCCCGAACGGTGCATCACGATATACCCCTCGCGGTCAAAGACCACCTGGTAACCGTTGCGTTCAAGGAACAGAACACGCTGTTGCTGCTGGCCAACGCTGCTGAACGTGAATTGCGGCTGCGTGACGTTGGCCACCACCCACGGCGCCGCCAGCGGCGGGGTGCTCCCGCGCCCGTCCCACAGCAGAACGGTATCCCGCGCCGAAAGCTGCGGGCCGAGATAGTTGACCGCCGCCACGGTGACCCCGCTGGGAACGACGGCGTCCGCTGCGGCGGCCGCGTTCTGCTGCGCATCCCGCCGGTAGAACGACGAGTGGAAGGCGGCTCCGAACGCGAAATGCGGGACGAGGATCGCCGCGACAGCGGACATCGCCGCGGCGCAGGCAACCGCAACCGACCACGGACCCAGCAGCCGCGAGCCCCAGGAGGCCGGCGGGCCGGTGTCCGGGCCCGCGCCACCCTGGCCGTCGGCGGCGCGATGCCGCCGGGCCAGCAACTGCCGGTCGAGGCGGGCGGCGCCGTCGACGGCGGAGAACACCAGAATGACCACCAGGTAGGCGTTGTACTGGTAAGACGTGACCCACCAGTTACCGAACCTGTTGGCCAGCATGCGCTCAAGCAGCAGGGGGATCGCGGCGAGCGCCATCGGTGACCGCAGCGAGAAGAAGCAGAACGCGCCGAACAGCCACAGCATGGTCTGGAGCTTGACCTCTGGGGTGACCAGGAGCCTCAGGCTGGCCGGGTCAGTGATCAGATGCCAGGCGGCTTGCGGTGCATGGGGGCCGAGAGCGGTGTATGCCCAGTAGTAGGAGGAGCGCCCGCCGAAGGCCGGGATCAGGACATAGGTGGCGATAATGGTGTCGGCGAGCCCCGCCACGACGAGGTCGAGGCCGACGGTCAGCTGGCGGCGGATCGTGCGCGGCCGCGTCACCGCGAGATAGACCCCGATCCCGGCCACGAGCAGGCCCATGTCCTCCTTGACCAGCAGCAGGGCCCCCAGCGCGATCAGCGCGGTCCGCAGCCTGCCCGCCTGCAGGCGCTCGAGCGCCACGGCCATCAGGACCGGGGCGAACGCAACCTCATGGAAGTCGAAGGCGAGCGCGGAGGCGATCGGCCAGCTCAGGGCGTAGGCGACGGAGACGAGGTACGCAGCGACGACGGCTTTACTCCCCCCGCCGAACGCGCGGCGTGTGAACACCCAGAGCGGCGGGATGGCCAGGGCGAACAGCACGGCCTGCGCGACGAGCAGAGTGACCGGTCCGCTGTGGATCCAGTACAGGGGCGTCAGCGCGGCGAGGATCGGCGACCAGTGATCACCGAGGATGGAGAAATGCGGCCCGAACCCGTTGTGGATCCCCTTGATGAGCGATATTCCCGGATGGAAGTGCGCATACGACTGCATGGCCTCGTCGAAGATCACCAGGTCGTACGACGAGGTCTGGAACGTGTTGTAGAGGCCCAGCGCGAACACAGCGTACGCGGCGGCCACGACAGCGGTCAGCGCTCCCACCGCAGCTGCGTGGACAGCCCGGTTCCCGGCCGCTCGCCCGCTCGCACGCTGCCTGAGCAGGATGCGCCGCAGCGGGGCGGCCTCGGGCGTCGCGCGGATGTCCATCGCTGCGGAGACTATCCGACCAGAACCTGGCACGGTCCGGCAATGGTCTTCTCAGTGACCGGCGGCCGCCCCCGGGCCGACGCGGTGCAGCACGACGTACCCGCCACGCATGAACATCACGCGGTAACCGTTGCGCTCGAGGAAGGCGACGCGCTGTCGCTGCTCCTGCACGGTATAGAACGAAAACTGCTTCCGTCTGATGTTGGCGACCACCCACGGCGCTGCCAGCGGCGGGGTGCCGCCGTCGCCGTCCCAGAGCAGCACGGTATCCCGCGCCGAGAGCTGGGAGCCGATGCTGTTCACCGCCGCCACGGTGACGCCGCTGGGAATGATGCGTTCCGCCGCGGCGATCGTGTTCATCTGCGCGTTTCGGTGGTAGAAGGACGGGTGCAGGGCGGGGCCGAACGCGAACCGCGGAACGAGGAACAGCGCGACGGCGCACATCGCGGCGACGCAGGCGACCGCCACGAAACCTGTGCCGCCCTGAGTGGCCGCTGCCTGCGAAGCCGGCTCGAGGTTCTCCGGCGACGCCGTCAGCGGCGCGCCGCCAGTGACGGCACGGTCGGGTGCGCCGTCCTCTGCCGCGCCGCCGTCGGCCGCGCCGCCGCCGACTGGGAGGTGCTGTCGGATCCACGCCGCCCATCGGTCCAGCCCGGCGGCGCCGTCGACTGCGGCGCACGCGAGGATGACCACGAGGTAGGCGTTGTAGTGAAAGGAGGTGACCCACCAGTTAGGTGATGTGTTCGCCAGCATGCGCTCCAGCAAGAGCGGGATCGTGGCGAGCGCGATAGGCGAGCGCAGCGGCAGGAAGCAGAACGCGCCGAACAGCCACAGCATGGTCTGCAGCTTGACCTCCGGCGTGACCAGCAGCCTCAGGCTCGCGGGGTGGGTGATCAGGTGCCAGGCAGCCTGCGGGGCGTTGGAGCCGAGCGCGCTGTACGACCAGTAACCGTCGGGGTGTCCGCCCAGTGCCGGGATCAGAACATTAGTCGCGAACCAGACGAACGCCACCCCGGCGACGATGAGCGCGATGCCCACGAGCCGTTGTCTGCGCACCACGTGGCGACGCGCCACGGCGAGGTAGATCCCGATCCCGGCTACCAGCAGGCCCATGTCCTCCTTGACCAGCAGCAGGACCCCCAGCGCGATCAGCGCCGTGCGTAGCCGGCCCGCCTGCAGGCGCTCGAGTGCCACCGCGGTCAGCACCGGAGCGAACGCCACCTCATGGAAGTTGAACGCCAGGGCCGAGGCGACCGGCCAGCTCAGCGCGTACGCGACTGACACCAGGTACGCGCCCGCGACGGCCTTCCTCCCGCCCTTCTCGCCGCCGAGTGCCCGGCGCGCGAACACCCAGAGCGGCGGGATCGCCAGAGCGAACAGCACCGCCTGCGCCACCAGGAGGGTGACCGGGCTGTTATGGATCCAGTAGAGCGGCGCGAGCGACGCGAGGATCGGCGACCAGTGGTCGGCGATGATCGCGAAGTCAGGCCCGAACCGCAGGTGGTAGCCGATGAAGATCGAGACTCCGGCCCCGAAATGCGAATACCCCCTGACGGCCTGGTCGAAGATCACCAGGTCGTCGGCCGCGGTCCGGAAGGTGTAGTACTGGGCCAGCACGAACACCGAGTAGGCGGCGGCCGTCACCGCCGTCAGCAGCCCCACCGCGACCGTGTGGCCGTGCCGGTGGCTGCCCGCCCGCACGCCTATGCCGGGCCCCGGCCGGGTGCTCTCCATCGTCGTGCGGAAGCCCATGGCTGAGGAGACTATCGAACCGGACTGGGGCAGTATCCGGCAATGTGCCCCCGTTCCTGCCCGCCGAGACGGGGGATCACGCGCCGCTGGGCGCCGGGCAGGCTACAGGGTCTCCATGCCGAAGCGGGCCATGAGCGCCCTCTCCTCATCGTGCGTCGGCGTCTCGCCGCGGTTCCACAGGTCATGCAGGCCGGCGAAGTACGCGTCCATCGCGGGCGCGTGGATCACCAGCAGCCGGGCGTGGTACTCGCCGACGTTGCCGAAGGTGTGCGCCGTGCCGCGGGGAACGAGGACGAATCCCTCCGGCCCGACGCTCAGCTCCTCACCGGAGAGCGTTACCCCAACGAGTCCGTCAAGCACGAAGTACGCCTCGGAGCAGTTCGTGTGCCGATGCGGCGGCGGGCGGCGGCTGCCGGGCGGCAGCGTGCGCTCCATCAGCGAGAAGTCACCGCCGTCCTGCTCCGCCAGGGCCTTGAAGAACATGACGCTGCCGCGGGCGGTGTAGCGCGCGTGCCCCTCACCGCGACCCAGTACCGCGCCGTTCATCGCCGCGTACCTGGGTCCATCCCACGAGTCTAGGAGGCCGTATTCGGCCGCCACGGTGCGGCCCGGCGGAATCACGGTGATCGGATCTGGCGTTTTACGTAGCCACGATCGATCGCGGGCGCGCCGACCCTGGTCGGCGCGCAAGCAGGCCAAACCCCCTGGGCTTCGCGGTGGATCGCCCCCGGGCCGCAGGGCACGAGCCCGCGCCGGCCCGTCGCCGTTGATGGCCACGCACCCTACCATCGTTCCCTTATGCCTGATATCGACGTATCTGCGCGGCTGTGAGTTCCCCCACATGAATGGAGTTGCGATGCGCCTTCTGCGTAGCAGTCTCGGCCGCTTGTTCTCAGGCTTCCGCTCGAGACCTTGGAGCAGCCGCCTGACCGCACGTGGCTGGGCCGGGGTAGCAGGCGCGGCCGTCGTGCTGACGCTGGTCGGCGTGGTCGCCACCATCGCCCCGGGTTCCGGCGCCCGGCCCGCCTCGTCTGGCCTCCGTTCCCCGGGCCGGGCCAGGACATCCTCGGGCCGGGGCAGCATCACAGCTACCCGCCGGGCCAGCAATCCGCCGGGCCGGGCCGGCATCCGGGCGGTCCCGGCCGCCGCGGCCAAGCCCAGCGAGCCGACGGCCACCCGGCCGCCGCAGACCCGGACCGCGGCCGGTCAGGCAGGCTCCGGCCCGCGCACGTCGTGCCGCAGGGTGGCACACATCGGCGACTCGACCTCGGTGGACCTGATCTCGTCCGCGGACCTGCCCGACCCGGCCGAGCGGCTCCCGGCCCGCTACACCGACGTCGGCGTCAGCCACCTGCTCATGGACGCCTCCGGCGGGCGGTCGATCGTGGAGACCCTACCCGGGCAGGTCAACGGCTACAACGTGGCCCAGGCCTGGTGGAACCAGGGCTACCGGGGCTGCTGGGTGTTCGCGCTCGGCACCAACGACACCGCGAACGTGTCCGTCGGCTCCGCCGTCGGGCTCACGGGCCGGATCACTGAGATGATGTCCGTGGCTCATGGCGAGCCGGTCCTGTGGGTCAACACGATCACCGAGCTGAGCAGCGGTCCCTGGTCCGACGCCAACGAGCAGCTCTGGGACGCCGCCCTGGTCAGCGCGCTGACCAGGTACCCGAACATGCGGATACTCAACTGGGCCGCGGTGGCGCAGCCCGGCTGGTTCCTCCCGGACGGCATCCACTACAACGGGGCCGGCTGCGCGGCCCGAGCTCAGGCCATCGCGCAGGGCCTGGCGAACGCGTTCCCGCTCGACGGCCACAGCCAGGGACAGATCGTGCCCTAGGGCTGGGTGCCGAGCGTGGCCGGGGCGCCGTACTGGCGCAGGACCTCGGGCACGACGACCGTGCCGCCCTCGTCCTGGAAGTTCTCCATGATCGACAGCAGCGCGCGGGCGGTCGCGCCGGTGCCGTTGAGCGTGTGCACGAACTCCAGGCCGCGGTCGCCGCGGTACCTGATGTTCA
>Ga0126378_10004118_pt1 | contig 11042 bp, 9 predicted proteins | sample PanSoiMetPlot_23_FD_92587 | JGI IMG/M metagenome (GOLD analysis project Ga0126378, IMG submission 92587) | Tropical forest soil microbial communities from Panama - MetaG Plot_23 | ecosystem: Environmental > Terrestrial > Soil > Tropical forest > Bulk soil | place: Panama | collected 2016-02-17
GCGTACGAGCGGCGAAGAGTGAATGCGCTCGGTCGTGGTGGGAGCAACTGTAGCGGCGGAAGCAGAAACGGCGGAAGCCGCAGGCGCAGCAGGCCGAGCCGGCACAGGGGCGGGCGCGGAAGCGGCCGAAGCCGGCGTGGCGGCTTTGGCAGGCGCAGCGGCAGCGGCGGGCGCTGGTGCTGAGGCGGCAGCCGAGCCTGCGCCGTCAATCACGGCCACAATGGTCTGAATGGGCACGGTCTGGCCTTCGGGAATCTTGATCTCCTTGAGGACGCCGGCGGAGGGCGAAGGAATTTCGGCATCGACCTTGTCGGTGGAGATTTCAAAGAGCGGCTCGTCGCGCTCGACCTTGTCGCCAGGCTTCTTGAGCCATTTGGTGATGGTGCCTTCAAAGATGCTTTCGCCCATCTGGGGCATGACCACGTCAACTGCCATGGGATTGCTCTCCTTCGTCAGGTAAGCCCTGGGAAACGACCGGAAACTTGGGGCGCTGTTGGCATGTTCCACGGAACCTTACTAGTTTACCGCCAAATGCGTAGTGACGGAAATGCACAGAGGAAAGTCCGGCTGCGTTTCTGCCCTTAAAACGCGCCAGGGACGTCGGCGACGCCGTCCACCCCGAAGGCGCGGCGGTAGCGGGCCACTTCCGCAGCCGGCCCGAGGGCCTTTTGAAAATTATCGGAGAGCTTGACCGCGGGCACGCCTTCCGCTTCGTGGAGTTTGCAAACCAGATTGAGGGGATCAAAGGCCGAGTCTGCACGCGGGCTGCAGTCGCGGAAGTCGTTGGTGAGCAGGGTTCCCCAACCGGCACTGAAGCGAATGCGGCGCTCCGGCGACCATTTTTTCGCATCGAGGAAATCGGCGGCGCTGCGGAAATCGCCGGGTCGGGCATTGCCCCGAATCTTCCCGGAAAAATGCGCGTGCAGGGCGAGGATGCTGTCCACGTCGAGGGCGTCGGAGGCGATGAAGAGTTTCTGGCGCGGGTCGCGGGCCCGTTGCTCGAGCCAGGCGATGTACTCGTCGCCCGCGACGAAGGGGTCCTTGCTGTCGGCACGTTGTCCGGTCCACGAAGCCACCCATTCGGGCGCGTCGCGGAGAAACTGGGTAGTGCCGAAGGTATCCGGAAGCAGGATGAGGAGTTCGCCCTGGTAAGTCTGTTGCCAGAGTTCCAACAGGCGGTATTGCGAGCTCTTCAACTCTTTGTCCGTTTTGGCCATGGCGGCAAGGGCCATGGGGAGTTCATGGGCGTTGGTGCCGATGGCTTCCAGGTCGTGCTTGTAGGCGAGGTAGGTGTTGGAAGTGCCCTTGAAGGCCGGGCCGAGGACATCGCTCATGGCTTTGACCACGTACTCCTGCCAGAGAAAGCTGTGGCGACGGCGCGTGCCGAAATCGCTGAGGCTGAGTTCCGGGACGCTCCGGAGGCGCATCATCTTTTCCCAAAGACGGGTTTTGGCGCGCGAATAAAGGATGTCGAGTTCGAATTCACTGAGCCCTTTCAGGCTGGCGCGGGTTTTCAGTTCGCTGATGGTGGCGATCGAGTAGATTTCCCAGAGCGTGGTCTCGGTCCACAGGCCCTGAAAGGTCAGGGAAAACTGGCCGTCGCGAACCGAGAGCTCGTAGTCGGAGAGGCGGAAACCGTGCTCCAGCCAGTCGAGAAAGGCAGGCTCGAAGATGCCGCGGCGTCCGTAGAAGGTGTTGCCGGCGAGCCAGATGAGCTCGGATTTGTGGAACGTGCGCCGGCGGGTCTGTTCCAGTTGCTCGCGAAGCTCGCCGAGGTCGATCATATCGGCGAGGCGCACGTGCTCATTGCGGTTGATAAAGGAAAACGAGGTCCGCGTTTTCGGGAAGCACTTCCAGATGAACTGCAGCATCAGCAGTTTGTAAAAATCGGTGTCCAGCAGCGAACGCGTGATGGGATCGATCTCCCAATTGTGGTCGTGCGCGCGCCGGGCGAGGTTAATGATCATAGACGCTCTACTCTACAGCACGAGGGGTGGTTTGCAGGAGCAGGAGTTCACCCGTTGGCCGGGACGGGAATCACTGACAGGGTGCGGGCCATTAAGGCTTGGCGGAGAAGGTAAAGTTGACGGTCTGCGCGGCAGCATCCTTGGGGATGTCAATTTCCGCCGTTTGTGTGCCCAGTGATTCGTGCCAGGCCGTCAGCGTGTAGTGCCCAGGAGGAAGATCGGGGATTTCGAAGCGGCCGTCGTCGCCGGTGACAGCAAAAAAGGAAGTCTTTAGAACGACGAAATAGCCCTGCATCCAGGAATGAAGGTTGCATTTCACGGGGATGAACTCTTCTTTCTCGTAGGTATAAGAGAACGGCGGCGTGCCTGGCGGTTGAATTTTGTTCCACTCGCGGTTGATCTTGGCGAGGGGATGGACGTTGTGGGAAAGCGGGTCGCTGTTGGAAATGCGCACTTCTTGGCCCGCGCGGAAGGCCACCACGTGCGAGGCGTATCGACAATCATATTGATCGAAGGTGACCGGGGTGGCGGGAACAGGACCGGAAGCCGGGGCGCCGCCGGAGATGTAGACAACAACGTTACGCAAAGAGTTTCCCGGGCCGGTGAGGAACGTGTCGGGAAGGAGCGGCTTGCTGGCGTGGAGTTTCTCGCACAAGGGTTCCTTGGAAAGGTCCACGCGCTTGAGTTTGGGCAGGGGGCCGGTGACGGTGACCTTGCCGGTGATTTTCGTTCTCGTAGTGCCAGCGTGCAGGGACGCACAAGCCGCGAACAAGAGAAAGCCTGCAAGAATGGTGAAAACCGCTTTCATCCCCGCAAAAGCCTCCTAAGCCTTGGATCCAACGATGCGTGAACCGTCCGGGGCGGCAAGGCGGAGCAGTGGGAGCAATGAGGAATCAGAACAGGCGCTTGCCGCGACGACCCGGCTTCCTTTCATCTTAATCGGGCAGTGAGGTGCAAAGCGGTGATTGAAACCGATTGGGATGAAACGGTTAGTAACTGTTTTGAACGGCGATCGGTCTGGCGAGACGCCTCGCCGCAGACCGCGGCCGCTACATCGGCCTTACCCCAGGCACTAGAAGCGTGCCAGGTCTTTGGCGGCGGCGAAGACTTTCTGGGTGTTGGGGAGGAAGGCTTCCTCCAGCGTCGGAGCGTAGGGGACGGGCGTGTCGAGGGAAGCGACGCGGACCAGCGGGCCGTCGAGGTCGTGGAAGGCCTTTTCGAAAAGGATGGCGGCGATTTCGCCGGCGATGCCACCGGTTTTCGTGTCTTCATGGACCACCAGGCAGCGGTTGGTCTTCCTGACGGACTGAAGAATGGTTTCCTCGTCGAGAGGCAGCAAGGTGCGGAGATCGATGACCTCGGCTTCGATGCGTTCTTTGGCAAGCGCGTCGGCGGCTTCGAGCGAGGTGTGCATCATCGCTGCGTAAGAAAGAATGGTGAGGTGCTTTCCCTCGCGGCGGACAGCCGCTTTGCCGAGGGGCACGATGTAATCGGTTTTGGGCAGCTCTTCCTTGCTGCGGCGATAGAGAAATTTGTGCTCGAAGAAGAGCACCGGGTTGTTGTCGCGAATGCTGGCCTTCAGCAGGCCTTTGGCGTCGTAAGGCGTGGAAGGATAAACGATTTTGAAGCCCGGCGTGTGCAGGAAATACATCTCCGGGCTGAGCGAGTGGAACGGGCCGCCATGAACGCCGGCGCCGGCGGGGCCGCGCACAACGATGGGCGCGGGAGCGTTCCAAAGATAGTGGCCGCGAGCGACGAAGTTGGTGAGCTGATTGAAGCAGCACGCGATGAAGTCGATGAACTGCATTTCGGCGATGGGGCGCAGGCCGAGATAGCTCATGCCGCAGGCCGCGCCGATGATGGCGCTTTCGCTGATGGGCGTGTCAATGACGCGCTCCCAGCCGAATTTTTCGAGCAAGCCTTCGCTGGTTTTGAACGCGCCGCCGTAAACGCCGACGTCTTCGCCGATCAGCACCACGCTGGGGTCGGCTGCCATCTCTTCGAACATGGCCTGGCGGATGGCTTCGAGAAAGGTGACCGGGGCCATGGACTACCTCCGTGCCTTTCCGCGCGCCGCGGACACCTTTGCGGGCGCAGCTTTGTGTGCTGGAGATTTCGCCACCGGCTTGCCGCCGGATTTCGGGCTGTTCACGGGAGCTTCTACGGCGGGCTGCGTATCGCCGAAATGAATGGGCGCGTTTTCCCGGGAAGAGGATTTGCCGCGGCCAAAGCCTTCGACGGTCCAGACGGGTTCGACGCTGGATTTGGGCGGTGACACTTCTTCGATGGGGCGCTCCCACTTGGGGTGAATTTTGTGGCAGTCGTCGCCGGTGCAATAAACGCCCGTGGAGGCCAATTCCGGAGGCGGCATGGGCGAGTTCTCGGCAAACTCGCGTTCCTTCTCGAGCAGCGCAGTCATTTTGTCCTCGATCTCTTTTTTACCTTTGGCGTCGAGGAGCCTTTCGGCTAAGAGGAATTTTTCATAGAGCGTAATTGGATCTCGCTTTTCCCAAAATTCGCGCTGCTCCTTGGGAACATATTCCGCGGGGTCGTGCTGGGCATGGCCGCGGCGGCGGAAGGTTTTTGCTTCAATCAGAATAGGCCCTTCACCGGCGCGTGCGCGTTCAACGGCTTCTTTCGCGGTGGAATACACGGCAACCACGTCGTTGCCGTCCACGATGTAGCTGGCGATCCCGTAGGCCTTGGCGCGGTCAGCGAGATTTTCGATGGGCACCTGGCGGCGCACGGGAGTGGAATACGCCCACTGATTATTTTCGAGAATCAGGACAAACGCCGCTTTTTGGGAAGCGGCAAGGTTCAGCCCTTCATGGAAGACGCCCGTGGAGCTGCCCCCGTCGCCAATCCAGGTCATGGAAACAATTTTTTGTCCGAGGTAGCGGCCGGCCATGGCCACGCCAGTGAGCACGGGAATGAGATCGCCAAGCATGGAGATCGGCGAAACGATATGGAGATTTTCGAGATCGCCGAAGTGGCTTGTGCCGTCCTTGCCTTTGGTGGGCGAGGTGTATTTGGCCATGTGTTGCGTGAAGATGTCGCGCGGTGGAACGCCCTTCACCAGCAGTGCGCCAATGTTGCGGATCATCGGCGCCATCCAGTCTTTTTTCTCGAGCGCGTAGGCGCTGCCGACGGAGATGGCCTCCTGGCCGAGGCTGGAATAAAGGCCGCCGACAATTTTGTTCTGGCGGAAGAGGCGCGTCATGGTGTCCTCGACCTCGCGGTTAAGGCGCATGAAGTAATAAAGATCGAGGTATTGCTTGCGCGAAAGCTTCAGCTTGGCGGCGGTTTCCGTGGCAGGCATGTTCGGCGCTTCTCCGGAAGAAAGTCCGGTTGTCTATCTTACGGCCAACGGGAGGAGATAGCGAATCGAGAGACAAAAAAAAGGGCCTTCCGCCGCGCTTGACGATCCCGAAGCGGGATGCTACAAACGGGGCGGTTTCTGACCCAGGTCGGCCCTTCCAGAGCTCAAACGCTGTACGCCCGCCACACGTTTGCGCTTCGCTTCACGAATAAATTGCAACAGCAATTCCGCGCGGGCGAAATTCGTTTGCCCAAGGAGAGCACGGAAAATGAAGAAGAGACTTTTGCTTTGTGTGGTGTTGGCATTGCTGTGCGGCAGGGCCGCGGTGGCGCAGGACGCAAAACCGCAGCCGCTGACCTTCTGGTACGAATACACGATCAATGCGGGTAAGGAAGCACAGTTCATGGAACTGGTAAAGACCGTGGGAGCCCCGGTGCGCGACAAATTGATGGCCGATGGGGTAATCGGGGCATGGGGCGTGGAGACGCCGTTGTTGCGTATGCCCGGCGGCGCAACGCACATCGTCTGGTATTCGGTGAACGACTGGTCGGGCGTCGAGAAAGTGGACGCGGCCATGCGCGCGCAAATCTCGAAACTGGACGAAGAAGGGGCCAAGGGCGGCGCAACCAAGAAGGGCGGGGCAGCCGCGGTGGGAGTAAGCGCGCGGATGATGGAGATTGCCGACGTCAGCAAGACACGCGACTACCTGACGCGCAACCTTGTGTTTGTGACCGGAGCCACGATGCCGGCGGCCGGCACGCTGCCGTTTGAGCGGTTCCTCTACGTGAAGGCAAAAGCTGGGAAGGGCGGGGAGTACCGGAAAGTTTGGGAGAAGTACAACAAGCCGGTGCTGGACAAACTGGTGGCGGACGGCGCGGTGCTGGCCTATGGACTGGCCGTAGAGGAAATACGCACGGATGGCGACTTCACGCATTTTACCTGGTTCGCGACCAAGGACCTTGCCGCTATGGAAAAGGTGCGAAATGCGTTCGTGGCCGACCGCGACAAGCGCAGCCAGGATGAACAGGACGCCATCACGGCGGCGTTTGCGAACGTGCTGGACCTGGATGCGTCGCGGTCAGAGGTGGATCGCTTCCTGATTTTCAAGCTGCCGGGAATGAAATAGTCCCGGCCCCGGAGGCGAAAGAAGGTAACCCAAGTAAGTCCCGGACACTTTCTTAACGAACGTCGAGCCTCTTTTGATCGGTACGCAATCCCACCTCTAAAAAGCGGTGGGCTACGTTCTGCCGCTCTTACGGCGCTGACACTCAAGTCCGTCGCTGGCTATGCGAAAACAGGGTGGACTAGCGGACCGAGGATTGGGACTTCTCTAGGTGTGCAACAAGCTCCTGAACGGAAATCTCCTGCGGAATGAGCGAAAAAAGCTCGGCGAGGTGATGGATAAGGCGGGGTTTTACTTCGTCCAGAGAGACGTTGCGATGAAGGAGTTTTTCGAGAGAGGTGGCTTTGCGGTCGGCGATGCCACAGGGAATGATGAGGTCGAAGAAACGCAAGTCGGTGGAGACGTTGTAGGCAAAACCGTGAGATGTAATCCAGCGACTGATATGCACACCGATGGCGCCGAGTTTTTCTTCCGGGATACCGCCGGTCAGCTGCACCCAAGTTCCGGTCTTGCCGGGAATGCGGTAAGCGGCAACTTCAAAGTCTGCGGAAACGCGAATCATGGCTTCTTCAAGCGTGCGGACGTACCAGTGAACGTCTCGGCGGATACGATCAAGATTTAGGATGGGGTAGCCGACCATCTGGCCGGGGCCATGGTAGGTGATGTCGCCACCGCGATTGGTTTCGCGCAACTCCACGCCTTTCTGGCGGAGGACATGTTCCGAGGCGAGGAGATTTTTCTGGCTGGCGTTGCGGCCGAGGGTGATGACGTGCGGGTGTTCGCAGAGGAGGAGAACGTCGTCCATGGCGCCGGGTTTACGCGCGGAGACGAGGCGTTGCTGGAGCTCGAACGCGGCATCCCAGGTGTGGATGCCAAGATCGCAGATGAGAAGCGGAGGCATGCGCTCAAAAAGTCATAACAGGTGACAGCCGGCAGTGAGCAGGAACCTACGGATTTGCTAACTTGTCGCTTCCTGTTAGCTGTTCGCGGCTATCCAGTTCAAAACTCTACACGTTGATCTGAAGGCCGCGGACGGAAGCAAACGCGTCGCCCATGGCTTCCCAGACCGTGGGATGCGCGTGGATCATGTTCATCATGTCGTCGATGCAGCCTTCGAGATTCAGCACCGCGGCGGCTTCCGACAAAATTTCCGTAGCCAATGGGCCGATGATATGGATGCCCAGGACCTGGCCGTATTTTTCCTCGGAGACGACTTTGATAAAGCCGCCGTGTGCGCCGAGGATGGTGGCTTTGCTGTTGCCGACAAACGGAAACTTGCCGACTTTGACGGCATAGCCTGCCTCGCGCGCCTGCTTTTCGGTCATGCCGATGGAGCCGATCTGCGGCTCGCAATAGGTGGCGTTGGGAATGCGCAGCTTGTTGACGGCGTGCGTGGGTTTTCCGGCGATGTGCGTGACGGCAACGATACCCTCCATCATCGCGGCGTGGGCGAGTTGTGGGAGACCGGCGACGATATCGCCGACGGCGTAAAGTCCGGGTTCATCGGTTTCCATGAATTCGTTGACATGGACAAAGCCGCGGTCGAGCCTGGCTTTGGATTTTTCTAGCCCGCAATTGGCGGTCATGGGCATGCGGCCGACAGCCAGGAGCAGCTTTTCGGCTGGCAGCGTTTGTGGCTTGCCGTCTTTGTCCTTGAAGGAAACGGTGACGCCCTTGGCGTCTTTCTTGACGCCATCGACGGTGCAACCGGTTTGTACGGTGATGCCCTTTTTCTTGAAGGATTTTTCGAGTTCCACCGAGATTTCTTCGTCTTCCACCGGGACAACGCGGGGCAGCGCTTCGAGAATGGTGACCTGCGTGCCGAAAGAGTTGTAAATAGAGGCAAACTCGACGCCGACGGCGCCCGCGCCGATGACGATTAGGGTCTTGGGAATTTCCGGGAGCTCTAGGATAGAACGGTTGGTAACAATGGTCTTGTGATCCGGTTCGATGCCGGGAAGCGCTTTGGCTTCCGAACCGCTGACTATCAGGATGCCGCCGGCTTCGATGGTTTCCTTCTTGCCGTCTTTTTCCACAGTGATTTTGCCGGGCCTCTCATAACGACCCCAGCCCTGCTTCCATTCCACTTTGTTTTTCTTGAAGAGGAATTCGATGCCCTTGGCGTGCTTGGTGACGATTTTCGATTTGCGCGCCAGGATGTTGGGCCAGTTGATTTTCACGCCGGGAATTTCGAAGCCGAGTTCGCCGGCGTTTTTGAAATGGTCGTAAACGTCGGCGTGATGGAGAAGCACCTTTGTGGGGATGCAGCCGACATGCAGGCAGGTGCCGCCGAGGAAGGGATCTTTTTCAACGACCAAGGTTTTCAGGCCGAGTTCGCCGGCACGAATGGCAGCCACATAGCCGCCGGGTCCGCTGCCAATGATTGCCACGTCATATTTCGCCACGCGTCGTCTCCCTTCGGGAACGGAAAAGCTTAGATGACCGGAGGCGCAGAAGAGTTCGGGCAAAGGGGAAACGGCAAATGGGATTGCCCAGTGGAGCGCAACCTGGCCCTGCAAAACAGCCATTGTAGCAACGGCCTCGCAAGGGTAGCAACTCAGCATGGAGGGCGCGACGAAGAGACGAGTATCAAAACGGAATGGGCTGAGGAGTTTCGGAAAACTAAGGAGGGATCCGTCGTGCTCCGGAACGTTTGCCAGCGCGCGAGGAGGCAAGTGCATAAACCGTTCCCGAGGAGCGCGAGACGGTTGGCTCGTGAAGAAAAACGAAAATGCGGCGCGCGGAATAGAAGCCGCAAGATTTCACACCGCCGACAAAGGCGGGAGGTAGTGCTCGGTAAGAATGCGCTGGTGGTGCAGCGCGTGGCCAAGGATGATGAACGCCTGGGCCAGCACGGTAACGGGTTTCTCGCTGGCGGTGCCGCGGCGCACCCAGGCGGAATCGTCGAGCGAACGGATTAGGCTGATGGTGGAGTGGCGAATAGCTGCGAACTCCTCGAGGAGGGACGCCAGTGTGCGGGACGCGGAATTTGCAGTTTTGATGTAATCGTCCTGCTCGAATCCGGGAAGCGCGGTTTCGTCGCCGCGGGCAATGCGCAGGGTGCGGTAAGAAAAAATGCGCTCCGCGTCGTTGATGTGGCCAACGATCTGTTTGATCGACCACTTGCCAGGCGCGTAGCTAAAATCGGCTTGCTTTTCGGTCAGAGGCTCCAGCAAGGTCCGCATATCGCGCATCTGCGTTTCCAGTGTCGCCAGGAAATCTCCCTCGGGAACCTGCATCACATACTTCGCAAAGTAGGGCGCGTAATCCCCCGATTGCGGACGCTTTTGTGTCATTATGCCGTGTACCTCAGGAATACAAGTTTAGATTCTAGCGTGAAGATTCGCGTTACTTGCGCGCGAATTGTGGAGTGGGGACGCGGATGGCAGAGCTGAACTACAGGCAGATGCGGGTGGCGTTTCAGGGCGAGCCGGGCGCATTCAGTGAAGCCGCGGCGGTGCAGCTTTTGGGCGAAGGGATCCGCACGGTGCCGCGGCCAACGTTTGACATGGCGTTCCAGGCTATCGCCGAAGGCGCGGCCGACGCGCTGCTTGTGCCGGTCGAGAACACGCTGGCGGGTTCGGTGGTGCGCGTCTACGACCTGCTACTGGAAAGCCCTCTGGAAATGTGCGGGGAAACGATTTTGCCGATCGAACATCAATTGATGGGTATGCCGGGCGCAAAGTGGGAGGAGTTACGGGCGGTCGCGTCGCATCCGATGGCTCTGGCGCAGTGTGAGCGGTTTTTTGCGGCGAATCCGAACTTGAAACGCGTGCCGGCGGAAGACACCGCAGGCAGCGTACGGGAAATGATGGAGCGAGGAGACAAACACTTCGCGGCGATCGCGGGGCGGCGAGCTGCCGCCCATTATGGCGCGGTGATTTTGCAGGAGAATATCGAAGACAACGCCGAGAATTTCACGCGGTTCGTGCTGCTGTTGCCACCGGAGGAAGCCCGGAAATTCCGCAGCGTGGACGCGCGGAAGATTTCGCTGGCGATGCATCTGGCGCACAAGCCGGGAGCGTTGTTGTCGTCTCTCGAGCCGTTCGCCAAATACGGCGTGAACCTGTTGAAGATTGAAAGCCGCCCGATCCACGGGAAGCCGTGGGAATACCAGTTTTACCTGGACATGGAAGCCCAGGAGCCGGAACTTCTGGAAAAAGCGCTGCACGAAGTGCGCGAGGTGACCAGCGAGTTGCGAGTGCTGGGAACTTACGCGGCGGCGCGGCGTTAGCCAGCCTAAAGAAAGGCGATGAAAAGAAAAAAGGCCTCAAAAATCGAGGCCTTTTTTGTTGGTGCTCGTTATTTTCCCGTGGACACGGGCTTCGGCCGGGAAGAGAAGTCCGGCGGCGGGCCGATGCTGTCCGGAAGGTTGCCGTTGAGAGAATCGAGGAACTGCAGGAGGTCGTCGCGATCGTCAAAGGTGAGCACATCGAGCGAGTGGATCTCCTTGTCGAGATACGAATTCCAGTTGCCGCCGCCGATGTAGTGAGCGAAAGCGTCTTTCACCGTAGGGAACGTGCCGTCGTGCATGTAAGGGCCACGGTTGGCGAGGTTGCGGAGGGAAGGTGTTTTGAAGCAACCCTTATCGGTCTCTACTCTGGTTTCGTTGTAGCGGCCGAGGTCGGCGAGA
>Ga0126378_10004120_pt1 | contig 11042 bp, 12 predicted proteins | sample PanSoiMetPlot_23_FD_92587 | JGI IMG/M metagenome (GOLD analysis project Ga0126378, IMG submission 92587) | Tropical forest soil microbial communities from Panama - MetaG Plot_23 | ecosystem: Environmental > Terrestrial > Soil > Tropical forest > Bulk soil | place: Panama | collected 2016-02-17
AGCAGCCGCTGCGACCGCAGGGTGGCCTCCGCGTAGTCCTGGTTCAGGCTGCCAAAGATCTCCTGGTTCCGGCCTTCCCTGCGGAACGCCTGCACGGCCCTGATCCCGCCGAACGTCTCCACGAACTGCACGATCACCTGCGCGATGGTGGTCCGGGTCCGCCGGTACGCGATCGAGGACTCGCGCCGGAACCAGGCGGACAGCACCGCGAGCGGCGGAAAGCCGGCCAGGACGACCAGCGCCAGCCGCCAGTCGAGCAGCAGCATGCCCGCGCCGACCAGGAGCAGCGACAGCACCGCGGACACGAGGGAGGCAAGGCTCTCGTCGAACAGGTCAGAGATCGAGTCGATGTCGCTGACCTGGCGGGAGATGACGCGGCCCGAGGTGTAGTGCTCGTGGAACGCGATCGGCAGCCGCTGAAAGTGGGCGAACAGCCGCCGGCGCAGCTCCAGCACGACGCGGCCGCCCAGCCGGCCGATATCGGCAATGTAGGCACGGGTGGCGGCCGCCTGCACGATGACCGACCCGGCGAAACCAACGATGATCAGCGCCATCGGCCCGGCGTCGTGGGTCCGCTCCAGCGCCGGGATCTTGTCGATGCCCACGCCGACCAGCCACGGGCCGGCCAGCGCGGCCAGCTGGGCGGCCACGATCAGGGCGAAGATGACCGCGACCAGCCGCCGGTACGGGGCGAGCAGATCGGTCAGGAGCGCGCGGGATCTGCGCCGCAGCAGCGTGCCGAGCTTGCCGGTGATCTCGTCTTCCTGCTCGGAGGCGATGCCGCGCCAGGCCTCCGCGGGCGCGGTCATCTGGTTGCCCCTGCCCGAACGCCGCGGACCGCCCCGCCGTCGCCACCGGGAGTCCCGTCATCCAGGCCGATCTCGTCCGCGCTCATGAGGTCGCGATACCGCTGTTGCGTTGCCAGCAGTTCGCGATGGGTGCCGATGGCGGCGATGGCACCGCCGTGCAGCAGGGCCACCCGGTCGGCCAGCAGCACGGTCGACGGCCGGTGCGCCACGACCAGCGCGGTCGATGAGGTGAGCACCTCCGCGAGTGCCGCGGTCACCATCGCCTCGGTGTGCACGTCCAGCGCGGACAACGGGTCGTCGAGGAGCAGCACCTCGGGCCGGGCAAGGATCGCGCGGGCGAGCGCCACGCGCTGCCGCTGGCCGCCGGACAACGCCATGCCCTGCTCGCCGATCCGGGTATCGAGTCCCCACGGCAGGTCGGCGACGAAGTCGGCCTGTGCGGCGTCCAGCGCAGCGAGAATGTCCTCTTCGGTCGCGTCCTGGACACCGAAGGCGACGTTCTCCCTGACGCTCGCCGAGAACAGTGTCGGGTCCTCGAACGCGCAACCCACCCGGCTGCGGAGCTCGGGCAGCGGCAGGTCCCGGACGTCGACGCCGTCCAGGGTGACGCGGCCGCCGGTCGCGTCGGCCAGCCGCGCCACCAGCTGCAGCAGCGTGGTCTTGCCCGAGCCGGTCGCGCCCACGAGGGCGACGGTCTCGCCTGGCGCAAGCTCGAGGCTGACGCCTCGCAGGACCGGGGTCACGCTGCCTGGATACGCGAACACCACGTCCTCGAAGCGAAGCCGGCCGGATCCGGTCGGCCCGGCCGATGTTGTCGCCACTGCCGCTGTCGCCGAAGCCGCGGCGCGCCCACTCCGCCAGCGCCCTGAGGCCAGGCCCGGCCGGTCGAGGGAGTGATCGGTACCCGCGCTCGCCGGTTCGGTGATGGCCGGCGGCGTATCGAAGATCTCGTAGATGCGCTGCGCGGCGGTCGCCGCCTCCTGGCCGGTCGCGATGATGAAGCCCATCGCCTCGATCGGCCAGACCAGTAGCAGCGTCAGGGTGACGAAGGCGACCAGCCCGCCGAGGCTGAGCTCGTTCCGGCTGACAGCCAGGATGCCGAGCAGGAGCAGCAGCCCGATGACAGCGTTCGGCGCCATGTCGAGTCCGGCCCAGAACTTGCCGCGTAGCGCAGCCTTGTCGACCTGGGTCCGGTAGACGAGTCGGGCCTGGGCGAGGTGACGGGCGGCAGCCTCGTCCCGCCGGCCGAGCGATTTCAGCACCCGGATGCCGGACGCAGCCTCCTCCACGTACGTCGCCAGGTCACCTTGCTGGTCCTGCGACAGCCTGGACAGCACGCGATAGCGCTTCTCGAAGCGCAGGCACAGCACCGCGACAGGCAGGAAAAGGCAGCCAGTGAGCAGCCCGAGCCACCAGTTCATCCGGATCAGCAGCGCCACGATCAGCAGGAAGGTCCAGGTGTTCGTGATGAAGAACACCACGCCGAAGCCGGCGAACCGGCGGATCGTCGACAGGTCGGTGGTGGCGCGGGACAGCAGCTGGCCTGATTGCCAGGAGTCGTGGAAGGCCGGCTCGAGCCGCTGGAGGTGGTGGTACAGGTCGTCGCGGATGGTCTTCTCCACGCCTGTGACAGCGCCCGACACCGCCCACCGGCGGAAGAAATTGAGTCCGGCCTGGAAGGTGCCAAGAGCCATTGCTGCGATACCGAGCGGAACGAGCTCGGATCGGAGGCCGCGCACGACCACGCTGTCGATGACTGATTTGGTCAGGAGCGGGATCATGATCTCGGCGCTGACCGCAGCGACGGCGGCCGTGATCAGCAGGAACAGCCGGAAGTAGTACGGCCGCAGGTACTCGCGAAGCCGCCAGAGCGACTGCGCTGGCGTTCTTGCTGTGGCTGGTGCCGCCAGACCGGACGGCTCGGGGGCATGCGGCGGCGCACTGACGTTCGTGGGGGGCATTACTTGCAGGTTAACAGACAAGTTAATAGCCCGTCATTGCACTTCTGACCTGGGCGAATGGGCTCACCATTGGCGGAATGGCGCCTGCCTGGTGTCTCGTCAGCTGACTCGCGAACACGCTCCGCCGGGCCGGGCCTTGCCACACTCAACCGAGTCCGGGTTCAGCTCGTCGCCTGATGCCTCGGTAGGGTCGTTGGAGGAGTTTCGGTGCTGAGCACAGGGGGGATTTACGTGCACTTCGTCGTACTCGCAAGTCATTCGCCTCAGATATGCCCGATGAGCAACAGCAAGACGAAGGCAATGCTGCTGGAGGTAGCCCCGCAGATACCGGGAATCGCCCAGAAGCACGGCGTGAACATCGTGGCAGGGCCGTACGTCAACCGCGAGCATCTGGCCGTGACGATCGTGGAGACCGACCGGGTCGATGGCCTGGATGACTTCCTCGTTGATTCCCGGCTGGCCCAGTGGAATGAGGTGCGCGTCCTGCCTTCGCGTTCCTTGCAGGAGGGCCTGACGGAGATCCAAGAGGGCACCTCGCTGTTCTGAGCAGCCCTCTGGACGATGTGGTCGGAGCCGCGGGGCGCGCGGCGGCTACGGCAGGCCGCGCGCCCGGTGGCAAAGCGCCGGCAACTCTGGCACTCTGGCGAGACGGCGCGTCGTGGGGTCGCAGCTGGCGTGGGAGGGACCGGTGGAACACACCTATTCCCGGCATGTGCCCGTGCTGCAACTGGATCAGAAGCGGCTATTAGCAGCTTATGAATCCGGCGTCGCCGCAGTCTGCCGGATCGCCGCGCCGCTCGATGGGTCGGGCTGGGCGTCGCTGACACCATGCCCGGAGTGGCGCGCGTTCGAGCTCGCGGGCCATCTGCGCTGCGTCGCCGACGACCTGCATGAATATCTGGACGCCTCGCCGGTCAGCAGGTTTGCGCGGCTGATGGCCACCGGCGCGCACCCCGACTCGCTGGCCCGCAAGCTCGCCCGGCAGAACGCAGCCGAGCTGGCGGCATTGCCCGATGCGCCGCCTGACCAGCACATCGCGGCGTTTGCCGCGTCCGCGCGTCGCTACGCGGCCCGGCTGCCTGCCGTCTGGGACCTGCCGCACCACCAGTACCGCGACGTCGTGGTGACGGTTGGCGGCATGGCGGGCGCAGCGTGCGCGGAGTGGCACTTGCACGCCTCGGACCTGGCAGCCGCGATCGGGAGCGGGTATCGCCCGCCCGATCCGGACGTGATCCTGGCCGGGTGGGTAGCCGGGATGCCGCACCTGCCGCTGGCGCCGCCAGGGCGGCTGACAGGTCGGCACGGGCGGCACCCAGATCCGTGGCAGGCTGTCCTGGTTGCCTCTGGCCGTGGTGTGAGCCTTCCGTCCTCGGACCGCCGTGCTAGCCTCCCGTCCGCCGACCCCGAGCCGGGCGGCGAGGGGCTATGGGCGCGCTGGACCGCCCGCCCGCTCCTGCGGCGGAAGGGATGACCACCAGTGCAGCTGGACGTCGCGGCTATCAGGGCCGGTTACCCGGCCCTGGCCGACGGCTATGCCTACCTCGACGGGGCGGCGGGCACCCAGGTACCAGCCGCCGTCATCGACGCGATCACTTCCGCGCAGTCGGCGGGCCTCGGTAACCTCGGCGGCGCATTCCCGGCTAGCCACCGGGCCGAGCAGATTACTGCGCGCTGCCGGGCGGCGATCGCCGCGCTGACCGGCGGTGAGCCGGACGGCGTCGTGCTCGGACCGAGCATGACCGCGCTCACCTACCGGTTTGCGGCCACGCTCTCGGCGGCCTGGGGCCCGGCCGACGAGATCGTCGTGTCCAGGCTCGACCACGACGCTAACGTGCGGCCCTGGGTACAGGCAGCCCGCCGGGCCGGTGCCGTCGTCCGGTGGGCGGAGGTGGACCCCGACACCGGAGAGCTACCGGCGGACCAGTACACCGGTCTCATCAGCGACCGCACGCGGGTGGTTGCGGTGACCGCGGCCAGCAACGTCATCGGGACCCGGCCGGACGTTCCGGCTATCACGGCGCTGGCCCACGCCGCGGGGGCGCTCACCTATGTCGACGGCGTGCACGCAACCCCGCACGTGCCGACCGACGTGAGCGCCCTCGGCGCCGACTTCTACGCGACGAGTGCGTACAAGTGGTCGGGCCCGCACGTAGCCGCGGTCGTCGCGCAGCCGTCGCTGCTCCGCCAGCTGCAGCCCGACAAGCTGGTGCCCTCGAGTGATGAGGTACCGGACCGGTTCGAGCTGGGCACCCTGCCATTCGCCAGCCTTGCCGGGGTTGCCGCAGCCGTCGAGCACATTGCCAGGCTTGCCGGCGAAACCGGTGCGGGGCTGCGAGAGCAAGTGCTCAGGTCGATGACCGCTGTGCAGCACTACGAGCAAGAGCTGTTTGACCTGCTCGTGGCCGGGCTGGAGAGCCTGCCGCGCGTCCGGCTTTACGGGCACGCGGCCAGCAGGACGCCTACGGCTTATTTCAATGTCGATGGCCGCACTCCGGGCCAGGTCGCCGAGCACCTGGCCAGCAGGAGGATCAACGTCTGGCACGGCGACAACTACGCGTGGGAGGTGACCGGAGCGCTCGGCATCCGGGACTCCGGCAGCGCGGTGCGGGCCGGGCTCGTGCACTACAACGATGCTTCGGAGGTGGAAAGGCTGCTGGCCGCGGTGGCCGACCTGGGCAGCTAGCCGAGGCGGGTTACCCCCAACCTGGCAGGGAAAAATGTCCGTGTACCGGCAACCCGGTGCAACGAATCACAGCGATCCGTTACCTGCCATGGGGAGGGCACCATGAGTATGCTCGGCGAGATCACCGCCAAGCTCGGGGGCCAGCAGGGTCAGGAGGGCGGTCTCGCATCTCTGCAGCAGCTCGTCAGCTCCAGCGGCGGCCTGCAGGGGCTCACCTCGAAGCTAGCCAGCAGCGGACTCGGGCAGCAGGTCCAGTCCTGGGTCGGGCACGGTCAGAACCAGTCTGTGAGCGGGTCTGAGATCAAGGACGCCATGGACCCCAGCCAGGTCCATGCCATGGCGCAGCAGGCCGGCATGAGTGACGACGAAACCTGCAATCACGTAGCCAAGGCGCTGCCGGACATGGTGGACCAGGCGACGCCGCAGGGTCACATGCCCGCGCCCCAGGAGGACCCCTTCAGCAGGGGCATGGATTCGGTGAAGCATCTGCTCAAGCTTTAGCTCGTCGACGCGCCCGACGTATCCGGGCCGCGGCCGGACCACACGAAACGGTCCGGCCGCACCCGGGTTACTCGAAGGAGTAGCGGTAGACGCGGGTGTCGCGCTGCTGGAAGCCGACCTTCTCGTACAGGTTGCCAGCGGCCACCCTCGCGGGTCGCGTGGTGAGATCGACGGTGCGCGCCCCCGCTGCCTTTGCTCGCTCGACTGCCTCCTGGACGAGCGCGGTGCCTGTCCCTTTCCGGCCCGCTGCCTGGTCGACGACCACGTCCTCGACCCAGGCTCGCACGGCTGTGGGAATACGGAAGACGACCAGGCTCAGCGATCCGATGATCTTGCCCTCATCTCTGGCGAGCAGGACGGTGACGGAGGGCGAGGAAACCACAGTCCGGATCGCGGCCGCGTCGAGCGGCTTCGCCGAGGTGGAGAGCTGTGGCAGCAGCCGGCTGAATGCCTCGACTACCTCGTCGGTTACGTCGGTGAGTTCCTCGATGGCGACGGTCACGGTGCGAGATTACTCTGGCGACAAGGTCACGAGACGCCGGCCGCTCGCAGACCGGCCGCGGTGACGGCCGCCACCACGATCACCACGAGGAACGGGGCGCGCAGCGCCAGCGCGGCGATTGCCGCGCCCATCCCGGCGAGCCGGGCAGGATCCAGGTCGATCGCGTGGCCGCTCGTCGCCGATTGCGTCGCTGCGAGCGCCGCGAGCAGCGCCACCGGCACCAGCTCGGCGAACCGGCGAACACGCGGCCTGGCGAGCAGGCGCGCTGGAACGGTGAGGCCGGCCAGCTTGAACGCATAGCAGCCGGCCGCCGTCGCCAGCACCGCGATCCAGGTTCCGGTCACGCGGCTTCGCCTGTCGCCGGAGGGGTCGCCAGAGCGCCGCCGAGCGCCGCGACGGATGCCAGGATGATCGGCACGCCGGTCGGCAGCACGGGTGTCAGACCGAGCGCGATCGCAACCGCTGCCAGCGCGACCGCACGCTCGGTGCGCCCGGCTCGCAGTCGCGGATAGATCAGCGCGAGAAACGCCGCAGGCCCGACGACGTCGATCCCGAAAGACTGCGGTGACCCGATGCGCCCGGCGCCGAGTGCGCCCGCGAGGGTGGCGAGGTTCCAGGTCAGGTACAGCGCGCAGAACGTCGCCGCGAACGCCTTCCGGCCCGCCGGCCGGTCGGCCTGCGCCAGGGTGATGGCGGTCGTCTCATCGATGACGCCGAGCGCGGCGAGCAGCCTGCCCGGCCCGCTTGGCCGCAGCACGCTGGCGAGCCGAAGGCCGTAGAGCGTGTTCCGGCTGCCGAGCAGTATCGCGCCCGCGGTCCCCGCTAGCAGGCTGCCCCCACCGGCGATGACCCCCGCCAGCGCAAACTGCGATGCGCCAGTGAAGGCCAGCAGGCTCAGGGCGGATGCCTGCCAGGCCGTCAATCCCGAGCTCACGGCGGCGGCCCCGAACGCTACCCCGGAGATCCCGACGGCAAGACCGAGGCCGATGCCATCCCGGACGGGCCGGACCGGTTTGGTCTGGTCCGGGGCAGCCGTCTGCACCGACATGCCGGTCAAACTAGGTGAGCTATGCTGCCGGGTCTTGTACGTTCTTGCCCGCTCAGCGGGCCGGCAGTAGCGGTGCCTGACCGGAGGGACGACTCTCAGCGGCCCGCCGCGTTCCGTGGCGTTCCCGCTGGTAGGCGGCCGGCGGGACGCCGACGACGCGCTTGAAGTGCCTGGTGAGGTGCGCCTGGTCGGCGAAGCCGGTCTCGGCGGCCACGACGGCCGGAGCGAGACCGCTGTCCAGTAGCTGACGGGCGCGGCGCACCCGCAAGTGGTTCAGGTACGCGTGCGGCGGCATCCCCGTTTCCCGGCGGAAAGCCCGCAGCAGCGCAAACTGGCTGAGCCCTGTCAGGGCGGCCAACTCGGCCAGGCTGGGTGCGTCGTCCAGGCGCTCTGGCAGCAGATCCCTGACCGCCCGGACGCCGGCCGGAGCGCGGCTGGCAGGCTCACCTGTGTCGGCCGGCTGCGGCGCGGCGTGCGCACGCAGCAGCCTGGTCAGCGCTGCCGTCAGCAGCGACGACGACGCCAGCTGATCGCCGTGCTCGGCCGCCTGGTGAGCCCGGCGCAGCAGTGCTGCCGTCGCCGGGTCATACAGGACCGTCTGCGGGAACCACGGCGTGCCGCGCTGCCAGCCCAGCTCCGCCGCGATGCTCGTGACGACGCTGACCTCGGGGTAGAGCACGCGGTATGACCAGCCGGCCGGCGTCGCGGCCTGCCCCGTGTGAACCATGTCCGGGTTCAGCAGTGCGACCCCGCCTGGCCCGGCCCGCAGCAGGCTGCCGCCGTAGTCGAACTCCTCCACACCGGCCTCGATTAGGCCGAAGGTGTACGTTTCGTGCGCGTGCCGCCCGTAGCGATGTGTCACAAACCGCGCCCGCAGCAGGTCAACTCCCCGGACCGCCGCGTGCTGCCAGTAGCGCGCGACCTCGGTAGCCATAAGCCATGACTACCGGATGGGCTGGCCCGCGGCCAACCTAGTTTCAGCCCGCGAAGACTGAGCGCTAGCAGCCGATATCGGCTGCTAGGTCGGCACCTGGCTACTGCTGCCCGGACGAGCTAGTCCGCTGGAGGTGTTCCACGACGCAGTCCGGACCAGGGAACACCAGGCTGGTGTGACCGTCATCGAATCGCACGAGGAACGGGGGTGTCCCCCCGGCTCCGTGGACCTCCACGATCTCGCCCGTGTGCTCTGCCTGGCCTACGACCTTGCCGTGCACGTGCAGTCGGTCACCGACAGATGCCTGCATGGCACCCACCTCCTCGTGTCTGCCTGCACAGCCGTCTTCTGCTGCGCCATCAGCTGACCAAGCACACCCGTACCCGTGCGAACGGGCAGTCACCCGCTGCGCACGGCCTTTCGCTGTCAGCTATACCGGGGCGTGCTGAGTCTCGGCAAGACCCCCGGCGTAGAAGTGGCGGGCGGAGTCCAGCAGCTCGTCAAGCGGCGGCCACCACGGCCCGTGCGGCAGTGACCGCAATGTGTCCAGCAGGCTGATCGTGCTGGTCAGGGCGCCAGAGGTCGCGGCGTCATCCGGGCCGGCGACCGCCGCGAGTGCCACCCGGTGCGGCCGCACCGCCCGGACCGGGCCCAGGTAGAGATCCGGACCGGTGGCGGCGTCCTCCGCCGGGCCGATGACCAGGTAATAGTCAGGCAGCTCGAACCGCTTAGCCCGCCAGGCGATGAGGGCGTCGGCGGCGGACTTCTCGAACTCGGCTGCCGCGTCGGGCCCGGCTGCCACTTCCCACATGGCTCGCCAGGCGGCCGCCACTCCGGCGAGCGGATCGGCCGGTACCACGACGTACGTGGCGCGGCGCCGGGCCGCCTCCTGCATGACCTCTGCGCCGACTTCCCAGCCCGCAGGCCCGCTCGCGGAGGCACGACCAGGCACGAGGGCGACGTTGGGGGACTGCGCGAGGGTCGCCCGCATTGTGGCAGGCACGTGACCTACCAGGGCAACCACCGTCGATGACTCGCGCCGCATCGGCTTGATCCTAAACCGGCGCGACAGCGCCGACCTGACCGCGGCACACCGGGCAGCGGCTCCCGTGGCCCTGGCCCCTTGACGGCCTCGCCGCAGAAGGCTAGCGTCACGGACGAATCAAATAGGAAAGTTTCCTATTTGATTAACACGTCGTCCGGACGTCGTGATCACCCCCCGCTCGCACTACCAAGGGATCCGCGCATGAGACGAGTCACACCCATCTGGGCCGGGCTAGCCACCATGACCGCCGCTGTGGTATCGCTCGGCTTCGTCGCAACCGGCGCCAGCGCCTCAACCGGGAATAGCCCTTCGAGGCCGCTGCCGTACCCGGTCTTCGCCCCGTACTTCGAGACCTACGACACCAGCGCGGGCAGCCTGGCCACACAGTCAGCGCAGTCCGGTGCCAAGTTCCTGTCGCTCGCCTTCCTGCAAACAGCGACGCCCGGTTCCTGCGTCGCCGACTGGGACGGCGACCCGACCCAGCCCATCAGTGCCGCCAGCTTCGGCAGTGACATCGCGGCCATCCAGGCGCACGGCGGGAACGTCATCCCGTCGTTCGGCGGCTACAGCGCCGACACCACGGGCACCGAGATCGCCGACAGCTGCACGAGCGTGCCCGCCATCGCCGGGGTGTTCGAGAGCCTGATTACGACCTATCACGTGTCGCGCATCGACCTGGACATCGAGGCCGACTCAGTCAACAACGCCGCCGCGATCAACCGGCGGAACGAGGCCATCGCGGAAACCGAGGCCTGGGCCGCCGCGCATCACCAGCACATCCAGTTCGACTACACACTGCCGACGTTCCCCACCGGCCTGCCCTCCGCAGAACTCGCCGTCCTGCAGAATGCCGTGGCCGACGGCGCCACCATCAGCACCGTCAACCTGCTGACCTTTGACTACTTCTTCGGCACCCAGCAGGACATGCTGGCCGACACCGAGACGGCTGCGGCCGGCCTGTTCAGCCAGCTCCAAACGCTCTACCCCGACGCGACTGCTAAGCAGTTGTGGCACATGATCGGCGTCACCGAGATGCCGGGCATCGACGATTTCGGCGCACCCGAGACCTTCTCTACTGCCGACGCGACAAGTCTGCTGCGCTGGGCGGAGCACCAGGGCATCGGGCTGCTGTCATTCTGGGCGCTGCAGCGGGACAACGGTGGCTGCCCCGGCACGAAGGGCGCCGGTAGCTGCTCCGGACTGGTCCAGCCCGCCTGGTACTTCAGCCACACGTTCGAGCCGTTCACCAGTAGCTAGCCGTTGGTCATGGGAGCGGGATCTCACTGCCTATCGCCCGTGAGATCCCGCTCCCACCGAACGGCTGCCGAGTACTACTGCTCGGGTCGCTCGGTAGCCCTGGCCAACTCCTGCTCGGCCACCCGGATCTCGGCGAGCTCTCGCAGCTCGTCGGCCCCTTCCCGTCCGGGTGATACAGGGCTGCGAGGGGCTAGGTTCAGTCGCTCGAGCACGGCCCGGCGGGCGACGCACCCGAGTCGTCGACCCTTGTCCTCGTTGCCGCCGCGGCGCCACGATCGCTGGACGTCCGATAAAAAAGCTTG
>Ga0126378_10004121_pt1 | contig 11041 bp, 10 predicted proteins | sample PanSoiMetPlot_23_FD_92587 | JGI IMG/M metagenome (GOLD analysis project Ga0126378, IMG submission 92587) | Tropical forest soil microbial communities from Panama - MetaG Plot_23 | ecosystem: Environmental > Terrestrial > Soil > Tropical forest > Bulk soil | place: Panama | collected 2016-02-17
AGGGGTACGGCGTCACCGAAACCTCACCGGCGCTGGCGTTGAACACGCCGATGTTCAACCGGTTCGGCACCGTCGGCCGGCTTCTGCCGGGAATCGAAGCGAGGCTCGAGCCGGTGGCCGGCATCGATGAAGGCGGACGCCTTTATGTGCGCGGCCCCAACGTCATGCTCGGCTACCTCAAATCCGATCAGCCGGGGGTGCTGGTGCCGCCGGAAGAAGGCTGGCACGATACCGGCGACATTGTGACGATCGACCGCGAAGGATTTGTGACGATCAAGGGTCGCGCCAAGCGTTTCGCCAAGATCGGCGGCGAGATGATCTCGCTGGCGGTAGCCGAAAGTCTCGCATCGGAGCTGTGGCCAAACGCCCTCTCGGCCATCGTCTCGACACCCGATCCGCGCCGCGGCGAGCGGCTTGTGCTGGTCACCGAGGGACAGGACGCTACGCGTGCTGCCTTCCAAGCCTATGCCAGGAGCAAAGGAGCATCCGATCTGATGGTGCCGGCGGAAGTGATGGTTGTCGATAAATTGCCGGTGCTCGGCTCGGGCAAGGCCGATCTCGTCAGCGTGAACCGGCTCGTCAGCGGGCGGCAGAGCGTGGCCGCTTAGCCGCTGCCTGACGTTAAGAGGGGTCGCGATGGCGACGCAACCGCAACCCATTTGCCTTTCACTGCAGCGGCTGCGGCAACGCGGCAATCGCCGCGTCGATCAGCGCTGCACCGCGCCGCTCATCGAGCCCGGCGACAATCGCTTGGCGCGCCGCCGCAATCGCGACGTCAACGGTAACGCCGCGGATCTCGGCCAGCGCCTTGGCCTCTTCCTGCGCGATTCGCTCCTTCGCCAACCGCTGGCGCCGCTCCAATGTCTCCTCGAGATTGCGGGCTGCCTGGGCGGCGATTCGTTCTGCTTCAGCCCGGGCGTGGGCGAGGATCGCCTCTGCTTCCGCCGCCGCCTCGCGCTGCTGCTTTTGATAGGTGGCGAGCGCCTCTTGGGCTTCCTCGCGAAGTCGGCGCGCGGTTTCGAGCTCATCTCGAATGCGCGCAGCACGGGCATCGAGCCGGCCGAGAATGGCTTTGCGCGCCGGCTTCCAAACGCCAATGACGAAGGCCACGACGGCCAGCAGGATCCAGAATTCGGGTTCGGCAAAAAGATGCATCGTCAGGCCGCTCGTTCGGCCATTGCCCGGTCGACCGCCGGGATCAGTATGCCCTCATCGACCGCCGAACCGGTCAGTTTCTCGGTAACCGAACGGGCGACGTCGACGGCAACATTCCGGATCTCGCCGAAAGCGCGCTCTTTGGCCGCCGCAATTTCCCGCTCGGCTGCTTTAGTTTGGTCGGCGAGCGCTTCAGCGAGCTGCCGCTGCCGTTCCGCCGCTTCGGCGGCAAACCGCTCGGAGCGTTCCCTGATCGTCGCCTGCGCCTCGGCGCGCGCTTCGGCCATCGTCTTCTGATACGCGGCGATAACTGCCTCCGCCTCCGCCTTCATCTCGGCAGCGCGGGCGAGGTCGTCATCTAGCCGCTTGCGCCGTGCCTCGATGATCGCATTGACCCGGGGTAGCCCGAGCTTCACCATCAGCAGGTAAAGCACGACGAAGGTAATCGCCAGCCAGACGAGCTGCGGTGCAAAGGTCGACACGTCGAGCTGCGGCATGGTCGTTCGCCTTATCGCCGGATCCTCAGAAAACGAAAAGGATCAGGAAGGCGATCGCAAGGCCGAAGAGGCCGGTCGCTTCGGCAAGCGCGAAGCCGAGAAACGCAAAGGGCTGAACCTGCCCCTGCGCCGCGGGATTCCGGGCGACCGAGTTGATCAGCGCCGAGAACACGTTGCCGATGCCGATACCGGCGCCGACGAGGGCAATGCAGGCGAGACCGGCCCCAATCATTTTGGCGGAAGAGAGATCCATCTGATTTTCCGTGAGTTCAGGGGTGGATGAAGTGAACAGTTCAGTGCAGGTTGATCGCGTCGCTCAGGTAGAGGCAGGTGAGGATCGCGAAGACATAGGCTTGCAGCGCGGCGACGAGCACTTCGAGCGCGACCAGCAGGATGTTGATCCCCAGCGGGAAGATGCCGAAGAGGCCGATACTCGCAGCGAAGCCGCCGAAGATCGCCAGCATCGTGTGGCCTGCCAATATGTTTGCAAACAGGCGGATCGACAAGGTAAACGGGCGGATGCAATAGGACAGGAGCTCGATCGGCACGAGGATCAGCAGCAGCACCACCGGAACACCTTGCGGGACGAACAGGCGGAGAAAGTGGAAGCCGTGTCGGACGATGCCGACAATCGTCACTCCTATGAACACTACCGCGGCGAGCGCAAACGTGACCACGATCTGGCTGGTAACGGCATAACTATAGGGCACCATCCCCAAGAAATTCGCGAAGAGAATAAACATGAAGAGGGTGAATACGAAGGGAAAGAATTGCCACCCGTCATGCCCGACATTGGTCTCGACCATGTCGGCGACAAATTCATAGCTCATTTCGGCGAGCGACTGCCAGCGACCGGGGACGAGCGCTTGCCGGCGAGTGCCGATCACGACGAGCGCTGTGACCAGCGCGACGGCTACTGTCATCAGCAGGGCCGCGTTGGTGTAGGAGACGTCGATACCGCCGATATGAAGGGGTATCAGCCTATCGATCTTGAATTGCTCGAGGGGTTGGATTTCGATCGCCAATTCAACAGTCCTCGTCATCCCACCCGCTCTTCGAGCCGGCGTCGACTTTGTCGCTTCTGCGGTAACCTACGGGGCCACTGATGCCGGTGACCGCGCGGTAAACGTTTAGCATGCCCGCAGCGACACCCAGAAAAAACAGCACTATCATCCCCCACGGCCGCGTACCGAGCCACCGATCGATCGCCCAACCTAGGCCGGTCGCGACCGCGATCGCGACCACGAGCTCGATACCGACGCGAACGCCGAGACCGAGCCCCTGCTGCAGAGCCGAGCGATCGACGACCGCCGGCTGCCTCCGGACACGCTCCGCCCGCGCCTTGTCGATCTCTTCGCCAAGGCGTGCCAGAGGATCTGGCGGCCTGCCTTCGCTCATTCAGGGAAGCGCAATTATCGACACCAGAACCGGCGGCCGGATGTCCGGAGGGCGGCGCACCATAATGACACCCCCAAACCCTGTCAATGAAACCCCGGTCGAGACCCGCCTGCTTGCCCAAGCGGGTTTTCGAACGACATTTCGGCTTTCTTCGCAGTGTGCGGGAAGGCGTCTAGCCTTGCAGGCGGCGGGCGTGGCGATCGCGTTTGATTGAAGGGCCGCGATCCTGATCCTGTTCCCGCGAGCAACCGAGGAAGCATATGGCACCGACCCTAAGCTCCACCGCCGTTGCGGCGTTTCGACATCAACTGCATGGCTGGCTCGTGACCCCTGATGATGCTGGCTACGATTAGGCGCGCCGGGTGTGGAATGGGCGGATTGATCGCAGCCCGGTATTGATAGCCTATTGCGCGAACCAAGCAGATGTCGCTTCCGCGGTACGGTTTGCCAGGGAGCGCGAGCTATTGGCGGCAGTACGCAGCGGCGGACACAGCTGCGCTGGCACCGCGGTCTGCGACGGTGGACTTGTCATCGATCTGTCGTTGATGAAGGCGATCGAAATGGATGTGCGCGGAAGCACCGTCCGAGCCCAGGCCGGCGTGTTGTGGGGCGAGCTCGATCGCGCGACCCAGACTTCTGGCTTGGCGGTTCCCGGTGGGACTGATTCTGAGGTCGGCATTGCCGGATTGACCTTGGGCGGCGGTAATGGCTGGCTGATGGGCCTTTACGGGGCGACTTGCGACAATCTGCTCGCCGCCGAAATCGTCATGGCTGACGGCCGGTTGGTATCGGCGAGCGAAGCCGAGAACGCCGATTTGTTGTGGGCGTTGCGCGGCGGCGGCGGGAATTTCGGGATCGTAACCTCGTTCCGCTATCGGCTTCATCCCGTCGGTCCGACCGTCATCGGGGGCGCGGTCCTATATGCGTATGACGATGCTCGGCAGGTCCTGCGCGGGTTCCGGGAGTTTACGCCAACAGCTCCCGATGCGCTGACTGTATACGCCTGTCTGATCTACGATAAGGATCAGCCGGTTGTTGCGATCGCTGCCTGCTATGCCGGATCTCTCGACAGCGCCGAGACTGCGATCGCTCCATTGCGCGGGTGGGGCACTATTGCCGCCGACCAGCTGCGTCCAATGCCTTATTTGGAGCTCCATCTCTGTTCGACACAGCGCGTCCCGCCGACCGTTGCGCGACGATGCGGTCCAATTTCATGGCAAATCTATCTGATGAGGCGATCGAGGTTCTGGTGGATCGGTTTTCGGCGACACCCTCACCGCTCTCTGCAGTCATCGTCGAGCATTGCCACGGTGCCATCACCCGCGTCGCACCCGATGCCACCGCGTTTGGGTTGCGCCGCAACCCCTATCATCTTGAGATCCTAGGGTTTTGGGATGGCGTCGAGCACAGCCCGGCCAATTTGGGCTGGGTTACCGACTTTTTCGGCGCACTGCATCCGTATGATGCCGGCGAGGTGTATGTCAATTCACTTGACGAGGGCGAAGGTCATCGTGTCCGCGAAGCGTATTGGAGAAACTATGATCGCTTGGCAGCGCTCAAACCCAAATTCGACCCGACGAACTTCTTCCGCTGCTATCAAAACATTGCGCCCAGCTGAGCCACGACGCTCTAGAGTTAGATCGGCGGCCCGTTGATGTACGGCTTGAGCGCCGTAAAGATGAAGCTGTTGACCGGCGTCGGTATGCTGTGGCGGCGGCCGAGCTCGACGACCTTGCCGGCAAACCAAGGCAATTCGATCCGGTTGCCACGGAGCAGGTCGTTTCCCATCGAGGTCGTATGGTGCGCCGGCATCGACCGCATCTGCGCCATCCCGTTGTTGACGGAGTCTGGCGGCAGCGGCACTCCCTCGGCGAGGCCGACAGCGACGGTTTCGCGCAGAGCCGCCTCGTAGAGGCCCAAGAGATCGGGATCGTCGCGCCATACACCGAGGGGCACTCGGGTCAGCGCGTGAAGTCCGCTGAGTGGAACCAAAAGAACGAACTTCTCCCAAATCTGAACCCTGATGTCAGGGCTAAGAATGCCCTCGAAGCCGGCGGCCTCGCACTGCGCACTAAGACGCCGGCCGCGCTCGCTCGGCCGGCCGTCCAGCTCGCCGAAGGTCATGCGCTGATAGGTCCCAGTCTGGCGGATCACGCCGGGTGCTGCGATCGTGCCGGTGACAAAAGCGGTACCGCCCATTACCGGCTCGTGCCCGAGGATCGGAATCAGTCGCTCTGCCGCATCGACGCCGTTTTGGAGCGGCATGACCGCAGTCTCCGGGCCAACGATGGAGCGGAGCTGCTCGCCCGCGCTTTCGACATCCCACAATTTGACGCAGAGCAGCACGAAGTCGACGGTGCCGATACCCGCGATGTCATCGGTCGCCTGGGCCGGCCGGATATGGATTTGGGCGCGATCTCCCTCGACATGCAGCCCGTTCTCGCGGATTGCCGCGAGATGCGCACCGCGCGCGACAAACGTTACGTCCGCACCGGCCTTGGCGAGCGACGCGCCATAGGGCCCGCCGATGCCGCCCGTGCCGACCACCGCGATGCGCACGCGACCCGCCTCGGTCGACGACCCCACCGGCGGTTAAAGCTAACTTTCCGCCGCTTGGCCTACCAGATCGGACGCGCCGTGCTCCTGCGAGATGTCGCGGTTGGTATAGTCGGGCAGAAATACCGTGGCGCTGACGCTGACGACGGCACAGAAAGCGATATAGAGCGCCACCGCATACCCCGATCCCGTCGCCGCGAACAGCGCCGTCGCGATCAGCGGGGCGGGGCCGCCTGCGACTATCGAGGCCAGGTGAAACCCGAGCGAGGACCCGCTGTAGCGCAGCCGCGGCGCGAAGCACTCGGCAATCAACGCCGCTTGCGGGCCGTACATCATGTCGTGCGGGACGAAGGACAGCACGATCGCGAGGAAGATCAGCCCCGGCACCATGCTGTTCATCATCGCGAAGTAGACGAACGCGAACACCCCGACCGAGACCGCGCCGATCAGATACATCCGTTTGCGGCCGATGCGGTCGGAGATGTAGCCCGACAACGGGATCGTTACCGCCGACAGCGCGGTCGCGACCAGGAGCGCGGTGAGCAGGAAGTCGCGCGAGGCGCCTGAAACCTTGGTTCCATAGACAAAGACAAAAGCGGCATAGACGTAGAAGGGACCTTGCTCTGCCATCCGACACAGCGCGGTCAGGATGATCTCTTTGGGCTGGTGCTTGATGACTTCGACGACCGGCGTGCGCTCGATGCGGCGCTCTTCGAGAATACGCCTGAACACCGGCGTCTCGAGAATGCCGAGACGGATGTAAAGCCCGACCCCGACCATGACGATCGAGAGCCAGAACGGGACGCGCCACCCCCAGGCGAGAAACTGGTCGCCCGAAATCGCGCTGAAGATCAGCACCACGACGTTGGCCAAGAACAGTCCGGCGGGGCCGCCCCATTGCGGCCAAGAGGTGATGAAACCGCGATGGGCATTGGTTCTCGCCCATTCCATCGCCATCAAGGTGGCGCCACCCCATTCACCGCCGATGCCGAGGCCCTGAATAAAGCGGACGATGGTCAGGATGATCGCACCCCAGATGCCGATCGAGGCATAGCCCGGGACGAAGCCGACAGCGAAGGTCGACAGGCCCGTCAACAGCAAAGTCGCAATCAGCGTCACCTTTCGCCCAATGCGGTCGCCGTAATGCCCGAACAGTGCGGCACCGACCGGCCGGGCGATAAACCCGACGGCGTAGATGCCAAAGGCCTGCAGGATCCCCACCAGCGGGTCTGATTCCGGGAAATACAGTTTTGCAAAGACCAGCGGGGCCACCAGCACATAGAGCAGAAAATCGTACGCCTCGATTATCGTCCCGACCGTGCTGGCGACGATCGCGCGGCGTAGTTGCCGGCTGTGCTCGGCTTCGGAAAGCTGGGTGATCGCGATTTCGGTTGTGGTCATTCGATTTCCTCCGCGGAGCGATTACGCTGGCTTTTGTTGTTCGGCCGATGTCTTGTGCCGGCCTACACCCCTCGGTATTCCTGCGAAATGTCCTTGTTTGTGTAGTCGGTTAGCATCGCGGCCGCAATGATGCCGAGGATCCCGCACCCGAGAATGTAAAGGGCGATCGGAAGGCTCGACGCGAAGGTGGCGAACAGTGCCGTCGCGATGAACGGCGAAGGGCCGCCGGCGATGATCGACGCGAGTTGATAACCGAGCGAGGTACCGCTGTAGCGAAGCCTTGGTGTGAAGCTTTCTGCTATCATCGCCGCCTGCGGGCCGTAACACGTCGTCACCGGAAGCAACGACAGCGCGATGGCGATAAAGATCAGGATCGGCTCTTTCGTATCGAGCAAGCCGAAGTAGATGAAGCCGAAGATCCCGGAAAAGACCGATCCGATCATGTACATGCGCTTGCGGCCGATGCGATCGGACAGGTGCCCGGCGATCGGGATCCAGCAAAATCCGAGAAATGCCTGAACCAGCACCGCCATCAGCACAAAATTGCGCGGCATGCCGAGCACCTTGGTGGCGTAGGTAAAGATAAAAGTACCGACGATATAGCCCGGCGCCTGCTCCGGCATCCGCAAGAGCGCGGTCAGCGCCACTTGCTTGGGCTGGCGCTTCAATACTTCGAGCACGGGGACGCGTTCGACGCGCTCGTCGGCGACGACCTTCTGAAATACTGGGGTCTCCGAGATGCCGAGCCGGATCCATAATCCGATGCCAACCATGACGATGCTGAGAAAGAACGGAATCCGCCATCCCCAGACCAGGAACTGGTCGCCGGACACCCAGCTGAAGAACAGCACCGCGAGGTTCGCCAGAAACAGCCCGGCCGGCCCGCCGAATTGCGGCCAGGCCGATAGGAAGCCGCGGTTCTTGGTGGTGCGTGCCCACTCCATCGCCAGCAACACCGAGCCGCCCCACTCGCCGCCGACCCCGATTCCCTGGATCAGGCGGATGATCGTCAAAAGGATAGCCCCCCAGATGCCGATCGACGCATAGGTCGGCACGAGACCCACAGCAAAGGTCGCGATACCGGTCACCAGCAGTGTCGCGATCAAGGTCGCCTTGCGGCCGATGCGATCGCCCCAATGGCCGAATATCGCCGCGCCAATCGGCCGGCCCACAAAGCCGATGAAGAAGACGGCGAAGGCTTCGAGCACGCCAACGATCGGATCTGATTTCGGGAAGAAAAGCGGGCCGAAGACGAGCCCAGTCACTTGGCCGTAAAGCAGAAAATCGTACCATTCGATCGTCGTGCCGACGGTGCTGGCGATCAGGGCGCGGCGCAATTGCGCGCGGTGCACGGTGTCGGACAGCGGCGCAACGCCAAATTCGACTGCGGTCATCTCGGTGTTTCCCCCAATTCTATTTTTCGACGCGCGGGCCGGTGGCACCCGCGGATCCTATAACAGGGTGACGCAAATCCTTGTCGCCGTTCAACCTTATTTTCTGCAGCAAGGGCCGTCGCCGAATTTGTTCGGCCTCGGAGGGCCGGCGCCGCTGGACAATGGCGGAGGCGCCGCAGTCCAATCGCGGGCGCCTCCTGCCAGCTAGCCGCGAAGCTAGGCGTGCTCCTGCGAGATGTCGCGGTTGGTGTGGTCCGGCAGCATGACCGTGGCAATGATGCTGACGATGGCGCAGAACGCGATATAGGCGGCGATCGCGTAACCTGACCCAGTCGCCGCGAGTAGCGCTGTCGCGATCAGCGGCGCCGGACCGCCGGCGGTGATCGAGGCGAGCTGATAGCCGATCGAGGCGCCACTGTAGCGCAGCCGCGGTGTGAAGCATTCCGCGATCAGCGCGCCCTGCGGGCCATACATGACATCGTGCGGAACAAAGGACAGCACAATCCCGAGAAAGATCCAGCCCGGCACCATCGTGTTGAGCATCGCAAAGTAGATAAAGCCGAAGATCCCGGTCGCGACCGTGCCGATCAAATAGATCCGCTTGCGGCCGAACCGGTCGGACAAGTGGCCCGAGACCGGAATTGTAACGAACGAGAACAGTCCGGCGGTGATCAACGCCGTCAGCAGGAAATCGCGCGGCTGGTGCAATACCTGCGTCCCGTAGGCAAAGACGAAGGCGAGGTAGATGTAGGCCGGCGCTTGCTCTGCGGTTCGGGCGAGCGCCGCCAGGATGACCTGCTTTGGCTGGCGTTTGATCACCTCGAGCGCCGGCGCCCGCTCGACCCGCTCCTCGGCAACGATGCGCCTGAACACCGGTGTCTCGAGAATGCCGAGCCGGATATAGAGGCCGACGGCAACCATGACGATGCTGAGAAGGAACGGGATGCGCCACCCCCAGACCAGGAACTGGTCGCCGGAGATCGCGCTGAACACCAGCACTGCCATGTTCGCCAAAAACAACCCAGCCGGACCACCGAATTGCGGCCAGGAGGCAATAAAGCCGCGATTCTGGTTGGTTTGCGCCCATTCCATCGCCAGCAATACCGAACCGCCCCATTCACCGCCGACTCCGATGCCTTGGATCAAGCGAATGACCGTCAACAGGACGGCGCCCCAGATGCCGATGCTCTCGTAGGTTGGGACGAGGCCCACGGCGACGGTCGCAAGCCCCGTCACCAGTAATGTCGCGATTAGGGTTGCCTTGCGGCCAATCCGGTCACCCCAATGGCCGAATATCGCCGCGCCGATCGGCCGCCCGACAAACCCGATGAAGAAAACGGCAAACGCCTCGAGCACCCCCACCAACAGGTCCGATTTGGGGAAGAAAAGCTTGCCAAAGACCAGCGCAGTCACCTGGCCGTACAGCAGAAAATCGTACCACTCGATCGTCGTGCCGACCGTGCTGGCGATCATGGCGCGCCGCAAATGCGCGCGATGATCTGCCTCCGACAGCCCACCCATTGGCATTTCGACAGTAGTCACCGCAGAGTCCTCCCGAATGATCCGTTAGTCACCGTGCCCGGCGGCTTGTACAACGGGGATCGGTTGGAACAGTTCAGACCCTCTCGTATTCGGCGGAAATGTCCCTGTTGGTGTAGTCAGTGAGCAACGCTGCCGCGATGATGCCGAGGATCCCGCAGCCGAGAATGTAAAGGGTGATCGGGAAGCTCGACGCGAAGGTCGCGAAGAGTGCCGTCGCGATGAACGGCGACGGGCCGCCCGCGATGATCGAGGCGAGCTGATAACCGAGCGAGGTGCCGCTGTAGCGCAGCCGCGGCGTGAAACTTTCTGCAATCATGGCTGCTTGTGGGCCATAGCACGTCGTGACCGGAAGCAACGACAGCGCGATGGCTATAAAGATCAAGGCGGGCACTTTCGTGTCGAGCAAAGCGAAGTAGATGAAGCCGAAGATCCCGGAAAAGATCGACCCGATCATGTACATCCGCTTGCGCCCGATACGGTCGGAGAGATGCCCGGCGACCGGGATCCAGGAAAATCCGAGGAAGGCCTGAACGAGAACTGCCATCAGCACGAAATCGCGCGGCGCGCCGAGCACCGTCGTGGCGTAGGTGAAGATGAAGGTGCCGACGATATACCCTGGCGCCTGCTCGGGCATCCGCAGCAGTGCAGTGAGGGCGACCTGCCTCGGCTGGCGTTTGAGCACCTCCAAGACCGGCACGCGTTCGACGCGTTCCTCTTCGACCACCCTCCGGAACACCGGGGTCTCGGAGATGCCGAGCCGGATCCACAGACCGATGCCGACCATGACAATGCTGAGCAGGAACGGAATCCGCCATCCCCAAACCAGGAATTGGTCACCCGACAACCAGCTGAAGAACAGCACCGCCAGATTCGCCAGGAACAGCCCGGCCGGCCCACCGAACTGCGGCCAGGCGGCGAGGAACCCGCGATTTTTGTTGGTTCGCGCCCATTCCATCGCCAGCAAAACCGAACCGCCCCATTCGCCGCCGACCCCGATACCCTGGATAAGGCGAATGACCGTAAGCAGAATGGCGCCCCAGATGCCGATGCTGGCGTAGGTCGGAACGAGACCGACGACAGTCGTGGCGAGGCCGGTCA
>Ga0126378_10004122_pt1 | contig 11041 bp, 12 predicted proteins | sample PanSoiMetPlot_23_FD_92587 | JGI IMG/M metagenome (GOLD analysis project Ga0126378, IMG submission 92587) | Tropical forest soil microbial communities from Panama - MetaG Plot_23 | ecosystem: Environmental > Terrestrial > Soil > Tropical forest > Bulk soil | place: Panama | collected 2016-02-17
GCTATTGCCGACCGCATCACGAGCTGACCCACGGTCTGGGCACGGCGTCCGAACGCATGGCCGTTCCGGTCACCCTCAGGCTGGTCAAGGCCGCCTGATCCCCGCCCGCGCCCGGCCCCCTTCATCTGCAACAGGAGACAAGATGCCGCGCATCAAGCGAAAATCCCGTATCGCCAAAATTCACGACCGCCGTTCGCGAGACTTGCCGCGCAACGCCGAGGTCGTTGCCGTCGAAGTTGACGATCCCATGGCGCTCGAACCGGGTGACAAGATCGTCGCGTTGCGTTCGATCCGTGGCGATCCGCTCGGCCGCCTGCACTCGCATCATCAACTCGACGATGCTCAATATCGCGGCGGACGCGCGTTCCAGAACGACTGGGAGCAAGCCGAGCGGGGGCCGCAGGCTGTCGATCCGACGCGCGAATATGTCGATGGCGTGCAACGGCGCGAGCCGATTACCGAAGGCCAGCGCAACGCGGTGCTGCGTCTCAATCGCGCCGAGCGAGAGCTCGGCGCCGACGGCTCGGCGCTGGTTCATGATGTCCTGATCCAGGGCATGACCATGTTGCAGGTCGCAGAGCGGCGCGGCCTGCACAGCCAGCGCTGGAGGGATTATCTCGCGCGGCGGTTTCAGGAATGCCTCGATCGGCTGGCCCTGATCTATGGCTTTGCGACGAAGAAGGCGCCGTCACGCCACCGCAGGATTTAACTGGGCGAGAGGGAACCCGTTCGCATCCAGCGGCTGACAGTCAACCCTAGCCCTGCATTGAGACTTTCAATGCGGCTTCGCTGCTGCGTCCCGCGCTTGATGCGACGGATCGGAGGCGGCGTCATACAGCAAGAATAATTCCAGTGCGGAAAGGAAGGCGATCAGCACACCGATGCCGATGCTGAAATGCATCGCGCGGGTATGGGCGAAGCCCAGGATCCATGGCGATACGACCAGCCAAATCCCCAGGAGGAGGATGGCCCACTCCTCCCACCGTGCAAACGCCACGATCGCTGCCACTGAAATTGCAATGACCGCCGCGCTGGTCGCCCAGAGGTCGATCCTTGCTGTCGTGTTCGTCATCGTGAACAGCCAGGGCGAAGCCAGCAGAATGACTGCAAGCACGACATTGTACAGATCGAGTGCGGATTCCCGTCGCCATGTCCTCATGACCAGGCTCCCTTGGGTGGGTCGGACAGATGTGCGCAAAAGACAACACGCTTGGCGTCGTGACGGTTCCGGCGCACGCGCTCGCCATTGGCTAGACTTTGGGTGTAATCGCCGTGCGATGAGCGGCTCAGAACGGACTGGCGCTGAAGTTGAACGGCTGCACGTTGTCGTAGGAAGCCTTCGACACCGGGATCGCGTAGCTCGCCGTCAGCGCCCCAAATGGCGAGGCCCATGTCAGGCCGACGCCAACCGACGAGCGGATGACGTTCTTGTCGGCGACCTGCACCGTTTGCGAGCCGAACGTCGTCGGCCCGTTGTAGCCGAACACGGTGCCGGCATCGACGAAGGCCGATGCGCGCAGCCCGTACTCCTGGGGAAGGCCCGGGATCGCGCTCTGCAGTTCGGCAGTCGTCGCCCAGTACATGCTGCCGCCGACATTATCCATGGTTGAGCCGGGAGTGAGATCGCGCGGGCCAAAGCCGTTGGGCGCGAAGCCACGCACGATGGCGGGGCCGCCGAAGAAGCTGTTCATCAGTGGCACACCCTGGCCGCCCCAGCCGGTGATATAGCCGCCCTGCGCACGCACCATGCCGACGAGGTCGCTGCCAAGCGATTTATAATAGCGCACGTCTTCCGTGGTACGCAGGAATCTGACGTCGCCGCCGAGGCCCGCAATGTCCTGGCGGAGCTGCGAGTTGATACCGCTGGTCGGCAGCTTGTTGTTGTCGAGCGTGTTGTAGGTGACGGTGTCGCCGGCGCTCGAGACGAGCTGCCGGCCGGCGGCCGCGGCCTGCTGCACCGGCAGCGACACCGTCGCGCCCGAGGCACTCGGGCCGAGCGTCACGTTCTGGTCATAGAGCGAGTAGCGCCACAGCACGGTGGTCTGCTCGGTGATCGGCGTGCCCAGCGAGAGGGTAGCACCATAGGTGTTGCTGCCGTAGGACTGATAGGGGCTGGCAAAGGCCTGCCGGCCGAACAGATCGATGCCGCCGGAAACATGGTTGCCGAACAGCGCGGGGTCGGTGAACGCGAGATCGCCGCCGTAAGCGTACTGGCCGTAGCTGACGGTCGCCTGCACGGCATTGCCGGTGCCGTAGAAATTGCGCTCGCCGACCTTGACCTCGACCATCCAGCCATCGGTCGTCGAATAGCCGCCGGAGACGAAGAAATCGCCGGTCGACTGGTCGACCGCCTCGACGTCAAGCACGACGCGATCGGGCGAGGAGCCCGGCCGCGTCGAAATCTTGACGGTCTTGAAGTAGTTGAGGTTCTTCAGCCGCCGCTCGGCGCGGTCGATCAGCGTCTTGTTGTAGGGATCTCCTTCGCCGAAATCGAACTCGCGGCGGATCACGTAGTCGCGCGTCCGCGTATTGCCGTGAATCTCGATACGCTCGACATAGGTGCGCTGACCCTCGTCGACCGCAAAAATCACATCGACGCGCTGCGCGATGGCGTCGCGCACCATACGTGGCGTCGCGTGGGCGAAGGGATAGCCGAGCTTGGCCATCTCGATGGCCAGTGCGTCGGTGGTCTTGTCGACCGTACTGCCGTCGAACATCGCGCCACCCCTCACCAGCACAAGGCTGCGCAGCTTTTGCGGATCGAGACCGGGTACGTTGCAGATCACGTCGGTACTGCCGAAACGGTAGGGCTGCCCTTCGTCGATGGTGAAGGTAACCGTAAATCCCTTTGTCGCCGGATCGTATTCGGCATGTGCGCCGGGCACTGTCGCATCGGCATAGCCATGGTTGCGGTAATAGAGCCTGATCAGCTCGCGGTCCTCGTTGATGCGATCGGGATCGTAGACGTCGCCGCCGGTGAAGAAGCTCAGCACCGAACTCGCCGAGGTCTTGATGATGGCGTTGAGCTGGCGCTTGCCGAAGACGTGGTTGCCGACGAAGCTGACCTGCCGCACCGGCGTCTTCTTGCCTTCCGTGATGCTGAAGACGAGGTCGACGCGGTCGTTGCCGCGATCGATGATCTCGGGCACCACGGCGACGTCGTCGCGCCCGACGCGCCGGTAAGCTTCGATGATACGGCCAACGTCGCCTTGGATAGTCGCACGTTGCAGCGAGGCGCGCGCCTTCGATTGCACGGCGTCGGCAAGATCGGAGTCCTTGACCTTCTTGTTGCCCTCGAAGGCAACGCGCCCGAGCACCTTGGCCTCGGTGACGTGCACGACCAGGCCGCCGGCAGCGCGGTCGATGGTCACCTTGTCGAACAGGCCGGTGGCGATCAGCGCCTTCAGCGCGGCATCGCGCGCGGCGGCATCATATTGCCCATCCGTTGAGGGATGGAAATAGGAACGCACGGTCTCCGCGTCGACGCGGCGGTTACCTTCCACCGTGATGGTCTCACCGGCGATCGAAGGAGCAGCGAAAAGGCAGAGCGCCCCGACAAGCAGTGCGGCCGCAACAGGCGGCCGCCAGCTTCGTTCACCACGCACCGGATGCTCAATGATCACGTCCCGCCTGTCCCATTGCCGACGAGGGCCAAAGGGAAATATCAGGCAAGGGCAAAAGAATGTCGCGGGCAAGGTGAGTTTGCGGGCTAATCGTTAACACCGCCACAATTTCGACGCCGTGCTGAACCGCCCATTCCCTGAATCGTTCGCATAGCCGCTTTAAATGCGCGCTAGCCGAGACAGCGGGAAAGGTCCGCGTTGCGCTGGTGGAGCGGATTTGACGTTCGCCCTTATGGGCTGCGGGCTTCTAGGCGAACGTCAAATCCAGAGCTCCACTAGAATGATAATTTGCTAGTGGTCTTGATTCCAACATTCGCAAAAGTGCCCGCTTGCGGAGGGATGCGAATGTTGGAATCAAGACCACTGGCGCGCAGCGCGGCCGCCCCATGGGAGCATCACATGCGTAGAGTGGCCCTCGCCGCCGTCCTGTTGGTTCTGTGTCAGCCGGTGCTCGGCGCCGTCAATCAGGAAATTGATCCGCGCGCATCGCTCGGCGTGGTGCAGCAGTGGATATACAATTATCGCGCCAAGCCCGATTACGCCCACGTCCCTGCGGCGGTGCGCGTACTTTTCCATTCCCAAACCTTTAAGGAGCCCGAGAACGCCGGCATCTATCTCGGCTTCATCGCCGGCGCGATCGGGTCGAACCCTGCCAAGGCCGAGCAGCTGGTCAACAGCTTCTTCCCGGTACCGCCGCAAGACGAATGGGTGATCATCCGCGCCATCGCCTATTCCGGCCTTTCGGACTGGCGCAATCTGCTGCGCCGGGTGGCGCCGAAAATGCCTGCGCGGCGGGTGATGATCGACGCCTATCTCGCCGGCTCCCTGCAGACGCTGACCGACATCCCGCTTGAGGAAATGAAGCCGGGCATGATGGACAAGCTGAAAAACGTGTTCTCGCGCAAGAAGGACGACAAGAAGCTGAACTTGGCGATGACCTATGCCGGCAATCAGGATTTGCTGGACACGCTGTGGGGTTATTATTTCGCGACCGGGTCACATTTGCCGATTCTGCGCATCATGCAGATGCTGCCCTGGTCGAAGAGCCGCGACACCGTAGAGAAGCTGACGGTCGGCAGCATGGCGCGCTACACGCTCGCAAGCTATGCGGTGCGCGACGCCAACTTGCGCGAATTCCTGCGCAGCGAATTGCCGAACCAGCCCGAAGCGATCAAGGTGCCGCTTGCGGAAGCGATCCAGGCCGCCGACACCGTGCAACTCGGCGCCGTGCGCAAGGACGCGCTGGCCGCGGTCGAGGAGCTCAAGACCAAGGGATCTGACGCGCGGCGCAATCTCGATTTCTGGGGACAGGTCGGCGTCGGGGCCATTGCGCTTGGCTGCGTCTCGGCTGCGGCGCTGGGACAGATCGAGGTCGGCATTCCCTGTGTGATCGGCGGCTCGGCTTCGCAGGGCCTGCTCTCATTCTGGGAGAAACAGCAGTAATAACCTAGCGGCTGGAAGCGCAGACGACGCGGCCTCCGCAATGCCTTGCGGAGGCCGCGTGCAAACCTGACCAAGATACAAGCCTGACCAACTTGCGACGAATGCCGACTGTCGTCAGTGAGTCCTGGCGTGATGCACCGGCTTCGCCGAAGCCTTCGGCGCGTAGGCAAGGGCGTCACTGGCGGGCCGGGACGGATCGCGGAAACAATCGCCGCCACGGCCCGACGACATCGCCTGGCATTGCTCCATGGTATCGAAGCTGCAGCCGACGATGCCGGCAGTCACATCCTTGCGGCAATACTCACCTGCGGAGGCTGGTGTCGCGAAGCTGACAAAGGCCAGGGCGCACAGCGCGGTCGCGGGCGCTGCCGTCAATTTCAGAAACTGTTGCATGTTGCTCTCTCTGTATTGAATGTTGTCCGGTGCGGGACACAAAGCACCTTTGGGCTAAATGGAACTGCAGCAGTTGTCGCGCTACGTGCGCATGGCTGTTCCGCTCGCAAAGCTGTTATTGGCGTGCAGGCGTAAGCATTCCTACGTTCAAAATGGCGTTGTCTGCGTTGCGCGAACGCGCTGCAACATGTTCGCCGCCTGAAGAGAGGAGACATTAGTGAAGTGCTCGATTTTTATCGCGCAGCCTCATTTTGAAGTATGATCATCATATGATGTCGTCATCGGCCGTAGGAGAGGAACGGCGCTCTGCTTCGGCAAAGCCGGGGGCGACAGTGTCGATCGAGACCTGTCACGCGATTGCGAGGCCGCCCGATCTCGAAGACGTGATCGGAGCGCGACCTTGTCGACCCATGCAGATCAACGGCTTGGCCGCAGCGGCTTTCGAACGGTGGGGGTGTCGCAAATGACCAATGACCATGGCGATGGAGGGTTCGATGCGAACCATGTCATGGTCGCGGTATCATTACCTGTCCTGGTCCTTCATGCGCATCCGCATGCGCTTGCGGGGAAAGCGGACCGCAATCCGCCGCCGAAGCGACGTCAGCGGCGGCGCCAGGACGGTATCGACTGACTGCCGAATGAATGCTCCGGCCGACCGGGCAGGGACCTAGCGTTTGTCCGTCGAGCCAGGCTCTACCAATTCGCGGTGGATTTCAGCGCCGGATTGATCGATCACCACAATCGAGAATGCGCCTGGCACGCGGATCGTCGCGCATCTGCCGCGTCAGGTGCTTGCTATGCTCGATCGCGCTGCTGGCCGTTGGAAATTCCAATCCTTTCCTGTCGCGGATCGGGATGCCTTCTCTCAGGTCGAAATAATAAGTCCGCATCCTCGTCCTCGCAGCCGCTTGTTCTGAGGAATTGGGCGACGGAGCCCCATCCGCAACTCAAAATCGTGATGCTGTGCACCGCCAACCGGTGCAAAATCCGGGTAGGTGACCGGTTCCGGGCTGTCAGTTTGGCTTGCTGTACGGGTTGTTCCTTGGCATAATTTCAACCTCGTCGGGTTCGGCCCGGTCAATCTCCAGGCGCGCCATACGCAGAATCAGGGTAGCCGTCGTCAGGCCGAGACTTTCGGCCTCAATCGCTGCCGTATCGACCTTTCGAGCGAGACCTTCGCGTTTGCTGAGAATTGGCATTACTATTCCCTATCAAAGGTGAGAGATGAAAAATCCCACGTTTATTGCGGAGCTGCACAGGAAGCTCGGAGCCCCATCGAGCGAAACCGTCGAAAGCCTTCGTCTGCTGAAAGCCTTCCTCAAGCTGGCACCCAGGCAACGCTTCGAGGTGATCGAGTTGGTCGAGCGCCTGGCGACCGAGCCGACCCCCGACCGAACCCTGTCCTGACGCCGAAACACCTTCAGCCCCCGGCCACCGCCGGAGGCCGCGTTGCGATCGCGTAGATCGCGCCTCCCTCCAACGCCTCCGATTGGTGCAGCGTGCCGGCCGGCAGCAGGATTTTGTCGCCGGCGCCGCAGATGCGCTCGCCGCCCTCCCACATGAACTTCAGCCTGCCGCTGATGATCATCAGGATTTCGTCGACCGGGTGGGTGTGGAAGGCGTGCACCTTGCCCGCGGCGTCGCGCTGGAGCTCGACGGAGCCCTGCGCGGGAAGCAGGTCCACGATCGCGGGATCGAGCGCGAATTCGGTCCTGGTTGCTGCGATGATTTCTGTCATGCGGCTTGCTCCGTCTTTTCGATTTGCGTGGTCTTGCCCTGCGCCAGTTTCGCGAACGGGCAGCCGGCGGCGTGGTCGTTGTCGTCACGCAGGAAGTACTGCTGGTATTCGCGGCCGTCGTGGTTGCCGTAGCGGCCGAGCAAGGGCGAGGGACTGGCACTGTCATAGGAAATGAGCCGCTTGCGCACTTCTCCGAACGCTGCGGTCGCCGCCTTTTCGGTACCCAGAATCTTCTCGAATACCCAGCGTGGCTGGAACGTCAACATGAAGGTGCTGGCGCGGCGGCTTTGCCGCATCACATGCGCCGGCGTGCTACAGACCACGAAGATCGGCTCGCCCGCGAACGAGAATTCCCACATCGGATGGTCGATCTGCTCAGGGATTTCGGCCGGCCAGGGACGTTCGTCGAGGCGCGCGAGCCGGTCGAGCAACAGCCAGAATTTCCGGTAATAGGCGTCGAGCGTCTGCACCGGCCGCGGCCGGGTGAACGCGATCAGCGAGGTGTTGGGCCCGAAGCTGCGGCATTCGGCGACGTATTGCGCAAGCTGCTCGCCGAGCACCGCGGCGTCGAGCGGATCGAGAAACAGGTAACGCAGCTGGTCCTGCCGGTAGCCGGCAACGCCGAACACACAAGGGAACGGCCGCGCTTCGCTGCTCATCTGCGCCTCGAACTCGGAGAACATCACGCTTTGCCACGTGCTGACCGCGAAACTCGAGCCGACCTCGTTCTTCCTCAAATACAAGCGCGCCATACCACCCCCCTCATTCCAGTTTTTTAGTTGCCGTCTATCAATTTGCTCCTCATCAGCAGCGGACCAATGATGCCGGGAAGCGACATCAAAAGCAGGATTGCGATCAGCGCGGCGTATCCGGCATCGTTGACAGCGGCCGGATCGTGCCCGCCGCTGCCACCCGCAATCTGGCTGACGGCCACCATCGCGAAGGCGATGACCGACTGCGTGGCACCGGCAAAGATTCCGGCCGCCGTGGTGTTGACGGACGCGCCGACCCCGATCAGGTCCGTGGTGTAGAGCCGCTTGGTGCACTTCAACACCAGCGGAACGGTGCCGCCCGCGACCAACCCCAGCGCCGCAAAGACGGCGCCGACATAGACGAAGCCGAACTCGTGCGCGAACAAGGGCAACAGCATCGCGACCAGTCCCATCCGCAGCAGGCAAATCCGGATCAAAGCGGCATCAAGGTCGGCGGCCGCGCGGTCGGCCATGTGGCCCAGGAAAATCGAGCCGACGGCATTGCCGATCATGAAGGCGAGCAGGGGCGCGCTGGCAGCCGACGGCGACACCTTGAAGACATGCGCCACCATGGGAATGCCCCACACGCCCGACAGCGTGGTGACGACCGCGAAATGCGACGCGAACGCCATCGCGCATCCCCAATTCGCCGCGCGCGAGAGCGCCTGCCAGGCGGCCAGCAGGACGCTCGCGAACGTCTTGTTACTGTTGACTGCGGTGGCGGGCTTCAACGTCACCGAGGCAAAGGCAAGGTTTGCCACGCCGACGCACGCGATGAAGATGAAACAGGCGCGCCAGCCGAAGCCGCTGACCGCGGCCGCAAGCGGCGTCGTCGCCACGACGCCGCCGACATAGCCCGACACCTGCGAGATGCCCGACATGATGCCGAAGCGCTCGTCGGAGAAGCTTTGCGCCACCAGCTTCAGAAGCGCGGTGAAGACCAGCGCGTCGCCGCAGGCCACGATCAGCCGCGCGGCAAAGACGTCGAGCAGGTTCGGCGCCAGCGCGAACGCGGCGCTGCCCAGCGAGGAGGCCGCCATCGAGCACAACACCACGCGCTTGACGCCGTAGCGGTCGACCAGCAGGCCGGCCGGGATCTGCATCAAGGTGTAGCCCCAGAAATAGCTCGATGCGAGCATCGCGACGCCGGCGGCGTCAGTGCTGAAATCGCGCATGAAGCCGAGGCTCACCGATTGCGGCGATACCCGTTGCAGGAAGGCAATCGCATAGGCGATGGCTACCGTGGCCCACGCGATGTAGGCGCGGTCAGTGAAGCGGAAGCCCGTAGCGATACCAGCCTGTTGTCCTGACATCGACATCACACCCTCGCATAGCCGACCGAGAACAGCGCATCCGCGGTGTCCGGAATGATCCACGACATCGCCGCATCCACCAGCGAGGCCATGCCGTGATAGTCCTGCCGGTGATGCTTGATATGACTGTAGGCGCCGCGCATGATCATGTCGGGCACTTCAAGCGCCTTGCCGGGGTAGAGCGACGAGCACATCTCGATGCAGGCGGCCTGCAAGGCGGGGTCCTGGGCGTCGCCGAGCAGGGACGGCGTCACCTTCTCGCAGATCCTGGCGTTGGCCGCCCAGACGATCGGGTTGCGCGTCCGCCATCCGTAGAGCACGCCGCTCTCGCCGCGATCGGCCGCGCCCGAGCATTTCAGGACCTCGGATGTGAAGAAGCTGTACAGGCCACGGCGCTGATGCGCCGGCAGCACCTCGGTGCCGCTGCGGTAGATGGCCGGGGAGCCGGCAACGTTCAGCACCCGGTAGGCCGAGAACGCGATCAGCCCGGATGTGTCGAAGACGAGGATGAGGCCGTATTTGCCGTCGAAGGGCGAGGAGGCGGCGGTCCAGTGCGGCTCTGTTGCCTTCCAGTTGACGGCGATGATGCCGTTCATCGCGTCCATCAGCCATTGCCGGTCGTTTTCGCCGACATGCGAGGCGTCGGCAAAGCTGTAAACCGCGTAGTCGGGCCAGGTCGAACGGATGGTCTCGTACTGACTGCCCAGATGTCGCGACATGGACGGACTCCAACGTTCCGGAATCGATCTATACAAGCCAAGGTCGAATGGCCTAAAGGACAATATGCCCTCGAAAACTGCCAAATCCCGGCGGCCCGAGATTCGTCAGAAACTGCCCGCAAGGCGGATCGCGATCCTGGCCTTTCCCGGCGTCACCTTGCTCGACATTTCCGGGCCCGCACAAGTGTTCGCCGAGCTGCACGAGATCGAATTGCCGTCGGCGGGGTATGCGCTGTCCTACCTGTCGGCCGCAGGAGGCCTGGTTCCGACCGATGTCGGGATGATGATCGACACCGCGCCGATTGCGAGCGTCCGGCCGTATCAGATCGATACGCTCGTCATCGCCGGCGGGCCTGGCATCTGGGCGCTGCGGCAGGACGCCGCGCTGATGAAATGGATTGCGAGGGCGATGCCGCGGGTTCGCCGCGTCGCCTCGGTCTGCCTCGGCGCGTTCGTGCTGGCCTGGAGCGGGGTTTTGAACGGCAAGCGCGCCGCCACGCATTGGCGCTATTGCCCGAGGTTGCAGGACGGCTTCCCCGAGATCCAGGTCGAGCCGAACGCAATCTTCGTCCGGGATGGACGGGTATGGTCATCGGCCGGCGTCAGCGCCGGTATCGATCTTGCGCTTGCGATGATCGAGGAGGATTTCGGCCATACCATCGCGCTCGACATCGCGCGACGGCTGGTGGTGTTTCTCAAACGCCCCGGCGGCCAGAGCCAGTTTTCAACGGTGCTCGCGGCGCAGGCTTCCGACATCGAAGGGCGCTTCAGTGCGCTGCACGCATGGATCATCGAGAATATCGCCAGCGACCTTCGGGTCGAGATGTTGGCCGAGCGGGCGGGAATGACGCCGCGAACCTTTGCCCGCACCTATGTCAACCGCACCGGCATGACGCCGGCGAACGGGGTGGAGGCGCTGAGGGTGGAGACCGCACGGCTGCTGCTGGAAAGCCGACAGGTCGGTGGTGTGGTCGAAGTGGCCAAGCGGGCCGGCTTCGGGGATGACGAACGCATGCGGCGCGCCTTCATGCGCCATCTCGGCGTATCGCCTTCGGAATAC
>Ga0126378_10004123_pt1 | contig 11040 bp, 7 predicted proteins | sample PanSoiMetPlot_23_FD_92587 | JGI IMG/M metagenome (GOLD analysis project Ga0126378, IMG submission 92587) | Tropical forest soil microbial communities from Panama - MetaG Plot_23 | ecosystem: Environmental > Terrestrial > Soil > Tropical forest > Bulk soil | place: Panama | collected 2016-02-17
CCCTCTTCTGGAGATCCCGGCTTATCAGGTCAGACAGTGGGGTTTTTGCGGGCATTTCCTTGAACGATTTTAATTTATTGCATACGGGCTTCCCATTGAGGAATCCCCAAATGTACCGGTCGAAGGTTCCAAACCCCTTCCGGATTATGATGAAAGCCTTGGCATTGCCGACTGCCGCGTTGATTTTGAGCCGGTTACGGATTATTCCACTGTCCTTGAGCAGGGTTGCGACTTTACGGGAATCGTATTTCGCGACTTTATTATAATCGAAGTTGTCAAACGCCCTGCGGAAGTTTTCCCTCTTATTCAGGATGGTGCTCCAGCTCAGGCCGGCTTGAAAGCCTTCGAGGATTAGGAATTCGAACAGTTTTCTGTCGTCATGTAGCGGAGTGCCCCATTCGTCATCATGGTAATTGGCCATGAGAACATCATTCGTATCCCAGCAATTCGATTTGTTTTTTTCCATAGTTTGGCTGTCAACGGATGAACGGAAGCTGGGGCCTCTCGGTTTCGTTATCGAACCTGGGACCCCGCACGAGACTGCTAAGGCTGCTAAAGTTCTGGAATTGCCAAAACTGCTAACGGTCCCAACAGACTCTCCTCGTGAAATTGGAGATTTCGACCTCTACGAATTCATGCTCAATATCCTCAAAAGCCCCAAAACCCCAAAAACCCCGGTTTTGAGCATTTTGAGTATGTTTTTTCTACGATCTGAATCTGCATTTTTCCGGATGCCGGCGCTGCATCGGGCACCCCCGCGGACGGGGTCCTTCGAATGCGACGGACCAGCCGCCGCCTCGCGCAGCAACCGCGCTGCTGCATACCGCCAGGGTGTACCGCCACGCGGTTCAGGAATTCCGGCCGCCAAGAAATCATCGCCGCCGTCTGACCTTTGTGCTCGACCATCCCCTCCGATGCTCTTCCTGCGGCCGCGGGAATCACACGAGGGTAGTTACCCCGTGTCAAATGATCCCGCATCCCTTTTGGCCGCAAGAGTGCGACAATGCGGAGATGGATCAGGATTCGAAACCGCTTCAGCATCGAAAGGATCAGCGCGCCGCACGCGGACGGGTGGTTAAAAAGCGCCCTCAAGTTCGCCTGACGCCGACGGATATCCTGAAACTGCTCCCTCCGCCCATAGTGCTTCCCGGCAGCTCGCTGACTGCCATTGAGCGTCAGTTGTCTCGTCGGCGCGAGCGGCTCGAGCGCGCGATGAACGCGCGCACCAGGCAGGATTTCGTGCCTCAGTCGCGCAATCTTCGGATGCCCAGCGTGGTCCGGTTGGAAGGGTTGGCGAAAGAAGTCGAGACCCTGCCCACCCGCCGCAAGCTGCTTAAGCGCGGCGAGTTGAAAATCTACTTCGACACTGTGCTGCGGCTGCGGCACGCGATCGTGGTGGCGATCCACAAGATTCGGCAATCCGAACAGCGCGATTACCAACAGCGGTATCTGGCGCGGGTCGGCCAGACATTTCTGGATGCTCCGCCCGACATTCTCGAGGGGTTTATCCTCACGCGGCGAAACCAGGCCGGCAGGAACGTGCACGACGCCGCGAATTCCGTCGCAACGGCAGCGTAGCCTCAGGTCGTTCATAGCCGTTTTCGTCATGGCTTTCCCCCCTTGCGTTATGCCGCTCTTGCATACCCCAAGATCCAATGTAGCATTCGTAAGGCCGGTAAAGCGCGAGCGGGAGGGGCGCCATGCGCTGCTCGAAATGCGGTACCGAAAACCTAGGGAAGTTTTTCTTGGGCGCAGAATGGGGACTGCGATTCGTCAAACCCCTGTCGTCAGCCATATTTGCGGCCCTTGCCATCGTATTGGCCATCTCATCTGCCACACCGGATGCCCGCGCCGGTGAAGATCCTCCGCTGTTACGACTCGCCGCTGTGGCCTTTCCGAATCTAACTCATGCCGAGCGTGCGATGCTCGAATTCGCACAGGCCGGGAACGTCGACCGTGGCGAGTTCGCTCAGGCGGGGCTGAGCGCCAACCCCAAGGATCCGAGCAACGATCCGAAGGGTGCGGATGAGTGGAGTAAGGATCGCGAGATTCGGGCGCAACTGATCCGCTGGGTTTGCGAAGATCCGCGAGCGGTACAGCAGGTTGCTCCCACCGGCATTCGGGTGATGGGCGCACGTATCAGGGGGCCCCTCAATTTATCATCCCTTCACCTGCCATTTGCGATCGTGGCCCGCAGATCGGTGATGTCGGAAGGGGTTCACATGGCCAGAACCGAGATTCCGTATGTCGATCTCGACGGCAGCTACATCAGCGAGCTCGACGCGAAGGGCGTTGTTATTCATGGCGATTTGGATATGGCCAACGTACATTCCTCCGGCGAAGTACTCATCGAAGGGGCCAGAATAGACGGCGACCTAAATCTGCGAGGTACCAATCTGCACCACTCTAAAGTCGAGATGTTACCGTGGTCGGCGCCATTGAAGGCGGCGCTGGATGCCGCGGGGGTAGTCATAGGAGGAGCGGCGAATATTTGTTGCGGATTTGAATCTGACGGTGCAGTGCTTCTCCAGTCGGCGTCGATCAAGCAGGGTCTGTTGATGTGGGGGGCACACCTATCAAACCCGGACAACGTCGCGCTTAGTGCCGCGATGGCTGATATTCCGGGAGGTGTCGGGCTGGGTGGGTTTCTGCCGACTCTCGGAGGATTTCAAGCTGATGGCAGGGTCGAATTCGGGACAGCAAAAGTCAAAGTTTATTTTCAGGCCGTACACGCCAAGTTTGCCGGCGCCGTTTCCGAGAATCCCGCATTACTGGATCTGCAGACCGGGCATGGTCTCTTCGCCGGCGGAATGACCGTCGATGGTCCGTTGTTTTTCACCGACGTCAAATTTGAAAACGGTGCAGTGCTGAACCTGGCCGGCGCAAAGGTTTCCGGACTCGTGGATGAGGAGAAGAGCTGGCCGGAGCCGGGTCGGCTGCTGATCGACGGTTTCACTTATGACGGACTTGGCGAGCCGAGAGACGCCCGCTCGCGTTTGAGATGGCTCGCGTTGCAGCCCGGATTTCATCAGCAGCCCTACCGGCAACTGGCCAAGGTACTGGAAGAGAGCGGCGACGACAGTGGTGCGATCCGGGTTCTTATCGCGAAAGAGGACCTGCGCTACGCAAGTTACGGTACGCTCGGTCGTCTGTGGGGAAATTTCCTTGAGTTCACCATCGGTTATGGCCATCGCCCGATGTTGACCATCATGTGGTCAGCGTTGGTGGTTTTGCTCGGTTGGAGTCTAGTCGGGATCGGCAATCGAGCGGGAGTGATGCGGCGCACCTATCCCGAGAACGCTCCCGGCTCAGCGGTAGACCGCTATGAGGACCTATATCCTCTCCTGTATTCGTTGGATGTTTTTCTCCCGTTCGTAAATCTGCACCAGGAGCACTACTGGTGGCCGGATGGACGCGCCACCGGAGAGTTCACCGTGCTGGGGGGCCGAGTTCCGATTCGTGGCTCAATGATTCGTTGCTACCTCTGGCTGCAAATCATCGCGGGGTGGCTTCTCAGCGCGATATTCGTTGCAGGAGTGACTGGGCTGATCAGAGGCGATTGATGCGCTGCTCGAAATGCGGGGCTGAAAATCCGGACCGGGCGAAATTTTGCGGTGAATGCGCGGCGCCATTTACTCGGCGCTGCCCGTCCTGCAACACCGAAAATTCTCTCACCGTGAAGTTCTGCATCGAATGTGCGAAGCCGCTGGAGGGCGCCGGCAAATCGCGGCGAGTACCGGAAGCGGGCGCGCCGATACAGATAAGCGCGGAAATTTCTGATACCTCGCTCGAAGGCGAGCGTAAGACCATCACCGCGCTGTTTGCCGACATAAAGAGCTCAATGGAGTTAATCGAGGACCTCGACCCTGAGGAAGCCCGCGCGATCGTCGATCCGGCACTCAAGCTGATGATGGAGGCGGTGCAGCGCTACGGCGGTTACGTCGCCCAATCTACCGGCGACGGCATCTTCGCGCTGTTCGGTGCACCGGTCGCGCACGAGGATCATCCGCAGCGCGCTTTGTACGCTGCGCTGCGAATGCAGGAAGAGCTGAAACGCTACTCTGACCGCATCCGCACCGAAGGTCGCGTCCCCATCCAGGCACGAGTAGGGGAAACACCGGCGAGGTGGTTGTGAGATCGATCACGACCGGCGAAGGTCGCACGGAATATGTGCCCGTCGGTCACTCGACCGGGATTGCGGCGCGGATGCAGATGCTCGCTCCTGTGGGATCAATCGCGGCGACCGAGACTGTACGGAAGCTGTGTGAGGGCTACTTTCTTTTCAGGTCGCTCGGTCCGACCAAAGTCAAGGGAGTTAGTGAACGGGTTAATGTGTACGAAGTGACCGGGCTCGGGCCCTTACGTACCCGGTTTCAACGCTCGGCCAGCAGAGGCTACACCAAGTTCGTAGGCCGCCAGCGCGAGATGGAGACGATCAAGCACGTCGCCGGGTTGGCGAAGTCGGGGCGCGGCCAAATTGTCGCGGTTGTCGCGGAGCCCGGCGTCGGCAAGTCGCGGCTGTTCCATGAATTCAAGGCTGGGATCCAGTCGGGTTGGATGATGCTGGAAGCATTCACGGTCTCGCATGGCAAAGCAACGGCCTATCTGCCGGTAATCGAACTGCTGCGCGGATATTTTCGGATCGGCGCGGAGGATGACCAGCGCACTCGCCGCGAGAAGGTCAACGCGAGAGTCCTGACGCTCGATCCCGCGCTCGAGGATTCCCGCCCCTACCTGTTCGGGTTGTTGGGGCTGGTCGAAGGCAGCGATCCGCTTGCGCAGATGGATCCTCAAATTCGCCGACGCCGCGTTCAGGATGCGATCAAGCGGACACTTTTGCATGAAAGCCTCAATCAGCCGGTGATGCTGGTTTTCGAGGACTTGCACCAGATTGACGACGAGACCCAGGCGCTCCTGAACTTGCTCGCCGACTCAATCGGCACCTCCAGGGTCCTGCTGCTGGTCAACTACCGGCCCGAGTATTCGCACTCGTGGGGCAGCAAGACTTACTACACGCAGGTGCGTCTCGATCCCCTGGGTAAGGAGACTGCGGACGAGATGCTGAGCACTTTGCTTGGGAACGACGATAGTGTCGCTCCACTCAAGCGGCTGATAGCGGAGAAAACCGAGGGCAACCCACTCTTCATGGAGGAGATCCATCAGGCGCTCATCGAGGAGGGCGTGTTGGTGCGCAACGGCGCGCTCAAGATTACCCGCCCGCTCAATGCCCTCAAGATTCCGGCTACGGTCCAAGCGATTCTGGCGGCCCGTATCGACCGGCTGCCTGCTGAGCAAAAGGAACTGCTCGAGACCGTGGCGGTCATCGGCAAGGACTTCCGACTGGGGCTCATCGGCAAGGTGGTCACGAAACCCGAGGAAGAGCTGGAACGGACGCTGGCCCAACTGCAGCTCTCCGAGTTCATCTATGAGCTACCCGCGACCGGCGATATCGAGTATACGTTCAAGCACCTCATCACCCAGGAGGCGGCATATAGCTCGATCCTGCTCGAACGCCGCAAAGTACTCCACGAGCGCACCGCGCAGGCTCTCGAAACGCTTTATTCCGATCGGCTAAATGGGCAGGAGCTTGAGGACCATGCTGGCGAGATAGCTCATCATCTGCTTCACGCGGGCGGATTCGCCGACTCGCAACGTACCATCAGGTTTCTAAGAATGGCCGCTGAACGGGACTTTCGCCGGAGTGCACTGGAGGAGTCCCAACGCAGCTACCGAGAAGCAATCTCCCTGCTCCAGACACAACCTCAGTCTGCCGAACGCGACACGCAGGAGATAGCGCTTCACACAGCCCTAGCCACGCTTCTCCTGGGCAGAAGTTGGGGTGGTAAAGAGAGAGAACATCTTTTGAAGCGCGCCTACGACTTGTGCGAGCGCGTCAATCGGCCGCAGCAAGCCCTCCCTATGCTTCTGCAGTTAGCTCAGGTTTATATCCAGCAGCTCCGCCTGCCCGAAGCGCGGGCTGCTTGCGCGCGAGCCGTCGCAATTGCGCAGACTCTTGAGAATCCGGTTCTTGAGTTCGTGGCTTGGCACAATCTCGGAGAGACGTACTACTGGTCAGGAGACCTGGAGGCCGCGCGCAACCATCTGGAACGGGCGCTCGCAAAATCAGATGGCGTCTCGCCCGAGGAAATCATCCGTGAGGTTGGGGTTGGCTATGATTGGTGGACCAACACTGCAAGTCTGTTGAACGAAACGACTCTGGTTCTCGGCCTGCCTGACCTGCGGGCCATCTCGATCGACCGAATCGCTGAGCGGGCGAGATCAAGCACGCACCCTCTTACGCGAGCCATCGGTCTGATGATGGCCGTGTTCACCGATCACTTGCGAGGCGGTCTTGGCCATTTTGGGCTCGAATGTTTGCGGGAATGCCGGACGCTATCGGACGACCATGGCTTTTCTGAAGTGCTCGCGCTTCTTGACCAGATGGAGGGGTTCGACCGCTTCGGCAGGGGTGAACGAGCAGAAGGCATCGCACAAATGGAGAGCGCAATTGAGAAGCTCGACGGGCTTGACAGTCGAATGATGTCGAGTTGGCGTCTGGCATTGCTCGCGGCGGCTCAAGTGGAAGTTGGGGACTACGACACGGCGCAAGCCACTTGTAGGAAGGGACTCGAGTTGATGGAGCAAACTGCGGAGCGTTGGTGCGCTTCGGAACTCTATCGGATTGCAGCGGAGATAGCTCTCCGCAAGTCGGCACCCGATCTAGAGGTCGCGGAACATCACATGGGTAGAGCGATCGAGATTGCCCGTCATCAGGGTGCGAAGCTTTGGGAGCTACGCTCTACCGTGAGCCTCGGTCGACTGCTGCGCGACACCAATCGCCGCACCGAAGCGCGCGCAATGCTCGCCGAAATCTACAACTGGTTCACCGAGGGCTTCGACACCACCGACCTGAAGGACGCCAAGGCGCTGCTGGACGAGTTGAGTGGTTCGCCCTGAACCTGTTCGCGCGCCAAGCCGAAGTTTTGACTCCAAGCCTTCGATCGGGTTCCTTGTCATCCGCCGGGCCGGTCCTCTGCATCCTTGTCTCCGATTTCGCGTTTCCATTGGCCCAATCTCGTCTGCCGCACCAATAGTCTTCGCGCTATCGGATCGAGATAGGCTGCGCGGATAGTAGCTCGCTAGCGCGGCAGACAGTCCGCTTGATGGCTAATCTTTTCGGAAGGAAGGATAATCCATCCTTGATTCCTCCGGGATCGTACCTAGTTCGGTGGATTTACAGGCTGCCAAGAAGTCTTAAAAATTCCCCCCAAAAGCCGAGCAGCTCAATTGCGCGCTGGCCCTTGGCCAGCCGGCGGGCATTGGCACCAAGACTGACTCTGAGCCTCCGCGCCGCGCCGAGCGGACCGGTAATCTTTTAATCACCACCGCCAGGAAAAATAATTCTGGAAGAACGATTCCCCGGCCGAAATTTCCGGATTTTTATTTCCCGCATTTCCGCGGTCCTTTGGGATCTTGCTTTGGTTCGGCGCTACCACGGAACAAGCCCTTCCACAATATTGAGGGAACATAGTGCGGGAGATTGGGGAACTGCTAAGCATCCTGACAATCACCGCGCGTCGAGGCACTCTGGATATCGTGATCTCGGCGATCGAATTGATAATCACCTCGCTTGGTCGGCAGCAAGGCGAAAGCACTGCCCCGCGAGTTTCTCCTCTGGCGCTCGAACTCGCGCGGATATCTGAAGACTATCGCTCCGTGCTCGAGGCCTTGTCGGTGTTGTACTGGCATACCATTTTTCCGGGGCGGACGCGCAATTGCGGGAAATAGCCGAAACGCTGGTCGCGGAAGCAGAGAAACGAGCCGAGCCCACAATGCGCGTGGTTGCGCACCTGTCTACGGTGCGTAAAGGTCTAGTGGCCGGCGATCGTGCGTTGATTCAGCGAGGAATGGACTGCCTCCAGGCGGGAATCGATCGCGACAATTTGCGGTGCGTAATTGCGAAGGCAGATCTCGAATCTGACATGGGTAACATGGACTCCGCCTTCGCTACGCTGGACGCGCCACCGAATCCACGCCCCGTCGCGGTAGGCGCCGGACTGGAGAGTTGGGATACCGCTTAGCTATGGGCACCGCGTTGGCTAAGAAGCAAACAGACGGCGATGTGAGGAAGGCCGAGAGACTGTTTCGGGGATGTGTCGCTTGGACGCGTGACACGCAATTGAAGCTCTTCGAACTGGGAGACGCTAGGCGGCTGGCGCAGCTTCTGCGCAATGCGGGCCGGCGCGACGAGGCTCGCAATATGCGCGCAGAAAGTTACAACTGGTTCACGGAGGGGTTCGACGCGCCGAAGGACGCAAAGGCGCTGCTGCGGTTGACCAATTCAGCATGAGGTCAGGTACCTGGTCTCCTATATGTAGGAGGGTCCGAGTTGCCCAAAGACCCAGGAATGGCCTTACCACTCCCCCTTGCCGGTCCGGAGCCTGCCGCCCAGCTTCTTCGCGTGCAAAAGCCTTTCGATGTTGGTTCCCCTCGTCGACACCTTCTGCTAATTGAGAGCAGGCATACCACTGGGGAACTTGCCATTGCCCAACAAGGAAAAAGGCTCCGAACAAGCTGAGCTCGCGAGCCCCGTAAGCCAGGATCGCCTTGCGACCCATAGCCGTTTCGTCGGTCGCGAGCGGGAACTGTCCGAGGTCCGCTCCGCGATCGATGACACTCTCTCCGGTCGCGGCCGGTTGTTGCTGTTCACCGGCGAACCCGGGATCGGCAAGACCTCGCTGGCCGATGAGGCAGCCGCATATGCAGGCTCGCGGGGGATGCGCGTGTATTGGGGACGATGCTTCCAGGACGGGGGTGTCCCTGCTTACTGGCCGTGGATCCAGGTCCTTCGCGGGGTGATCACGGACGCCGGCAGCCATTACTCGCGGACCTTGCCCGCGGACATCGCCAGGATGCTTCCGGAACTCGCGGTCGAGGCGCCCCGGCCGGAGGCTGGCGATGCCGAGCAACTGCGTTTTCGGCTCTTCGATGCGGCAGCGAGGCTCCTGAGAGAGTCGGCCTCTGCCAAGCCGATTATGCTGGTGCTCGATGATCTGCACGACGCCGACGTGGCGTCGCTGCAGCTACTCAAATTCATGGCGCGGATGGTGCACGACGCACGGCTCATCGTCGTCGGCACCTATCGAGACGCCGAAATGCGCAATTTGCCGGAGCGTGCCGCGATCGTGGCGGACATCCTTCGCGACGCAACCCGGCTCCCGCTTGCGGGACTGGCCGAGCACCAAGTTGGGCGAATGGTGGAAGGGCGGGCGCAGCGCGCGCCGGACCCGGAGTTCGTCGCGGCTCTCTGTCGCACGACCGCGGGTAACCCGCTCTTTGTAGATGGAATCATCCGGGTTCTGGCGGCTGAAGGCAGGTTTGGGAGCGCCCACCCGATAGCCCTAGAGAATTACCAACTTCCCGACGAGGTGCGCGCGGCGATCCAGCGCTGGCTCGGTCTGCTCCCGCCCGAGGCGCGCACCCTGCTCACCACGGCAGCGCTGATTGGCTTGGAGTTCGAGCCTGGACTACTCGGGAAGGCGACCGCGACGGCACCTGAGCGGGTCGCGGAGCTTATCAGCAGTGCCCAGGAGGTGGGTATCGCGAGTTCAGGGGGGAAGTCACTGTGCCGCTTCGCCCATCCTCTGCTCCGCGAGTTTCTGTCCCAAGAACCCACCCCCGGCGAACGTATGCGGCTTCATCGCGCGATCGCAGTGGCGCTTGAGGAGATTCAGGGCGCTGACACTGTGTATTTAGCTCAACTGGCGCACCATTGTCAGCTAGCAGGCGACGATGAACGCGCAATTGACTATTCGATTCGGGCGGCATCCGCGGCTCGCTCAATCTATGCGTACGAGCAGGAAATATCGCACCTTGCGACGGCCAAAGATCTGGCGGAAAAATCGAACCAGAATGCGGCGCGACGCGCCTCTATACTGGATAGTCTCGGCATCGCGATCGACAACATCAATCAAACCTCTTCAGAGGCAAAAAAGATTCTCGAATCCGCGGCTAAGCTGTACGAAGAGACTGGAGAGATTTCCTCAGCTGCGCGCGTTTTGATCCGCTTGGGTTCTTCAGTTCGATTCGACGTCAGCCTTCCGAGTGCCATGGCATATCTCAAGAGGGCCGAAAGCCTTCTCGTTAGAAAAGAAGACGCCGAGACGCTGGCGGCGCTCTACGTCGCAATGTCAGACACCTGCTACTTTCTTGGCAAATACGAGGACGGGCTCCGTTGGTCGCAACGGGCCATGGAGTTAGCCGAAAAGATTGGGAGCCCGACGAGATGGGTTCAGGCAGCCTCTGTTTTTGCTCAGATGCTTTTCTACATCGGTAGTCTGGAGGAAGGATTGGGTCTGTTGCGGACGGCTTTGTCCAAAGCAATCGAATTGGGTAGCCCGGAACTGACGTCGCACGTCTCGATGGCGATCGACAACGTAATGGGCGAAGTCTGGGATCCTGTGAAGGGCATCGACATTTTGCTCTCCGAACGCGCTCGTCCAGGTGTTGCAAACCGTTGGTCAACCCTCATCCAAATCGACGACCGTCTGGTGAAACGCTCTCTGATGGCGGGAAAGATCGCGCAGGCACATGAAATGCTTCTCAAAACCGCGGCCTTCATAGAAGTCCATGGTCGTGGTTTCACCTTCGAATCCACGCTCGCTGACTCTTCCCGCGCTTCCTTTTGTCGGGCGGAGGGGGACTGGCAGGAAGCCTCCGACCGCTTGGCTCAATCGGTAAGAACCTTCCGGGCCCAGGAGAATCACCACAGCGCCGCTCACTGCCTGGGTGCTCAGAGCCGGGCCGAGCGCTTTCGGGGTGATCTGGTGCGCGCAAAGGCACTGGAGCAGGAGGCGCTCGAACTCGCGCCTCATGATCCCCATATCGAAATGCAAATCAGACCGCAGCTGGCTTCACTGTGTGCGGAGATGAACCAGCCAGATGAGGCCGAGAGCGCGCTGATGCGCTGCCGCGAGATTCTATCCGCTGGCGAGGACTGGAGAGGGCTGGCCGGTAATGTTTGCATGGCTGAGGCGATGA
>Ga0126378_10004124_pt1 | contig 11040 bp, 7 predicted proteins | sample PanSoiMetPlot_23_FD_92587 | JGI IMG/M metagenome (GOLD analysis project Ga0126378, IMG submission 92587) | Tropical forest soil microbial communities from Panama - MetaG Plot_23 | ecosystem: Environmental > Terrestrial > Soil > Tropical forest > Bulk soil | place: Panama | collected 2016-02-17
CGACACGCCGATCGCCAGGTCGGTATAGGGCGCCATCGCCGAAAGCTGCGCCCGCGCGGACATCAGCGATTCCCACAGCGGCGTGCCCTCGTAAAACCGGGCGGGCGTGATGTTGTGGTAGACGATCCCGCGGCGGCACGGCAGGTGGAGAAGCAGCCCGCTGAGCGGCGAAGCGATGCCGTGGTGGTAAAGCACCAGGTCCGCCGGATTCGGACGCAGCTGGCGCGCCGGCTTCACCAGCGAGGAAAACCCCGGCGCAAACTCATCCGCGTACAGCTCTCCGAAGTGCCCGAGGCGGCGGAGCAAGAGCTGAAAATGTATCGCTGCCTGCCCAGTGGCATCGCCAGGCAAGAGGCTGGGAACGAGCTGATGGACCACCATCACACGACCGATGGGGTTGCGGTCACCCCGTTTGTGATATCCCACGCGCGCATGTTGGAGCAACCGGGGCAAAGGTCGACCGTGGCTAATCGAAGCGACTCGCCGATTGCGGGCGATGCCAGCTATTACGAAGGTCAGGATCTCCACGCCCTTGCCGATATCCCCCGCTACTACGCCTGGATCCTTGACTACTTTCACCCGCACCTCCGCGGCAAGGTGATCGAGATCGGCGCGGGGCTCGGCAACATCTCTTCCCACTACGTGGACTTCGCGCAGGACGTTTTGCTCGTCGAGCCGGCGGAGAATCTGCATGCTCAACTGAAACAACGCTTCGAGAGCAAGCCGCACGTTCGAACCATCTGCGCGCTGATGGAGACCGTGCAAGCGGACGCGACCATTTCTCCCGGCACCCACGGCGCCCCCTTCGATTCGGCGTTGATGGTGAACGTCCTGGAACACGTCTTTGATGAGGCGTCGATCCTCAAGAGCATCCGCGGCATCCTTCGGCCCCAAGGGATGCTGCTGGTTTTCGTTCCCGCGCTGCCGTGGTTGTACGGCACGCTCGACAAAAAAGTGGGGCACGAAAGGCGCTACACGCGCCGACACCTGTTTCAGGTAATCGAGCAAGCGGGATTTTCGATCGAGAGCATCCGGTATTTCGATTTTCCAGGGATTCTTCCCTGGCTCTTTGCCGGTCGGGTGCGCCGGGTGGAAGACTTCCCCGAAGGAGGTGCAAAGCTCTACGACCGCTTGGTGGTGCCGTTTGCTCGTGCGATTGAGACGCGCATCAAGCCGCCGATCGGCAAGAATCTGCTCTGCATCGCGCGGGCGACAGGACAAGGCGAGTTGAATGAGAACCGCGCCTCCCCGACGACGGCCTGACGCCGCACCTCTTTCGATCGCGCTCGATGCGTCCCTCTGGGACGAGCCGACGACCGGGATTGGCCTGTACACGCGAAGGCTTGCTGCCGCGCTCGAGAAGCAGGGCGTGCGCATCAGGCGAATGGGCGCGCGGCAGTCGGGCGAAAACCCGAGAGGCGACAGCAGCCGGACCGTCTACTTTCTGGGAAAGCTGTCGGAGATTCTCGCCGGCATCGAAGAGCCTCTCTTCCACGGCCTTTGCAATTTCAATCTCCCCCCGGTGCGCGTGCCCGGAAAGCGGATGGTGCTGACCGTCCACGACTTGATTCCCGAGCTGTTGCCGCAGACGGTTTCATTGGCGTACCGATGGCAATTTCGCCTCTGGCTCACGCGCAGCGTGCGGATTGCCGACCGAATCATCTGCGTCAGCCGCAAAACGCGCGACGATCTCCTGCAGCGATTCCAGCTGGACCAGGCAAAGTTGTCGGTCGTGTATCACGGCGTCGATCACGTGAACGCGGTGCCTGCGCTGGACGCGACGGGTGCAGCCTTCCTCCAATCGATTGCGCTGCCGGAGCGATACGTGCTCTACGCAGGCGCTCTCGATGCGCGAAAAAACGTGGAGGCGTTGCTCGCATTGACGTCTCGGCGGCGCATCGGCGAGAAGCCGGTGACGCTCGTGCTCGCCGGGCAGAATTGGTACGGTTCGGACGCGCTCGCAACGCTGGTCTCTCGCGCGCGCAGGAATGGCGCCGACATCCGTTCGCTTGGATATCAATCCGAGGCCGTCTTCTACGAGGTGATGCGCCGAGCAACGGTGTTCGCGTTTCCGTCTCGATATGAAGGATTCGGTTTGCCGCCGCTGGAAGCGATGTGCCTGGGCGTGCCCACGGTCGTCTCAACGGCGGGAGCTCTCCCGGAAATCTGCGGCGAGGCGGCGGTGCAGGTTGCGCCGGACGACGTCGAAGGCTGGGAGGCAGCGATACAGACGCTGCTGAATTCTCCCGAGGAATGTCGAGCCCGCGCGGCGGCGGGAAAAGAGCGCGCGGGACGTTTTACCTGGAAGGAGGCGGCGAAACAGACGATCCAGGTCTATCGATCGGCGCTTGCCGACTCCGCCGCGCCGTGAACCCGATGATGGTTGAGTCCGCGCCAGATACCCAACGCCGCGTTCCGCTGCAAGCGCCTTGGCTTGAGCGATACAGTTCTCGTCGCTTGCGTTATTTCGTCGGTCGTTTCTCGCCGTGGACGTGGCTGACGCTCGTCTGCGCGGTGGCCAGCGCAGCCCCGCTCTGGCTGGGTCGCTACCTGCCTTTTGCAGATCTACCGCAGCACGTGGCGATGATCGCGACGTTGCGGCATTGGTGGGATCCGGCTTGGAATGGGCAGCAGACGTTCACGCTGAACTTCGGCCATACGCAGTACTTGCTCTACTATCTGGCTGGCGCCGCTCTCTCGTTTTTTCTCGGGACTGCCGAGCGCGCAAACGTGATCCTGCTCTCCGGGATTGCGATTGCGTTTCCCTATTCGCTGCGTTCCCTGCTGCGCGCGGCGAGGCGTGACGAGCGACTTGCGATCTTCGGCTGCCCGCTGTTTTGGAGCATGCCGCTGCTCATCGGCCTCTTCAATTTCGTCGCGGCTATCCCGTTCGTGCTGTGGGGATTGGCGCTGGCCATCCGCCAGGCTGAGCAACCGACCCTTCGGTGCGGGATCCTCCTTGCGCTGGTCAGCGTTCTGCTTTTTTACCTGCACCTGTCGGCGCTGTTTTTCTTCTTCGCCGCATCGGTGCTCTGTTTTCTTCTTTGGCCGACACCGGACGCGGGACAGCGCCTTATTCGGCTCCTGACTTCGCGGGCGAAGGCGCTTTGGCGGAAGCTGGCTTGGATGATTCCTGCCAGCGCGCTCTGCGCGAGCTGGTTTTTCACAAGCCCGGTGGTTCGCCCGAGCTCGGTAGGCTGGGGCGAGCAGGTCGCGGTGGAATTTCAATCGCCGCGCGTCGCACTGGACCAACTCCCCCAGGTGTTGCTTCAAATTTGGCGGGGCAATGGAAGCCGGTGGCCGTTGCTTCTCTGGCTCTTTGCGTGGTCGCTCTTGGTCTGGCCGCGGCGAAGCCCGGTCGAGGATTCCAAGAGTCGCTTTCGGCGCCGCGCTCTGGCGACCCTGACCTGCCTAGCCTTGGCGCTGTACTTTGTCATGCCCTACGCGATCGGTTGGCTGTGGTGGCTCAACGCGCGCTACGCGCTTTTGGCGGCCCTCCTCTTACCCGCGGTCGCGCCCGCTGCCTATGGAATCCGGGGCGCGCTCTCTCTGGCGATGGCGGCTGTGGCTGCGCTCTGGGTCGCCGGCGGCGCGGCGATGCACGTGCGCGCGTTCCAGCGCGAAGTGGATGGTTTCGAGCAGGTGCTGCAGCGGGCGCGGCCCGCCCAGAGGCTGTTTACCATCGTCTACGAAGAAGACTCGCGCGTGGCCCGATTCATTCCCTTCCATCACTTCGGCAGCTACTACCGCGCGCGTTCCGGAGGCATTGCTGAATGGTCCTTCGCCCAACTTCCTCAATCGCCCATCCGCTACCGGCCCGAGGTCGCGCCTCCTGCTCGACCGCCGAGCTGGGAATGGGATCCAAATAGCTTTCGCAACGAAATCGACGGAGCGTATTTCGACTACGTGTTGGTTCGCGGCAATGTCGATCCCTTTTCGACAAAACCTCACGGGCCAGTGTGGCACGTCGCTGCCCGCGAAGGACTCTGGGCGCTCTACGAGAAGGAGAGGTCGCCTCCGAGCGCGCGATGAACGAGCCCGCGACACTTCCAGCTCTGTGGCCGGCGAGCACCAGTGCGGCCCGCGCCCGGACTGCCTGGGCGGTGCTGGCGATCGCGGGGGTGGGTTGGGTCCTCCGAGCAATCCCGCTGATCAAGGCAGGAGCTTTCGGATACCCGGTCGATTACGACGAGGGTGTCTACTTCGCCTCGTCCGCTCTGCTGCTCAAAGGCGTATTGCCGTACCGCGATTTCGTCTTCGTCCACCCGCCGGGGCTGCTTTATTTTCTTGCACCGGTGGCGTCGCTGGGCGTGCTACGGGACCCGTCGTTCGGCTTCGCCGCGGCGCGATGGCTGGCGACGCTGGTCGGCTGCGCAAACATCCTTGTCCTTGGCCGACTGACGATGCGATGGGCGGGTCCTGTCGCGGCCATCGTCGCCGCGGCTGTCTACGCGACGGACCCGTCCGCCGTCCCTGCCGAGCGGGGGCCGTTTATCGAACCTGTGCTGAACCTCGCGTGCTTGATGTTGGCGTGGGCGTGGCTCAGCGATGGCGAATCTGCCCAAACGAGGTCGCGTGCAATCGCTTCCGGCGTTTTATGCGGCGTCGCCACGACCGTAAAAATGTGGGGCGCGCTCTGGCTTCTCGCCTGCCTGTTTTCACGACCGCGCTACCGGTCGCGGGTCGATCGGGTTGCCTTCGTCGTTGCGGCAGCGATGACTTTTGTCCTCTTGGCTTTCCCCCTCGCCGTTGCTGCGCCGAAGAGCTTCCTCAGCCAAGACATTCTGTTTCACCTGCTCCGGCCTGCTGATGGACCGGTGTCCTGGTTGGATAGGCTCGGAGCTGTATTCTGGGTGCACAGTCAGCTTCCGAAGTCTCTGTTGGTCGTGGGCGGGTTGTCGCTGGCGCACCTTCGCGGCCGCGATCCCAGCCGAGCCGGCGAGCGATTCTTCGCCTTCGCTTTCATTTCGATCCTCTTAGCGTTTCTTTTCTCCTCCACGTATTGGGGTCAGTACAATGCTCATCTGGCCGTCCCGGAATCTGCGCTCGCTGGATATGCCGGCGCGGCGCTGTGGGCGTGGGCATTGCGCGGACTGACGCGAGCGCGTTCCACAGCAGTGGCGGCCGTGCTGGCGGCCATTCCTTTCCTGGGTGCTCGAAGGGCGATCTTGACCGGTCTTAAGCGTTCGCCGGATCTGGTGGCCGTCGGGCAGTTCATCCGGGCCGGCGTTCCAGCCAGCGCTCGCATCGTCTCATTCGAGCCCGCTTGGGTTGTCGCCGGAGGGCGGCTTCCTGACACCGCCGAGGGGAAGACCGTTGTCGACTCCTATGGGACCATGCTGATCGATGCGGCGAGCACCGGCCGGCGCTTTTCCAGCGCCACCGAAGCGTTTCGCGACGAAGCTTCGCAGCGGCGTATGCGCGAGGCGGTTGACGCAAGTCGCTTCGCGATCGTCGGAGATCGAGGGTACTGGGAGATGTGGCCGCAGACCCAGCAGTGGTTCCGCACCTGCTTCGTTCAGCGCTTTCCGCCCGCCGGCATCGAGGGGATCGACGTTTGGGAACGCGCGCATTGAGTGCGTTGCGCGGGGGTGCTCGTTTGGGTTAAGCGCTTAGGGCTTTCCGCATATGAAGCTTCGTCTCACGCCTCTTCAGGGAATCGTCTTTGCTCTCGCCTTTGGCCTCGCCTGCCGGACGGCCCAGACCGGCAGCGGATCCGCACTCCCGTCCGTTCCACCCTCCGACTCCGCTTCGGGCCCGATTCATTTGACGATTGTCGGGACGAACGACCTTCACGGTCACGTCTTTCCGCAGCGCATTACGCTTCGGGACGGCACGTCGGTCGAGCTGGGTGGATCGGCGATCTTCGCTGGCTACCTCGCCAACATTCGCGCCAATAATCCGGGCGGCGTCGTGCTCGTCGATGGAGGCGATCTTTTCCAGGGCACGTTGGCCTCCAATCTTACCGAGGGCTCAGTGGTGGTGGATGCGTACAACTATCTCCAGTACAACGCCGCGGCCATCGGCAATCATGAGTTCGATTATGGGCCTGTTGGACCCGTGTCCGTCGCCCAACCGGGGATGGATCCCTTCGGCGCGCTCAAGGCGAGGATCTCCCAAGCCAAGTTTCCTCTGCTCGCCGTCAACATCTACGACGCGGCGGGCGGAGAACGCCCCGCCTGGCTGGGCAACGACGGCACGACGATGCTGGAGCTTAAAGGTGTCAAGGTCGGCATCGTCGGATTGATCACGCTCGATACGCCGCGCACGACGAATCCGATAAATATTGCGTCGCTTCGGTTCGGCAGCTTGGCGCCCGAGGCGCTTTCCGCCGCGAAGATGCTGCGGCGCCGCGGAGCGGACATTGTCATCGCCGTGATGCACGCCGGCGGAAAATGCACATCGCGCGAGAACCCTCGCGACTTGAGCAGCTGCAATCTGAAGGACGGGGAGCTCTTCGAGATGCTCGAGGAGATTCCCCCGGGTGCTCTGGATGCGATCGTCGCCGGCCACACTCATCAGATGATCGGGCATTTCATCAAGGGAACGCCGATCATCGAGACCTGGGGCGGGGGAGAGACGTTTGGCACCATCGATCTGTGGCTCGATCCGAAGCAGAGGACGGTGATCTCACAGAAGACCGAGATCCATACCGTGATTCCGATCTGCTCGCGCGTCGATGAGACCGGCAGCTGCGACCTCCGAAAACTGCGCGAAGCTCCAGACCCCCACATGACAGAGGCGACGTTTCTCGGGCGGCCGGTGGTGCCGGATCAGAAGCTGGCCCAACTGCTCGAACCCGCTCGCGAGCGCGTGCTGGCCGAAGAAAAGCGAAAGCTCGGAGTCAAGGTTGTGCAGGAGCTGGGCCGCAACCGCAACGGCGAGAGCGCGCTCGGGGATGTTTTGACGGACTTGATGCGAGAGATGGAGCACGCCGACGTCGCGCTGCTCAATCCAGGCGGACTTCGAGCGGACCTGCTTCCGGGAGATCTAACCTACGGCGATTTGTACGCCGTCCTTCCCTTCGAGAACACGGTTGCCACGGTGACGCTCACCGGCGAGGAGCTGACGCGGTTGCTTCAAGCGGCTTACGGCGGGCGAAGAGGCGTTTATCAGCAGTCGGGCCTGCAACTCACGGTGAGCCGCTGCGGCGAGTCGGGGCAAGTAAAGACGCTGAAGCTCGCCGACGGCAAATCCCTTCAGCTTGAACGTCGATACAAGGTGACGATGCCCGACTTCCTCGCCAGCGGAGGCGACGGATTGGCGCCGGTGCTGTCGTCGCTTCCCCCCGGCCGCATCGACTTGGGGACCAGCCGAGAGCTGGGATTGCGAGATTCCGTAGCGCTGTTCCTGCAGAAGCAGAGGCGAGAGATTCTGCCGCCGAAGGTAGGACGAGTGAAGATCCTCGAAGACGCGGCGCAGTGCACCTCATCGGGCTCTTGACCGAGCACCTTGTCTCCGGCGCCGACGACTGTCAGACCGCGCCGGTAACGTTGCTTCTTCGGGAGGAGATTGATGCTCTACAAGGTTACTCCGCTGGTTCCGCCGAGCTCAGAGAAGCCGAAGGCGGCAAGCGAGTCGCGCCACGCTTCCCGGCGCCGCAAATCAGCCGTGTACGACTCCGAAGGCAATGAAGTGTTGATCACACTGATGTGCCTCAAGTGCCATCGAGTAAAACCGCTGGTTCAATTCGGGTTGCGCAAGATGGCGGACGGCGCCGTTCGCAATCAGCCCTGGTGCCGCCAATGCCGAGGGACGGCTGGGTTGCCGCGCGGCGCGAGGGCTGAGACGGAGTCGCGAGCGGATAGTTGAAAGAGAAACAGCGGTTGAAAGTCGAAAGTTGAGAGTCGAGAGGGTAGGAACGATCGACGTTCGGTTCGCCTCGCTGTTCGAAGTTGAAAGTTGAAAGTTCATAGTGGAAAGGCTGGAGGGATAGCGTCCGGTTCGTCTCGCCTTTCCCTAAGTCAGCGCGTAAGTTGCCCTTTTAAGCTTTCGACTTTCAACTTTCGACCGCCGTTCTGTCTTTCGACCGCTGGCTATGGCCCCCCTGCGCGGCATTCGGGTATTGGATCTCTCCAGAGTTCTGGCGGGCCCGTTCTGCACGATGAGCCTCGGAGACCTCGGGGCGGAGATCATCAAAGTGGAAGAGCCAGGATCGGGCGACGAGACGCGCGGCTTTGGTCCGCCGTTCGTCAACGGCGTGTCCACCTACTTTCTGTCGATCAACCGAAACAAAAAGTCGTTGGCCGTGAACCTGAAACACCCCGACGGCCTGGGGCTCGTTCAGGCGCTGGCGGCTCGCAGCGACGTGGTGGTCGAGAACTTTCGACCCGGGGTTGCCGAGCGCCTCGGCTTGGGGCCCGACCGCCTGCGCAGCGAGAACCTGCGGCTCATCTACTGCTCGATCAGCGGCTTCGGCCACCAGGGACTTGCCGAATACTGCAGGCTTCCGGGCTACGACGCGGTGATGCAGGGCTTGGCAGGCCTTCAGCATTTGACAGGCCAGCCGGGCGGGCCGCCGACGAAGGTCGGCATTTCGATCGCGGACATTTTGACCGGGATGACCGCGATGCAGGCGATCCTGCTCGCGCTCTATTCACGCGAGCGCAGCGGCATTGGTTCTCGCCTGGACATTTCCATGTTCGACTCGACGGTGCAGTCGCTCACCTTCCAGGCGGCCGCGCACCTGATTGCCAACCGCAATCCGGGTAGGCTGGGAAATCGACACGCCTCGATCGTGCCTTACGAAACGTTCCAGGCGAAGGACGGATACCTCAATTTGGCCGTCGCCAACGACGGTCAGTTCAAAAAGCTCTGCCAACTGCTCGGCGCGCCGGCGCTCGCAGAGGATCCGCGCTTCGCGCAAAATCGCAGCCGCGTCGAGAACCGAGAAGAGCTGGTGGAAAAGCTGGGCGCTGTATTTCGGACGCGGCCCGTCGAGAAGTGGGTTCAAACCCTTCAGGCGGCGGGGATCCCCGCGGGCGCGATCCTCGATTTGGCGCAGCTGCTAGCGCATCCGCAGCTCGCCGCGCGCGGGATGCTCGTCAGCGTCGATCACCCAATGCTGGGAAAAATTCGGATGGTCGGATCTCCGATCAACGCGCCGCCGCCGGACGAGGCGGCCGGCTTCCTTCCGCCGCCGGCGCTGGGCGAGCACACGGAGCAGATACTCACATCGGTGCTCGGTCTCGGCTCGCGCGACGTGCGGCGCTTAATCGCCGCTGGCGCCGTTGCCGTGAAGTCCGAGGAGCTCGGCTGATCAGGGCGGCTGACTTAGAGCAGCTTTCCTTCCCGAATCGGTTGGGCCCAAGCGCAAGGAGGAGGCGCGGCGGTAGAGCCAATCGACGATCCGCGCCAACACGAACGTGGCGCCGATCAACGCCGCGGTCAGCGCGCAGTACTTCGCCCAGCCGCTCCGGTTGCCCCAGCGGCCGTAGAACGAGAACCCCCAATCTCCGTAGTAAAGCAGCGCTTGATGAAAGAAATAGGCGGCGAGCGACGATGTGCCGAAGACCTCGACGAACCACGCGATTCGACTGGCCCGACGCGCTTTGCTGGAGCGCTGCTCCAAGAGCACCAACCCAACCGTGAGGAGGCAGACGATCGCCAGCCGCTCACCATGGGTGGTGGGCTCGTTGATCGCGAGATGTTTCGGTGGGTAAAGGCCGACCAGCAATGGGTGCACCAGCGAGATCAGCGCGCCGAGCGCGGCAAGGCCGAGCAACCAGTGCTGCAATCTTTTTCCACCGGCGGAAGCGGCCGCGCCCGCCGACGCTCCTAGGTACACGTAGCCTGCCCACGGCACGAGCGGGAAGATCGATTCGGTGGACGTGTTGAGCAGCGCTGCCAATGGACCTCTGACGGTCTCCGCGAATGGCGCGGCGCCGAACGCGAGAGCAGCGAGCGCCAACGAGACCCACTGGAGTGCCCGAGGGTGTTTGGCGAGGCCGGCGAGAATGGGCAGAGCAACCAGCAGCGAAAGACCAATGCAATGCAGGATGTCGATGCGAGCGATCCACCTCGGCTCGCGAAGAATGGGAAACCACATCCAGTTCACCAACGTTGCGACCACCAAAACTTCGGCCAGGCGCCGCATCGTCTTGAGCATGCGCGCCGTTTGAGCACCGCCCGCGGCGCCGCGAATCTGGACGAGCGCGAGCGAAAAGCCGGCGGCGAAAATAAACGCCGGGGCAACCAGGCCGTCGACGAAATCGATTCGCCGGTAGAGCGTGCCTGCGCGCAGCTCCGGGCGAAGCAGCGTCAGAGCGTGGCACTGAATCATCACCAGGACGGCAGCGCCCCGGAGCCAATCGAATGCCTTGATGCGACCTGTCGCTTGCGGCGACGAGGCGGGCGCGCCGGCTTGCACGCGCGCAAGTATACCGCTCGAGCGGGCGGAGGCGATTAGCGAGCGGGGGACAAACCGCCGATGCGGAGCAAGGTTGTCATCAGGAATCCCGAAAAGGCGAGCGTCACTTTGATGTGAGCCGCGTTGATCCGACTTCGCGGAATATTCGGTTAAATCCTGGAATACCCAAAACACGAAAAAAAACTTTAATGCGTTGAATGTCTGTTTGCGCACGCTTCGGCCCAAGAGGGGCCGGCGGAGTTACGACCACCTTGGGTGCTTTCCACCACCCTAGCCAAGCGAGAATTCGCTCTCTACTATTGACCGAGATCAAACAATTCACAGGGGAGCTTGTTCATGATCGACCGCGTCATCCTCACCAATTGGCGACGTTTCCCTCGAGCCCGCGTGAGTTGCGACGTGGTTTATGGAGACCGTTTTCAATCCTGGCACAGCCACACGCGAGACATCAGCCTCGGCGGTTGCCGCGTCGTCGGTTACTACCCATTTCCCGTCGGAAAAACTCTAGCTCTGAAGATTACGCACCCCGGGAGTCCCGAACCGATCGCCGTCGTCGGCAAGGTGGTCCAGCTCTACGGCGGTTCGGAGAACGCGCTCGGCCTGGTGTTTGAGAACGACGCGCGCGGGCGAGCGAGGTTGGAGCAGTGGATGCAGAAGGTGATTGCCAGCGA
>Ga0126378_10004125_pt1 | contig 11039 bp, 10 predicted proteins | sample PanSoiMetPlot_23_FD_92587 | JGI IMG/M metagenome (GOLD analysis project Ga0126378, IMG submission 92587) | Tropical forest soil microbial communities from Panama - MetaG Plot_23 | ecosystem: Environmental > Terrestrial > Soil > Tropical forest > Bulk soil | place: Panama | collected 2016-02-17
AAGTTGTGCTGGCTCCGCAAGCGTCTTCGCCCGCGTGTAGGTATCGAACCCGGCATAGCGAATCGTCAATGTCAGAGTGCGCGCTGCCAGCCCGGCCTCGCGCAACCTCTTGCAAGCTTTTTGCGACAGATGGCTGAGCAAAGCCTCCAGGTCATTCGAATCATACGTGTCTTCCCCGAACCTGTGGCCGTGCGAAATAGATTTTGGCTCTGCGTCGATTACAAATTCATAGGAGTCACCGCCGCGTGCCTTGCGGTAGAGCGCCGTGCCCCACTGGCCAAAGATTTTCTCCAGCTTCTCCTGTGTAATGGCGGCCAGCTGCTCCACGGTTTCGATGCCAAGCGCGAGTAACGCTCTTTCCGTGACTTCGCCGATGCCCGGTATCTTTCGGACCGGAAGCGATGCGAGGAAGCGCGCTTCGCTACCCGGTGGAACCCAGACGAGCCCGCGCGGCTTGGCCTGATCGGAAGCGACCTTGGCGGTGAGCCGCGTCGTCGCCAGTCCGCCAGAGCAGGGGAGAGAAGTTTCTCGCGTAATCATTCGCAGCAGTTTGTCCGCGGCAGCTAAGGCCGTGCCGTGCAAGCGCTCCGTGCCCGCGAGATCCAGATAAGCCTCGTCGATGGAAACCATTTCCACGATCGGCGAAAATTTCACGAGAATTGTCGCGATCCGATCGCTCCATTCCCCGTATTTTTCGTGATGGCCGTCGAGGAAGATCGCGTCCGGGCAAAGCCGGCCTGCCGTTCGCAGCGGCATCGCGGAGTGAATCCCAAATTTGCGTGCTTCGTAGCTGGCAGCAGCCACCACACCACGCTGATCCTTCTGTCCGCCGACAACCACTGGTTTGCCACGCAGCTCTGGACGTTCGAGCAATTCCACGGACACAAAAAACGCGTCCATGTCCACATGCAAAATGGACGCCACCGCATCCGCCGCCCGCTCCTCCAACGGCCCATGCTTCGCGCGAAACCGTGCCAGCTCCGGCATGCCCCTAGCCTACGCCGGACATTTACGCGCCTCAACGCCGTATTGTGGCGGCTACAGGCGCTCGGCGGCGAGAACGCGGGGGATTCCCGCGAGGTCGTTGGTGACGCCGACGCTGGTCCAAATGGACGAATCGAGTAGCAGCTGGACGGCGGGCAAGCTGTTGTGGCCGAGTTCGAGGACGAGAATGCCGCTGGGCTTGAGATGCTTTGCAGCTTGCGCAATTAGCTCGGGGTACAGCTGGTAACCCTCTTCGCCGCCATAGAGCGCGACTTCCGGTTCGTGTTCGCGAACCTCTCGCATCAGCGATGTGGCTTCGCGTCGGCCGATGTACGGCGGATTGCTGACGACGAGATCAAGAAGTGGCGAGTGACGAGTGGCGAGTGGCGAGTCGGACAAACCGCTTAGGAGATTGCATTCAAGGAAATCGATGCGGTTGGCCACGCCATGGCGCTCGGCGTTGCGGCGGGCGACGGTAAGGGCGGCGGAAGAAATATCCGTCGCGACAAGCGCAGCAGCCGGGAGCTCTTTCGCTAGTGCAATCGCTATGCAGCCAGAACCAGTGCCGATGTCTGCGATTCGTAGTCCAGAGCCATCGGTCTTTTGCGGGTGGCCAACGCGAACTTCATGCACCGCCAGGCGGTCAAGCGCAACTTCGATTACATGCTCGGTTTCAGGGCGCGGGATCAGCACATCCGAAGTGACTTCAAACTCAAGGCCCCAGAATTCTTGCTTTCCTGTGAGGTGTTGTGTCGGTTCACCCGCTGCGCGACTACAGATCAGTGCCGAATAACGTTCGATGTCCGAGGCAGATAGTTGCTCTTCAGGGTGAGAATAGATCCAGGTTCGGTTGCGGCCTAGCACATGAAGGAGAAGTAGTTCCGCAGCGAGCGTGTACGAGGGAACCTGCGCGTCGCGTAGCAGCGCGATACCTTGTTTCAATGCTGCACGAATGTCCATGTCCGATGTGATTTACAGATCCAACGATCATCATTTCGAGCTTGCCTGTGGCAAGCAGGCGAAGCGAGAAATCTCTCTTCGTATTGCTGAGGAATAGCAAATTCTCACGCGCTGGCAAGTTCCTGCTGCAAGCGCTCCGCTTCGTAGTGCGAAACCAGCGCATCCATCAGCGGCGCGAGTTTTCCGTCCATGACTTCGGTCAATTGATGCAGCGTCAAGCCGATGCGGTGATCCGTCACGCGATTCTGCGGGAAATTGTACGTCCGGATTTTCTCGGAGCGGTCGCCGGTTTTGATCTGCCCGCGGCGCTCGGCCACGATGGCGGCCTGCTGTTTTTCCTGCTCGAGTTCGTAGAGCCGTGCGCGAAGAACGCGCATCGCCTTGGCGCGATTTTTGATTTGCGATTTTTCGTCTTGCTGCGAAACAACAAGCCCGCTGGGGATGTGCGTGATTCTCACAGCCGAATACGTCGTGTTCACAGATTGGCCGCCGGGACCAGAAGAGCAGAACGTGTCGATGCGCAAATCCTTCGGCTCGATCTTGATGTCGATTTCGTCGGCTTCAGGAAGCACGGCAACCGTTGCCGCGGAAGTGTGGATGCGTCCTTGTTGCTCTGTAGCCGGAACGCGCTGCACGCGGTGTACGCCGCTCTCGTATTTCAGCTTGGAATACACTTTGTGGCCTTGAATCGCCGCGACCACTTCTTTCATTCCGCCAAGAGAAGACGGCGAGCTCTCCAGGACTTCCACTTTCCAGCCCTGCGTTTCTGCGTAGCGCGAATACATGCGGAAAAGCTCGGCCGCAAAAAGCGCTGCTTCGTCGCCGCCTGTCCCCGCCCGAATTTCGATGAGCACGCTTTTCTCGTCGTTGGGATCTTTGGGCAGCAGCAACACCTTCAATTCGCGCTCGACGGTTTCTTTGCGCGCCGCGAGGGCCTTTTCTTCCTCGTGCGCCATCTGCTTCATCTCGGCGTCATCCGCTTCGAGAAACAATTGATGTGCCCCGGCGAGGTCTTTCTCGATCTGCTTGTACTCGCGGTGCTTGGCAACAATCTCTTCGAGCTCGGCGTGCTGCTTGGCAATTTTCTGTAAGCGCGCGGAATCATTTACCACTTCGGGGGAGGAGAGCTGTTGCGTCATTTCCTCGTAGCGCGAGTCGAGCTGGTCCAGTTTTTCAGTCAATGTAAGAACGGCCATGGCAAATCCTTTGGAAGATTGAAATTCGAAAATCGAAGTTAGAAAGAAGCAAGGCGCCCCGAATGGAGCGAAGGCGAGTCAGCTAATAGAATGCGGCGTACATGAACTGCCTGATGCAATATTAACTCTGAAGGGCCAGTTCGCGCAATCGAGTTAGGAACGACCCCTTGTCCCCGATGTGACACATCTCACCGCTCTCCGGTGACGGCATCACCAACCCGAGTGACACCGCGCACTGCCTTCCTGTGATGCTTCATGCCAAATTTGCATAGCGTCCCCGCTATCGTCGCTCTTAAATCCGAGTGTGTTTGCGGAAAGCGTCACCGTGTCGGCCAATCTGGGATCCCTTCGCAAGCAGTTCGACGGCAGTATTGAGCCTACTCCTGCCAAGCCAGCGCGCAATCTCTTGCTGTGGATGTACGACCGCATGACCTTAATCCGGGAGTTCGAGGAGCGCCTGAAGTGGCTCGTTGAAACGGGCGTGCCCGTGGGGGCCGTCCACTATTACACCGGACAGGAAGCCTGTGCTGTAGGAGTCTGTGCTGCATTGGAACCTAACGACTGGATCGCCTCCACGCATCGCGGCCACGGCCATTGCATCGCGAAAGGCGTGGAAGTTCACCGCATGATGGCCGAACTCTACGGCAAATCCACGGGGACGAACCACGGCAAGGGTGGCTCCATGCACATCACCGATGTCAGCGTTGGCATGCTCGGGGTGAATCCCATTGTGGGGATGGGGACCACCCATGCCGTTGGCGCTGCCCTCTCCGCAAAGGTACGCCAAACCTCACAAGTTGCCGTCGCATTCTTCGGTGAAGGAGCCACAAGCTTCGGCGCGGTGCACGAGGCCATGAATCTTGCGGCCATTTGGAAGCTACCCGTTGTTTTCGTGTGCGAAAACAATCGCTATGCCCAGTCCACACCAGTCGAGTACGCCGTGGCTGTTTCTAAAATTGCCGACCGCGCCGCCGCTTACAACATGCCTGGCGTGACTGTTGACGGACAGGATGTGATTGCCGTCTGGGAAGCCGCGACGCTGGCCGTCCAACGGGCCCGCTCGGGAGGCGGGCCGTCGCTCATCGAATGCGAAACCTATCGCTACTATGGCCATCACCAGGGTGACGACACGCGCCGCTACCGGACGAAAGAAGAAGAAGCCGCGGCTCGTGGAAAAGACTGCATCCAGCGTTTCCGCGAACGGTTTCTAAGGGATGGCTCGCTCGCATTGGAAGAGCTGGCGTCCATCGACAAGAAGAACAAGGAGAAGCTGGATGAGGCGATTGTTTTCGCCGAAAACAGTCCTCTGCCCGAACCGGAAGAGCTGTATAGCGACGTTTTTATCCCGGAGCCCCAATGAGTCTGCAAGCCGCCGCATCGGTTCACGAACTCACCTTTAGCCAGGCGATCAACGAAGCGCTGCATCTGGAGATGCGTCGCGACCCTGCCATTGTAATCATGGGCGAGGACATCGCCGGGGGCGCGGGCCTGGCGCATCTGGGGTTTGTCGATTCCTGGGGCGGGTCGCTGCGATGCACCAAAGGATTGATCACCGAATTTGGACCCCAGCGCGTCCTCGACACCCCGATTGCTGAAATGGGTTTTGTGGGAGCAGCCGTGGGCGCGGCGATGTCCGGATTGCGCCCCATTGTCGAAATCATGTTTGTGGATTTGATTGGCTGCTGCTACGACCAGATCATCAATCAAGCAGCAAAGATGCACTACATGATGGGCGGGCAAATCAAACTGCCCCTGGTCATCCGCACGGCCTACGGCACGCGCGGAGATGGCAAGCGCACCTACGGCGGAGGAGCAGGAGCGCAACACTCTCAGACGCTGTATTCGGTGCTGGCGCACATCCCTGGTCTCAAAGTCGTTGTTCCCTCCACCGCCTATAACGCCAAGGGGCTGACGATCTCCGCCATAAGAGACGACGGTCCGGTGGTCGTTCTGGAACATAAGTTTCTCGGTTTGGCAGCGAAGGGGCTCGTTCCCGAGGAAGCCTATTGCGTTCCTATTGGCCGCGCCGAAGTCGTCAGGCGTGGTAGAGAGGTCACTCTCTGCGCTATCGGCAGGATGACTCACGTTTGCCTGGAAGCTGCGGAATCGCTGGCTCGTGAAGGCACGGAAGCGGAAGTCATCGATGTCCTTACTCTCTCTCCCCTCGATGAGGCCACCATTCTAGAGTCTGTCGCCCGAACAAGACGCTTAATCGTGGTGGACGAAGATACACCTGTCGCCTCGATGGCGCGCGACATTGCCGCTCGCGTTGCGGAGAAAGCGTTTGATGATTTAGACGCGCCCGTCAGAACGGTGACTGCTCCGGACACACCGGTGCCTTTCGCGGCTGTTTTGGAGGCGCAATACGTCCCAAAGCCGGCGCACGTCGTCAGCGTCGTGCATGAGTTGCTTGGTACGGGAGCTTGACGCGTGTCCCAACGAATTGTGATGCCCAGCATGGGCATGTATACGGAGGAAGGAGTGCTAACGGCGTGGTTACGACCGGCGGGAGCGCATGTGGAAATCGGAGAGCCGGTCCTGGAAATCACTACGGAAAAAGTGACATTCGAAGTCCCCTCCCCTGCTGCCGGCGTTTTGCATCCTGTCGCCGAGATAGGCGCGAACCTTCAGGTGGAAGCGCTGCTCGGTTACATCCTGGCGGAAGGAGAGGCTTCCCCAGAAGATGCCAAACGGAATTTGGCCCCAGCCCTCGAACCCAAGGATGGCCCGCGGAAGGTGTCTACAGAAGAGGAAGGCCATCCGGCTGGCACCCCACCGAGAGCCAGCCCAGCGGCGCGGCGATTGGCCGCAAAGCACGGCATCGACCTCAGTCTCGTCAAGGGCAGCGGGCCTGGAGGGCGAATTGTCGAGGCCGATGTCCTCGCAAGAATTGGGCGGCAACGTCCTTCATCTGAGCCGCAATAAGGAAAAGAAAGAGAGTGACACCGTGGATCAAACCGCAACTAGCGATCTCAGGGAGCTGGCAAAACGCATCCGGCAGCATTGTGTGCGAATGACGGGTAAAGCCAACGCTTCGCACATTGGCTCCGCACTATCGGCAGCTGACATCATGGCTGCCCTGTATGGGCGCGCCCTCCGCTACGACCCGAAATGCCCTGACTGGCCCGAGCGCGACCGCTTCATCATGAGTAAAGGGCACGCCTGCACGGCACTTTACGCCACACTGGCGGAAAGCGGATTTTTCCCCGTTGCCGCGCTTGAGACCTTCTACCAGAACGGCTCTCCCCTGGCGGGCCACGTCATGCACAAAGACAACCCCGGCGTTGAACTCTCAACCGGGTCCCTGGGCCATGGACTTCCCGTGGCCTTGGGTATGGCTATTTCGGCGAAGCGCGACGGCCGCGCCAGCCGAGTGTTTTGCCTGCTCAGTGATGGGGAATGTGACGAAGGCTCGGTGTGGGAATCGGCGCTATTCGCGCCACAGCACAATCTAGACAATCTCATTGTCATCGTCGATTACAACGGGATCCAAAGTCTCGGAATGGTCAACGAAGTCATTGACCTTCATCCACTTGGAGAGAAATGGCGCGCCTTCCGCTGGTCGGTTCGTGAAGTGGATGGCCACGATATGGCCGCCCTGGAAGAAGCCCTCACGCAGACACCCTACGAAGCTGGTCGGCCCAGCTGCATTATCGCGCGAACGATCAAGGGCAAAGGCGTGAGCTACATGGAAAACAAGCTCTTGTGGCATTACCGCGCGCCAATGGGCGAGGACCTCACCAAGGCACTCGCAGAATTAGGACAAAGCAAATGAGAAACGCATTCCTCAAGGAATTGTTCGAGTTAGCAGAAAAGGACGACCGTATCGTCCTGATCGTAGGTGACCTGGGTTTCGGAGTAGTCACTCCGTTTATGGAGAAACTGCCGCGGCAGTTTCTCAATGCCGGCGTGGCCGAACAGAATATGACGGGCATGGCTGCGGGAATGGCGTTGAGCGGCAAGATTGCTTTCACCTATTCCATCGCAAACTTCCCTACGATGCGCTGCCTCGAGCACATCCGCAACGACGTTTGCTATCACAATGCCAACGTGAAGATAGTCACGGTCGGCGGAGGCTTTGCATATGGCGCGATGGGTGCTACGCATCACGCGATCGAAGACCTCGCCGTCATGCGGGCGCTGCCAGGAATGATGGTCGTGGCTCCTGGCGACCCGATCGAGGCACGGGCTGCGACGCGCGCGATCACAGAATACCCGGGCCCCTGCTATCTTCGCTTAGGAAAGGCTGGCGAGCCGGTCGTGCACCAGACGGAGATTTATTTCGAGTTGGGCAAGGCCATTCCCATGCGCGAAGGAAGAGATGTCACGTTGATTTGTACCGGCGGCATTCTCCAGACGGCCGTGCGAACGGCTCAGTGCCTCGCGAGTGGGGGAATTGAGACGCGACTCTTGAGCATGCCTACGCTGAAGCCGCTGGATATAGAAGCTGTACTTGCTGCTGCGCAGGAGACCCGCGCGATTCTCACTCTTGAGGAGCACAGCATTCTCGGAGGGCTAGGGTCGGCTGTAGCCGAAGTGCTGGCGGAAGCCGACATACCCAAGGTTCCATTCAAACGGATTGGCGTTCCACCAGGTTTTTCACCCTACATCGGCAGCCAGGAATATATGCAAGAGCGGCACGGACTCACGCCCGAGGCCATTGCAAAGACCGTTGAGCGTATTTTGGAAATCGTTCCAGCAAGAGCGCTCTAAGGAAAACACTGGGAACGAGTGATCAATCCTTTCGAGATGTTTGGTGCTTCTAGCGGCTCCGAACCCTAGCGGTGGCCCAGAGAAGCGCCAGTCCGCAGAAGACCAAGAGCAGCGGCCCGGGCTCCGGCACAGTCACGGGGGGGTGGTGATGTTTCGGGGGCGGTGGCCCATCGCCTGGGAAGAGCGGCACCAACGGAGGGAAGAAGGGCGAGTTACCAGGGCCTTGCGTAAGGACCAAAGGGGGCGTCACAACTGGCGGAGGCGGAACCAGAGGAGTGTCGAACGTAGAAGGTGTGGGCTCTTGCGGAGAGTTGGGCGGTTTGGGCGATTCAGAAATCAGGTTGCCGCAACGAGCTCTTACGGTATTTTCTCCATCCGTTAGCAGTGATTCACCTTCTGCGAGTTTCAGTTTCCTGCGGGTCCAGTAAATGTTGCTTCCAATGCGATACGAGACGTAAACCGCGGCGGCTTTCTTCACTCGAATCAGCTGCAGATTATTCAGCTTCAAAGCCGCATAGTGTCTAGCCACTGCTGGATCGCTGCTAATGGCCTCTTTCACTTCGCGCAGATTGTGCACTCCGCCGGGAACGATGGAGTAGGGGAAGATTGGCCTGCCCGTCCGGGACAATGCCGGGAAAGGGGTGAAGGGAAGAGGGTCGAACGAGGGGTCTTGTATGACATCCGAGAGATCGGTCTGCGAATCCTGAGTTGACCTTGAGGAACTCAGAAACGAAAAGCTCGCCGCACAGGACAGCGAAAAGCCGGTGATGAGGAGCATTAAGCAGATTCCACGGCGATTGCGCAGAGCCCTTTTTGTGGATTTCAGGTGCCCGTGGAGCCCTCTTCTCATGTCCCCTAGCTTTGGAGTTCGCGGAGGCCCAAACTCGTAGAACCACTCAAGGCAGCAATTCACTATCCAAATTTCCCTCGCACAAAAGGAGATCGCCTCATCAGTGTAAAGTGCTTAGAATCTTTAGTTTACAAAGATGTGCTAAAGCATCTGGAATCGTTCCAAGGCAAGGTGTCACCATTTGGAGACGAAAGAAAAGGAAAGGCTCGGGAGCGAAAGTCACCCTCCTGACTCACGACTGTCTGCCCTTGGCGGGCTGGGCGAGCCGTGTCGCCACAACGAGGAAGCCTGGGCACGTCCAATAGAATTGCTCATCTGCGGCTTGGTGTACTACGATTCTGCGCGAGCCATGAGTGAAGCCACGCGAACAATTTTGCGGGGAAACGAGCAAACTGCGGAAGAGCCTTCTGCTGCCGCCAAGCCGGAAAGCGGGAACGAAGCCGATCCCGGCTTTTTGTGGGATTTCTGGTATCCGGCAGCGCGAAGTTCGGAAATTCACGCGCAAAAGCTGGTCAAAGGGTTACTGCTTGAAGTTCCCCTGGTCCTTGGCCGAACTGCCGCAGGAAAGGCATTTGCGATGCGGGACTCTTGTCCTCATCGGGGAATCCCGTTGTCGTACGGCCGGGTGGACGGTGACAGCGTAGAGTGCAGTTATCACGGTTGGCGCTTTGATGCGTGCAGCGGGCAGTGTGTTGAGATTCCCTCGCTTACTTCGCAGGACAAACTGAAAGTCGAGCGCATCTTTGCCGGACACTATCCTTGCGACGAGCGCGATGGCTATATCTGGGTTTATATGACCAGTGGCGCACGCAGGCTAGGAGACGGCGCGCCTGGGATGCGGGCCCCGGAAGATATTCCTCCTGCGCCGCAACTAGCAGTCTTCAGTGAGAAGTACAAGATCACGCACCTATCCTGCGATCTCCCGTCGCACATCGACCATGGAATCATTGGTCTAATGGACCCGGCGCACGGGCCGTTCGTGCATCAATCCTGGTTCTGGCGCAAGCGCGCGAGCATTCACGAAAAGGCCAAGCAGTTCGAACCGATTCCAAACGGCTTTCGCATGAGCCCGCACACGCCGAGCTCGAATAGTGCACCGTACCAGTTGCTGAAGAAGATCACAGGTGAGCCGGTGACCACTACGATCGATTTCGTGCTTCCGAACCTGCGAACGGAGATCGACCAAAGCGGGAAGCTTTGGTTTTCCAGCCGGGCGACGGTGACTCCGGTCCGGCGCGATTTGTGCCGAATCGATTTCGTGGCGGCGTGGAATCTGCCGTGGCCCGTTTTCGCTTTTCGGCCATTCGCTAAGACGTTTTTGCGGCAGGATCAAGAGACGATGATTCAGCAAGCCGAAGGACTGCAGCACAATCCGCGTTTGATGCTCATCGATGACGCCGACCGTCAGGCTAAATGGTACTTCGCGCTGAAAGCCAATCTACTGGAATCGCGGCGCACCGGCGCGCCCATGGTGCATCCGATGGACGGCCCGGTTACGCTACGCTGGCGCTCGTAGTTTAGCGGAGTGCGTCGAGGTCAAAATCGACCGAGACCAGCTCGCCTTCGGGAGGAGTGACTTCGACAGTTGCGGAGTCAGAGGTAAAGGTTGTTGCGGGAAATTCCAGACGAATCATGGCTCCCGTAAGGATGCATCCACCCTCGCTGCAAGAATAAGTTGGGCGTCCATAAACCGCAGTTGGGATTCGCTCTTCCTCTCGTTCCCACACATGGAATCTTATGTCCCTCCAGAAGGAGGCCGAGCGGAACTCTATGCCCGTGGGAGCATCAGAGCGAGAGCTGACAGTTTTGGTGAGGTAAGGTCCGTAAGACTTTGTCAAGAAGACTTCCACTTGAATAACAACAACTTCTTCCGCAACACGGTGCTCTTTATTGGCTTGTTGGGCGCTGTAATTCACTTGCCGGCTGGAATGCATCGCGAGCAGGGTGAAAGGCGTTAGAAAGGCAATGGAGTGGATATACGGACCGCTGGAGGGTGGAGGAAGAAATCTTGTAGAGCCGATTAGTGTGCGGGCCAGAGAATCGTCACCGCGTTTGCCGAGGAAGTAAGCGTCGCGTACGGCCAGATCAGACAGCGGTGATTGGTAAGCGAAGCCTGGCGCCGCGACAAGCAGAGCCGCAGTAAGGAAAGCCAGGCAATGGCGGACTAATAGCATCGAGGGTTTTCCCCTAACAGGAATAATAGCGCAGTTTCGCGTCTCACTTCCTGGGATGAGATGTGCTGAAACCAAACTTGCTCATGAGAAGCTGTGCTTCATCGCTGTCGACCGGCGAGAACGTCATCCCAGCAGGCCCGTGGTTCTCGAGGAAGTGGTCGT
>Ga0126378_10004126_pt1 | contig 11038 bp, 9 predicted proteins | sample PanSoiMetPlot_23_FD_92587 | JGI IMG/M metagenome (GOLD analysis project Ga0126378, IMG submission 92587) | Tropical forest soil microbial communities from Panama - MetaG Plot_23 | ecosystem: Environmental > Terrestrial > Soil > Tropical forest > Bulk soil | place: Panama | collected 2016-02-17
CAGCGCCGGCCGGCGCAACGCCGCGTTGGCGGCAGCCCGGTCCAGACGGTCGATGCGCGCGTACCGGAACAGCCGCTCCGAGTAGGACTTGCTGGCGGACAGCACCGCCGGCAGGTGGGGCAGCCCGGCGCCGACCACGACGAGCGGCGCACCGCGCTGCGACATCTCGTGACAAGACGCGCACAGCGCGGACACGTCGTCGGGCAGCAGGTCCTGCATCTCGTCGATGAAGATCGCAACGCCCTTGCCGACGTCAGCCGCCAGCCCGGCGATGTCGGTGAGCAGCTCGACCAGGTCGATCTCAATGTCACCGGAGTCGGCCCGGCCGCTCACCGCCGGCACGTCGATTCCGGGCTGCCACCGGTTCGGGGCCTTTCCCCGACGCGCGGTCGGCGGTTCACGCTGCGCGAACGCTTTCAGCACACCGAGAACATGTCGCTCCGCGTCCTCGTTGCGGCTGGCCAGCTCGCGGACCGCGAGATGCAGCGCGGCTGCCAGCGGATGGCGCAGAGGCTGATCAGGCCGGGCCTCGAGCTTGCCGGTACCCCAGCCGCGACGTACAGCCGAGCTGCGCATGGCGTTGAGCAGCACGGTCTTGCCGACCCCGCGTAGTCCGGTGAGAACGACGGATCGCTCCGGCCGGCCCCGGGCAACGCGCTCGAGCACCACGTCGAACGCCTTGAGTTCGCCGTCGCGGCCGGCCAGTTCGGGCGGGCGCTGGCCCGCGCCGGGAGCGTAAGGATTACGTACCGGGTCCACGATCGGACTGTATCGAGCTTTCTAGCGAATCCCTGAGATTTGGCGAGATTCGGTAATCGTGTCGTCCGCGGCCCTCAGGTGGCTGGCACGGTCAGCACCTCGGCGCCATTGTCGGTGACGACCAGGGTGTGCTCCCACTGCGCGACCCAGGAGCCGTCGGCGGTGAGCACCGTCCAGCCGTCGTCCCACATGAACCACTCGACGCCGCCGAGCGTGAGCATCGGCTCGATCGTGAACGTCATGCCGGACTCGAGCACCGTGGTGGCCCGTGGCTCGTCATAGTGCAGGATCGTCGGCCTGGTGTGGAACGACTGCCCGACGCCGTGGCCCGTGTAGTCGCGCACCACCCCGTAGCCGAAGCGCTTCGCGTACGACTCGATCACCCGGCCGATCACGTTGACCGGGCGTCCCGGCTTGACCGCGGCGATGGCCCGGCGCAGCGCCTCGTGCGTGCGCTCACTGAGGTCGCGCACCTCCGGCGCGACATCGCCGGTGTAGAACGTGCCGCAGGTGTCGCCGTGGACGCCACCCTTGAAGGCGGTGATGTCGATCTTGACGATGTCGCCGTCAGCAAGCGGACGCGAGTCCGGGATGCCGTGGCAGATGACCTCGTTGACCGACGTGCAGAGTGACTTCGGGAATCCCTTGTAGCCCAGCGTGGACGGGTAGGCACCGTGATCCACCAGGTACTCGTGGCCGATCCGGTCGAGCTCGTCGGTGGTCACGCCGGGCGCGACGTGGCGGCCGACCTCGACCAGGGCGTCTGCGGCGATGCGACCGGCGACGCGCATCCGGGCGATCGTGTCGGCGTCTTTGACCATCGGGTCGTCGAGGTCGGCCGGGCCCTTTGAGTCCACGTAGTGCGGTCGCGGGATCGAGGGCGGCACTGCCCGCGGCGGCGAGATCGTGCCCGGGCGTAGCGAGGTCCCTGTGGTCATGCGGCCATTCTTCCGGACGGCTGACGCACCGGGTAATCGCGGCTGAACGGCGGCCGACGGGTCAGACCTCGACGACCATCGGCATGAGCATGGGACGCCGGCGATAGGTCTGGTCCACCCACCGGCCGACCGTCCGCCGGACGATGTGCTCCAACGCGTCCGCGTCGCGCACCCCTTCCGCCAGCGACTGCTCGACCGTCGTGATCAGGTCCTTGCGGATGGGGTCGAGGGCCTCCGGATCGTCGGTGAAGCCCCGTGCGGTGATCTCGGGGCCGAACACCACCTTGCGCGTGGTCAGATCGACGGCGACCAGGATCGAGATGAAGCCTTCCTCGCCGAGGATCCGCCGGTCCTTGAGCGCAGCGTCGCCGATATCGCCGACCGCGAGACCGTCCACGTAGACGAACCCGACAGGTATCGTCCCTACGATTGACGCCCGGCCCTCGGCGAGGTCGACCACCGTGCCGTCCTCCGCAAGCATGATCTGCTCATCGCTTAGCCCCGTCGAGCGCGCGATGGCGGCATGCGCGCGCAGGTGCCGCCACTCACCGTGCACCGGCAGGAGGTTCGTCGGCCGAACGGAGTTGAGCAGGTAGCGCAGCTCACCGGCCGGCGCGTGGCCCGAGACGTGCACGAGTGCTGTGGACCGGTGCACCACGGTCGCTCCCAGGCGGGACAGACCGTTGATCACCTGGCCGACGGACGTCTCGTTGCCCGGGATCAGCGATGAGGCCAGCACCACCGTGTCATCCGGGGCGATGCGCACAGTCGGATGCTCGCAGTTGGCCATCCGGGACAATGCCGAAAGCGGCTCGCCCTGCGACCCGGTCGAGGTGTACAGGACGCGACGGGAGGGAAGCTGCTCGGCTTCGTTGAGGTCGACGAGCACGCCGTCCGGGACGTGCAACAGGTTGAGGTCGCGGGCGATCTGCATGTTGCGCACCATCGAGCGCCCCACGAACGCGACGACGCGCTCGCTCGCCACGGCGGCGTCGAGGACCTGCTGGACGCGGTGCACGTGCGAGGCGAAGCATGCGACGATCACGCGGCCCGACGCCTTGTTGATCACGTCTGCGATCACCCGGCCGACGTCTCGCTCGGACGGTATGAAGCCCGGCACCTCGGCGTTCGTCGAATCGGCGAGCAGCAGATCCACGCCCTGATCGCCCAGCCGTGAGAAGCCGGGCAAGTCGGTGAGGCGACCGTCGAGCGGCGTCTGGTCCATCTTGAAGTCGCCGGTGTGCAGCACGGTGTGCCCACCCACTCGGATGGCCACAGCCAGCGCGTCCGGAATGGAGTGGTTGACCGCGAAGAACTCCAGGTCCCAATCGGCGATCAGCGTGCGGTCGGTCTCGCTGACACGTCGCAGCTCCGGCCTGATCTTGTGCTGCTCGAGCTTCGCCGCCACCAGGGCCAGCGTCAGACGTGATCCGAAGATCGGGATGTCCGCGCGCTCACGCAGCAGGTACGGCAGCGCGCCGATGTGGTCCTCGTGGCCGTGGGTGAGCACGACGGCGTCGATGTCGTCGAGCCGGTCCCGATAGTAGGACCAATCAGGCAGGGTGAGATCGACGCCAGGAGAGTTGGTCTTGCCGAGCAGCATGCCGCAGTCGACGACCAGCAGGCGTCCGCCGTACTCGAACACTGTCATGTTGCGGCCGACCTCGCCGATGCCACCCAGCGCCACGACGCGCAGGACGCCGGCGCCCAGCTGCGGAGGTAGCTCTGTCACACGTCGAGGCTATCTGGCCGCAGCGACCGCCAGCCGCTACCGTGCCCCGTCATGAACGCTGCGTTCAGCACCGACCAGGCCAAGGCGGTGGGCATCTTCGCGCTCGCCGTGATCATCGTGGCCGGTGTGCTGCTCAGCTTCGTGTTCACCAAGCTGTCCAGCCGCCTCGTCCTCGCCGTCATCATCGTCGGCCTCGGCATCTTCACTTGGACGCAGCGCGACGCGATCGACCGTGACGCCAAGAAGTGCGACGCAACCTTCTTCGGTGTCCACCTCACGCCGAGCAACTCCGACCTCAAGCGGCACTGCGAGCAGGTCACGCGGTAGGTAGCCGCAATGGCCTCACGTCGCCTCACGTGGCCTCACGTCCGGCATGATCTTGGACTTACGGTCGCTATTCAGCCACAGCTCCAAGATCACGCCAAATCTTTCAGGCGTCGACCTTGGCCTTGTGCCGGCCGGCGTTGTGCCGGCGGTTGCGCAGCCAGTGGATCGTGACCGGCAGCAGCGACAGCGCCACGATGCCGATCAGGATGGGGTCGATCAGCGGTTCCACCTTGTCGCGGACGAATGCGATGTGCCCCAGCCAGTACCCGATCAGGATCACGCCGATCGTCCACACGACGCCGCCGATGATCGAGTAGATCAGGTAGGTGCGAAACCGCATCTTGCCGACGCCGGCCATGACGGTGGCCACGGTACGCACGATCGGCACGAAGCGGGCCAGGATGATCGTCCATGACCCGAACCGCTCAAAGAAGGCGTGCGAGCGTTCGACGTACTCGGGTTTGAACAGCGCCGAGTCGGGACGGTCGAACACGTGCGGCCCGGCCCGGTAGCCGATCCAGTAGCCGACCAGGTTGCCGGCCACGGCCGCGATCGGCACCGTCACGAGGAATACCCACAGCGGAGTGTGCAGCTTGCCGAGCGCCAACAGCAGGCCGGCCGAGAACAGCAGCGTGTCGCCGGGGAGGAAGAAGCCGATCAGCAGGCCGCATTCGGCGAAGATGATGGCGATAAGGCCGGCCAGCCCGAAGCTGTCTAGCAGATGATGCGGGTTGATCGGGCTCGTCGCGATCAGGGTGCCGGCCAGCGAGTGCATGATGCGGCAGTGTACGGGCCGCGCCTCTCAGCAGGCTCTCGGCCCTCAGCGACCGTCCCACGCGGCGAGTAGCGCCGCCTCGCGGTCCGGATCCAGTCCCGGGGTCCTCGGGGCCGGCTGCCACCCGCCGGGGACACGCTGCTGCCATGCCCACGTGTCGGCGACTGTGTCCCGCAGCGGCCGATAGCGCAGCCCAGCCGCTACCGCCGGGGAGCTGTCGCTCAGAAACACGCTGGGCGCTGTCGACCAGAGCGGGATTTCTGTCCACTCCTCGACGTCCTGCCCTGCCAGCCACGACCCGTCGACCCACGCAAACCGGGCCTCAGAGCCGGTGGCGACGCGGCAGATCGAAAGGAGTTCGGCTCGCGTCCCCTGCGGCCCGCCCAGCTCGAACATGCCGGGGGTCTGCAGCAAGGCGAAGCGGGCTATGTCGCGCGCGTCGATGAGCGAGACAGGGTCGGACGGCTCACCCGGCGTGAGAACCCGCCCGCCGCGCCCTACCCGGGCGATCCACCATGGCAGTCTGCCGACCTGCGAATCGTCGGGCCCCACGATGCAGCCGGCGCGTAGCACGGTCGAGCGCGCCGCACCGAACTCGCGGACGGCGGCAAGCTCGCAACCGGCCTTGAGCCAGCCGTAGGCCGTCTCGGGGTCGGGTGCATCGGCCCGCGTCGCGTCGGGGTCGCCTGCGTACACGCCGCCGACGTGGAAATCGGGCAGCGACGGCCAGCCCGGAAAGACGTTGATCGTCGACACGAACGCGTAGTGACCGCACGACGGCGCCAGCAGCCGCGCTGCGAGCGTCACCTCGGCCGGCACGTAGCCGGCCGTGTCCACGACCACATCGAAGCGCCGGTCCGCTAGCTGCTCCAGGTCGGCGAGCACGGTGCGGTCGCCGACGACCTGCTCGGCGCCCTCCGGTGTCGGGCCCGACTTGCCGCGATTGAACACCGTCACCCGAGCGCCGGCGGCGAGCGCCTCGGCGACGACCGCACGTCCCATGAATACCGAGCCACCGAGCACCAGCACGTCCATCTCGTTAGCCCACCAGATTCGGGGCGGGGTCGTCGAGCGTGTTCGCTCAGCGCTCATACACTGACGCCATGCCGATCGCCACGCCCGAGATCTACGCCGAGATGCTCGACCGCGCGTCCGCGTCGGGTTTCGCTTATCCCGCCATCAACGTGACCTCGTCGGAGACGGTCAACGCCGCGCTGCGTGGCTTCGCCGACGCGGGTAGCGACGGAATCCTGCAGGTGTCTACCGGCGGGGCGGAGTTCGCCTCGGGGACCCGCGTCAAGGACATGGTGGCGGGAGCCGTGGCGCTCGCCGAGTTCGCACAGGTCGTCGCCGACGAGTACCCGATCTATGTGGCGCTGCACACCGACCACTGCCCGAAGGGCAAGCTCGACAGCTACGTCCGCCCACTGCTCGCCATTTCGACCGAGCGCGTCAACAACGGCGAGAATCCGCTGTTCCAGTCGCACATGTGGGACGGTTCGGCGGTCCCGCTTGACGAGAACCTGCAGATTGCCGCGGAGCTGCTCGAGCAGGCCGCGGCCGCGCGGATCATCCTGGAGGTGGAGATCGGCGTCGTCGGTGGCGAGGAGGACGGCGTCGTCGGCGAGATGAACGAGAAGCTGTACACGACGCCCGGCGACGCGCTGCGCACCGCGGAGGCGCTCGGCACCGGCGACAGGGGGCGGTATCTGCTCGCCGCGACGTTCGGCAACGTGCACGGTGTCTACAAGCCCGGCAACGTCAAGCTCCGCCCAGACATCCTGCGTGACATTCAGGAGGCCGTCGGCGAGAAGGTCGGCAAGGCGAAGCCCTTCGAGCTCGTGTTCCACGGCGGCTCGGGGTCCCTGCTCGAGGAGATTCGCGAGGCCGTCTCGTACGGCGTCGTGAAAATGAACGTCGACACCGACACCCAGTACGCGTTCACCCGCGAGGTCGCGGGGCACATGTTCACCAACTACAACGGGGTGCTGAAGGTCGACGGCGAGGTCGGCAACAAGAAGGCGTACGACCCGCGCTCGTACCTCAAGCTGGCCGAGACCGGCATGGCCGCCCGGGTTACCCAGGCCTGCGAAGACCTGCTGTCCGCAGCAACGTCGCTGTCCTCATGACACACGGCAACCTGTTGGCCCCTCCGACGAGGCTGCCTGACGATCCGGCGCAGCCCCGGCTCGACGCCGGCGAGGATCCCGCTGCGGTGGCCCGCGCGTACCCCGGGTCGTCAGCGGCGTGGGCAGCGCTCGCCGAGAACGCGCTTGCCGCCGACCGCACGATCGAGGCGTATGCCTTCGCCCGCACCGGGTACCACCGCGGCCTGGACGCGCTACGCCGAAACGGGTGGCGGGGCAACGGCCCGGTGCCGTGGGATCACGTGCCAAATCGGGGCTTCCTGCGGGCACTGTCCGCCCTCGGCCAGGCGGCGGACGCCATCGGCGAACAGGACGAGGCGCAGCGGTGCGCCCAGTTCCTGAAGGACTGCGACCCCGCGGCGGTAGACGCGCTACGCGGGAACCGGGGGTAGGTGTTCGATCGCCTCGGCGATGGCGGCGTCGTCCAGGGCGCGATCTTCCATCGTCCCGGACAAGTACGCGTCATACGCGGCCAGGTCGAGCAGGCCGTGCCCGCACAGTGCCGTCAAGATCACCTTTGACTCACCCGACTCACGGCAGCGCACCGCCTCCTCGATCGCGGCAGCGAGGGCGTGCGTCGGCTCGGGCGCGGGGATGATGCCCTCGGTGCGTGCGAACTGCACGCCGGCGGCGAAGCATTCGCGCTGCGGTTTGGCCACCGCCTCGATCAGCTGCTGCTCGTACAGGTGGCTGATCAAGGGGCTCATGCCGTGGTAGCGCAGCCCGCCGGCGTGGATCGGGTCCGGCACGAACTCGTGCCCGAGCGTGTGCATCTTGATCAGCGGCGTCATGCCTGCGGTATCCCCGAAGTCGTACGCGTACACGCCACGGGTCAGCGACGGGCAGGCGGCCGGCTCGACGGCGCGGATCGTCGGCGACTGGCGTCCGGCGAGTTTCTCCCGCAGGAAGGGGAACATCAGCCCGGCGAAGTTCGAGCCGCCGCCCGTGCAGCCGACGATCAGGTCAGGCGTCTCACCGACTTTCGCCATTTGCAGGAGGGCTTCCTCGCCGATCACGGTCTGATGGAGCAGTACGTGGTTCAGCACGCTGCCGAGCGCGTAGTTCGTGTCCCCCGCTCCTGCGGCAACTTCGACCGCCTCGCTGATTGCGATTCCGAGCGAGCCCGTTGAGTCCGGATGCTCGGCCAGCACCTTGCGTCCGGCGGCCGTCAACTCCGACGGTGACGGGTGTACGACACCGCCGAACGTCTCCATCATGATCCGGCGATACGGCTTCTGGTCGTACGAGGCGCGAACCATCCACACCTCGCAGTCCAGCCCGAACTGCGTGCACGCGAACGCCAAGGCGGAGCCCCACTGCCCGGCGCCCGTCTCGGTCGTCAGGCGTTTCACGCCGGCCTGCGCGTTGTAGTACGCCTGCGGCACCGCGGTGTTCGGCTTGTGCGAGCCGGCCGGCGAGACGCCCTCGTACTTGTAGTAGATGCGTGCCGGCGTGTCGAGCGCGCGTTCCAATCGCCAGGCCCGATACAGCGGGGACGGCCGCCACAGCCGGTACACGTCGAGCACCGCTCCCGGGACGTCGATGTACTGCTCGCTGCTCACCTCCTGGGCAATCAGGTCCATCGGGAACAGCGGCGCCAGGTCGTCGGGCCCGACCGGCTGAAGCGTGCCCGGGTGCAACACCGGGGGCGGCGGCGCCGGTAGGTCGGCCAGCAGGTTGTACCAGCGAGTCGGCAGCTCCGACTCATCGAGCGTGATCTTGGTGGGCGCTGTCATGCGCCAACTATCTCGCCAGGGCGTCCGCAGCGAAAGCTACCCTGCTGGCATGGCCGCGATCGTTCTCCTTGGCGCCCAGTGGGGCGACGAGGGCAAGGGCAAGGCCACCGACCTGCTCGGCAGTCGCGTCGACGCCGTGGTCAAGTTCAACGGCGGCAACAACGCCGGCCACACGGTCGTCGTCGGCGGGGAGAAGTACGCCCTGAGCCTGCTGCCGTCCGGAGTGCTCACACCGGGTTGCACGCCGATCATCGGTAACGGCGTAGTGGTCGACATCGGCGTGCTCTTCAAGGAGGTCGACGGACTGGCCGCGCGGGGTGTCGATACGTCCAAGCTCATCGTCAGCGCCTCGGCGCACGTGATCACCCCTTACAACCGCACGCTGGACAAGGTGACGGAGCGGTTCCTGGGCAGCCGGCGCATCGGCACGACGGGCCGGGGCATCGGGCCGACGTACGCCGACAAGATGGCCCGGGTCGGCATCCGCATTCAGGACCTCTTCGATGCAGAGGGGTTGCGCGCCAAGGTCGAGGGCGCGTTGAGCCTCAAGAACCAGGTTCTGGTCAAGGTCTACAACCGTCGCGCGTTCGATGTGGACACCGTGGTGGACGAACTGCTCGGCTATGCCGAGCGGCTGCGCCCGATGGTGGCAGATACGCCACTACTGCTCGCCGAGATGCTCGACGAGGGCAAGACGGTCGTGCTGGAGGCCGGACAGGCGACGTTGCTCGATGTCGACCACGGCACGTATCCGTTTGTCACGTCCTCGAGTGCGACGGCCGGAGGCGCGTGCACCGGCAGTGGCATCCCACCCACCCGGATCAGCGGGGTGATCGCCGTCGTCAAGGCGTACACCACCCGGGTCGGCGAAGGGCCGTTTCCGACCGAGCTGCTCGACGTCAAGGGCGACCGGCTGCGCGAGGCCGGCGCCGAGTTCGGCACGGTGACCGGTCGCCCGCGGCGCTGCGGCTGGTTCGACGCGGTGGTGGCCAGGTACGCCGCGCGCATCAACGGCGCCACCGACTTCGTGCTCACAAAGCTGGACGTACTGACCGGTATGGAAGAAGTGCCGGTATGCGTCGCATACGATGTCGACGGTATTCGCCATGAAGAAGTGCCGATGACGCAGGCGGAGTTCTCCCGAGCGGTGCCGGTTTACGAGACCTTTCCCGGCTGGGACGAGGACATCTCGTCGGCTCGGTCACTCGACGAGCTACCGCGTAATGCCCGCGACTACGTCAGCGCTCTAGAGAAGATGATCAACGCGCCTATCTCCGCGATCGGCGTCGGCCCCGCGCGCGATGCGACGATCCCGATTCGAGACCTGCTCCGATGATCCGCCTCGTCCCGCTCCTATTGGCAGCCGCGCTGGTGACCGCCTGCACAAGTGGGCGGCAGTCGGCGGGGCCTCCGCCGACGTCGCCGGCTACCACAAGCGCCGGTAGCAGCAGTGCGGGGCCGTCCACAGTGGACGATTGGCCGGCGTATCACGGAAACCCTGCTCGTACCGGTAAGGCTGCGACGTTTCCTACGCCCGGCACGCTGCGTGTGCTGGCCACCGTCAGGCTGGACGCGGCCGTCTACGCGTCGCCGATCGTGGCGCAGGGGATCACGATCGCGGCGACCGAGAACGACAGCGTCTACGGTCTTGACGCCGACGGCCGGCAACTGTGGCGGCGCAACCTGGGCGAACCGGCCCGCCGGTCAGACCTGCCGTGCGGCAACATCGACCCGTCCGGGATCACCGGCACGCCGGTCTACGCGAACGGCGTCGTGTACGTCGTCGCCGAGCATCGGGCGCCGGTGCGGCACGAACTGGTCGCGCTCTCCATACGCGACGGTGCGGTGCGCTGGCGCGCTAACGTCGACCTACCCGGCGCCGACCCGGTCGCGATGCAGGAGCGGGGAGCATTGGCCATCGCCGGCGGGCGCGCATGGGTTCCGTTCGGCGGACGGGCCGGCGACTGCGGCAACTACAAAGGACGCGTGGTCGGGGTGCCGCTCGACGGCAACGGGGCCCCGATCGCCTACACCGTGCCGACGCCGCGTGAGGGCGGCATCTGGGCGCCGCCCGGCGTGTCCGTCGACGCCGGCGGCCGCCTGCTCGTCGCCGTCGGCAACGGCGAGCACGGTCGCGGCGACGCGTACGACTACAGCGACTCGGTGCTGCAACTCGGCGTCGACGCTCGGCTCGTCGACTCGTTCTCGCCGACGACGTGGGGCTCGGACAACGAGGGCGACCTCGACCTCGGCTCGCAGGGTCCCGCTTTGATCGGGACGAAGTGGGTGTTCATCGCCGGCAAGTCGGGCACCGGGTACGTGCTGCGGCAGGGCCATTTGGGCGGCGTCGGCGGGCAGGTGTGGCAAGGCCCGCTATGTCGGTCGTTCGGCGGTGCCGCGGTGGACGGCGACGTGGTCTACGTGCCGTGCGACGACGGAATCCGAGCCGTCCGCGTGGACTCGGCCGGCGCGGCGCACGTGCTCTGGCACGCGTCGCAGTTGATCGCCGGCTCGCCCGTGCTGGGCGGGGGTCGGGTGTGGGCGCTCGAGCAGGACGCGGGCGTACTGCATGCCCTCGATCCGGCGAGCGGCCAATCGACCGCGCAGGTTTACGTCGGTGTCAC
>Ga0126378_10004130_pt1 | contig 11034 bp, 13 predicted proteins | sample PanSoiMetPlot_23_FD_92587 | JGI IMG/M metagenome (GOLD analysis project Ga0126378, IMG submission 92587) | Tropical forest soil microbial communities from Panama - MetaG Plot_23 | ecosystem: Environmental > Terrestrial > Soil > Tropical forest > Bulk soil | place: Panama | collected 2016-02-17
ATGGACGATTTGAAGACTTACCGGGACTTTGCCCTTCTAATTGAATGGCAAGACCACTAAACTTGTGGCTCCCCCAGTCCTACCGCCCCAGGTGCAGGAGACGCTCATGCTTGCGACTTGCAAAAGGGCAGGACTCTCTTTCCTAGCTCTATCTTTCGGGCTTCCAGTTGGAATGCAGACTCAAACCATCGTTCCGGCTCAGAGCGCTCCAGCACCCTTAGGTAAATTGATCGACGTCGGGGGCTGTCGAGTACACCTGTACTGCATTGGTACTGGGAGCCGCGCTGTCGTCATCGTGGGCGCAGGATACTCGTTCGATTGGGGGCTTGTGCAACCCGAGGTCGCCAAATTTACTCAAGTATGTTCGTATGATCACTCGGGAATCGGGTGGAGCGATTCCGGTCCAAAAGACTCCTGTTCACTCAGAGTCAACGAGGTCCACACGGCGTTAAAAAATGCGAACATCAAAGGGCCCTACGTGTTGGTTGGGCATTCGCTAGGAGGTCTCGTAGCGCGTATGTACGAGGCGCAGTATCCGGATGAAGTGGCCGGCATAGTTTTTGTAGACCCCGCATTCGTGATGATAAGCAGGTTAACTGTTTCCGATGGTGCGAAAGTCAAGACTGCGCAGCCTACTCCTGCGCCTCCAATATTCTTGGGGAAAGCATTTGGGCTTGAAGACGATCCTAATTTTCAGAAGTTATCACCCCGCGACCGTGATCTTCACAATTGGTTCATCGCCCAGAGTCGACACCAAGCTGCACTGCAGTCCAACCACGAAACCTCGATGCAATGTGTCGCACGAGCCGACGCATTCAGTAAGGCACACCCACGTCCGCTCGGTGAAAGGCCGCTCGTGGACGTCAGCAACGAGGAGATGCGCAGTCCAGACTACGTCAGGTTGCAGAGCCAACTTCTGTCTCTATCTCAAAACAGCAAGGAATTGATCGCAGAAAAGAACGGCCATTTCGTGATTATTGACAGGCCCGACGTTGTGATCGATGCCATCAGCCGAGTGGTCCAGTCAGTCCACAATAACGCCAAACTCTAAACGATTTGGCACGGTTTTCCACACCCAATTCACGGGCACGTGATGCGAGTGGAGAGAAGGTTGGGATGAGAACTTCAAAGGTCCTACAACTAGGGGGGAATCATGAAGGCATGGTTAATTGCAGTTACCTTGGTGATCTTGGGAACTCTCGCGGGTTGCGGTGGGGGCAGTAACGTCAACTCCATCAATTTGACGCAGGCTCAGGCCCGGCAAGTCGGGACCACGGTTTCTAATGATGTAAGCAAGGCTCTGGCAAGTGCACTGGGCAACCCAGCGGTGCCGCTAGCTATTACCACAAGAGATAATATGCGCGTTGCGCTCCAAAGAAGCCACAGCCAGCCCGGTGCCGTATCAAAGCCGGAGGACGTCACCTGTAGTGGATCGAATTGTTCCGTTTCCGGTACCTTCAATTGTCCGGACGGTGGCTCGATTATGGTGTCGGGAAACTTCAGCGCGAGCGGCACGTCTGCCAGTGGAACAATTACCGCGACGCCAAGCAGTTGCTCGGACGGCACCTTGGTCATTAACGGCGATCCCGATGTAACGGCAACCGTGCAGGGAAACGACAACGGCGTTACGACGACGGTGAACCTAACGATAGGCGGAGGCGTCAGTTTCTCGCCTGTTCAGGCAGGACAATTCCCGACAGGAAGCTGCTCATTAAATGTAACCGCCAGCGTCTCCGTGAACAACAGCAGCGGGAGTGTGACGTCCAGTTCGATTAGCGGATCGATTTGCGGTCAGACTATCAACTGAAAAACTCGAAAACTGGAGACAGCCCCGGTTTCCCGCACACGCAAGACCGGCGTTTCCTTCGAATGCCAGATTTGTGAAGAATTAACAATAGAAAGTGCCGCGCGTGGGGCATAGACCGTAGACGAACTCGCCAGGTCGCGTGGCTCGCGGCCTACTATCTGAAACGGAGAACGCGGGTGTCCAGATGTCCAACAGCATAGCGACCTTGCTGCTACGTAATCTGAGCGAGGTATTTGGCGAAAATGACCCCGTGCGTCGTCGCGCTGCAATCGACGAGATCTTCAACGAAGACGCAGTATTCTATGATTCGAAAGGCGGTGTATTTCGCGGCCGTGACGAGATCGATCGTATCGCTGGTCTGATAAAAGCAACACATCCAGATTTCGAATATCAGCCCTCTTTCCTCCCGAGGAATTAGGTGATCCCGGGCGGGTTCGGTGGGTATCTGGTACTCCCGGCAAACCACCAGCTTACGCGGGAACCGATTTTATTGTCGCCCGGAACGGTCACATTGCTTCGGTCTATCTCTTTTTCGACGATCTCCCTGAACCTCCAACGGCTAGCTAGGTGAGCCGGACTTTGTCAAACTGAACCAGTCCTCGATTTTGAGGGTGCAACGCCAACGGATTATCAGACGCCCGAGGAGTGGAGAAGATGAGAAATGTAATCTACGCAATCAACATTACCCTAGATGGCTGCTGCGACCACACTAAAATGATTGCCGATGAAGGAATACATGAATATTTCACGCACCTCGTGCGAGATGTTGACCTACTCGTTTTTGGGCGCAAAACCTATCAATTGATGGTTCCTTTTTGGCCTGATGTCGCAAAAAGCCATTCTCAGACAAAGGCAATGAACGAATTTGCTGACGCATTTGACTCCATCAACAAAATTGTTTTTTCGCAATCATTAGTGAGCGCTGAAGGGAATACGAGAATTGTTCGTACGAACCTTCAAGATGAAATTCTTAAATTGAAACAAGAACAAGGCAAAAATATTTTAATCGGTGGTGTGAGTATTCCTTCACAGCTGATAGAGCTTGGTCTGGTTGATGAATATCGTTTTGTGGTTCAGCCAATAGTTGCAGGGCAAGGGAGACGGTTGTTAGAAGGTAGTGGCCTGCAGGAGCGATTACAATTGAAACTTGTCGAGTCAAAGATTTTTAAAGCAGGGTGTGTTGCGCTTCGTTACTTGAAACCGTGACAGAAAAACCTGCGACAGGTCTAAAGTCCTGAAAGCGAAGGGCCACCGCGGCACGAAGCCCGCACGCCTCTCTAGCTGTCCGGGACGCTAGTCATCGCTCACTATTGCTTGAAGACCAATGGAGGACCGCTAACTCGGTCGGCTATCAGATAGACCGTCACCTCAACGCGTTCGGCAATCCTGATGAAAGGAATACCACGGTTCATGCCGTAGTCCTTGCGATCAAAGGCCATTGTCCCGGTAATCTCCCCGTGGCCTGTCCCCTTGCCCGAACCAGTCAGATTTAGTGTTTCGTCCTTCGTGACACCGCGAATTGTGAATTTGCCCGCAATGTCGAAGGTGCTGGGACCGGTCTGTACAATCTTTGTGGAGTGAAATGCAATGTACGGGTCTTGAGCGACGTTGAAGAAATCTTTGCTTTTCAGCTTTTTGTCCTTCATCCCGCTCCCTGTATTCACGCTGTCCGCCTGAATTTTGATATCTAAGACGCCGCTCTCTGCGGCTGTTGACGTGACGGTAAAGGCGGCATCCCACTTCTGAAAAGTACCTTCGATCGGTACCGAAGCCTTCACGGCGAACTTAATCGTGCTCTTTTCCGGCGTAATCTTGAAAACCGGAACCTCTGCAGGTGCCTGCGCTCGACCAATGGAAGAAAATGATACGCATAAGAAAACCATCAGTACGGATAAAATCTTTTTGCAAGACTTCATGTATCACCTCACCTGCTCAAATAACGAGCGATTCTGACAAATCCACGCACTTACGATCAGACGGACAATAGATTTCGCATTGTTTGCTGCTTGAATGACCTGTCAAAAAGGACAGCGCTTCACTCTGCAATAACGCAGCGGCCCCTGCGCTGTTTGAGACGCGTCATCACGCCTGAGTCTCGATAAACGCTAGTTTTCTATCGGAAGTGGTCCGGCAAATTAAGTTAGATTGGGGCGAAAGCGCGATTCCGGAGCACTTTCGATAGAACCGTTTGGAGGGAGCCGGTGGCGTTTGCGGCGGATGCGGGCTTAAGGGCAGACCCCGACCTGATGGCTATGGAAATTCAATCCACTTCGTTTGCAACATATTGATTTTGCGTAGCTTAGAAAAATGGAGAAAGCGAAAATCGCAAGTAAAAGTGCGACCTTTCGGCATGACGGAGCATAGCACGCGAAGCGTCCGCCGCGACAGCGGCTTAGTTGTGTGCTGGGCATGATCAGCAGCTAGGAGGTGCAAGTCCTCTACCCAACCTGATGGAGGTGAAGGGTTAGTGATGACGCAAGGGCTATCACCGCGAGGTGAGGTCTGAAGGAAGTGTCAAACAAGCGTGCGAGTCGATGAACAAGAACCGATATAAGGCGCGAGCGTCGGACGAGCGGGCAACGTACCGCGAAGTCCACACTCCATCAAGGACGCAATGCGTAGATTCGGCGACTGTGCACGGAAGGCAGCTGAACTTACCCCAGGAGATCTGTTCTGTGTCGCTTCGGCGACTGAGAGAGCTGAGAGGCAATCTGACCGCAGAGCAGAAGTCAGCAGAGGGCGTATTAGACCATGTCGTCGGCAAGGTTAGTGAGGCACTCCAATGCCGAAAGGCGGAGTCAACGGATAGACCGAGCCGGGAACGGTGATCGAAGGCCCGAACGAGAGGAGAGGCGAGTAGGAGATGCATATCCGGAACGACAAGCGGCAGAACATCCAAACGAAACTGGACTTCCCGTCCGCGCCCGCGGGTGAAGCCTGCCAAGCCGGAAGGGAAGAGACCGAATCGCGCCAGACGATGCATCAGCCCGAAAGCCCAGCTAACACCAACGGACTAATGGAGGAAGTATGTAAGCGAGAAAATCTGTTGGAAGCATTGCGGCGAGTGAAAGCTAATACAGATAGCGCCGGGATCGACGGGATGACCGTTGGCCAACTCAGTGGCTACCTGAAGGAGCATTGGCTAACCATTCGGGACCAACTGCTGAACGGCACCTACGATCCGCAGCCGGTAAGGCGTGTGGAGATCGAGAAGCCGGACGGAGGAGGGATGCGAAAGCTTGGCATCCCGACTACGCTCGACCGATTTCTCCAACAGGCGGTGCTGCAGGTTCTGCAACGGCAGTGGGATCCAACGTTCTCCGATCACAGCTATGGTTTTCGACCAGGGCGGTCGGCACATCAAGCAGTAGCCCAGGCACAGCACTATATCGCCGAAGGTTACAGCTGGGTGGTGGACCTTGATCTCGAGAAGTTTTTCGACCGGGTCAATCACGACAAGTTGATGGGGCAAATCATCCAACGAGTCGAGGACGAACGGCTGCGGAAACTCATTCGGGCATTCTTGAATGCCGGGGTGATGGAGAACGGGTTAGTCAGTCCCAGCGTGGAAGAGACTCCGCAAGGGGGCCCACTTTCGCCTCTGCTCAGTAACCTCGTGCTCGACGAACTCGACCGAGAGCTAGCGCGACGCGGACATCGCTACGTTCGGTACGCGGATGATTGCAACATCTACGTGCGCAGCGAGCGAGCCGGTCAACGAGTGATGAAGAGCATCACGCGATTCATCATGCAGAAGCTCAAGCTCAAAGTGAACGAGACGAAGAGCGCTGTTGCGCGACCACAGGAGCGGAAATTCCTCGGATTCAGCTTTACGGACGGACCAGAGGTCCAGCGCGTCATTGCGCCGAAGGCCTTGGATCGTTTTAAGAGGCGGGTCCGGGAGATCACGCGGCGAGCGAAAGGCGTCAGCATCGAGATGACAATGGCGGAGCTGGCCCCCTACATGCGGGGTTGGCGCAGCTATTTCGGCTTCTGCGAAACGCCACAGGTACTCGTCCAGCTTACTCGTTGGGTTCGGCTGCGACTTCGAGTGGCTCTCTGGCGACAGTGGAAAACTCCACGTCGTCGCCGGGCAGCACTTCTCGCACTGGGAGTACGCCCGAGATTGGCGTACAACACGGCTAGCAGTCATCGTGGTCCCCGTTACCTCGCGCAGGCCAAAGCCCTTTCGGTTGGGCTTTCCAATGCTTACTTCCACTCGCTCGGACTTCCGACCTTATACGAGGTGTGCTAGCGTAACCAACTCGAACCGCCGTGTACGGACCCGTACGCACGGTGGTGTGGCAGGGGTCGGTGGGTAACCGCCGCCCCTATGCCGATCAAACGGGAAAACCGGACAATGGGTTAGTACGGAAGTGCCCAACAAAATCAGGGCACCGGTTCAAAAAGCTTCGCTTTCGATTTGACTTTGGATTCGATTTCCTTGGCAATCTGGTGTGAGCGTTCCGTCACCTGAGCCTCCGATTGATTTGGCTCGGGCTTGAAGTCGATTCCAGCAGTGGCGATGATTTTGCCATTCGCGTCGTGCACAGGAATCGTTACGTCGTAGACTTCCTTGCCGTTCTCTTTTTCCTTTTCCACAAACGGCTTGTCAGTCTTCATGGCAGTGAACTCATCCTTATCGCACTTCTCGCCGATGCCCTTGGTCTCGTTGGAGGCAATGTTAACGCACTGTTTCTTGCCTGGAGGCGTCGCAGCGAGTTCGAGAGCCGTAAGTCCTGCGTGCGTGGAGAGAATCTCCTCGACGAGTTTTTGGGCGTAGATTTTTGGAGCAGTCTTTGCGCGAGTCTGTGAGCGACTTGCAACAACAAAAAGAGAGACTCCGAGTATGGATAAGGCTAGTAAGCTGACTTTCAGAATGCGGATTGAAGTGCTGACCATGATTCCTCCTCCCGGCAGAGTATGTGACCAACAGCGATAGCTGGAAGCACTCAAAACCAATTAGCGCATACGTTCCCATTGTTGACATAAACGCAGCATGAACGAGGGAGAGAGTGTTCAGCGATCTCTAGTCGCCGAAGAGTACTAGCCGCCACGGCCCGGTCCGAAGACCACTGTTCGAGAGTACTATTGGTCGTTCGCCCCGAAGGAAGAGAACATCCCTGCGGGACGTGTTGCCAGGGGGCAACATGAATATCGCAACCAAAATTCTCGACTTGCGGCAGAACCAATCGAGCAGCGTCGAGACATTGCTTGCCGCAATCGAATGGGAGAAGGCCGCGCAGGGCGAGGAACACATCTTGGCTCGTCGTTATGCTGTCCGAGAGGCAGCGGACCTAGTGTTGTTGAACGTCGCCGTCCATGCTGCTGACGCATTGAGTGAACCGCCCGTAATTCGTAGAACTCGCCCCACTGTTCTGTCTCGGCGCAAACTCCGCCGCTCCAACCCAGGGGAGTTGCATCAGCGCAGGTTGTTTGCGTGAGTTGGGCATCAGCCGCAAGTTGATGTTCGCGCAATAGCGGCGAAGCTGAATGGAATTGACCCTGAAGGTTATCCGCGGAACGTTCTGTCGCGCATCGCGGAGCATCCGATCAACCGCATCGAGGAACTTTTGCCCTGGAATCTCGCACCGTCGTCTGCCGAAAGTTCGTCCCGCGCGGCATAACCCGTTGTCTAGACGGTCCTTGGCTCTCGCTTACGCATCTGCAGCTCACGTCGATTTTTTGTTCTTGTTTTTCGGTTGGTTGCGAATCTTTGTTCAGTATTCCTCTCTCACATCATCGTCAATTGGCGTGGGACGCGGACCGTAGAGAGCATCGGCCCCATTCTTCTTTGCGCAGAGAAATGCATTTAGTGCGCGGGCGACGATCGCTCCAATGGTCAGGCCACTGCTTCTCGCGTATTCCCGCAGCAGTTCCAGGGTTCGCGGTGGAAGCTTCAAGGTGATCGGCACAGTGGCTTCGGGAACTTCGATCGGTCGACCGAGTTGCGAGGCTTCTTGCAGGTAGCGATATGCTTGGCGCTCTGACAAGTCGAACTCGCGTGACAATCGACGCACGGCTTCGGGAAGCGCGATTTGACGCTGCAACAGGGCACGAGCGGCATTCAGCTGGCGAGTCTTCTGCATCTTGGTTGAACGGGTCATTTGACATAACTGTATTACCATTTACGACGACAATCAGGCAATGTGTACCTTCCTCGCCACCCCACCACTGTTCTTTCAAACTGGAAATTGCCTTTTGCGCACGGGGCGTTATTTCGCCGCTGCTCGCGAATGTTTACCTGCATTACGTTTTCGATCTTTGGGTACAGCACTCGCGGAAGCATCGGGCCACAGGCGAAGTGATCGTGGTCCGCTATGCTGACGACAGCATTCTTCTTGCGAGCGGGTTGAGACTGTCAAAACTAACAGTAAGCGTCTAGCTTGCCTTTATGCCCTGGAGCAACGACTCAATCTAGTTGCTGCACAAGAATTGCCTTCGAGTCGCACACTCTGGCGGCCCGCCGATTGCGTACCGATGGGGACTTACGCAAAAGGGCCATTGTTGCGTGAGCTTACAAGTCACCCGTATCAAGTTGAGGTAACCTATGACGTTCCTTAAATTAGATCAGTCGCTATCTGATCCGTTTGCACAACCAGCATGGGTACAAGCCATCGAAGATGCCACACCCTTCGACGGACTAGAGCGAGCGAGTGAGGCCAAAGTCCGAATTGCAGATGCTTCAGGTACAAAACTTACGAGGACCTACACACACTGGTACGTAGTGAGAATCTAGGCTACAACACAGAACCAGTCGCTCAAGTCCTGGGAAGCGAGATAACCGGTAACGCTCTTCCGGCAATCTGAATCAATTGAGCTACGCTGACGTTGAGGCACGCTCTCGAGCAAAATCAAATGTGTCGAATACGCGAACCATGGCTTTTGGGCGTATGGCCAGCAAGAACAACAAAGGGAAGAGGCGCGTTTTCATTTCGCATCTCCCGCATTGGTGTTTACGACCGTTGGCGCGGCATGCTCCTGCCTTGTACCAGTCTCAGTCGCGATAAACTATGTGATACTTTTGATTAAGCTCTTGGTATTCCTTATCGGTTAGGTTGTTAGGTTCTTCTCGGGCTGGCCCGGACGGTCGGCAACCTTCAACCTTCCGCACATATTCGTCGAATCCCGGTTGGGGAAAAATAAATAAGACTGATGCGGTTTCCTTTCCGGTATTCTCGAAATAATGGCGGCGCAAGTCCCGGTAAACGAGCTCCGCGGTAACTTGTCTTTTAGGGCCTGCGACCCGCGAAAGCTCATGAAAATCACTCCGAGGTAAGATCGCTAAGGCTCGGAGCGGCGAGGTCGAGGACCTAATGGATGAGTCGAGGCCGATAACTTGTCTGATCCGGAGCGTGCGTGTTTGAGCGAATAATCGGGCGTCGTTGTTTCCCCTCAGGGAGCGGCGATAGCCCGCGACCCTGGTTAAGGTAACCGCAGCACGCTCTCCGCTCCCGCCAGGAGGAACTATGTCCTACAGAATAGCGGGAATCGATTGTTCATAAGAGGCACTTGGTCGGATTCGTTTGATTATCTACGGTGAAGCGGAATAAGCGGAATAAGAGTGAGGCGCTGCAACCCAGCGTGGCGCAATTCACGGCCATGCGAAGCGACTTAGAGGCCGAAAGCTACTCAAAGCCTGGGCCTCATCTTCAAAGGAAGGGATTGTTTCTAGGAGCCGTGTTACCTTCAGCACCTCCCGCACGCGGCCACTCGGACAGAGCAATTTCAGGGTTCCACCTTGGTCTCTGAGGGAAACATACGTTTTGACGATGACACCGACGCCAGTACTATCAACCTGAGTCAGGTTTGTAAGATTCAACAGCAACTTGCGCACACCGCTACCAATCAATTTTTGTAGTTGGCTGTCCAGCAACTTGCTCTCATCGCTGTCTATGGTCGACCTTCCCTTCAGGTCCAGTATGATGATCTCTCCGTATTCCCGAATTGAGATTTGAAGACCCACAACGCTCCTCGTCAGGTTCACGGTTATTTCGCAACCATTCATTCACACCTATTGATGGTACACGCTGGATGCATTTCGTTTTGAAAAGCGCAATGATGATTGAAGCTGAACACTCTTATAGAAGCCTCGACGGAAGATAACTGTCATTAATTACAGCTTGGAGTCAAAGTCGACCTGCGAGCCGTCGAAAGCATTCTTAGGGCAAGGTGCTAGCATCCAGATCGGTATTAACAGCAAGATGTCTGGTTTGAAGACATCCCGAGCACTGACGCGATTGTCTTCCCAAACACACAGGGTGTACGCCGGTAGCCGGTCGGGATCTGTACTGACGGGCTAAATCAGGATTTCCAGCAAGACGATGATTACGGTGCCTATCGAAGACAAGACCGGATGAGGTAGACGACGAATCCACCCATCGCTTTCGCGGCATCGAACTCTTCGGCCATCTCGGAGTCCTCAGGACACTGAGATGCTGCGTCATCCAGGACTTGTCGAAGGACCCAGCCTGCCATCGCCCAGATGTGTTGCGGTTCTTCTGAAAACGCTATTGAGCCCATTCTAGTTTTCCCGACAGACCGATTCTGTTATTGGACGTAGATACCTCGTCTATTCGTATTAATCATTCACGGTCGAAAACCGACGTTTCGAATCTTCCAATCTTGAGTCGATTCGCGCTCTTTGCCTCTCGCGTCCGAAAAACAAAAAAACGCAATACTCATGCTGCCAGCCCTGGCGAGGTCGCATCAACAAGCTAATCGCCGACGTTGAAACGGCCAAGGAACTTGTCCGGCACGACAAACCAGGCAAGTAATGTGGTGCAGTCGCTCCGTGGTAGGGTTCAGTCATGCTCTTTCGACCCGTTCGACCAATTCTATTGCTCTCGTTCTTTTGTTCTTTTTGGCTTTCTGCTCCTTTGTTCAGGCCACATCAGCAGTCCATCAATCAGCGGGCGCTGAGCAGAAGAGGCTCGAAATTAAGAACGTCAGGCTGGTCGCGTGGCAGACTGTCGATAAAAAAGGGAACCCTGTGGAAGTGCACGAATTTTGGGAAACCAAGCCGCAACATTTAATGCCCTCCAACAAATTCGACGTGGAATGTGAAATCGTCGGTGGTGAGGATGACTTTATTGGTGACTATTTCGTTTGGACCGCCGTTGACTTTCTTGTTGCTCCGGTAACATGTGCATACGAACAGATGGACGATGCCACACTTGGTTCGAGCGTCGCTTGGGCACTCGTAACAGAAATGCGCGACCTCAAGG
>Ga0126378_10004131_pt1 | contig 11034 bp, 9 predicted proteins | sample PanSoiMetPlot_23_FD_92587 | JGI IMG/M metagenome (GOLD analysis project Ga0126378, IMG submission 92587) | Tropical forest soil microbial communities from Panama - MetaG Plot_23 | ecosystem: Environmental > Terrestrial > Soil > Tropical forest > Bulk soil | place: Panama | collected 2016-02-17
GCGGCTGCGATGGAGCTCAGCGATGGCTGCAACAACCATGGCTTTTCGACAATCAAACTCAGCGGCACGAGACACGCGGAGGCCCAGAGCATCGTGCCGGCCGCGGCCACTGTGGGTGTGAGCGAGGAGAATCGCTTGCCGTGAATCGCAGCGCACGCGTAGAGCACTGCGCTGGCCAGGACAGCCAATTGGCCGAGTGTCTCCTTGCCGAGCCCTCGAAGGGCGTCCAGCCCGACGATCAAGATCACTCCTGCGAGCCCCAACAGCGCGCCTGCTGCCTTCCATGCGGTCACGTCCTCGTGCCGCGTGACGCGCCAAGTGGACAACAGCACGAAAATGGGCGAAGTGGAATTCAGGACACCCGCAAGACTGCTGTCGACAACCTGCTGCCCCCAAGCAAGCAGCGTCCACGAGGCGATGCTGCTGAACAAGGCCTGCACGAACAGCATGCGCCAGGTTCGCCAGTCTCCCGGCAGTCGTGCACGCTGTTGGGCAACGACCATAAGCAGAAAGACTGCGGCGATGCTCACGCGCATTGCAATCAGCGTGATGGGAGGAATGGTCGCCAGCGCTATCTTGAGCAGCAAGTAAGACGAGCCCCAGAGGACGGCGAGCAGCCCGAGCAAGGCGAGCTCTACGCCAGGGTGCCGATTGTGGGTGCTTGCCATGCTTGGGGCCGTGCACTGCGAGTCAGCACGATAGCGCATTGCGCATCGATAATGGTTCGGCTATCATCGAACTATGAGAGACGGTCCGAACGTCGCCCGTGTCGCTGCGCTCATCGGTGACCACACACGGGCGGAAGTCCTCACGACGCTGATGACCGGCCAGGCACTGACCGCCTCCGAGCTTGCGGTGCACACAGGGGTTACCAAGCAGACGATCAGCTCGCATCTCGCGATGCTGGTCGATGCGAAGCTGATCGCGGTTGCCAAGCAGGGACGGCATCGGTATTTTCGACTCGCCGATGACGACGTGGCGCATCTCCTCGAGAGCCTGATGGGTGTGGCGTATCGGACCGGAGCGGTGAGGGTACGCTCGAGCCCACGAGAGCCCGCGCTCCGGAAAGCGCGCGCATGCTACGACCATCTGGCGGGTGAGCTCGGCGTGCTGGTCTTCGACGGCGCGATCAAAAAGCAGTTACTGAGCTTTTCGGGCGGTTCGCTCGAGGTAACCAAGCGCGGACGGCAGTTCTTCGAGGACTTCGGGATCGACGTCGGCGGGCTCGAGCACGAACGGCGTCCACTGTGCCGGGCTTGCCTCGACTGGAGCGTGCGACGACATCATCTGGCGGGAACGCTCGGTGCAGCGGTCCTCACCCGATGCATCGATCTGCGTTGGGCGCGGCGCGAAAGGACATCACGGACCGTGAGCTTCTCCGCGCGCGGGGAGGCTGCGCTGCGCGAGCGATTCGACTAGCCGCCGGCTCACCGTGAAGGGGATAACAACATGACAGGATTCCGGACGCTTGCGACAGTCCGCCATCACGGCATGGAGCTGACCGACTATGAATTCGCCGTTCCGCTCGATCACAAGCGGCCCCACGGTGAAGCGTTGGCCGTTTTCGCGCGGGGGGTGAGGAACAGCGAAAAATTGTCCGACGCGCGGCCCTGGCTCGTTTTCCTACAGGGAGGTCCAGGATTCCCGGGCCCAAGACCGATCACCAATACCGGCTGGCTCAAGCGCGCGCTGGACGACTATCACGTGCTGCTTCTCGATTCGCGCGGCAACGGGCGCAGCAGCGTGGTGTTGCCTCGGACGCTGTCCCGACGCGGCAACGCTCGCGCGCAAGCCGACTATCTCATGCATTTCCGGGCTGACAGCATCGTGCGCGACGCCGAGCTCATCCGAGGCCAGCTTATCGGCGAAAAGGTGCCATGGAGCGTACTCGGCCAGAGCTATGGGGGGTTCTGCGCCGTCACCTACCTGTCCATGTATCCGAAGGGCCTGCGGGAAGTCTTCATCACCGGAGGGTTGCCGCCGCTTTCCGGGACCGCCGACGACTATTACCGGCACACGTATCCAGAGGTTCTACGCAAGACGTCGAAATTCTTCGATCGTTATCCGGCGGATCGCGACCTATGCACGCGGATCCTCGAGCATCTCCACAGATCTGAAGTACAGCTGCCGACCGGTGGCCGATTGACGGTTCGCCGGTTCCAGCAGGTCGGCTTCATGCTCGGATTCGACGACGGCATGGAGAATCTTCACTACCTAGTCGAGAGCGCTTTTTTGCCAGGCCCGAACGGCGACGAGCTCAGCCTGCCTTTCCTGCGTTCGCTGGAGAACTCGCAGTCGTTCGAGACCAATCCGATTTTCGCGGTCCTGCATGAGATGTGTTACACGCAGGGAGAGGCTGCGCGATGGTCCGCGGAGCGGGTGCGGGCCGAATTCCCGGACGTGAACTGGCGGCCGGGCCAGCAGCCGTCCTTTACCGGCGAGATGATCTATCCGTGGATGTTCGAGGATTATCCTAGGCTACAGCCGCTGCGCGACGTGGCCGAGATCCTTGCCGGCGAGGAGCGCTGGCCGGCGCTATACGACCCGGAGCAACTGGCTCGGAACACCGTTCCCTCCGTCGCGGCGATCTACGCGGAAGACATGTACGTCCCGCGCGCACTCTCGGAGCGGACCGCTGCATCCATTGCCGGTATGAAGGTCTGGCTGACCAACGAGTACGAGCACAATGGCCTGCGCAGCAGCCCCGCGGTGTTCGAGCGCCTGCTCGCACTGCGACGAGAGCTGGTCTAGCGGGAGCGGCAGAGACTTCGGGCCGGTGCTTGACCCCGGGACGCCTGCCCGCGGTTACTGGATGGAGAGGGAGAGCTGACGCACTGCGCCCATCCAGTCTTCCACGTGATAGGCGCGAACCAGTTTGCCGTCTTTGATCGTATGGACGTCGATGGACATGATGCGGAAGCTCTTGCCCCCGGGCGGCACACCCATGAACGGCGCAGCAGGCGTGCCCGTTGCCTCACCGCGCACGATCGCGCGATCGCCGGATACGAGCACTTCCTTGATTTCCCATTTCAGGTCGGGCACCGTCTTCTGAAGACCGGCGATCGACGCGCCAACCTGATCGCGCGAACGACATACGTCATTGCCACCGCAGGACATCCACTCCGGCGAGGTCGCCTGGTTCATCAGGGCCACCGCATCGTTGCCGGCATTGAGCGCCTGGTAGAAGGGGGCGATCGCTGCGCGTGCCTGTTCGATAGTCAGGGTTTGAGCCGGGGCGGCGCCCGGCAGCAACCAGACGATCCAGACGAGCGGCGCAACGATTCGAACGAGGGTGTGGGTCTTCACAGATACGACGCCTTACTGGAGAGAAAGCGGCGGTGGATATGCAGCGCTTAGGTTCACCGTCGCTACGACGGGATGCAGGCCGTTCTGCCGGACTGTCACTTGCACGCATCCGGTGTCGTAAAGAATCGACCGAACGATTACGGTGCTCGCTGTCCCGATCGCGCCCACGTAGAGCACGACGCCGGCCGAGGTTTGCACCTGCGCGGCCGCGCGCACTCCTGCCTGAGGCAGACTGTAGACGTAGCCATCCATGCTGCAATCGGCCGAGGTGAACAGGACGCTCCCGCCGGATTGCCAGATCGCCAATCCAGACACGGCTCGCCCATCAGCGTCGTAGACCGGGCGGATCGACGCGGGTGCAACGACACCGTTATCAACCGTGACCAGCATGATCGTGTCGTTGAGCGCCCGCGCAGCGGTCTTGCCGGTCGAGTCCAGCAAGACGATGGCGGACTCGGGAAGTCCGGGGGCGGCAGAATCCTGAGCAGACGCAACTCCGTGCGCCGCGATGGCCACGACAATACTCGCTGCAAGAGCGCGTGTCCGCATCGTGAGACCCCTGGATTTCGACAATGATACGAGTCCCCGACGCTATAGGCCAGCGACCGGCTTCGCGCGCCGCCGACCCCGTCTACGCGCCCTCCAAGCATCACTCGGAGACGCTGGCCCCTGAGCCCCCCATCTCCTTCGGGAGATCCTTGAGCTTCGGCAACCCGTCCTTGATATGCAGCACGGTCTCCTGATAGTTCACGTGCACACCGGGCTTGAACGAAAACCCGGGGATCACCGCGGCGTACACGTCAGTGAGGTTCCAATGGGGATGTTCAGTGAAGAGATGCCCACCGCAGGTTTTGCAGAACTTGCGAGCGCTGCGCGGGGTCTTGTTGTACGTGCCGATCTTGTCCGCTCCTTGCGTGACGCGAACACTTTCTGGCTTCCAGAGGGAGAAAGCGTTGACCGGCCCAGCGGACCATTGGCGGCAAGACTCGCAGTGGCAATAACCCATAGCGGCTGGCTGACCCGTAACCGTGAAGCGGACTGATCCGCAAAAACACGCACCGTTGTAGCTGTCACTCATATTGCTGCTCCTATCTCCTGTTGTGGTCCGATCCGTCCGCACGCCCTCATCGGTCTGGCAATGCGGAAGCGCGTGATTATAGGGGATGAACGCCTTCGCCCAATCCCTTTCTCCATCCGGCAGCAAGGCCTTTCAGCGTGCCGTCGAACGTTGCTATCGAGTCCGATACTATCTCCGCAGCGACCGACGCGATGGAAGCCGGAAGCAACCCGAGATGGGCGTATACCTCGATGCCGCGCGAAACGATGTCCATGCCGAACCTCTGCGCGATGATCCTAATAGCGACGTTCGACGAAAGAAATTGCATAAAGATCTCCGGGATGCCGCGGTTGCGAGCATGGACCGCGGCACGCTTGAACAATGCGTCGCCGACACGGCGGTGGCGATGCTCGGGGAGCACCGATAATCCGAGCTCCGCGCGCTGACCATCGAACGCCACGTGCGCCACGCCAACGAGAGCGAGGCTGTCGTCCTGAACGCCAAAGACCACATCGCGCTTGAAGTCGATCCGCTCGACGTAATCGGCAATGACTCTCGGGGCAAGTCCGGTGCCGAACCGCAAGCATCGATCCTTCGGCGGCAGTGAGAGAAAGTGCGCCACCAGTGTTGGACGCAAGTCCGGGCTTAACCGGGGGATCGGTAGAGTCATGTGTCAGCTTCGATGAACGGGGGTTTTTATGGTTTTATGGCTGCGACTGCCGGGAGCGTTTCAGCCCCCGGGTTACAGTCGCGGCAACGATTCCAGCTCCTTAGCGCAGCACCGTCCCGTTAGCGAGCCATCGGCCCGAACCGGTTCGAATCAGAAACGCGATGTCGGGTTCGCTCGTGCAAACTGCGGGCAGCGCAAGTTGGCCGTCGAAATGCGCGTTCCCTTCCTCATCCAGCTCAACCAGCGGTGTATCCACGATAACGGAAGTACCCGAAGCGCTGCCGTCCGTGTCACATACCAGCGTGCCCTTGACCTGCTGAACTGTTCCCGGCGTGCCGATGGAATTTCCGGCAGCGAGGACGAGGCCGCGGACATTGAAATCGACTTTGCTTCTCTGAAAATCGACGCTCGCGTGGCCACTGAGCGTGGACCACGGGCCTGGCGCGCCCATGACTGCTCCGGCGCCCGTGCCGACGATGTTGTTTCCCTGGATGATGCCAATCACAGACTGCCAGCGAAGGGAGTCTTCTGAGCTAGCGCTGGCGTTCTGGCCAATGACAATTGCACCGAGCGCTAGCCCGGACACGATCAACGACTTGCACAACGACTTCCGCATGATACTTCTCCAAATTTTGATTGAGTGGATACGAATCCGCGCCGCAGTCAGGCGGCCGGGACTATTCCCATGCCTGCGGGACCGGTCATTGGTACACGCGAGCTGGCGGTCGAGTAGACAGGAGCGCAAGGGAATGGTCACCGGCTTTTTTTGTTCCGTTTGTTGCGGTGGACGCACGATTACCGAGCGGGTTTGGAGCAGAAGAAGTTCACCGCATGCAGATCGCGCGTAGCTTCGCGATTCTGCTGCGGTCGTGACTGCTTGCATGGATCTCCCCGTTCAAGTGATGGGCGTAGGGAACGGCGGTTCCACCGATCCACTCGGACACTTTCTTGGGAGTGCCCGTCCGCGCTATTGCCCGATGGCAGGAACTTCACCTGCAATCAGGCGGCGTTGTGCGGATACGGGGGAGTCTAGGAGAGCGCTGCTGCAGGAGAACTTCACCGACGGATCATTTTTGTTCCGTTTGTTTCATACGTGGTCAATTACGCGCCAGTTAAACACACCGCGCTACCCTTTGAGCGCGAGCGCCGGTTTTTCGACCAGATGCCAGGAAATGATTGCCAGCAATAACGTCACAGGCATGGCCAGGGCGAACAAGGTTATGGGACTGGAGATGCCCATCAACCAAACGATGAACTGCTGGACTGGATAGGCGAACACGTAAATGCCGTAGGAGTAATCGCCCAGTCTGAGAAACCAGCCGACCTGGAGTTTGGGGTTGTAAGCGAAGCAGAGGGCGAGATATCCGATGCCTCCGTAATAGGCATATACCGAGCCTGACGCAATGAAACCCGCGCTGGCCAGGAGCGCGACTGCTGCCGCGGCAGGTAAGGAGACCGGCACGGCTTCGCGAAACAGAAAACAGAGGGCGCCGAAGAGAAACGTGCCAATCAAATACGGTGTCGTGAAAACAGCTCCCGACGGAAGCAACAGGCGTGCAGTCGGCTCGAGCAACCTGAAGAAGATGGCGACAGCAACCACGACCAGGCTGAACGCCAGCCGACGGCTGAGAAGACCCACGAGCGCCGCGATCCCAAGTGTCGCGTAGCACCAGACTTCAACCGGAATAGTCCAGAGCGAGCCATTCACCGCCGCCGGCTGGACGTTACTGAGAAATAAGCCTGGCAATTCGCTCTGGGGGTCAAGGGCAATGGTATGGAGCAGATAGCGCCACGTCTGCGGGCTGGCGAAGTACGCGCCGGTTGACTCCCTGGTTGCGATCGGTCCGAGTACGAAGACGCAGAATGCAGTCGACAGGGCGAGTGCGGGTAGCAAGCGAAGCGCTCGGGATTTGACGAACGAAACCAGCGATCGCGATCTCGTCACGCTCTGGGCAATCAGGAAGCCACTGATCGCGAAGAAGATCGTAACGCCGATTGTCGCGATGTCGGTCGAGCCACCCGCGCCAGCAGAGAGCACCGTCAGGGGCTCGCCGGTTGCATGTCCGGAGAGCGGATAGGAGTGAGAAAACAGCACCATCGACGCGGCAGCGAACCGAAGCAGATTGAGGTTGTTGTTGCGGCCAACAGCCAGATTCCCGAGCGTTGGCCCAAGCCACCCTGCGAGAGGGTGAATCCGTGGAGATTCGGCGTGCCCGGTCAAGGCGTCAGGAAGTGAGGGCCCGGTACACGGTCGAAGGTCTTGATCGATCCGGGGCAGTGGGCTAATCGCCGGTGACCAGCTCAGCTACGACGCGACGCACTTCGCTCGGCAGGAAGGGCTTCTCGATTACCGGGCGGCCGCTTTCGGAGACAAACTCGCGCAACGCCGAAGCCAACGTGTCGCCGGTCACGAAGACGACCCGCGCTTCGCGGCCTGGCCAGCGACGCTCGATCTCCTGATAGAGAGCGCGGCCATCGAGATCGGGCATGCGGATATCGGTAAGGATCACATCGTAGTGCTCGGTTGCGAGCTTCTCCAACGCCTCGCGCCCGGAGTTGGCGGTTACGACCCGATGGCGTGCTCCAGTCAGGATCTCGGAAAGTGCGTCCCGAATCTCCGCCTCGTCATCGACGATGAGTACCGTGCGCTGGCTCGGATTCGACTGCCATGCTGTCTCGACCTCGGGGTTGACTGCCTCCGGGCAGCGGACGGGCAGGGCAACCGTAAATACCGCACCGCCCTCCGTCGGACAAACTACCGTCAAGGTTCCGCCATGGGCTTCGACGATCCCAAGACTCACCGCCAATCCCACGCCCGTGCCGATCCCTATCGGCTTGGTCGTGAAGTAGGGCTCGAAGATGCGTGGCCGTAGGTGCTCCGGGATGCCCGGCCCGTTGTCGGCGACGATGACGCGAACCACGTCGGCGATCCAGTCGAATTGGCTCTCCACGCGGATCTGGCGCGGCGAAGGCTGATCCTGCAGGGATTGCTGAGCGTTGATGATCAGGTTGAGCATCACCTGGTGGAGTTGGTCGGCGTCCGCGAGGATGGGCGGAAGGTCTTTCGTGAGGTCGAGGGTCACCTCGATGCTGCTCGTGCGGATGGCGTAGCCGGTAATATCGAGCGCTGCAGTTACGACATCGTTGATCGACACTGGCCCGCGCTCGGGCTGCTGCTTCCGAGCCATGGCGAGGAAGGTTCGCACGATGCGCGCGCAGCGCTCCGCCGCCGTTCGAATCTTCTGCGCGGCCACCTGGGTGGCCGAGTCGCCGCGTTCTTCGAGCAGTACGGCCCGTGCCACCACGACCGAGAGCGGGTTGTTCAACTCATGGGCGACGCCAGCCAGCAGCGAACCCAGCGCAGCGAGTTTTTCCCGCTGGTAGAGCGATTCGCGCTGTCGCGTCAGCTCTGCGGCGGAGCGCTTCTTCTCTGTTATGTCCCGGGCAATGGTCAGCACATGGGGTTGTCCCTGATATTGCATCGGGATGCCGTGCACCTCGACCTCCAAGGTAGAGCCGTCCCTCCGCTTCTCGGTCATCTCCCTGTGCAGGGATTGGCCGGATGCGACCCCGCGCAGGAAAGCCGGGTCGTACGCAGGGTACTTCCAGGTCCCGGGCGGCAACGCGGAGAACTCGTTGTCGCTGTAACCGTACATGCGCCAAAGCGCAGGATTTGTATCCACGATCTTGCCCGCCGCGTTCCAAAGCGCGAGTCCGTCGATGGAGGCGCGGAACATGGAGTGGTACTGCTCTTCGCTCGCTCGCAGCGCGGCCTCGGTCATCTTGCGGGCCGTTATGTCACGCGTGAGCGCCAGGATCCGATCCACTCCGCCGATGGTGGCGCGCTTGACGAACACCTCGTCCCAATGCAACGCGCCGTCCTTGTTCTTGGCGTGCCACTCGATCCGCAGCTGCTCTCCGGCGATCGCCCGGGCGATCAGCTTCATCGCGTCGTGCTGCGTATAGGGATGCTCGCCGGATCCGAGCGACCCGATGTCGATCCGCTTCAGTTCTTCGCGGGTATAGCCGAACGCGGCGCAGGCTCTGGGATTGACATCCACGATGGAGCCGGTATCGATGTCGTGCACGAAGATGGCGTCCTCGGACGAGTCGAAGATTGCGCGATAGCTTGCCTCCGAGACGCGCAGGGCCTCGTCCGCGCGCTTGCGTTCCGTGATGTCGGTGGAAATACCGCAAACGGCGTAACCCACGCCGTGCGAATCGCGCAGCGGAAACTTGATCGAGATGTAGGTATGGAGACCATCTTCCAGCAGCGCGGTCTCCTCGAACTCCATTGGCGCGTTGCGCAGCAGGACGAGAATGTCGTTGCTACGTAGCGTCTGAGCGATGCCGTCGGGTAGCGTCTCGCGGTCGGTCTTGCCAACGACGTCGGCCTGACGGCGACCGAACACGCGCTCCCACTGCTGATTGACGAACAGGAACTTGCCCTCCGTATCCTTCACCGAGACGACGGCCGGGGCGTTGTTCAGGATCTGCTGCAGTCGTGCCTCGCTGTTCGCGAGCTCGCGTTGGACGCGCGTCCGCTCGGCGATATCGCGGATCAACTTGGTTTGGGTCTCGGCGACTTCGAGCGCCATCGCGTCGAAGGCTCGGCTCAACCGACCCAGCTCGTCTCTGCCGTGCAGGGCGCTGCGGGCGTAGAGGTTACCCGCGGCAAGCTGCTCGGCTGCGCCGACCAACCGAGCCGTACGTCGCGCGAGCAGGAAGTGAAACACCAGCCACATCACCAGGGCGAGCACCGTTACCCATCCGGCCCAGTAGAGCGACTGCTGAACGACCTGTGCGCGCGCTTCCGCCTTGTAGCGCCTGAGATCGTAAGCGAGATAGACGCTCCCGGTCCGCGACGGCCGCAACTCCTCGTGTTCGGTGCCCATCAGGATGCCGGCGTGACCAAGCAAGTCGTTGCCGCTCGAATCGATGGTGATTCCCGCGCGACGCTGTCGAATGTCCGCAGCTGCCTGATCCAGGTCGAACTGCGGCAGCGCTTCGCCAATCTGCTGACCGAGCAGCGCGCGGCGCGTGGCGGCAATGATCTCGTTGCGATCGTCCGTGAGCACGGCGAGCGTGACGTCGTGGCTGTGAGCGAGCACGGCGATCTCGTGCTGCGCGGCTTCCAGGTCGCCCTTGAGCAGCATGTACTCCAGGGTGCTCTGCAGACGGGACATTTCCTGAGCCAGGCGTGTGCGCGCATCTTCCTCTGCTCCGCGCTCGGCCTCCGGAACGTGATACAGCAGGTTCACCGCGCTCAGCGTCGCGGCAAAGACCAACAGAATCAGCGGCACCGTAACGTTGAGCGATGCCGGAACGCGAATCTTCATTGGGGCAGATTCTGCAACGGGCCTGGCGCGAGCACCGTCTCGATCTCCAGTCCGGACTGAAGCAGCTTCTCTTCCAGCATCAGAGCTATCAGTCGCCGTCCGCTCACCACCAGCTCCGGCGCCGACCCCCCAAGCATCTTGAGGTTCTCGTCGCGCGATGGCACGCGGATGCCGCGCTGGGCCTCCAGGAACTGCTCTCCGGTCGTCTGCTGGCGGATCCCCATGCGCTTTGCGGCGTCCATGGGCTCGCGCTTCATGTAGTCGATCGCACTGAACCAACCCGTTAGCAGTGCCTGTACGGCCTTGGGCCGCTTTTCGATTACGGTATCGCGCACCGCCAGAATGTCGACGATCTCGCCAGGAATCCGTGTACTGTCAAACAGGGTTGTCGCGCCGGCCTTCAGAAACTGAGCTCGAAAGGGGTCGAAGGTGACGGCCCCGTCGACCTTGCCTTTCTCGAACGCACTGGGCTGCTCGTTGGACTCCAGGTGCACGACGTTGACATCGCCCGCGCGCATGCCGTTGAGCGCCAGCGCACGACTCAGCACGAAGGCACCGAGCGCGCCGCTTTCCACGGCGACCGACTTGCCCGTCAGATCGCGCATGGACTTCATTCCATGGCGGCCGACGACGACATCGGCGCCGTTCGACACATCCACCAC
>Ga0126378_10004132_pt1 | contig 11034 bp, 6 predicted proteins | sample PanSoiMetPlot_23_FD_92587 | JGI IMG/M metagenome (GOLD analysis project Ga0126378, IMG submission 92587) | Tropical forest soil microbial communities from Panama - MetaG Plot_23 | ecosystem: Environmental > Terrestrial > Soil > Tropical forest > Bulk soil | place: Panama | collected 2016-02-17
CAGCCTCGACGGCTGCTGGCTATTAACCGAAACCGGACATTTCATTTGCTACTAAAACCGGACATTTTAATTTGTCACCAACAGAAGAATCAGGGCCAGTGAATCAGGGCCAGTGTCGTTAGCACATCAAATGTCCGGTCGAATTAGCGCGTGACATGTCCGCTTTAGCGGCGGGGAGAATAAGGGACCATGCGGAGCATGGACTCTTACTCGAAGGCCGTCATGGAGCTGGCGATGAAGATACACGAAGTGATTTTACGGGCGATGGCGAAGAAGATTAGGTGGTGGCAAGCGGCGGAGTTCTCGGTTTTAGCGACCGGCATCTGCGGCGCATTCGGGAACGGTACCAAGAGTTCGGTAATGACGGGCTGTTCGACCCTAGCCTGGGCAAACCTTCCCCCACGCAGAATTAGCGAATGTGGGCCGTCTCAATTGGCTGATATGGTCTGGCTGAGGGAGTCCCCGAAGGCGGCGCTACGGAGTGTCGAATTTGCAGCTCAGTCGGAAGCACCACCCTTTGTGGCGGCTGCTGAGAGCCCGCAATTCGCTCCAGCAACAGGCGGGCGGCGGCGGTTCCGAGCTGGTATCCGGGCTGATGTACGGTAGTGAGAGCTGGCGCCGTAAACTCGGCGAAGTCCAGGTTGTCGAAGCCGACAACTGAGAGTTCCTCCGGACAATGCAACCCCAGCTCACGAGCAGCGAGGAGTACTCCCAAGGCCATGAGATCGTTACAGGCAAAAATCGCAGTCGGCCTCGGCAACATGCGCAACAGCCGCTTGGCCGCGCTATAACCACTGTTGCGCTCGAACCGGGCCTCCTGAATATAGTCGGCATCGATCGGAAGGCTGGCTTCAGCCAGCGCGCGTTTGAATCCGTTCAACCTCTCCACCGCATTGGCAAGGTGCAGCGGGCCCGTGATCACGGCGAGCTGACGATGCCCCATCCGCAGCAAGTGACGCGTCGCGCTGTACGCGCCGGCCTCATTGGCCACCAGTACAGCATCGGCATGCCACCCTTGAGGCTGACGGTCCAGGCAAACTGCGGGAGGTCCAGGCGTTTTCGTAAAGTGCGCTGCAATCTCGCTATCCACAGACGGGATTACCAACCAACCTGCCGGGCTATAGGAGCGCATTTCATTGAGATATAGGGTCTCTTTTCGCCGATCATTGTCGGTGTTACACAGCACTACCCGGTACCTACTCTTGAAGGCAATATCCTCCACGCCGCGTATCACGGCCGGAAAGAAAGGATTGGTCACGTCCGGAATCATCATGACCAGCATGCTGGTCTGATTCCGGCGGAGTCCTCTTGCCAGTTGGCTTGGTTGATAACCGAGACTGCGAATCGCGTCGAGCACGCGCACCCGCAACTTCTCCCGGACGGCCGCTGTTCCATTAATAACGTGCGAGACAGTGCCGATTGAAACCTCGGCCTTCTCAGCAATTTGCCGGATTGTGACCGGGACCGACATTAAGCTCTGCGATTCCAGTGTAACAGTCTGGCTTCGCCACCGAGCGCAACGGAGCCAGAGTGCTGGTCCTTCAACTATTCCGCGTCTTGCACACAGCGAAATCCCAGGGCCGCGGATCGATCCATGCTGGGAGCCATCATCAGCAGCTTGCCGTGCTGGTTCAGTTTGTATGCCTGAGGGAAGTACCAGATAGATCCTTGTGGCTGGTAGTAGCTGCCACCCCGGAGTACGCCTCCGACCGTGTGCTCGTCGCGAAATTCCTCGGTCCACTGCCAGACATTCCCGACCAGGTCCATTACGCCAAACGGGCTCGCACCCTGTGGATGCGCATCCGCTGCATCCGGACCACGCATGGTACGCCCAGTGTCCGGAACTGGCACCGCCTCTGCTTTCCAGTCATTTCCCCAAGGGTAATTGCGAGCGTCTGTGCCCTGAGCGGCATACTGCCATTCCCACTCGTGAGGCAAGCGCTTCCCGGCCCAGGCCGCGTAGGCCCGCGCGTCTTCCAGCGAGATCCAGGTTACAGGCTTGTTGTCCCAACCTGCCCGGTAGTTCCCATTCGACCAGTCGCGCAGAAAGTTCAAATCGTCCTTTGGATGATAGTGAGTCGCATCGAGGAATTTCTTAAACTGCGCGTTGGTGACCGGATACTTGTCGATCCAGAAGGACTTCACATGCGTGGGATGATCGTGGAAGCGGCGAGGCGTGTCCTCCCACGGATACTGAACATCAACGCCGATGTCGTTAAACCCCTCAATCTCGATGCCTTCCACGCGAAACGCAAAATCGCCTTCCGGAATTTTGACCATGTCCGAAGGCGAGCCCGAAGGCGGTTTGGTGGCGGCGATCGGGACAATCTGCTGGGGCAGGACTTTCCATTCATGGGAATAGCTGGCAAGCGGGGTCGCACTGAGTTCCTTCATCCTAGACATGAGTTTCTCGATGGCCCCATCAGGAGTGGATGCCGTCGCGAGCACAGACCCATAGCCGTGGGCTTCGATGGCAAAACTCAAGACCGTGCTGCCTGAGCGATCCCTCCAGGGCTTGAGTTCCGCACCGTGGTACAGATCGAAATAGCGCACGCCCTCCTGCGACGCCACCGACATCTGCGGGCCATCCACGTCGTACTCGTTGCGATTGACAATGGTCCACACTGTCTGTTGCTCCTGCGGCCAACGGCTGGCGAAGATCCCGTATCGAACCATGGGCGCAAGCGGTTCCCAGTCGCTGCTGGTGAGAAAGGGAGCAACCCCGCGCTCAATCGTAGCCACGCGGCGCGTGGCTTCGGCGTCTCGCGGAGTAACGCCGTTCCAGATGCCCCAGATGTTCTCCCAGCTTTCCCAACCCACACCGTTGAAGAAGGCGAATTGCAGGTCGTTCGTCTTATCACGGTTCCAGCGGTCTGAGATGTTGACCATGTGGCGCGGCTCCAGCCACTTGTACTTGTCCACCATCGGAACGAAGGGAAATTGGTATTGGCCCCAGGTCATCACATTCCACGCGAGGGCTTCATCAGAGGGACCGCCTTCGGGCTCAAACGCAAGCGGATGGCCGATCTTGTCGGCACCGGTTGAGAATGCCAGTGGCACTCCGTCCTGTGTGTCGCCGTTGATGCCGTCGGCCCCGACTTCCTTCATCAGACTGGCAATTGCATCGGGCCATGACATTCCCGGATCGCGCGTGCCCTGGTCCCACATCATCATCGGAAACAGCACGCGGACACCGCGGCGGTGAAAGTCGGCGATCATTTGCCGGACGCCAGCCACGCCTCCCGGCATGGAGCGAACCATGTCATGCTGGTTGCGGTTGTCGATACCCATGTTGGGATACGTTGGCCAGATGAGCACAGCGTCGATGCCGCCATACCTTTTTTCCAAATCGTCAAGGTAGCGGTCCACCGTGTAGCGGTGAGCTACGGGATCGTAGAAGTACCGGTCCTCGACCATCATTTGCGGCTGGAAGAAACTGGATTGAGTCCACTTCAGTGCGGGAAGATCGTAACGCGAGCCGTCGTACCCGATGCGAATGCGCCGCTCATTGCGCCAGTGCCGGATGTCAGCCAGCCATGCCTCATGTTCATTTGGCGAGCACGCCGTTCCGCCGCCCTCCCAGGCTCCTTTCATCACCAGACAGCCGGGGGTGGGAATCTGCTGCCGCTCGGCGCGAAATCGTGAGTCTTGCGCCGAAGTCGTAATGGCCATTGCCAGCAAAGTTGCAGCAATGTCAGACGCGAAATGAATTCTCATAAGAACGCTCCCCTTGACTACCATACGCCGGGGCAAATATAAAACGTTTCAAAAGCTATGTCTACACTACCGTCATTTCCGAACCGCAAACCGCCCCGCGACACCCCCGGTCAATTGTTATCGTGCAAAAGACAACCACGCATCTGCATCGCTTTAGTGGCTGGGTTGCTCACAACGCTGGCACACGGCCCGGTTTCCGATTCGCAGACAGCTCCTTCCTCGAGAATCAGGGAACTCTCGCACGCGGAATATCTCGATCGGGTGCGGGCGATATGGATCGCACAAATGATTGCGCAGAGGACCGGTGGACGGTTCGAGCACCAGCCCGCCTCCGTGTTGCCACAAACGCCGCTCAGCCATCTTCCGGGCTATGCACCTGTGGACGACGACTACTACTACGAAATGGTCGCGATCCGCGCCTTCGAAAAATACGGAATTCGTTTGACTGTTGAACAACTCGGCGAGCAGTGGCTTGAAAATAACGCGGGCTCGTGGGGATCAAGTGAGCAAGCGTTGCTTCTGTTGAAACGAGGGATCAAGCCGCCAGAGACCGGGCATCCTCGCTACAACAAGCTGTGGTGGACGATCGGTCCACAGTTCAGCAGCGATGTTTATGGAGCGCTCAGTCCGGGGATGCCGAACCTGGCTGCTGAAATGGCGCGCCGCCTAGGTCACGTCAATGGTTATGCAGAAGGAACGGACGGAGCGGTCTTCGTCTCGGGAATGATCAGCATCGCTTTTTTCGAGAGGAATCCGCACATCGTGGTGCGCAAAGCTGCCAGCCTGATTCATCCTGATTCGCCATATCGCAAGTGCCTGGAGATGATTTTCCAAATGGCAGATGCCGGCAGCGGTCCGGAGGAAATCTTTCGAGCCATCGACGAGCACTGGGGAATAGAGTACCCGGCCACGAACAACGCTGTCGTCAATGGCGGGTTTGTGGCGACAAGCGTCTGGTTCGGTGGCGGAAACTTTCAGAAGACGATCCAACTTGCCACCCACGCCGCTGATTTCGCCGATGCCGACTGTAATGCAGCCAACGCCGAATCCGTCGTCGCAGCGATGTGGGGCATGAAGGCGCTGCCCGAGCAGCAGATCGCGGAACTCCACGACCGGATCAAGGGATCGGAGATGGGCCCTTTGCCGCTGACCCCGCCGGTGGATGAGAGCATTAGCGAGTTAGCAAAACGCACGGCGAAGTTGGGAATCGCAATCGCCCTGGCGCACGGAGCCAACGACGACGGAAACACACTTCGAGTATCGATCCAGGAACCTCAGACTCAGCCTGCCGAGATGTTCAAACTCTCAGACCTGATGCGTTATTGGAATCCGGATTGGTCGCTTGAGCGCGCGGGCTTCGGCGGTGCGAGCGGGGGCATGCCTGGAATTCGCGGCATCACCTTTCTCGATGGAGATGTGTTGGCAACGTATCCCAGGGATGAGGTGCGGGGCACGCTTTTAAGACGAACGATTCACTTGAGCAGCAATCCAGTCTTCACCTTCAAAGCAGGAGTCGATCCCGGCAGGACATGGCAGTTGCAGGTTTACGTGAATGATGACAAAGCTCTCGATAGGTTGATCGAAGCAAGCGCGGCGATACAAAGCTGGCAAGACGTTCATGTCGATGTGTCGAAGTACGCCGGGCAAGAAGTGGTGCTCAGGCTGTATCAGCGGGTCCTGATTCCCGGCCACGAGCCGGGCAATGCGTACTGGAAGGATTTGGTCGTCAAGTAAATAGAATTCTACCGGGTTGGCTCATGAATGGTCAGGATTCGGTCCCCTTCGGCATCTTGGATACGCTGTTGAATCCCGCTGGGCCAGCGAATCTCAATTTCTTTGATATGCCGATTCGAGCCCAGGCCGAAATGCACCCGGCTATCGCTTGAAGACGCATACCCAACCGCGGTGGTGACTTCGTTCCACTGCATCCTCCCGTCCTCTGTCGTAATGCGAACCTGAGCGCCGATGCCCATGCGATTGCTTTTGCTCCCCACCAACTGGAGAAGTATCCACTCATGATTCCCGCTGCAGTTGTTGTGAAATACCTTAACCGCTCCGTTCAGCACCGTGACGACCGCATCGACACGACCATCGTTGTCGATATCGCCGAATGTAGCTCCGCGGTGAGGAGCCGTCTTCTCAAAGTCAGGTCCGGTCTCGGCGGCCACCGGTTCGAATCTCCCGTTGCCCAGATTACGAAAAACAGAATTGCGCTCCGCATATTGCCGTTCCGGCACGAGTTGGCTGATGTTATCCAATACGTTGGAACGCGCAACAAACAGGTCCTTCCAACCATCGTTGTCGAAGTCGAAGATTCCGTTTCCCCAACCTGACATCTGCGAGGTAACTCGCGCCAGTCCGCCGCTTACTGTAATATCAGCGAACTCTCCACCACCGCGGTTCTCATAGAGTGGAAAAGTCTCGAACTCCACGGCCGTATGCCAGATGTCTGGCAGACCATCGTTGTTCACGTCGCGGAAGTCCGATCCCATGCCTGAGAGAGCTTTACCGCTCGAACCATAGGCCACGCCGGCTAATTCGCCGACCTCTTCAAATTTCTTTCCCCGGAGATTGTGAAACAGGAAGTTGCGGCTTGTATCGTTCGCCACGAAAGCGTCCAGAAAACCATCGCCGTCATAGTCGGCAAACGATACGCTCATGCCTTTACCGAATTGAGACGCGATTCCAGTTTCTTCCGACACGTCGGTGAACGTTCCGTCCCCGTTGTTGCGGTACAGGGAATTGTGGGTGGGAGCGTAGTACTGCGGATGGCAGTAGGCTCGAACTCCACCGCCGATCGTGCAGTAGGGATCCTTATTGACTTCCCACCTGCAATAGTTGACAACGAACAAATCCAGAAGGCCATCGTTGTTGTAGTCGAACCAGCCAGCGCCGACTGACCACATCTTTCTTCCATCCAAGGTCGCGCCTTGCAGACCTGCCCTTTCTGAAACGTCGGTGAATGTCCCATCTCGATTGTTGTGAAATAGCTGGTTGGCCGTTACATTGGCTACAAAGAGATCCGGCCAACCGTCATTGTCGTAGTCACCAACCGCGACGCCCATCCCATAACCGGCTCCCGCCACTGCGGCTTTGTCTGTCACATCCGTGAAGGTTCCGTCGTGATTGTTATGGAATAGACGGTTCCAGTACGCAGGGGATTCTTTCTTGAGGGAGGGAATGGCTGCGCCATTCACTACGTACAGGTCGAGAAAACCATCGTTGTCGTAATCGAGAAGGGCCACTCCTGCAACCATGGTTTCGACCTGATTCTTATTCGAAGTCGGTGAACTCTCAGTAACGAATTTAACTCCCGCTTTGCCGGCGATCTCTTCAAACCGTATGCCGGTGTTTGCCACAGGACGGGATGTCGCGGCCAGCGCAACAACCACGCCCATGAAGATGCTGACCCTTCGGACACAATTCAATTTGGGAGGTGTCCTCATCCGTTAACGTCCAAGGTTAGCACCGAAAACGGCGATCGCCATTCTAGCGGCCTGTCGTGGGTGTTACTATTCGGCCGATGCGGGCTCTGATCCTAGTACTGATCGTATCGTCGCACGCGGCCGCTCAGTCTCAAGTGGACCCGAGGACGGTTTTGCAGGAGGGAACAAGGCTCGTTGATTCAGGCCAGCTGTCGGCTGCAGAGAAGCTGTACGAAGATGCACTTCAGAAATCTCCCGCCGATTCGAACCTTCGCTTCCAGTTGGCGTCGGTCTACTTTCGCCAGCAAAACTGGCCGAAGGCAGCTGAGAATTACGAGGCCAGTCTCCGAAGCGATCCCGATCGGGTCAAATCCCTCTTCTATCTGTCCGAGGCATATTTCATGCAGTCGGACTTGCACCGCGCGCGTGAGACGATTGCCCGGGCGGCTAAGCTCGCGCCAGACGACGCACAGGTCTGCCAGAAATATGGAGAGTACTTGAGCGCCAGCATAGAGACGCGCCTGGAAGGGCTCTCCTGGCTCGAGAAAGCACGACGACTAAACCCAACTCTGCCGCACATCGACATCGATGTTGGCAAAACGCAATTCGAGCTGACGGATTTCGTCTCGGCAAAGGCAAATTTGCAGGCCGCTCTGGGAAAGAATCCTGCCGATGGGGAAGCTGCTTTCTATCTGGCCGAGTGCTGGGGCAAGCTAGGCGAATGGGAAAACGCGCGGAAGTACTACGAGTACGCAATCGCGAAGGGTTACGCTGATGCTCAAGCACAGTATGGGATGGGAAGTGCGATGGTGGAGTTGGGGAGCTTCCAGTCCGCACTGCAACCACTCCAGCACGCCTTAACCATGCAGCCTTCAATGATTCAGGCACACTTCCAGCTGGCAAAGGCATACCGTCAACTGGGTCGAACCAAAGAGGCGCTGAGTGAGAGCAGGCTTTTCTCCGCCCTGAGCAACCGGGTGGACACGTCAGATGAGTGGAAAGGACCAGAAGAGAAAGAAGCCTGGCGCCAAATCAAGCCGTTGCTGGAATCCAATCAGGAGCAACAGGCTTTAGACCTGGTCGCGAAGCTCCCGGTTGCTCGCCGCATCGACGGTGATCCGTACTATCTCGTGGGAGCCATGTATTTCAGCTTGGGTAGCAACGACGATGCGAAGCGGCTCCTGAAAGTGGCTCGCACCCGGAACCCGAGGTCATCGCGCATCGCGGCGTACCTTGGATTACTCGAGCTTTCCTCGAGAGACTCCACATCCGCGGAGAAGTCTTTCGAATCGGCTTTGATGCTGGATCCGTCCACCACACTGGCGCAAGTTGGGATGGGAGCACTGCGATACCAGCAGCAGCATTGGGCGGAAGCTGCACGTTACCTGGAAAAATCGCGCACCGCAGATCCTAAGACTCTGCTCCTGCTATGCGACGCGTACCTTAAGATTGGCAAAGCAGAAGATGCTCGGCTCACGGCGGAGGTGATTCGGGCACTCGCGCCTGACAACGAAAAGATATTGAAGGCAGCCGATGACCTGTTCAAGCTCCAACCTGTGCCGGAAGCGCCGCTCCGTTGATGCTCTTGCAGGCTTCGTCATCCGTGAAGCTGTCAGTTGCTCGAAGCGGGACCGTAAACAACAGCCCGCACAATCTGCAGCTTCCTGCCTGATGATCTCGCGTCGGCATCGGGCCGGACCACGATTCGGACGGAATGCTTCCCAGCCGGAAGACCGGTTAAATGCCAATAGTCATCATCGGTCGTATTTTTCGGGATCCAGGCATCGATTTCACCCACCTTCTCGCCATCAAGAAAAACATCAGCACGCCCGCCTTCCTGCGTGCAGAGGCCCACGATGGCAACGCCCGTACCCGCGAATGTGAGCGTCGCCTCTGCACCAGCGACTTGTGCTTCCTTGAATGTAAGTTCCTCGGCCCAGGGAAGCTTGAGTTTCCCGTCCTCGAACTGGCCCTTGAATGCCCAGGCTGGCTGGCTGACCTCGACTCGCTCCCGCGGTGGATCGATATTCCACTGCTCTAGAGGAGGGGCTTGAGGTTCCTGAACCGGGATTTCGATCCGGGTGGCGGTCACTTTGCCTCCGGCTCCTTCGACGACTTTCACGACGCGAGCCTCCGTGCTTGCTACGATCTGATTAAATGAGTACTGCGTGAATGCGAAGCGGGTGTCGGCGATAACGGGTATCCCAGCTTTCCAAACCTCGGGGATGCGGTTGTAGCCGAGCATCACCCCGAGGATACCAGCGGCGCTCGAAGGATTGCAGTCTGAGTCCTGGCCCGACCGGGTCGATACTTCAAGCGTCTTCGCGAAATCACCCCTGCCGTACAGCAGCCCGAGGGCCACGTACCCTCCATTCAGCTTGGCGTCTATGTTGAATGGTTCTAAAGCGCCGTCGGTGCACACGTCCCCTTTGTCCCACTTGTTCTCGATGAGCTGCCAAGTTTTCTTCCAATCGTTGGGATTCTCAGCGGACCATCGCAGGACGTCAGCGATAAGCTTTGCATAAGCACTTTCCGCAGGAATCGATAGAAGGCCACGCTCCACGACTTGGCGCGGATCGCTCTCGAAAAAGGCAGCGGCATACATGCCCGCGAAGAACATGCCCCCATACAGCCCATCACCCCAGTTCATCACCCGCCCGACGCGGTCCGCATACTTATTAGCTTCGCGAGGAAGGCCAGGGGTCATCAGGCCGATGAAATCCGACTCGATCTGGAAATCGATATCGTTTGCATGAATGTTGTATTTTGGATGGCCCGACATGGGAGCCTTGATGCCGTGGTTAAGGTTGCGCCGGGCCCCGGCATTCGCGTGCCACAGTTCGTACTGGGAGTTCTTGAACATTTCTCCGTACTGCTCGGTAGTCGCGTCGAGGCCCACCTTGTCCATCACCTCGGCAAAAGTCATCTCTACATACAGGTCGTCCTGTTCGATCGCGTTCTTGAGCCTGTCCGGAGACCAATCAAGATAATTGTTGAGATTGCCCTCGACGATTTTTCCGTTCGAACGAAACTCAGTCGGCGCACCGTACGAAACGCCAATCATCTGGCCCGCCCACCCGCCGCGGATTTTATCTTCCAGCGTGGCCCGTGAAAGCTGGCGAAACGCGCCGTTTTGAGCGCTCGCGAAGTTGGGAACGAATGTAACGCAAAGGGTCAAGGCAGCCAGCGCATTGCGCATGGTTTGGTCCTCCGGGGTTAGCGTTGCTGGACCATAACATTTCTGCGCCAGTTTTGCGAATGCCTGCAGTCACAGAACAACGATGCCGACAATGCGTAATTGTGCGAAACCGTGAGTTCCAGCCTCGCACTTGAGTCAATTGATCGATCCGCGCGCTATCTCTTCGTCCAGGTGTTGGACGGGACGATCCCGACTCCTTCACGCAAGATTACCAACTGATTAGCCGGTATTTCTTTGAACTTCTCATGTAGACCGTTTGGCCAGAAGACTTCAATATCGGCCGAATTGAAAGTGCCGAGACCGAAGTGCAGCCGCGGATCATTGCCGGAATAAAAGCTCGCCTGGCTAAGCACAGCCTGTACCTGGACCTTTCCCCCATAGCGCACCAGAACACGAGCACCGATAGCGCTGCGGTTCGACTTGACTCCCTCGCACTTGACTTTGATCCAATTCCGCTTTGCTTTCAGGTCGTTTCGTAACAGCGACGGCGGTTCGTTCAGATTCACAATCAAAATATCCACGTCGCCATCGTTGTCGAAATCCCCAAACGCACAACCTCGGCTACAGTGGGTTTCCGTCACGCCCGGGCCGGCTTCCTGACCTAATTCCTCGAACTTACCGCTTCCCAGGTTCCGAAACACGACGCGCGGGGTCCTGTTTGCGTATTGCGGCAATTTGCGTTCGATTTCGGGA
>Ga0126378_10004135_pt1 | contig 11031 bp, 10 predicted proteins | sample PanSoiMetPlot_23_FD_92587 | JGI IMG/M metagenome (GOLD analysis project Ga0126378, IMG submission 92587) | Tropical forest soil microbial communities from Panama - MetaG Plot_23 | ecosystem: Environmental > Terrestrial > Soil > Tropical forest > Bulk soil | place: Panama | collected 2016-02-17
AGCGCCTGCGACGAGGTGTTCAACGTCGCCAGCGGAACCGAGACCAGCCTGGCCGAGCTCGCTCGCCTGCTGCTGGGCGTGATGGGCTCGGACCTCGAGCTCGAGCACGCGGAGGAGCGCAAGGTCAACCGGGTCCCCCGGCGTCTGGCCGACACCGGGGCGGCCGAGCGCCAGCTGGGGTTCCGAGCAAAGGTCGGGCTGGAGGAGGGCCTGCGCCGGCTCGTCGCGTGGTGGTGGCAGGCGCGCAGCCCCGCCGGCGCCGCGCAGGAGGTGACCGCGTGATCCCGGTCGCCAGGCCGTGGCTCGGCGAGATCGAGGCCGACGCGGTGCGCCGCCCGCTGCTCTCGGGCTGGCTGACCCAGGGCCCCGAGGTCGCCGCTTTCGAGTCCGAGTTCGCGGCGGCGGTCGGGGCGCCGTCGGCGTGCGCGGTGGCCAACTGCACGGTCGCCCTCCACCTTGCCCTCCGGGCTGCCGGCGTGGGCCCCGGCGACGACGTCCTCACCGTCAGCCACTCGTTCATCGCGACGGCGAACAGCATCCGGTACGTGGGCGCCCGACCGGTCTTCGTCGACGTCGAGCCCGGCACGTTCAACATGGACCCGCGGCGCGTGGAGGAGGCGATCACGCCTCGCACCCGGGCGCTGCTCTGCGTCCACCAGATGGGGATGCCGTGCGATCTCGCCGCGCTGGCCGGGGTCGCGAGGCGACGCGGCCTGGCGCTGCTCGAGGACGCCGCCTGCGCCATTGGCTCGGAGATCCTCTGGGACGGTCGCTGGGAGCGCATCGGGCGCCCGCACGGCGACATCGCCTGCTTCTCGTTCCACCCCCGCAAGCTGGTCACCGCCGGCGAGGGAGGGATGCTGACCACGCGGCATCCCGAGCTCGACCGGAAGTTCCGGCTCTGGCGCCAGCACGGGATGAACGTCCCGGACACCGTGCGTCACGGCTCCGACCGGGTCGTCTTCGAGGAGTACGACGAGCTCGGCTTCAACTACCGCATGACGGACCTCCAGGCCGCAGTAGCGCGCGCGCAGCTGGGCAGGATGCCCGCGATGATCGAGCGGCGCCGCCTGCTCGCCGAGCGGTACGGGGAGCTCCTGGCCGGCGTCGAGGGCCTCCGCGTGCCCGAGGAGCCAGCCTGGGCGCGGAGCAACTGGCAGAGCTTCTGCGTCCGCCTGCCCGACTGGTGCGACCAGCGGGCGGTGATGCAGGCGCTGCTGGACGGCGGCGTCCAGACCCGTCGCGGCGTCATGTGCACCCACAGAGAGCCGGCGTACGCGATAGAGCCCTGGCAGGCGGGTCCCTCCGGCCTGGCGGAGAGCGAGCGAGCCCAGGACCGGTGCATCCTGCTGCCGCTCTACCACCAGCTCACGCTGGAGGATCAGGAGACTGTGGCCCGGGCGCTGCGCGCCGCGTGCGCCGGACCGGCGGCCGACCAGGAGCGCTCTTAGAGAGCGGGTCCCGGCCGGGGACGGGCTACGTCTCGTAGCCGCGTTCCCGTGCGGGACGCCCCATCCCGCTCTCGGTCAGACGAACCGCAGCGCTTCCAGGTCGAAGTGATAGACGGCGCCGCCGTCCGTCTTGAGCGTGAGGACGTTCCCGCTTGCCGAGGCGACACTCAGCGGGCCGTCAGCGCCCTGCGCGTAGAAGATGCCCAGGAAGTCCGTGGCAGGCTCGTCGTCGCCCGGGTCCTGGGCGTAGAGGCGCAGGGCCGGGCGAGCCCCCGCAGCGGCCACTCGAGGAGTGGGCGCGTCGCTGGCCGGCGTCGTGCCCGCATACACCCAGATAAAGCGGGACCCCACCTGGCCGCGCCACGCATTCCGGACAGTGAACACGCCGAGGGGAAACGGGCCCACCCGCGTGTTCAGGACGCCCGATGGCAGGGAGGGCTGGGTCTGGCCGGGCCGCAGACGTGGCTCGACGGACCGGCCCGCGCTCGGAGCCGCGGTGGCCCGCGGCGAATGAACCTCGGTCCCCGCGGCTGCCCGCAAGACACCGCGGCCGTGCGACGACCCCTGCCGTATGGCCGCGATCGTGCCAACCGTGACGACAGCCGCCAGGACCGCGGCCGCCGCGCCCGCGATGATCCACTGATAACGGTCCGCTCTCATCGCCTCCGCGCCACCGTAGACCTGCCGGCGTCATCCCACAACAGGCGGGTCGAGGAGCGCGTAGGCGTCTGTCCTGAGCCGACCGACTGACGGCCTCTGGTGCGCCGTCGCGGCAGATCCGTGGGTGTGCCACAGCTGATCAGGGGGGCGGGACTTCCGCCCAGGGCCGCCGGACCGACGCGCCGATTCCGTCTGGGCGCCGCCCGGACGTACGCTCACGCTGGAGTGGTCTACCGGGCAGCCGACGTCGTCTTCCAGTATCTCAAGCCGCTCATCGCGCTTCTGGTCGTGATCCCGCTGGCGGTGGGCGGATTCGCGTTCGCCTTCGGCCGGGCGCAGGTCGTGAGCGCCCGAGTGTGGGCCGACCGGCCCGTGTTCACGCCGGATTTCACCTCGGACCTCTACTCGAACACCGACAGCCCGGCCCAGATCGAGTCGGCCCTCATGCTGGAGCTGATCGGCACTGATTCGTTCGCTACCGGCGTGGAGAAGGCGGTCCAGCCGGGGTTCGAGACCTGGTCGACCTCAGCGCAGGACCAGGCGTTCACTGCCCTCCGCGCCGCGTTCAGCGTGGCACCGCAGGGCGAGCACCTGTTCGTGATCAGCTACACCTGTACGCAGCCGGCCTACGGGGTAAGGGTGCTCCAGGCGATCATCCGGAACTACGGCGCCGCGGTGATGGCCATCGAGTCGAGCCAGGTGGGCGCCGCGGCGGGCACGCTGCAGGCCAGTCTCGACGCCGCGCAGCAGGCGATGAACCGGGCCGTCTCGGCTGTCCAGAGCTACCAGGCGCAGCAGCACCTGTCGGACCAGGATGCCCGGAGGGACCCCAACTACAGCACACTGCTTGGCCAGGCCAGGTCGCAGACCGACAACTACCTCAAACTCCTCGCGCAGGTCGACGCCGCCCAGGCCTCTCAGCAGGCCGTTATCAGCGTGCAGGCGGCGATGTTCCACGTCGTCGACCCACCGGCCGTGGCCCCGGAGGCTCTCATCAGCTCCAGGACGCCGGGGCTCAAGCAGGCCGGCGTGGCCCTGGGCGTCGTCGCGGCCGTCGAAGCTCTCCTGGTCTACTTCGTCGCTCGTCGCGATCCCACCATCCGATCCGGCGAGGACATCCGCCGGGCACTCGGGCTGAAGCCGCTCGGCAGCGTGCCCCTGCTGGGTTCGAAGTGATCGCTGGCCACGCGAGCACCGCCCAGGCCCTCCGGGAGGCTCTGGCTGCGACCGCGGACCGCGCGCGCTCCCAGCGCCCGGGGTACGCGCGCGCTCCAGGGGAGGCGCTGGGAGCGCTGCCGTTCGACAACGCGTTCGTCGACCGCTGCAGAATGGCGTTCAGCAAGCTGGTCGGGCTCGACGACGAGGGCGTCGTCGCCATCAGCAGCGCCAGGCGCAAGGACGGCCGCTCGTCGGTCGCCGCCGCGGTGGCGACCGCCCTGGCCCGAACGCGCGGCGGCGGCGGCGTGCTCCTCGTGGACCTGGACTTCGAACGGCCGGTCCAGACGAACCTGTTCTCGGTCGCGCCCTCGCCCGGCCTGGCGGACTTCCTCGAAGGGCGGGACCGGCTGCGGCTCGTCTTCGGCGGTCCGGGCCGGCAGCTGGCGCTGCTGCCTGCAGGCCAGCGGCTGGGCGACCCGGCTCAGCTCCTCCACCAGGTAAGCCGGGACGGGCTGCTGTCCGTCTTCCGCGAGCGCTTCCAGTGGGTGGTCGTCGACCTCCCACCGCTCGACCTCCACCCCGAGGTGGCCGGGCTCGCGAATCAGGCCAACTGGCACATCATCGTGGGCTGGCACCGCCGCAGCACGGTGGATCAGCTGCGCGAGGTCCAGGAGCACCTCCTGGCCAGGAACCGGGCCGGCTTCCTGCTGACGGGGGACACGACCCGGATCCCCAGCTGGATCAGACGACTGGTGTAGCTGCAGCGGGCGTTCTCCGGCTGGACCGGGCGGCTGGGAACTGCTGTCAGGCCACGGCTCGCGGCTGCTCCGGAGGCGAGGACTCCACCCCGGTCGCGCCACGGACCGGCTGGCGGCGCTCCTCCCGCAGGGCGGCGCTCGAGTTCCGCGCGGCCTGCAGGCCGCCGAGCAGGCACCCGATGAGGACCTCGATCCGAAAGCTCACGATGCCCTTGTCCAGCCAGCCGTCCGCGAGCCAGCCGATCACCGCGCACACCACCAGGGTCCCGTAGAAGCCGTACCACGGGTCCTTGAGCCGGGCGAGCCGGCAGGCCGCCACGACCGCGGCGCCGACCAGGAACCAGAAGGCGATCGCCCCGAGCATGCCCATGCGCAGCCAGACGTACAGGATGGTGTTGTGAGGGATGAAGTTGATCAGAGGGTCGAGCCCGGTCGCGTCGAAGACGGGGATGGGATGCTGGAGCGGGACGCCGAAGCCCTCGCCCTGCGGCGCGCTCTTGATGTCGAGCCCGAGGTTGATGTTCTCGACCTGCCGGTAGAGGTTGGACTGGTAGTCGCGAGGGTCGGGGCGGATCTGCGACCAGATCCCGTGAGCGGGCTCGGCGACGAGGCCGGTCGAGTTGTGAAGGGCAAGGACGTAGGCGGTGCTTACCACGCAGACCGCGGTGGTGATGACCAGGATCTTCCGGCGCGAGTCGGGCATACGGCAGTAGGCGATGACCACCATGGCCACGAGCATCGCCGGGATGATCACCCAGGCCGCCCTGCGGTTGTTGCCGAAGTCCGCCACCATCACCAGCGGCAGGAAGGCCGTCGCCACCCTGCGCAGCCAGCCACGCTGCCCATACACCCACAGCGTCACGGTCAGCAGCAGGAGCAGCCCGAAGAAGAACGCCTCGTCGTGCTCGAGGAGCGCGTCCGGCCGGGGGACGACGTTCAGGGTGTTGATGGTGCGCTCGGTGCCCAGGATGCTCATCGATCCAGTCCCGATGACCATGCCCCAGAGGACAGCCTGCAGGGCCGGTCGCGAAGTCAGCAGCTGCGCGGCCAGCAGGTAGCTCAGCGCCAGGTAGAGGAACGGCCGCAGCTCCCACAGTGAGATGTTGAACACGCCGCCCCTGGCCAGGCCCAGGAACTCGGCGTAGAAGGCAGCCCCCAGAAAGATCCACACGGCGACGCCGAGGTGCGTGGCTCGCACCGTCAGGCGCCGCCGGGCGATGATGTCCCCGATCCAGAGCAGCAGCGCCAGCGCGAAGAGCAGCTCAATCGGCAGCACCACCGCGCCGGACACTCCGAAGGTCTGGGTGAAGCTCCGGAAGATCGGGATGCGTGACGTGATGGCGTCCGCCCCGGGGTCCTGGAAGCGCATGAAGCCCGTTGCGGCGATGACGAGCATGACCACCGCCGACGGCCGCACCAGCAGCATGACTGCGGGTATCAGCAGCGCCGTGATGAACAGCGCGTACTGCCAGTAACCGCTGGCGACCAGCGTCCCTGCCAGGGGGCCGATGATGGCCGCGGCCCCAAGCAGCCCAACGAAGATCACGACCTGGCGGACCCGGCCGGTGCGCGTCAGCTGGGGGACGGCGAGGCCAGGTTGGTACATCAGGGACCCCCCAGAGGCGTGGTCAGTGGCCCAGGCGCACGAAGACGATCCCGAGCGTGATGCAGCTCACCACGATGATGGTCAGGTGCGTCGAGCCGCCGCTGGTGCGGTCGCGGAGCCCGAGAAACATGAAGACGACCAGAAGGATGGCCAGCCATGCCATGTCCATGGTCAGCGGCCGAGCATGCTGAGCAGCCAGCGCGGCAGGCTGCTCGTCGTGCCGTTCAGCAGGACGTGGGGCGTGACGTGCAGGTCGGCGGTTGCCTCGCGCACGCGGGCGATCGGGGTCACGCCGGCGCGCACGACGAGCAGGAGGTCGTCGAACGGGCGCGCTGCCGCGAAGCCGACGCCGCCGGGGAGCAGCGGCGGCAGGTCGGCGATCACGACGTCGACCTCGTTGGCCAGCGCCGCCAGGGCGTTCGACTGGGCCACCTCGGTGGCCATGCGGGAGACGCTGGTGGCGATCACACCGACGGTGACCACCTGCACGCCATTGCGCAGCCGCTGCATCACCTGCGTCGCCGCGGCCTCGCCGCGACTCAGCTCGGTCAGTCCAGGCCAGGGCTCGAGGTTGTGAGCTCTGGCCAGGGTCGGGTTCTCGAAGTCCATCTCGACCAGCGCCACCCGCCGGCCGAAGTCCTGGCGCTGAACGGCCGCCATGGCCAGCGCCACGCTGCTCCGGCCCTCTCCGCGCAGGGCGCTGGTGACGCCGAGGAGGCGCAGGCTCGGGCCCCCGATCAGCCGGCTCGCGGCCCGGCAGGCCTCCAGCATCGGTTCGGGAATGCCGCGCAGGGCATCGTCCATCGGCTGAATGGGGCGGGCGCCGGGCTGACGCGGCGGCCGCTGGGGGGACTGCTGTGGCTCGAACACCGCCACGTCAGCTCATCAGCTTGGGGACGGTGCCGACAGGCCGCAGGTCGAGCAGCTGCTCCACTTCCTCGGGCTGACGGAAGGTTGTGTCCAGGAGCGTCAGGACCAGCACTCCGACCACCATGATCACCAGTCCCAGGACCAGGCCCACGACCCCGGCCTCGATCAGCAGCTTCTTGATCGAGTTCTGGGCTGGAGGCGCGGCGTGGTCGAGCACCCGGATGCCGCTGGTGTCTGGCCGCAGCAGCGCGGCGTTGTCGACGCTGGCCTTGTCGAGCTTCGACTGGAGGTCGCTGACCCGTTGTCGTGCGTCGTCGTCGGTCCGCTTCAGCTGCGTGAGCCGGGCGTCGGGGATCGCGGTTGCGGCGCGCTGGTCGGGGTGCGCGTTGAGGTACTGGTCGATCGCCGCGTCAGCCGCCGCGAGCTGGGCCTGGGCCTGCTTTACCTGGCCGGTGTAGAAGTCCGCCTCGGCGCTCACCTGGGTGCGCTGCCCGGCCAGCGACTCGTCGACGAACTGGTCGGCGATGGCCTGGGCCACGTTGGCCGCCTCGACCGGGTCACTGCCGCGGAAGGTGATGGTCACGATCTGGGGTCCCGTGTCGAGCACGATGGCCTTGGATACCTGCGCATACTCAGCGTCGTCGAGGGCGGGCCCACTCAGGCCCGCCATGGTGGCGCTGGCCAGGCCCACCCTGGCCAGGACCCGCTGGAACAGGCTGGGGCGCACGGCGTAGGGGTTGGCGAGGAACTCGTCCAGGTGGCTCCGAGTGCCCACCTTGAGACAGAAGTATCTCGTGCCCAGGAGCTCGGTGATCACGGCCCCCTGCTCCTGCGCCGGGGTGAGGTACGGGTTGCTGTTGGGGTTGGCCACGAGCTGCTGTCGCTCCACCCAGAGACGAACGGTCGCGTCGTAGGTCGGCGGCTGCATCGCCACCCAGCCGGTGGCCAGCGCGACCAGCACCAACGTCGGCGAGATGAGCAGCAGAGGATGACGAAACAGCGTCTCGAGGTAGCGCAACATCGGCAGCGTCCAGTCTGTCAGGACGCCTATCGCATGGGAATGGGGCATGCGAGTCGAACGTCCCGCCCGCTGTCCCGGGGCGCGGTGGGCCATCGTCCCGAGTGGAGGGACGCCCCGGAAAAGCGATGCCGGGAATGGCCCATTCTCCCCACCGCCGGGTTGGCCCTAGAGTGCGGGTCGCGCGCATGACCAAGTCCGCCATCGTGGCCCTGGCCGCTGTACTGGCGTCGGCCGCCTGCCAGCCGGCAGCCCAGACGGGCGCTGGGGCGGCGACGGTCCGCTTCGACCCCCATGCGTCGGGGCGGCCGATCAGCCACCTCATCTACGGCGTGGCGGCGGCCAGCCCCGACGTGGTCCGCGCGCTGGGCGCGACCCTGGACCGCTGGGGCGGCGACCCCTCCAGCACGTACAACTGGGTCAACGGCCACGCGTGGAACGCCGGGCGGGACTGGCAGTTCCGCAACGTGAACTACAGCAACGCGGCTGGCTCCGCCGCCGACGCCGCCGTGGCCGGCGAGCTGGAGGTGGGCGCCACCCCGCTGCTCACCGTGCCCACGATCGGCTTCGTGGCCAGGGACGCCAGCAACTCCACGCAGGCGCTCGGCGTGCCCGCCCAGGGCGGCCCGCCGGTCCGGGCCGGCTCCGCCGCCATCGCCGGCTACGACCCGACCGCGAACCGGGCGCGGACCAGCCTGCCCTCGTTCGCCCGTACGCCCCGGCCGATGCCCGACCAGCCCGACCCCAGCGCGCCGGCGGTGTACCAGGACCAGTGGGTCCACCACCTCGTCGAGCGGTTCGGCGCGGGCGCCGTGCGCTTCTTCGCGATGGACAACGAGCCCGACCTCTGGTCCACGATCCACACCGACATCCACCCGGTGCGGATGGGCTACGACGACATGCTGGCCAACTTCGAGGAATACGCCGGCATGGTGAAGCAGCAGGACCCGGGGGCCCAGGTGCTCGGTCCCGACGTGTCCGGCTGGGTGAGCTACTTCTACTCGGACCTGGACCCGGGCGGCGACCGCTTCGCCACCCACGCCGACCGCACCAGCCACGGCAACCAGGAGTTCCTGCCCTGGTGGCTGCACCAGGTGGCGCGGGCCGACGCAGCGCGGGGAGTGCGGACGCTCGACCTCCTGGACGTCCACTACTACCCGCAGGCCACGGGCGTCTACTCCGCGGCCTCCGATCCTGCGACTCGGGCACTCCGGATCCGCTCCGTGCGCAGTCTCTACGACCCCTCCTACACCGACGAGTCCTGGATCGGGACCGACGTCGAGCTGATCCCCCGGCTGCAGGGCTGGATCGCTCAGGGCTACCCGCACACCGGCCTGGCCATCACGGAGTACAACTGGGGAGGCGAGCAGGACGCCAGCGGCGCGGTGGCGCTGGCGGAGGTGCTGGGGACGTTCGGGCGGACGGGCGTCGACCTCGCCAGCTACTGGACCTACCCGCCGGTGGATAGTCCCGCGGGCGCGGCGTTCCGCCTCTACCGCAACTACGACGGCCACGGCGCCACGTTCGGCGACCGTTCGCTGCCGGTGACCTCCACCGACCCGAGGGTGGCCGCGTTCGCCGCCCGGCACTCGGACAGCGGCGAGGTGGACGTCGTGCTGGCCAACGAGTCGCAGGCGGACCCGGTCAGCGTCACCCTCTCCCCTCCAGCCGGCCGGCCCTACACGGCCAGCCGGTTCGTAGTGGCCGCCGGCACGGGCCGGATCCAGCCGCTGTCAATGGCCTCGGCGACATCGCCGGTGCACCTCCCCCCGCTGACGCTGGCGCTGGTCCGCCTGGTGCCGTCATGAGGGCGGGTGCTGAGGGAGAGCCGACACCCCCCGAGGTGCCCGGGTTCAGCGTCGTCATCCCCACCTACCGGCGGCGGGCATCGCTGCAGCGCGTGCTCGGCGGGTTGGCCGCCCAGGAGTGGCCCGGCGACCGTCTGGAGGTGATCGTCGTCTCCGACGGCGGCGGCGACGGCTCGGTCGAGATGGCGCGGTCGTTCCCGATGCCGTTCCCCGCGCGCGTGGTCGAGCAGGCCAACCAGGGCCCAGCTGCCGCCCGCAACCGTGGGTTCGCCGGCGCCCGGCACGCGTTCACCCTGTTCCTGGACGACGACGTGGTGCCCCATCCGCGGCTGGTGGCCGAGCACGCCCGAGCCCACGCCGATGCCGGCAACAGGGTGGTGATCGGCCCGATGCTGGAGGCGACAGGCCGCCTGCTGCCGTGGGTGCGCTGGGAGGCCAGGATGCTGGCGGAGCAGTATCGGGCCATGGAGGCCGGCGAGTTCCGGCCCACCCCCTGGCAGTTCTACACGGGCAACGCGTCCGTCGGGACCCGGCACCTGCGCCGCGCGGGAGGCTTCGATACGAGCTGGAAGCGGGCCGAGGACATCGAGCTCGGGTTCCGCCTGAAGGACCTGGGATGTGAGTTCGTGTTCAACCCGGCCGCCGGCGGCATCCACCACGCCACCCGCTCATACCGGTCGTGGCTCGACGCGGCCCGCCAGTATGGCCACAACGACATCCTCTTCGGCAAGGCCGACGAGCGCGTGGCCGGGGAGTTCAGCTTCCGCCATCCCCTGACGCGGGCACTCATCCGCTGGGGCCTGTGCCACCGGTGGGCGGCGGCACTGGTACCGGCGCCCGCGGAGGCCGTCATCCGCGCTGCCGACCTGCTGCGGCTGGGCCGGCTGGCCAGCCACCTCTGCGGCGCCGACTTCAACCTGGCCTACTGGCTGGGCGTGGCGGACCAGCTGGGCTCAGCAAGAGCGGCACTGGAGCTCGCCGATCTGGGATCGCCGGGTGGGCGCCTGTCCCGCGCCCGATCCACCCTTCCCATTGGACCGCGAGATGGCGGCCCATAGACTCGCAGGGACGATGCCCGACGCCGAACCCCCTGCTGCTATCTCGGTCGTGATCTGCACGCGTGATCGCCCGGACAGCCTCAACGCGACGCTGCGGAGCGTGGTTGCGCAGGACTATCCCAGCTTCGAGGTCCTGGTCGTGGACCAGAGCCGCGGGGAGGAGACCGCCAGCCTGGTCGCCAGCGCCAGCCCTGGCACGCCTGTGATTCGCTACCTGCACCTGGACACGCCCGGCCTCTCGCGCGCCTACAACGCCGGCGTGCGCGGCACCAGCTCCGAGCTGCTCGCCTTCACCGACGACGACGTGGTGACCCCGCCGGACTGGCTGAGCCGCATCGCAGACGCCTTCGCCGCGCATCCCGGCTCCGGCCTCCTCTACGGCCAGGTGCTGGTGCCGCCCGAGCTGCTGGGCCGCGAGAACAACGACGGGGTGACCCCGGCCCTGCCCATCCCGAAGCGGCGCGTGCTGGACCGGCGTCACGGCTTCAGGGTCTTCGGCATGGGCGCCAACTTCGCCGCCCGCCGAGAGCTGTTCGAGCGGGTGGGCGGGTTCGACGAGGTGCTCGGCGGCGGCGGCCCGCTGCAGTCGTCGCAGGACTTCGACTTCATGTACCGGGTGTTCCGCGGCGGCGAGAGCACGCTGC
>Ga0126378_10004138_pt1 | contig 11023 bp, 8 predicted proteins | sample PanSoiMetPlot_23_FD_92587 | JGI IMG/M metagenome (GOLD analysis project Ga0126378, IMG submission 92587) | Tropical forest soil microbial communities from Panama - MetaG Plot_23 | ecosystem: Environmental > Terrestrial > Soil > Tropical forest > Bulk soil | place: Panama | collected 2016-02-17
CATCCAGTTCACCGTCGACCTGATGCCGGCCGATATCACCGGTACGCGCGTGATCCTGAGCGGCGAGGATGGCCGGCGTGAATTCACCTTCCAACCCGGCCCGGTCTTCTGTCACATCCTGCTCGGTGACGAGATCAACCGCGCGACGCCCAAGACTCAATCCGCCCTGCTGGAAGCGATGGCGGAATTGCAGGTGACAGTCTCGGGCACCACCTATCCACTGCGGCCGCCGTATTTGGTGATGGCCACTTTGAACCCTATCGAAATGGAAGGCACCTATCCATTGCCGGAAGCCCAGCTCGATCGATTTCTGTTCAAAGTGCGGCTGGACTATCCGGAAGAGGACAACCTGGTCCGCATCATTTCTTCGACCACGGGAGCCGACGAAGCCGGCATTGTGCCCGTGTTCCACGGCGACGAAGCACAGGGGCGCGTCGAGACGCTCAAAAAGCTTGTGCGCGAAGTAATCGCGGCACCGGCGATGGAACACTATGCCGCGCGCATCGTGCGCGCCACGCAGCCAGACCACTCACGCTACGTTGGCGATTCGGTGAAATCGCTTCACGACGAGATGGTGAACCGCTACGTGATGTTCGGCTCCTCGCCGCGCGGCGCGCAGGCCCTCATTCTTGGCGGCAAGGTCCGGGCGCTGCTCGATGGCCGCGCCAACGTGGCGCGGGAAGACATCGAAGCGGTGGCAGTATCTGCACTGGCCCATAGGATCATGCTCAATTACGCGGCCCACTCTGACGGGATCGATGCGCCGCAGATCGTGGAGCGCGTGATCAGGTCGGTCCGCGCGACGCGCTCCTGAGGTTGGCGCAATGCTCGAGGCGCGCGCGTTCGAGCCCGAATTCCTGAAAAAACTCGATCGCCTGGTGCTGGGCATCAAGCGTGCCCGGACCGTGCGTTCCGGGCAGCGCACCCTGGGACGCATTCAAGGCCTCGGAATCGAACCGGAAAATTTTCGCGAATACAACGAGGGCGACGATCTACGTTTTCTCGACTGGAACACGTATGCGCGCCTCGATCAGCTTTCTATTCGCACCTTCCGCGCCGAGCGACAGGTCGAGATCACAATGCTGGTAGATGCAAGCGCATCGATGGCGTTCCCGGAGAGTGACGACAAGCTCGGGTTGGCACTCGCGCTGGCCGCGTCGCTGGCCTACGTCGGAATGAGCGACAACGATGCGGTCCGAATCGCGGCCTTCGCGATGCGGCGCGGGAACATGCAGCTGGACTCGTCGCCCTTCCACCGCCGGCGCGAGTCCTACCTCGATTTTCGTCCGTTTGTGAGCGCCGTCCGCACCGGTGGCGAGACTCGGCTCGGGTCAGCCGTAGATTCGCTGCTGCATCAGCGCCGGCCAGCCGGAATCGTGATCGTGATCTCCGATTTTCTGGTCAGCCGAACCGACTACGAAGACGCGCTGGCGCGGCTGCTGGCCGCCCGCCACCAGGTAAAAGTGATTCAGGTTCTCGGCCAGATTGAGTCGACCGGAAGCTATCCGCCGGGACTTTACCGGGTACGCGACGCGGAGACTGGCGAGATTCGCGAGACGGTCTTTGGGGCTGAGGCCGCGGCTGCCTGCCGCCGCAAGGTTGACGAACTCGCCCAGGCGGTTCGTAGGTTCTGTACCCAGCGCGGCATCGCATACACACAGGCATTCGGCGCCCACAATCTGGAAAGCTTTATGGAGCGCGAACTGCCCGCGCTGGGCGTCGTGCGCTGAGGATGGGATTCCTTAACCCCATAAATCTCGTGTGGGCCGTCGCGCTGGTGATTCTCGCTCTCATCTATCTGCGTTCACGCTCGCGTCCGATTATCTCGGTATCGAGCCTGATGCTGTTCGATGAGGTCCCGGCGCCGGTGACGCGCGTGCGTCACGTTCGCATCGATCCGTTGTTCTGGCTCGAACTCGCCGCCTTGACCGCTCTGGTCCTGGCGGTGGGCGGGCTTTACGCGATGGTCCCGGCACACGCGGGCCGCGGGCGCAGTCATGGGTTGGTGTTTGATTTGGGGGCGGGCATGGGTGCCCGCTTCGACGGAAGGAGCGGTCTTGAGGAGGCAAAAAAGCGCGCGCTCGAGTTGGTCGATAGGGCCCCCGCCGGCGACGAATTCAGTGTGATCACCTACGCCCTCGAAGCGCAGGTCGCGCTGCCCCAGACCCAAAATCTGGACGCAGTTCGCAATGCCATTCGCGCCCTCCAGCCGTTTGCGGTCGCCGCTCACCCCTCGGCGCTTTCGGCCGCGATCATGCGTGGACGCGGATCCTCAGAGATTGAACTGTTCACCGACCGGGCGCCGCCCGCGCGTACACTCGGCGACGCGAAAGGGACCACACCCTTGCATTTGCACCAGACCGCGCATGGCGACGACAACGTGGCGATCGTTTCACTAGACCCTGGCACGGTCGGTTCCTCACGCGGCCGCGCGGTACTGCGCAACTTCTCGAACAAACCGCGCCTCGCGGAGTTTCAGGTTAAAGCGGAAGATCGCGAGGTGTTTCACAACACCCTGATGTTCGCTCCGCGCGAGCAGATGGTGGTGCCTTTCGGTCCCCTGACGACGGGCGGCTTGATCTCGGCCCACATCCTTACCCCCGATGCAATCGAGGCCGACAATCAGCATTGGGTGTATGCGCCCGCCAGCCAGGCCGGACATGCCCTGGTGTTGTCGGCTGATTCCGCCGTGCGCGACGACCTCGCGCGGGTGCTGCTGGCAATCAATCCTAACTTGCAGATCGAAACCGCGGACCCCGCCCAATTTTCTTTGCAAAAGGCTGGACGTCCTTTCGACCTCGCGGTGATGCATGACTGTTACATGCCGGGAATTTCGACGGCTTCGATGCTGCTGATCTTTCCGCCGCCGCTAGTGCCACCTGCAGCCAGGATCCCCGGGCTCATGGTTTCGGCCAAGAATTTGCCGGTCATTCTCAAGCCAGCGCGCGATATGCCCTTCAGTGTCGAACACAGCACCGTTCTTCCCGCGGTCCGAGGTTTGACCCTGCCCGAATGGATGGATCCACTCGTGCAGGGTACCACGCCCGGCGGGTCCGATTTGGCGCCGCTGGCGGCGATTGGCCGAATTCCCAGCGGCCGCATCGGGGTTATCGCCTTCGATGTGCGTGACCGGCTGCTGCTCGATGCGGATCGACTCGACGCGCTGGTCGTAACGATCAATTTGATCAAGCAATTGACCGCGCCGGCCGATATCCAGGTTGTTACAACCGGCTCTTACGTGGACGTTCCGGTCGCGGCTAGTGCAATCGTTACCGCACCCGATGGCTCGCGGAGCCAGGCGGAAGCCGACAAGTGGAGCCGGGTACGAATTCGTCCGCTTCAGTCCGGCCATTACGCGCTCGAGTCGGGGACCAGAATCGTGGAGATCTACGCGAATTACTTCGATGCCTCCGAGTCGGACCTAGCGCCTACTCGGGCTGCGACTCTGTCCCCCGCGCCTGCTCCTTTTGCGGAGCGTTCCTCGAGCCACGGTCCTCGGCAGGTTCAGCCGCTTCTGGTGGTCCTCGCCGGACTTGCGATGATTGCCTTCGTGGTGGAGTCGGTCGTGCTGATACGCCATTCGACGCTGTGGGGTACCGGCCATGTTTGATCATCCCGCCGGGCTGTGGCTGCTGATTCTTGTCCCGCTGGTGGCCTATCCCGCGGTGGTGGCCATCCTGCGTGGAGCGAGAATTGCCGGCACGGCATCGCTCGTCTGCAGGCTCGCCCTGCTGGGGGTGCTGGTAGCGCTGTTGGCGGGGCTCAAAATCAAAGGGACGACAGCGGCGCGTAGCGTTGAGGTGGTGGCAGTGCTAGACGAGTCGCGATCGATCGCCCGCGACCAAAGCGATTGGATGTACCATCAGCTTCACGACGTGGCCCGCCACTTGACTGCCCGTGATCGGCTCGGGGTGGTCGGGTTCGGCCGCGATGCACAGCTCGCGGTGCCGCCGTCCGACCCGCGGCTGATCGGCAATCCCTTGGCGCGTCCCGATCCTGGCGCGAGCGACATTGCCGCGGCGCTGACCGCCGCGCAAAGCCTGTTTGCCCCGGAGAACGACAAGCGGATTTTGCTCCTGAGCGACGGTAACGAAACCCGCGGCGACGCGGCCGCCGAAATCCCGGCGATGGTCGAGGACGGCGTTCGAATCTACGCCGCCGCGCCCGCGCCCTCAAATGCCAAGCGGGTGGCGCTGACCGACTTTTTGGCGCCCGAGAACATTCGCGCCCAGCAACAGTTCGACTTCAGAATCGGCATCGAAAGCGAATCGTCCGACAGGGTCGACGTGCAGTTGCGCTTGCTGCGCGACGACAAGCCGGTGGCCGGGCAGCATGTCACGCTCAGCTCCGGCATGAATCACTTCGAGATACCCTACCAGGTGGAGCGGGCGGGCGCTTACCTGATGGGAGTCGAGATAGCCGTCGCGCCCCCGTACAGCGCAATCAATTCACGGGCAGAGGCGGCCCTGTCGGTGAGTGGCGCACCCCAAGTCCTCATCGCATCGCAGAGCCGCCCCGAAAGCCTGCTGAGTGCGCTCAAAGCGCGCAACTATCGAGTGGACCTGGTGCCGCCACGCAGCCTGTCGAGCAAGCCTGAAGACTACCTGCCGTATCACCTGGTGATTCTGGACGACGCGTCGGCGGCGACCCTCGCGCCGGGTGCGCAGCATGCAATCAGCCGGTATGTTGCCGAGCTGGGCGGGGGTCTGGTGGTGACCGGAGAAGCTCTGCGCGACGATCGGTTCAAGGGCGGCGATCTCGAGAAAACCCTGCCGGTGAACTTCGAAGCGCAACCGCCCCCACCATCGCGCGAGCCGATCGCAGTGTACCTGTGCATCGACCGCTCCAATTCGATGAGCTACGACTCGCGCTATCCCGCGGTGCGCGACGGTGAACGCATCCGTTACGCGAAGCAGGCGGCAATCGCTTTGTTGCGCCAGCTCGATGATACCGATTATGCCGGCGTTATTGCTTTCGACTCGCAGCCTTACGTGCTTGGACATCTGCAGCCGCTCGGCGAAGATCGCTCCGAGCTGGAGAATCGAATTGAACGGCTGCAACCCGGCGGTGGCACCGATTTCAAAGACGCTCTCGAAATCGCGCAGCGCGAGATCCTGCAGAGCGGCATCCCGGTACGACAGATAATTCTGCTCACCGACGGCGACACCAATCGCCAATACCACGACCACGACGCGCTGATCGCCGATTTTTCAAACGAACACATACCCGTCTCGACCATTCGGATCGGGCCCGATCTTGCGAATCTTCGTCTCCTGCAGGACTTCGCCCAGGCTACCGGTGGGGTGTTCTACCGCGTGCAGGACATCGAGAAGCTTCCGCTGTTGCTGGTTGGGCTTACCCGCGAAGCGATGAATCGCCGCAAACAGGGACGGACCAGCGTCGAGGTCGGGCCGCCCAGTGCCATTCTCACGGGCATCGATGCGCGCAGTATTCCGCCCATCGATTTCTACGCTTCGTCGGTTGCAAAGAATGGAGCGCAGGTTCCTCTGCAGATCGCCCGTGGCGATCGGGCCACGCCACTGTTAGCCGCTTGGCAGTACGGCCTGGGCCGAGCCGCTATCTTCGCCGCCGATCCGGACTCACTGGCGACTCTGAGCTGGATTCGCTGGGACCGCTACGCTCAGTTCTGGTCCCAGCTGGTTGCATGGACGATGCGCGAGGGAGTTCCGGGTGCTTTCGCGCTACGCGTGCGGACCCAGAGCGACGGGGCATTGTCGGTAGAGGCCGAGAAGGCTGACTCCATCCCGGTTCCCAACCTGGTATGCCGGATTAGCGGGCCCGGCCACCTGGTCGATGTTCCCATGACGCAGACCGATGCATCGCTATACACCGGTGAAGTCGGGCCGCTGGCGCGCGGAAGATATGTTGCCACCCTGATGATCAAGGCGGGCGATACGGAGCGGGTGCTGACCCATCGCGACTTTGCTTCGCTGGGTGAGTTGCCCTCCGATGCTGCCGAGCTTCGCCTCCGTCCCGCCAACGTCGATCTTCTCGGACGCCTGGCTCTGGCTACCCGAGGTGCTCTCGATGCCGCTCCGGAGACGGTGGCCGCGCATCGCGGAGGAACCGTGACCATTCGGCGCGAGGCATCGCTCGAGCTGCTTCCGCTCGCGATCTTGCTGTTTCTCGGCGAGGTCTTCGTCCGCCGCAGGTTTCTTGGCGACTAGCCAATCCCGCTTTGGTCCAGTGAGGCGCCGTGGGAGTGACGCGACTAGGTTTGCCTGCGGTCGCGAGCATGGCCCCTCTGCCACCAGGGGTTTTCAGGAGCGTAACGACTAGGCTCTCTGGAAAACGAGCTCGTCAACATTGCGACAGTTCGAAACAGAGAACGAGCGGACCCCGGTCGGGCACATCAGCACAGGGACAAGCAGATGCCGGCATAGACCTCGCCGACAAACTAGATAGTAAGGCGCATCCCATTGAGCGCCCGCCTCGCTCCTCGCGCCCGGTTTCGGCTCGTCCCACCCGGCGCACGTGCCTCAACTCGCGCACTGCGATACTATGACCTCGGTGATCCAGCAAACTCCATCAGTCCTGATCAGACGAGCCCTGACGCAGAAGTGTCCGGTTTGCGGACGCGGAGCAGTTTTCGCGTCGCACTTCCGGATGAACCGGACGTGTCCGAAATGCAATGTGGTGTTCTGGGCTGACCCGGGCGAATCGCTCGGGGCGATGTATCTGGACTATGCAGTGGCCACGGCGGTTTTCATAATATTGTGGGGCGTGTTGTCGTGGACCACTTCCCTGTCCGACGCCGCCCAGTGGATCATTATTTCGGTTGTGACCGTGGCCAGTGTACTCGCGTGCTACCCGATCACGCGTAGCACGTGGACCGTTCTGGTCTATATTTCCGGGGGCATCGAGCGCCCGCGCCTCAAGATCGTGCGCGGCGGCCGTACCTGATCCGGTCGCTGCCCCTAGCAAGCTGCAACTTTCTTCGGGAGCTGCTGCAATCGCTGTGCTGCCAGGGCGATGGTTTCGTCGCTCTTTGAGAATGTGAAGCGAACTTTGCTCCGCCCCAATTCAGGCCGGCTGTAGAAGCTTGATCCCGGTACCGCGGCAACGCCGACCTGGTTGAGCATGAAATCCGCGGCGGCGAAATCGTCTGCGAAGCCCAGGTGAGCGATGTCTGCCATGATATAGTATGCTCCGGCTGGCAGACTGCATCGCAGCCCGGCCTCCCTCAGCGCCTCATAAAGCATCGCACGCTTGCGTTCATACATTGCCGCCAGGTCCGCATAAAACGACTCCGCAAGACGCAGGGCGACCGCGCCTGCTTCCTGTAGTGGATGGGGTGCACCGACGGTGAGGAAGTCGTGAACTTTACGAATCGCTGAGGTGATGCGCTCGCAGGCAATCGCGTACGCCAGACGCCACCCGGTTATCGAATAGGTTTTCGACAGGCCGCTGATGGTCACGGTTCGATCGGCCATGCCAGGCAGAGTCGCGATCGAGACGTGGCGCGCGCCACCGTAGATGATGTGTTCGTAAATTTCGTCAGTGATCGCCAGCGTGTCGTAACGCCGGCACAGTGCGGCTATCGTCTCGAGTTCTGCGAGTGTGAAGACCTTGCCGCTGGGATTGTGGGGAGTGTTGATGACGACGGCCTTGGTGTTCGGGCTAAACGCCTCTTCCAACTCGCGCCGATCGATCGAGAAGTCGGGGTCGCGAAGCGCGACGTATCGAGGACTCGCACCGGCAAGGATAACGTCGGGTCCGTAGTTCTCGTAAAACGGTTCGAAAATGACCACCTCGTCGCCCGGATTGATGACCGCCAGCATCGTGGCGATCATTGCCTCGGTCGCGCCACAGGTAACCGTGATGTTCAAATCGGGATCGCAGGGAATCCGGTTGTAGGAACGGACTTTCTCCGCGATCGCATTGCGGAAGTTGGGGGACCCGTGAGTTATGGCGTACTGATTGAATTCCTGATCGATCGCGGCTTTGGCCGCCTGCTTAAGCTCTTGAGGTGCCGCGAAGTCGGGAAAACCCTGCGCCAGATTCACCGCACCACATTTCAGCGCACGCCGCGTCATCTCGCGAATGACGGACTCGGTGAAAAACCGGGTTTTCAGCGAAACTTCAGTTGGCATGAGCGAACAGTCTACGCGCGAACCGCTGGCCGGACCATCGTGGCGGGCTGCGCAACATTCGCGATACTCAGAGGAAGCTGAGCGCTCTATGAGGCCACGAGCGGGTGGGTTGTCGGTAAAAGTCAGAAGCGAGAAAAAATAGGACGCGTCACTCCTTCAGCGTGTCGGAATCCTCGGCCAGCAGGATGGCACCCTTATTCATTCGCCACCGATCAATGACCTCGACGTTGAATCGCCAATCGCTTCCTATTTTGAATCCCGGCAGTAGTCCCTTCTTTAGTAATCGGTAGATTGTCGAACGGTGTACCCGCAGATACTCGGCCAGTTCGTTCACAGTGAAGACTTTTACAGCTTGTGCCATCGCCTTATCTAACCCCCGCCATACTTAGTCTACCAGAGTTTAATTCATACTTATAGCGTCATAAAGATTCGAGTCAGGCAACGATTCGTTTACGATAATTAAACAGATTTTTGATCTTATAAGGACGGCTCTCTCTAATGTTCGTTAGTGTTTAAAGCCTCTATGACTCAGATGAGTTCGAACCTAATTGCGTCGATACTGACGCTCCCCCCCGACAAAACCGACCGTACACGTCGCAGTCGTTGGGCCGTCCGCCAACTCCAGGAGCGCCGAAATGAATCCGCCCTGTCAGGTTCTGTAGTAAATCTACGTTGCGAAGGCTCGGGCGCCGTTTGGAAAGGTCTTCCCAGTCGTTCGTCAAGTGAGTCGAAATGATTCCCCCGACGGGAGAGTATCGATACGAGATTCGCCGCACCGGTGAGACACTGGCGCGTGAGGAGACGACTTTTGACGGAAGGAAGATTTCCGGTTGGCGGCAATCGCTGGAGGGAACCAATCGCAACGAAGTCGAAGCCGAAATTTCACCCGAGGGGCTGGTGGTGCGGATGCGATTGCGCTACGTACGCGGGCCCTTCTCGCGCAACGCGAGCTACGAGGCCGGCGACGATTTTCTGCGTGGGAGCGTGAGCGCGCTGGGCGGGCGCAACGCAGTAACCGCCAAACTCGGCAGGTTCCGCGAGGTGTGTGCCGATTTCTTGCTCTTCCGCGCGCTGACTCTCGGACATGTTCGTGAGCGGCGGCAGACACGATGGACCGGCAGAGTAGTCACCATCGATTCCGCGACCCTGGTGGCCACCTCAAACAAACAATCGGTTCGGGCGGTGGACGATAGCGGCCTTAGATGGGTTTACGAGCCGCGGATGGGGGACGTCGAGGAAATCGAAATTGACCGGCAGGGAAGGGTTCTTTGCCGGCGCGACGACCGGGGCGGCGAGGCCAAGCTCGTGGCCGGCTGAGTCGGCGGCTTATGCCGCAATTTTGCTGCGCGGCATCCGGCAGTCTCCGTCAAAGGTCGCGCCCTCGTTCAGCACCAGACTCGGGGTGCTGATGGTGCATTGCGCTCGGGCGGTGGCAAGCAATTCGACTCGCTCACGCGCCGTCACCTCACCGCTGAAAACACCCGCGATGGTGACCCGCGTGGCGGAAATGCGGGCGCTCACCACTGCGCCGCTGGCAATCACGACGTCCTCGCCGGTTATCTCACCTTCGGCCTCGCCTTCGATTTTCGCCAGACCGCGAAAATTCAACTTGCCCGAGATCTTGGAGCCCTTGCCAACTTTGGATTCGGTTGCGTCTTCCGGCGCTGGCATCGTTTGAGGTTTCCTTTCAACGTTTCGGTACCAATAGCGAATAAGCGCGCAGATCGGCAATCACATCTGAGATGGATAATCGCATCTGATGTTACGAAATGAATACCAAGAGCACGCGACTTCGGATCGTGACTTTTGCGCGCCAGGTCGCGGCAGGTCACAATAAGGCTCCCATGAAAAACCACGACCCGGTGGAGCACGGTCCCGAACGTAGAGGAGGTCAGGGCCTCGATCGCAATCAGTACGAATCGGGCGATCGTGCGATCCTGGCCTTGCTGAAAAATACCCGGGCGGCCGATGAGACCGACCTGGTGGCGACCTTCCGCGATGGCGCCTACGAAGTTTGGTCACGGCGGGGCATGGTGCGATTCAAACGCTACGCTCACCCGGGAGGCACACTGCGATTCACAGTGATCGAGCAGATCGGCGAGAACCCAATCGCCAACCAGGACCCTTTCGCGATAGCCTCAATCGATCAAGAGTTGCAAGCCTCCGCTCGCAGCGGGAACGGATCCAGTGATCCCAACCGCGCTTTCTTCGAGCCCGACGTTCTGTCCCATCCCTACGCCTACGAGCGTATCGCACAAGTTTTCGATAGTCCTCGCGGGCCGGATCTGATCGTCAGCCCCAAGGCCTATGCATACGGGCTCCAGCCGGGGCAGCACGGTGCCCTCGATGTTGTCCAATCGCGCGCACCCCTGGTCTTGGCCGGTCGCGGAGTCACCGGCGGCCAGTACGAGCTTCCCGCGCGACAGGTGGATATCGCTCCAACCATCGCGCGGATCATGCACTTTCCAGAATTCGACGGGTGTGGCGCCGACGGTGAGCCGGCGCGGGTGATGCTCAGGCGCCAGGACGGCGTGGCGCTGATGGACCTTGTCGACAGAAGCGCGCCCGCGCCGCAGCTCGTGTACCTGATCTTGCTCGACGGCTTGTCGCACAGCGAGCTGGACTGGCAGTTGCAGCACAATCGCACGGCGATTCCCGCCATCGCTTCGCTCGTCGAACGCGGCGCGTTTCTCAAGTACGGCTCGATTGCGAACTTTCCGAGCATCACGTGGCCGAGCCATTCGACCATCATGACCGGCACGTGGTGCGGCCATCATGACATCGTCAATCCGACCTTTCACCTGCGCGAGCATCGAGAGACCGTTCCAATTCAGGGCAACATCTTCGAGATGGAACACCACCTCAACCCCGAGGTCGAAACCCTCTACGAGGCCTTCAAGCGCGCACTC
>Ga0126378_10004139_pt1 | contig 11022 bp, 13 predicted proteins | sample PanSoiMetPlot_23_FD_92587 | JGI IMG/M metagenome (GOLD analysis project Ga0126378, IMG submission 92587) | Tropical forest soil microbial communities from Panama - MetaG Plot_23 | ecosystem: Environmental > Terrestrial > Soil > Tropical forest > Bulk soil | place: Panama | collected 2016-02-17
ACGGGCTGGTGCGCGAAATCTTTGCAGAAGTCCACATGCTCTCGCATCTCGTCGGTGCCGCCAATCGGGCAGACATCCGGCGGCTGCGGCAGCTGGAGACCGATAAGGCCGAACTCCAGGCGAAGGTCAGCCGCCAGCAGCAACAGCTATGCGACGCAATTGTATCGCGTGACACGACGATCCAACAGCTGCGCCGTGCTCTTGAACAACAGATCGCGCGCGACCGTAACGGTGGCGCGGACCATTTCGCGGAGCCAGACCGCACGATATTCCTCGACCTTACTGCGGACCTCAAGCGACGTCTCGCTGCCGCTGAAAGCCGCTGCGAAAGCCTCAAGGATCAGCTAAAGGCTTGCCGGTCTGCCCTTGCGGCCGAGCGCAACGCGCGCAGCGAAATCGAGAAAAAAGACAGAGAGCTGCGAAGAGAGCTCGATGAGATCGAGGCAAGTCTCGCACACATTGCCAAAGCTGGCTCTTCGGACCCGGAGACCCCTTGCCTGTCGGAGCTAACCCTACTTTATGTCGGTGGGCGGCAAGCTCAGATCGGACACTTGCGCGAATTTGCGGAACGTTCAGGCGCTACCTTCCTGCACCATGACGGAGGTCTTGAGGAGCGAAGCGGTATGCTTCAAGGACTGGTCAGCCGGGCTAATGCCGTGTTGTTTCCGGTAGATTGTGTTAGCCACGCCGCGATGCTGCAGGTGAAGCGGCTTTGCAGCCAAACGGGGAAACCCATTCTGCCATTGCGCAGCGCTGGGCTGGCGTCGTTTTGCGTGGCTTTGAATGAGTGCGCGTCGCTCGTGCCGTTATTGTCGCCCAAGCAAGACGTGTGATCGTCTTATGTGGGTACGCTTGTTGTTGGTCTCGCTTTTTATCGTGTCGATGATCAGCGACGCTATGGCCGAAGAGCTGCGGATCCTCGCCGCCGGCAGCCTGCGGGAGGTTATGGCGGAAATCGGCAAACGGTATACAGAGGGAACCGGAATACCCGTTCTAGCCGATTTCGGGCCTTCTGGTTTACTGCGCGAGCGCATCGAGAAGGGTGAACACGCCGACTTGTTCGCTTCGGCGGATATGGGTCACCCACTCAAACTGCTGCGAGACGGCCGCGCGACTCGCGTCGTGATGTTCACGCGCAACACGCTGTGCGGCGTTGCGCTGCCGCAAGTCCGGTTGACTACAGGGAATTTTCTGGACCGTCTCTTGGACCCGGCGGTCAACCTCGGAACCTCGACGCCAAAGGCAGATCCCGCAGGCGACTATACCTGGGCGATGTTCCACCACGCTGACGCGATACGCCCCGGCAGCTACGAGATCCTGCAACAGAAAGCCCAACAAATTGTCGGCGGCGCCACGAACAACGCACCCATCGATGGCAAGGATCCGGCCGTGGCAGCGCTTGCCTCGGGCCGCATCGACGTCGTTATCGGATATTGCACCAGCGCCCGGCTGCGGTTATCGCAAATGCCCGAACTTCAAGTTGTGTCGGTGCCGTCCGAGATAGCCGCTGGGCCACAATATGGCTTGGCCGTGCTCAAGGAATCGGATCCGCGCGCGCCGGATTTCGCACTGTTCATGTTGTCACGCGAAGGCCAGCAAATCTTCGCCCGCCATGGCTTCGCGCCGCTAGGGTTGCCGGCTCCCGAGCGCTGAGCGTCAAGCGAGGGGTTCGCGCGGATCCGCCAACCCTCCTTTGAGCCTACCTACGAACGGTGGGGTCTCGCACCTCGATGCTCGCGATATTCGAGACAAATCGCCCGCCCGCCTTGTCACCCGGAACAACGATCCGCGCAAAACCATCGTCACCCAGCAACTGTCCGTCCGTGGCATACGCAACCATGATCTGACTGCCGCCAAAGAATGGATCGAACTCGCCGACGCCAAATACCGATTGATAGCAATCGGTTCCCGTGACAATGACGACCTTATGCAAAATATCGTTTTTAATATTGGGGTTCGTGACGATCCCCTTAACTGGCGAATTATTCATAAGGTCCCATAACAGGACGCCGGTGAAAGATTCAGTGACAACCGACCCCGCGGCAAAATAGGTTACGTTTTGCTGTGCCGGCGGAAATTGTTCGAGGCCGTTCAAATCAAAGACTGCTCGATTCATCACCTTGCCGGAGACTGCAAAGGAGGTCGACACCCCGCCCGGACACGCTGCCTGGAGCGGACAGCTGCCGATGGCGGTCAGGATCAAAGCCGCGGACAAGGCGCGTGTCATCATTGAAGATCTCCACGACGATGAGATTTTGCGGTTCGCACTGCTTGGTTTTGCAGGCGTCCTAAGGAGCGCTGTAACAGTATTTTTTTAGCGTAGTCATCATCGGCGAGTCTGGCGTCGGTGGCGACGTAAAGTCCGTCAAGAAAGCGACGAAGGCCTCCAGCTCGGTATTCTGGGCCGGTGTACGACGGTTGCGAATCGCAATGCCGGCTTGAGTGAGGGGATTGTAATTGTTGATAAGGACGGGAGGCGTAGCAGAACTGGCCTCAATCGGAAAATAAGCCGATGCACTCGTTCCATTCCCGGGTGTCGGATAACTTCCGCTGGAACAAATTGCTGACATTGCCACAAATCCGACCGGGTCGGTCTGGGCGATAACCGCATTGAAAGCTGCTGTGATATTGGCATATTCGTGCACGAGAGGGTTGCTGGACAGAGGCGGTTCAAGCCCATATCTGCCAATCAATACCGACTGAGCTGCCACTCCATAAGGCGCGAGACTTGGGTCGGCGATTGCTACCGTTTTATAAATGCCGGAATAGCCGCAGGTGCCGCCGGTATCGCAGGAGACATCCACACCCGGTGTGTTGCTCAACAACGCAAGAACGCCCTGGGCATAATTGAAGGTGAATAGCGGCGGGTTGTACGAGGAATTATAGGGCGCCACTAGGTTGAAGTGGTTGATAAGTAAGTCTTGGGGAGTCGCGGTGTCGGCCGCCAAAAAAAGATCTACTTTCAGCGCATTGCCGTTGATGATATGACTTTCAAGAGTTGCGGTGGCTCCGTTATCAACTACAGTCACCGTATAACCAGGATTCTCAATTTCAAAGGCGTTAATAATATCCGTTATCGCGCTATTTGATGGCGGTACTCCATAGAAATTTGATGCTACAGCGAGGTTGATATTTGTGTTACGAGGTTTGTGAGTGCCGTCTGCGTAGGCCAGGGATAAAAAAAACATCAGAATAACCACCGACATGGAACCTCGGAACAAGCGCTTCGCGTTGTCGGTTAACATGGTTCTCCCCTCATTCAGCACTTGGTATCGATGAGATTTAGCGATCGCTCCGGCCAGCTCGGCTCGACGACCGCAGAGGTCGGTCGCTTCGGTAATTGAGCCACTGTGTTCGGGACATCGCGACGCTTCCGCGCTTCACAAGCTGCCAAAATCAGCAGTTCATAGATCTCGAAGCGCTCTTGCGAAGTGCGGCTCTTTGCCCTGGCGGCGCGCGCAGCTTCAGCCGTGACGCGGGTACCCCACAGCCATTCAGGTTCGAAATCGGGATCTCTGGCGTCGGCGGGCATTGGGCATCAGATTGCCGTCAGGAGTCCTCATTATATTCCGTCGTATATATCGTCTGTCAACCCTGAGTGTCGCGTTCGGCACGGCCGTCAGAAACCCGCGCGACCGAGCGACGACAGGCAGCGGTTCTAGGCACCCATGCGCCAGGGCGCAACGCCCTCCTCACTATCCGTCAATGGCACGATATATTTTAGCCTATACAGCTTTCGCCGAGGAAAACTATGGATATCGCGCAGCCTATATGCGACCGGGTTCCTCCGCTTCGAACTTTTTCGGCGGCAAGCACCAGCTGATGATCGACGGCAGATGGGCGATGCCGCAAAATTGGACAGACGGTTCGACGCGATGGCAGTCCACGCCGAGACGGTCGAGGACTCGTTGCGAACCGCTCGCCTCCGGCATCACGCCCCACTTCGCATGAAGGTCCCGTCGCGCTTTATCGATTGCACCGACGATTATCGGCCTGTCGTGTATCCCTGCTGATGAAAGACCGCGATCGCATCTGGCGATTTTAGGTAGTCGAGAAATCGGGGGGCTTCGGCGTTGTGGCTGTGGGCGAGTATGGCCACGGGATAGCGGATAGGCGGATGCGTGTCGTCGGGAAAGGTCGCGATGATTTCGACCTCGGGATCCGTCGCGGCATCCGGTGCAAACACGATCGCGACAGGCGCATCGCCGCGCGCGACCATCTTGACTGCGAGCAGCGGGTTCTCCGCCCGCGCGATCTTGCTTTCGATGCTTTGCCAGAGACCGAGATTGACGAGGCTGGCCTTCCCATACCTGCCGGCCGGATGGCTGTCGGGATCGCACATCGCCAGCGGCCCGGTCCCGACCAGTCGGGCTAGCGGGAATCCGGGGCCGATCGCCGCCTTTTGAGCGCTTCCCTTGCGGGCGATCAGTACGAGGCTGGTGCCAACGAGCTCGGTTACCGTCTCAGGCTTGATGAGATTGTGCTTCGCCAGTTCATCCATCCAAATCGTGTCGGCCGAGAAGAATAGATCTGCCGCCACCCCATCCTCGATCTGCTTGGCGAGCGTTGGGCTCGGTCCATAGATGAGCAACACCTCGTCGCGCCCATATTTGTCCGCGACGGCATCCAGTGCCGGTTTGAGGGTGACAGCCGCAAGAACGCGGACAGGCTCCGCCGCGCATGGTATCGCCGACATAGCCAGCAGGAGCGTCCATACGAGGTGCAGGATCGCGACGGTGAATGTCCCCTCCCGCGGCAAATGATCCTCAAGGGGGCCGAGCGGCATCTTTCGGTTGGTTCCTTCTGGAAACGAGATATCCGATACGATAGACCGAGCAGCCGCTGGGGGCGAACGGCGCTTGAGCATCCGCCGCGCAACCGGCTCTGTTCCATCAAGAGGAGGCTAAGATGAAACTCAGCGCCCGCAACCAGCTCAAGGGCAAGATCATCGCGGTGACCAAAGGTCAGACTACCGCGCATGTTCGCATCGATATCGGCGGCGGGGTGATCGTCACCTCGTCGATCACCAACGAGGCGGTTGACGACCTTGCTCTCAAAGTCGGCGATGACGCGTATGCGGTGATCAAGGCATCGGACGTGATGGTCGCTAAGTGAGGCGCCGCGCTTTCTTTGGTTTTGGCGCCGGCGCGATCGCCGGGTTGGCGTTTGCGCCGCTGCCTGCAAAGGCGAGGGCGTTCACCGACTCGAGCGGTCGGCGGGTTGATGTCCCGGATCAAATCCGCAGGGTCTTTCCCGCCGGGCCGCCGGCGTCGGTCGCGCTGTTCACGGTGGCGCCCGAGAAGATGCTAGGGTGGACGCGCGCCCCAAGTCCGGAAGCGCGTGCGTTTCTACCGTCGCGATATGCGGAGCTTCCCGAAGTCGGGCGGCTTACTGGGCGTGGCAATACGGTCAATCTCGAAAGCGTCGTGCAGTTAATGCCGGATCTTGTCCTCGATGTCGGCAGCACGACGGCCACTTATGTGTCGCTCGCCGATCAGGTGCAGGAACAGACGCACATCCCCGCGGTACTGATCGGCGGCCGCCTTGCTGAGACCGCTGTGACATTGCGAACGGTCGGCGGGCTGCTCGGCGTGGCGGAGCGTGCGGAGGCGCTTGCACACTACGCAGACACCGTACTGGGCAATGTTCATGACACCGTGGCGAAGATCCCGTTGGAACATCGGCTGAGTGTCTACGTCGCCCGCGGAGCGCGCGGGCTCGAAACGGCGATCGGCGGCTCGATCGGCAGCGAGGTCGTCGATCTTGCCGGTGGCCGCAACGTCGTCGGCAAAGATACGGCGCCGCGCGCGATCGCCGATGTGTCCCCCGAGCAGATCCTCGCCTGGCAGCCGGATGTGGTTCTAACCGTCGACCGGCATTTTTATGCCACGGTCCGAACCGATCCGGTTTGGCGCGAGGTCAAGGCGGTGCAGGCGGGGCACATCCATTTCGCGCCCGATCTTCCGTTCTCGTGGCTCGACAATCCGCCAGCGCCCAATCGGCTGATCGGCCTCCTATGGCTCGGCAAGTTGCTCTATCCCACTTCCTTCCCGCAGGATATCCGGGCCGAGGTCCGCCGCTTTTATGCTCTCTTCTACCAGCAGGAACCGAGCGACGCGCAGCTCGACACGCTTCTCGCCGATCCGCCGGTATGAGCCGTCAGCGGCTTTCGGTTACTGCGCGATCGTCATCGGTGCGGTGCTTATTTTGGGGCTGCTGCTCGCGACCGCGATTTCCCTCGGACCTTACCGGTTGGGGCCAGGGGACCTGCTCGCGTTCCTGATGGCCAAGGCGACGGGAGGAGCCTCTCCGCTGTCGGCGGCGGCCGAAGCCGTGATCCTGCAAATTCGGCTTCCTCGAGTGCTCTCTGCTACGGCGGTCGGCGCGGCGCTGGCCGCCTCGGGAGCGGCATACCAATCGTTGTTCCGCAACCCGCTCGTCTCGCCTGACATCCTTGGCGTCTCTGCCGGCGCAGCGTTCGGCGCGGTTATCGGGATTTTTCTCTCGTTGCCTGTTCTCGCGATAGAGGCTGCATCCTTTGCCGGCGGACTCACTGCCGTGATCATTGTCTATGCGATTGCCACCGCGATCCGTGGCCGCGACGCGGTATTGGTATTGGTCCTTGCCGGTGTCGTGATTGGCGCGCTGTTCGGCGCCGGTGTCGGGCTGCTGAAATACCTTGCCGACCCGTACAACCAATTGCCGGCGATAACGTTCTGGCTGCTCGGCAGTCTGGCAGCGGCCAACCTGCGCGATCTCACGAACCTGTTGCCGGCAGTGGCTATCGGCTTGATGCTCCTCGCTCTGTTGCGCTGGCGCATCGATGTCATGACCTTAGGCGAAGAGGAGGCGGCGGCTCTTGGAGTAAATACCCGCGCGCTTCGCGTCGCTGTGATCGCCGGAGCCACCTTGATGACCTCGGCGGCAGTCGCGGCAAGTGGCATCATCGGCTGGGTGGGACTGGTCGTGCCTCACCTTGCGCGACTTGTTGTTGGACCAGCATTCGCGAGGCTCTTACCCGTCAGCGTATTGTTCGGCGCAGCTTACCTGCTCGGCGTCGATACGGTGGCGCGCACGATAGGCAATGTGGAGCTCCCGCTCGGGGTACTGACCGCGGCGCTTGGCACGCCGGTATTCTTGTGGCTTCTCGCCTTTAGCCGGCGCCCAGCATGGTCGTGAGCACGCCACGGTTGGCCGTGGAGGATCTCAGCTACGGCTATCCCGGGCACCTGGTCGGCCACGACATCAGCTTCAGGGTCGGTGCCGGCGAGGTGCTCTGCGTGTTGGGGCGTAACGGCGAAGGCAAGTCGACGTTATTCAAAACGATCCTCGGTCTGTTGGCGCCTCGCGCCGGCGTGGTGCGTGTTGATGGCGAGCTGACCGCGGGATGGAGCGCACGCCGCCGGGCCTTAACATTCGGGTATGTCCCGCAAAGTGGTGGTGGCGCTTTTCCGTTTACGGTTGCCGAACTGGTATTGATGGGCCGTACCGCTCATCGGGGACCGTTCAGTGCCCCGTCAGGAGCCGATCGCAGGGTGGCGGATGAGGCGATTGAGACATTGGGGATCGAACATCTTGCTCAGCGCGAGTGGCTGCGCATCAGCGGCGGAGAGCGCCAGCTTGCGTTGGTCGCGCGCGCCTTAGCGCAAGAGACCCGAATTCTGGTGCTCGACGAGCCTACCGCCAGCCTTGATTTTGGCAACCAGGTGCGGGTTCTTGACGCGGTTCGCAGTCTGGCCGAGACCCATGGTTTGACCGTACTCCTGTCGACGCACCATCCGGAGCAGGCCTTTGCCTGCGCGGACCGGGTTGCGGTGTTGGCCGGTCGCGAATTGCTGCGGATTGGGCCGCCTGCAGAGGTGATTACCAGCGAGACGCTGCGCACGTGCTACGCGGTCGAGGTGGCGGTCTTGCCGGTCGCAGACGACCGGTATCGCGTGTGCGTGCCGCGGTCTTATCTTTCCTGATGGCTGTTAGAGGCCCAAAAGATGTCGCTCGAATAGGAGCACGTACTCGATGAATGACGGCCCGCGGAAAAAACGAAAGTCACGGGACCGCTGCTCCTCTTCGGCGGTCGCTATAGCAATCTGGAGGCTACGGAGGCTATGCTGGGTAGGCGCGTATAGAACGAGGCGATAGGAGCCACCAAGGTGGCAGCGGCGCGGCTCACCTTGCGCGTCGATTTCGGCGAGGGCCGGGCGATCGGCCCCGGGAAGATCCGGTTGCTGGAGGCGATCCGCGACACCGGATCGATCACCCAAGCTGGCATTGCGTTGGGCATGTCGTATCGCCGCGCCTGGCTCCTGGTCGACGATATGAACAATTGCTTTCGCGAGCCTGTTGTCGCTGCCCAGAAGGGCGGATCGCGCGGTGGCGGCGCGGCGTTGACCCCGTTCGGCACGAGATTGATTGACCAATATCGCGCGATCGAGGCCCAAGCGCACTCTGCGACCGCCGCTCGGCTACACGAGCTCGAGGCTGCCTGCAAAAAGCCACGGAAACCTGTATCCCACGCGTTTCCGCGGCGCCGCACCATTACTCACTAGGTGCCAGGAAGAATGCGGCTGAGGCGCCTGGCAAGAAGCTCTGCGACCATCAACGCGCACAAGGAAATCGCGATTGATATCAGCGTCAATCGCAGAGCGGGCGCATCACCGCCGGGCACTTGGGTCAAGGTGTAAATTGCCGAGGGGAGGGTCTGCGTCTCGCCGGGTATGTTCGAGACGAAGGTGATTGTAGCGCCGAACTCCCCCATGCTACGAGCGAAAGACAGAATCATTCCCGCGATGATGCCGGGTACAGCGAGCGGCAGCGTAATCACCAAAAACACCCAGACCGGTCCGGCGCCAAGAGTTCTTGCCGCTTCCTCGAGCCGACGGTCAACCGCTTCGATGGAAAGACGGATTGCGCGCACCATCAGTGGGAAGCCCATGACCGCGCACGCAAGTGCGGCGCCTGTCCAGCGAAAGGCGAAGACAATACCGAAATGCTCGTCCAGGAACTGGCCGAGCGGGCCGCGGCGGCCAAGAAGCAGCAGCAGCAGATAGCCGGTTACCACTGGCGGCATAACGAGCGGCAGATGAACCAGCCCGTCGAGCAGCGACTTTCCCCAGAATCGCCCACGCGCGAGCACCAGAGCCACAATGATGCCCGGGATGAGGCTCGTCGTCATGGCCCAGAGGGCGACGCGCAAGCTGAGGCGTACCGCCATAGCCTCTTCCGGTGACAGATGCAGCAACTCCGCCATCGGCGTGTGGTTCGCGCAATCACAGACCTTGGAATGTTATCTGAGAACTGTGAACCCCTGCTTTTCAAAGTGAGGACGGGCGACCGGCGATTTGACAAAGGCGAGGTAACCGACGGCCCCGGGATTGGTCGAACTGGCGACTATCGCAATCGGATAAACAATCGGCGGATGGGTGTCGTCAGGAAAGACGCCAACTATCCTCACCGCCTTATCCGAGTTCGCGTCGGTTTGGTAAACTATGCCGAGGGGAGCCTCGGCACGAGAGACCAGCGCCAAAGCAGCACGCACGTTTTCGGCTGGCGCCAGCTTGTCGGAGATGGATGACCAGACGCCGAGCGCCTCCAGCGCCGCCTTACCATATCGTCCGGCCGGCACGCCGTTTGGGTCGGCAATAGCGAGCCGATCGTTACCAAGCGCTTGCGCAAGCGGGAAGTTTTGCCCAATGCTGAGCTTGACCGTGCTGTTGAGCGGCGCGATCAACACAAGACGATTGCCGAGCAAGTCGGATCGTGTCTCCGGCTTGATCAAAGCCCTCTTCGCCAGATAGTCCATCCAGTCGAGATCGGCCGAAATGAAAATATCGGCTGGTGCAGCGGCTTCAATCTGCTTTGCCAAAGTCGAGCTCGCGGCATAGGAGGTGGCTATGTCCTGGCCCTTCTCGCGCTGGTAGGCGGTGTTGACTTCATCGAGGGCATCTTTGAGGCTGGCGGCTGCGAAAATTACCAGTCTATTTTGCTGGGCCGAGGCGTTGGCGGCCCAAGCTATGCTCGACAGGAACAGCAGGCCGTAAACGAGCAAATCGCGCATTGTCGTGAAGCGTGGGAGGGCAACCATCATTCTCTCCGCTCAATCGCAACCGCGTCATATTTCCGGGAATATCGCGTCATATTCCCGGGAATATAATGACAGGTAAAGGCGATTGCGTTCGCTGCCCGGGTCGCCTGGACGGACAGCTCTACGCTGAAAGGTGGTCACCAGATAGAGGATGCGTTCCTGGATTTGCCGCCGAGGGGGCGAACAACCGCCTGATCGAGAACCACAGCGCCGGCAGGCAACACACGCAAAAGTCGGGTAAGATCGGCGAGGGGCGGCCGATGTCTCGCGGGTGGCGAACGGCAGAACTTGCCGGAAATCGGGGCTGACCCGCCGTTACTTTCTCAATCCCACGCTGTGTCTGAACCTCTGAGCTGCCGAGGCAGCTTAGATATTGAACCCAAGCTCGATCAGCGCTTCTCGAGTGACGAGGTCTTCGAGCACCGCACGGAAGCGCTGCACCGACTGACGAGTGAGCCGCGCCTTCGGTATGATGAAATCATAGTGCTCGTCCTGGACCGGGATGAACCCGAGCTCGTATTGCCGGGCGATTGTCTCGATCGCGATCCCCCAATCGGCGCGGTTTTGCGCGACAGCGAGACCGACAGCGTTGTGCGACTTCGGCTGCGACCAGTAACCGGCCGGCGTTGCGCCTCCGAGTAAGCGATCCGTCAGGATGCGGGTGCCGCTGCCGGCGTTGCGGTTCACCATCAGACAATCGGTCGCAGCGATTGCGCCGCCAATTGCATCCTCGAAGGACCGCCCCTCGAAGCGCGGATCGCCCTTGCGATACACGATCCCTTGCAACCGGCGATAGCCGGGGATCAGGTCCAGCGCCGGGGTCAGGAACGGACGGTTGTACTCCCCGGTTTCCGGATGCATCAAATGGATCGCGGCGATATCGCACTCGCCGCGCTTGGCGGCCGCCAGCCCGCCGGTGCTGCCGACATTCAGCGCCTTGA
>Ga0126378_10004140_pt1 | contig 11020 bp, 11 predicted proteins | sample PanSoiMetPlot_23_FD_92587 | JGI IMG/M metagenome (GOLD analysis project Ga0126378, IMG submission 92587) | Tropical forest soil microbial communities from Panama - MetaG Plot_23 | ecosystem: Environmental > Terrestrial > Soil > Tropical forest > Bulk soil | place: Panama | collected 2016-02-17
GAGGGTTATCTCACCATCAGCGGGCGCCTCAAGGAGATCATCAATCGCGGCGGCGAGAAGATCACGCCGCGCGAGATCGACGAGGTGCTGCTGGATCATCCTTCAGTCGCCCAGGCGCTCGCCTTCGCAATGCCCCATGACTTGCTCGGGGAGGAGGTGGCGGCCGCCGTCGTGCTGCGCGAAGGCCAGGAGACCTCGGAGCGGGAGCTGCGCGACTTCGTCGCCCGCCATCTGGCGGATTTCAAGGTGCCGCGCCGCATCGTGCTGCTGCAGGAGATTCCCAAGGGCCCCACGGGCAAGCTGCAGCGCATCGGCCTCGCCCAGCGCCTCGGTCTGCCCTGATGGGACTCTCCATCGCATGAAGATCTGCGTCTTCGGCGCCGGGGCCATCGGCGGGCTCATGGGCGCGCGGCTGGCTGAGGCCGGTGAGGATGTCACCCTGATCGCGCGCGGACCCCATTTCGCGGCCATGCGCGAACGGGGCCTCAAGCTCGAGGCCGAGGGCAAGGAGGTGACCGTCGCACCGAGGCTCGCCGGCAGCGCGGGCGAGGCGGGCGTGCAGGACATCGTCATCATCGCCCTCAAGGCCTCGGCGGTCGCCGGCGTGGTCGAGGCCATGCAGCCGCTGCTCGGACCCTCGACCGCGGTGGTCATGGCGGTGAACGGCCTGCCCTGGTGGTATTTCTACGGTCTCGAGGGCCCATGGCGCGACCGGCGCCTGGTGAGCCTCGATCCCCAGGACAAGCAATGGGCCGGCATCGGGCCTGAGCGCGTCATCGGCTGCGTCGTCTATCCGGCGGCGGAGGTGGTGGCGCCGGGGGTGGTGCGCTATATCTCCGGCGACCGCTTCTGCCTCGGTGAGCCCGCTGGCAGCCGCTCGGCGCGGGTCGGGACCCTGAGCCGCGCGATGATCCGCGCCGGCTTCAAGGCGCCGGTCAAGACCGACATCCGGACCGAGATCTGGGTCAAGCTCTGGGGCAGTGTCGCCGTCAACCCCATCAGCGCCTTGACCGGCGGGACCTTGCGCCAGATCTGCACCGACCCCACCACCCGGGCGCTCGTGCGCCGCATCATGGACGAGGCCGAGGCCATCGCCGCCAAATTCGGGATCACCATGCCCATCGATGTCGAGCGCCGCATCGACGGCGCGGCTGCCATCGGCGATCACAAGACCTCCATGCTGCAGGACTTCGAGCGCAACCGGCCCATCGAGCTCGACGCCATCGTCGGCGCGGTGGCGGAGCTCGGACGCATGGTGGAGCTTCCCACGCCGGCCATCGATTGCGTCTTCGCGCTGACGCGACAGCGCGCCATGCTGCTTGGTCTCTATCCCTAGCTCCTTTCGAAAAGGCTGATCTCATGCGCGATTTCCAGCTTCCCGGCCGTTCGCCGATCCGCGCGACAGAAGGTGCCGCGGCGACGTCGCATCCTCTTGCCACACTCACCGCCATCGAGATCCTGAGGAGCGGCGGCAATGCGGTCGACGCAGCGATCGCCGCGGCCGCCGTGCTCGCCGTGGTCGAGCCGCAATCGACAGGCATCGGCGGCGATGGATTCATGCTCTACGCGCCGGGCGGCGGATCGAAGGTCATCGCCTTCAACGGCTCGGGCCATTCTCCACAAGCCGCGACGGTCGACTGGTATCGCGAGCGCGGATTCGAGGAGATGCCGCTGTTCGGCCCGCATTCGGTCAGCGTGCCGGGTTTGGTCGATGCCTGGACGCGGATCGTCGAGGATCACGGGAGCCGCGGGCTCGACGAGCTGCTTCAGCCTGCCATCCGTTATGCCGAGGAAGGCTTCGTGGTCCATGACCGGGTCGCCTTCGACTGGGACCTGACCGCCGAGCGCCTCGCTCAGGATCCCAATGCCGCGCGGATCCTCCTGCCCCAGGGCCGAAGCCCCCGCGCGGGCGAGCGATTCCGCCAGCCCGGGCTCGCCGCCACCCTGAAGATCATCGCGGCCAAGGGGCGCGACGGCTTCTATCTCGGCCCCGTGGCCGAGGATATGGTGGGCTATCTGCGCAGTCTCGGCGGGCTTCATACCCTGGATGATTTCGCCGCGGTTACGGGCAACTATGTAGAAGCGGTCCGCGGCCACTATCGCGGCGTCGACATCTATCAGATGCCGCCGAACAACCAGGGGCTGACGGCGCTCCTGATGCTTCACATCCTGTCCGGCTTCGATTTCTCGGAGCTCGCACCCTTCGGGGCGGAGCGCTTCCATCTCATGATCGAGGCGGGGCGGCTCGCTTATCGCGACCGCGATGCGCTGATCGCCGATCCGGACCATGTCCATGTGCCGGTGGAGCGCCTTCTTTCCATGGACTATGCCAATCGGCTCCGCAAGGAGATCGACCCGAAGCGCGCCATGACCAAGCTGGTGCCGCCACTGCTGCAGCCGGCGGATACTGTCTATCTCACCGTGGTCGATCGCGACCGCAATGCGGTCAGCCTGATCAACTCGGTCTATTTCTCCTTCGGCAGCGGGCTGGTGGCGCCGAAGAGCGGGGTCTGGCTGCAGAACCGCGGGGCGAGCTTCCGCCTCGATCCCAGGCATCCCAATGCGATCGCGCCGCGCAAGCGTCCGATGCACACCATCATGCCCGGCATGGCGGTCAGCGACGGCCGCGCCATGATGCCGTATGGCGTCATGGGCGGCGACTTCCAGCCCTTCGGCCATGTGCATCTCCTTACCAACATGCTGGATTTCGATATGGATCCGCAGGCGGCCCTCGACGGACCGCGGGTCTTCCCCGATCGGGGAATGGTCGAGGTGGAGCGCGGCGTCGATGCCAAGACCGTCAAGGGGCTCGAGGCCAAGGGCCATCGCTGCGTCGTGCCTAATGCGCCGCATGGCGGCGGCCAGGCGATCTTCATCGACTGGAAGGCCGGTACGCTGACGGCGGGCTCCGATCCGCGCAAGGACGGCTGCGCACTTGGCTATTAGTGCATGGGGCTATTAGCGCATAGGGGGTAGACCCGGCGAAATTGCATTCCGCCGATCCCCATAATGCGCTTGTCTCTCCCGGGTGCTCTCGGATTCTGGTCCCGCGGAGCATGACGGGAGATCGAGGGATGGCCCTGGCGACCGAGCTTACGAAGCGTCTTCATATCCGGCATCCGGTTCTGCTGGCGCCGATGGGCGCCGTCTCCGGCGGCAGGCTCGCCGCGGCAGTGACACGGGCCGGCGGGCTTGGCCTTCTCGGGCCCGGCTATTTCGGCGCTGACTGGATCGAGCAGCAGTTCGGGGCCGCCGGCAACACGCCCGTCGGAATCGGCTTCATCACCTGGCATATGGAGAAGCATCCCGAGCAGCTTGATACCGCGCTCGCGCACAAGCCGCGGGCCGTCATGCTCTCCTTCGGCGATCCTGGCCCCTTCATCCCGCGCATCAAGGAGACCGGCGCCACCGTCATCGCCCAGGTGCAGGGCGTCGAGATGGCGAAGGCTGCCGCCGGGGCCGGCGCCGATATCATCGTGGCCCAGGGCGGCGAGGCTGGGGGCCATGGCGCGGCGCGCGGCGGCATGGGCCTCGTTCCCGCCGTGGTCGATGCGGTGGCGCCGGTGCCCGTGGTGGCGGCCGGCGGCATCGCCGATGGCCGGGGCCTCGCGGCGGCGCTGGCGCTCGGCGCCTGCGGCGCCCTGATCGGCACGCGCTTCTTCGCCTCGGAGGAAGCGCTGGGCTTTCCCGCCGCCAAGGCGCGGCTGGTCAAAGGTTGCGGCGACGACACGGTCCGCACGACGATCTTCGACATCGTGCGCAAGATCGACTGGCCCAAGCCTTTCACCGGTCGGGCGCTGGCCAATGACTTCACCCGGCGCTGGCATGGTCAGGAGGCGGCGCTCGCCGCCGGTCTCGAGGCGGAGAATTCCCGCTACCAGACCGCGCAGGGCAAGGGCGATGTCGAGACGATCGTGCTCTGGGCCGGCGAGGGTGTCGACCTGATCCATGCGGTCGAGCCGGCCGAGGCGATCCTGACCCGCATCGTCGCCGAGGCCGAGGCCTGCCTCGCCCGCAGCGCCGATCTCGTCACCGCCGGATAGCCATGCGCGCGGCCTGGTATGAGCGCAACGGTCCGGCGCGCGAGGTCCTCACTCTCGGCGAGATGCCCGATCCCGTGGCGGGGCCGGGCGAGGTGCTGGTCCGCATCCATGCATCCGGCGTAAATCCCTCCGATGTCAAGTCGCGGCGGGGCACGCGCGGGCCCATGGCCTTTTCCCGCATCATCCCCCAGAGCGACGGCGCGGGCGTTATTGCCGCGGTGGGCCACGGCGTTGCCGCCTCGCGGGTCGGCCAGCGCGTCTGGATCTACAATGCCCAATGGCAACGGCCCTTCGGCACGGCGGCGAGCCTCGTGGCACTGCCCGCTTCCATGGCCGTGCCGCTGCCCGAGGGCGTCGGTTTCGCGGCGGGCGCCTGCCTCGGCATCCCCGCCTCGACGGCTCATCACGCGGTCTTCGCCGACGGGCCGGTGGCGCGCAGGACGGTGCTGGTCACGGGCGGCGCCGGCGCGGTTGGCCACTACGCGATTCAACTCGCCCGCTGGGGCGGCGCGCGGGTGCTGGCGACGGTCTCCAGCGAAGCCAAAGCGGAGCATGCGCGCGAGGCCGGCGCCGAGGAGGTCTTCAACTACCGGAGCGAGGATGTGGCAGCAGCGGTGCTGGCGGCGACGGGCGGTGCTGGCGTCGATCGCATCGTCGAGGTCGATTTCGGCGCCAATCTCGCGGTCACCGAAAAGGTCCTGAAGCCCCACGGCATCGTCGCCGCCTATGCCTCCATGGCGGCACCCAGCCCGGCGCTGCCCTTCTATCCCTTGATGTTCAAGGCGGCGACGGTCCACACGCTGCTGGTCTATATCCTGACCGCCGATGAGCGAAAGCAGACGCTGGCCGACCTGACCCGCGCCATGGAGCAGGGCGCGCTGCGCCATGCGGTGGCGAAAAGCTTCCCGCTCGAAGAGATCGTCGCGGCGCATGAGGCGGTCGAAAGCGGCCAGGTCATGGGCAATGTGGTGGTGGAGGTGGAGGGGTAGACGCTTTCTTCCGCTCCCGCTTCACAGCGCTGGAGAGGGCACTCAGTCTGCTTCTGCAGGGAATCTGCAGGGACGCGGACTTCCGCGGTGACGACAACCATCATCGGCCGCCGACCCTGAGGCCACGGCGCCAAATCCGCCAAGCTATATCTTTAGTTTATACGCAATGCGCGTATATGTCAACTGGATTTTTGTTAAGCCGCGTCCCAGCTCTCGGCGCTGGCGCCGGCGAGCGCGCGGACGCAGTCCTCATCCTGGGCCAGCTCGGCGGCGGCGCCCTCATAGATGATGCGCCCGTTCTTAGCTAAGCAAACATCAGCCCCGGTACAACTATCGCAGTAGCACACAAGTAAGGGAAAATTAAAATATTCCCGCCACATATTGAAGCTCTGGCTTTGCCGCATCAAACAAGATGGGAATGCGGATGCCGACCTCAACTTCAGTCTGCGTTGGTCTGCAGCGGGAAAGGTTCCGCGCATATCGTCTGACGTTACCCCCGTGCGCTGCGGTTCTATTTATCGTTTTTGCTCTGTTGGTGCCGCCGGCCTCGGCCGACGATGCAACATCGTGTCGTGAGGCGAAGGGGGATGCTCAAATTACAGCCTGCAGCCAGGCGATCGCTTCCGGAAAATTCAAGGGCGATGATCTCGCAGAGCTGTACGTCACGAGAGGCGACGCAAACTTTTTCAAAGGCGAATACGATCGCGCGGTGAAAGACTACGATCAAGCGACCCGCCTTGATCCGAAAAACGCGCCCGCCTTCAACGGCAGGGGGATGGTACGTGCTGCCACACTCGATTACGACCTAGCCTTAAAAGAGTACGATCAGGCGATCCGCCTCGACCCCGGCTACGCGTGGGCCTTCGCCAACAGGGGCGAGGTCTATCGCCTCAAAAGCGACTATGACCGAGCGATCGAGGACTACGACCGAGCGATCCAGATGTTTCCAAGTTACGCGTGGGCCTTGAGCGGCAGGGGTGAAGCCTATCGTTCGAAAGGGGAGTACGACCGAGCGATCAAGGACTTTGACCAAGCGATTCAGACCGATCCCAACGATTCCTTCTCTCTCATCGGACGGGCTATGACCCGCTTAGCGATGAAGCAATACGATGGAGCTGTTGCAGATTATGCCGACGTGATCCGCCTGTACCCAACCAATGCAGATGCTTGGAACGGCCGCTGCTATGTGCTCGCGGTAATGGGGAGGGCCAAGGAAGCGCTACCGGACTGCGAAAAGGCAGTAAGGCTCGACCCTAGTAATGCACAAGCACTCGACAGCCGTGGCTTTGTCAAACTGAGACTTGGCCTGCTCGATGAAGCTATTGCCGACTACGATGCGGCCCTGAACCTCGCCCCAAAGTTGGCAGAATCGCTATACGGCGGTGGGCTGGCCAAAACGCACAAGGGAGATACCGACGGTGGCCGCGCAGACATTGCGGCGGCGAAAGAGCTTCGGCCGGATATCGCCGAGAGTTTCGCAGGCTACGGCGTAAAGTGAACGGGAGGCCGCGAAATGAGTCGAGAAATGATGGTAATACTGTCCCTTATAGGGATTTATACCGTCTGGGTGATTTTGCCGCTACTACCGGCAATTCTGATATACCGCCTCTTTCCCAATACAGTTGTGGCCGTTACGGGGCCGCTGGCGAATCTGACGGTTAGAGCCGGTGGTGCCTTCGGCGCATACCTGATTGTATTCCTGGCTACGTATCAGCTGGTGGATTCGATGAAAGAGACGATAGGTGGTTTTGAGCACCCCTTCTGGACAGTTACTGGAAAGCTCAAGCTCATTGATCAAGCAGGAAACGAAGTAACGGCAGCCAACCTCATAAATAAATTACAGATACACTCAGATCCAGAACCCTACAACAACGATGACGGCATAATAAACTTGACCATTATCGAAGAAAGTGATGGAACATTTCCAATATTGAAAATGGAAATTCCACAATGGGGCAGGAGCGTATTTAAACTAACACCGTCTAAAGTCATTGTCGACAAATCTCACAAAACGATGGAAATATTGGAGCCAATTGTCCTCCAAAAGACATCAGACTGGTATGCTGCGTCCGAACCCGACAGTCACGGCCCGTCGCGGCAGCCGTCCTCCTCACCATGATCTGTCTCATGCTCTGGCCTCGACCTCGCCAGCCCCTCGGCCGGAATCAGGACTTCGTGGATCGACTGTAAGGAAGAGGCCGATTTTATCCCGGTGCGTCATCTAGGCCGCATCGCCAGTCCCATCGCTATCCTCGGGCCAAAGGGGGCAGCGCGGCAGAGGGCACTCAGCCTGCTTCTGTTGAGAATCTGCAGGGACTAGGGTTTCCGCGGTCACGAGAAGCATCGTCGGCCGCCGGCCCCGAGGCCGCGGCGCCGATGCCTAATCCTCCAGGCTACATTTTGGTATGTACGCAATGAGCGTATATGTCAGCCGGATTTTTGCTAAGCGGCGTCCCAGCTCTCGGCGCTGGCGCCGGCGAGCGCGCGGACGCGCTCCTCATCCTTGGCGAGCTCGGCGGCGGCGCCCTCATAGATAATGCGCCCGTCATCCAGCACATAGGCGCGGTCGGCGATCTCGACGGCGGCGCGCACGTTCTGCTCCACCAGCAATATGGACATGCCGGTCTTGCGCATATCGGCGATGACGCGGAAGACCTCCTGCACGATCAGCGGCGCCAGGCCCTGGGAGGGTTCGTCAAGAAGCAGGATCTTTGGATTCAGCAGCAGGGCGCGGGCGATGGCGAGCATCTCCTGCTCGCCGCCGGAGAGCTGGCGGCCCTTGTTGCGGCGGCGCTCCTCCAGCCGCGGGAAGAGCTGGTAGATCCGGGGTATGGTCCAGTGTCCCGGCCGCTCCAGCGGCACCTTGAGATTCTCCTCGACCGTGAGATTGCTGAAGATGCGCCGGCCCTCGGGCACATAGCCGATGCCGAGCGCGGCGATGGCATAAGGCGGCCAATGGGTTGTCGCCTTGCCGAAGATGCGCACAGCCCCTTCGCGGGCCGGGGTCAGGCCGACCAGGCTGCGCAGCGTCGTCGTCTTACCGGCGCCGTTGCGCCCCAGCAGGGTGACGATCTCACCCTCCCGCAAGGCGAGACTGACGCCATGGAGGATATGGCTCTTGCCGTAGAAGCTGTGGACGGCCTCGACTTCGAGGATGTTCTGCCCCGCTTCGGTTTTGGAGGCGACGGCTTGGCTCATGCGGCCTTCCCCAGATAGGCGGCCTGCACGCGCTCATCGGCAGCGATCTCGGCGGGCGTGCCTTCGGCCAGGACCGAGCCCTCCACCAGGACCATGATCCGGTCGGCGAGATGGAAGATCACCCGCATGTCATGCTCGATCAGCACGATCGCCAGCTTCTGGTCCTTGTGCAGGCCGCGGATGAGGCGGGTGATGTCGTAGGTCTCCTGATCGCCCATGCCGGCGGTCGGCTCGTCCAGCAGCAGCAGGCGGGGCTTGAGGGCGAGCGCCATCATGATCTCGGTCGCGCGCTGATCGCCATGGGGCAGCTCGCCCACCAGCCGGTCGGCCTTCGCCGCAAGCGCGCCCATCTCCATGAGCTCGGAGACCCGCGCGCTGACCTCCTCCTCGGCATGGCTGCCAAGACGGGGGCTGAGATGGAATCCGCCGGCGACCTCGACCGGAATGCGCAGATTCTCGCGCACCGTGAGTTCGGGGAAGATCTCGGTGATCTGGAAGGTGCGTGCCATGCCCATGGCGACGCGCCGATGGGCCGGCAGGCGCGTGATGTCGCGCCCGTCCAGCAGGATCCGGCCCGCGGTCGGCGGGAAGAATCCACTGATCAGGTTGAAGAAGGTGGTCTTGCCCGCGCCGTTGGGGCCGATGACCGCGCGCAGCTCGCCGGGCTCGACGGTGAGCGAGACATCCTTCACGGCGACGAGGCTACCGAAATGGCGCGAGACGTTCTGCACCTGGAGCAGGGTCACGAGCTCACCCTGCGCCGGATGATGCCGAGCACGCCGCGGGGGAAGAACAGCACGACGAGCACGAAGAACAAACCGATGAAGGACATCCAGTTCTCGGTCTGGCTCGAGATGTAATCCTGCAGCACGACGAAGATCGCCGCCCCGATCAGCGGTCCCCAGAAGGAGCGCATGCCGCCCAGCACCGCGATGATCACGAAATTGCCGGACATGTCCCAGCGCAGCGCCCGGGGATCTGTGAAGTTGCTGAGGAGCGCGTAGAGTGTGCCGGCCAGGCTGACGAAGAGGCAGGAGATCACGAAGGAAAGCCAGATATGGAGCTCGACCGGAATGCCGAGGAAGCGCGCGCGCCGCTCGTTCTCGCGGATCGCCAGCAAAGTGCGCCCGAAGGGCGCCCGCAGCAGTGCGGCCATCACCCCGACGGCGAGGGCGAAAAGCACCAGGACGAGATAGTAGAAGGCCTTGTCGTTGCCCAGGATGTCGATCTGGGCGAAGCCGAAATCCAGCGGCTGGCGCCGCCAGCCGCCCAGCCCGTCATCGCCCCCGGTGACGTCGTTCCAGCGGAAGGCGATGAAGTAGAAGACCTGGCCGAAGGCGATGGTGACCATGGCGAAGTAGACGCCGCGCAGCCGCACGATGAGGGCGCCGATGATGGCGGCGGCCAAGGTGCCGGTGAGCACGCCGACGAGGATGCCGAGCGGCGTGCTGGGGGCGATGAATTTCAGGGACATGGCCACGCCATAGGCGCCGAGCCCGAAATAGGCGGCATGGCCGAAGGACAGCACCCCGGTGAAGCCGAGGAGAAAATTGAGGGACATGGCGGCCAGTGCCATGATCAGCACGCGGGTGCCAAGCTCCTGATAGCCGCCGACCCAGGGCAGCCAATAGGGCAGCGCCAGGAGCAGGATCCAGATCAGCGCCGAGACGGAGCGTCTGTTTAGCTCGATCATTGCAGCCGCCCTTCCTCGCCGAGCAGGCCACGGGGGCGTACGAGGAGGACGACGGCCATCATCACGTAGATCACCGCCTCCGAGGCCGAGGAGAAGAAGACGGTGACGACGCCCGAGGCGACACCGATCAGGAGACCGCCCAGCAGGGTGCCCGGCAGACTGCCGAGCCCGCCGACGATGATGGCGACGAAGCTCGGCATGATGAGGGAGGTGCCGATGGTGGGCTGGAGACCCAGCATGCCGGCGGCGAGCACGCCGGCGAGCCCGGCGAGATAGATTCCGAGGCCGAAATTGAGGCTGCGCAGCAGGCGCACATTGACGCCGAGGACGGAGACGGTGTCGAGGTCGAGGGTGCCGGCGCGGATGCGCATGCCGAGCCGCGTGCGCCGAAGAATTATAAAGAGCCCGATCACCGCGACCACGACCAGCAGAACCATGAAGAGGCGATAGCCGGTCAGGAAGAAGAAATCCGTGCTGAGCGGCGTATTGAGCCAGTTCGGGACCGAATAGGGCAGGCTCTGCGGACCCCAGATGAAGCGGGTGCCATCCTCGAAGATATAAGCGAGGCCGAAGGTGAGCAGAAGACTATAGAGCGGGTCGCGCCCGTAGAGCCGGCGGATCAGCGCCCATTCCACGATCAGGCCGACGATGGCCGTCAGCACGGGTGCGATCAGCAGCGCCCCCCAGAAGCCGGTATAGGGCATCATGGTGTAGGCGAAATAGGCGCCGAGGGCCAGGAATCCGCCATGGGCGAAATTGATCACCCCGCTGAGGTTCAGGATCAGCGAGAGCCCAAGGGCCATGAGCGCGTAGAAAGCGCCGACGATGAGCCCGTTGAAGACGTCGAAGAGAATGAGCTGCGTCATGCGCTGGTCATGCTTCCCTGGGCCACGGGCCTGTCAAGTCAACGCTCGGGTCGCTCTCAATGCCGTCATGGCCGGGCGGAGTCCCGGCCATCCACGTCGCCCCGCATGGAGCATGCGCCGCCCCGAATCGCCGAGTTCGAGGGACGACATTCGCTGGCAAGGACGATTCCTGCAACAGCTACGTGGATGGCCGGGACAAGCCCGGCCCCCCAGGGAGCATGTCGTCCGTCC
>Ga0126378_10004141_pt1 | contig 11017 bp, 9 predicted proteins | sample PanSoiMetPlot_23_FD_92587 | JGI IMG/M metagenome (GOLD analysis project Ga0126378, IMG submission 92587) | Tropical forest soil microbial communities from Panama - MetaG Plot_23 | ecosystem: Environmental > Terrestrial > Soil > Tropical forest > Bulk soil | place: Panama | collected 2016-02-17
AACTCTCGCCCGTGGAACTCGTAAACACGTGTCTAGAACGGATTAAACGAATCAACCCAAAGCTCAACGCGTTCATAACCGTATTGGCTGAGCAGGCGCGAGAGCAGGCCAGTGTGGCGGAAAGTGAAATAAAGGCGGGTAAATGGCGTGGACCGCTGCATGGCATACCCGTGGGTATCAAAGACTTCTACGATACGGCCGGGATCAAAACGACCGCTGCTTTTGAGTATTTCAAAAACCGCGTGCCCCGAAAAGATGCCCTTGGCGTTACCAAACTTAAGGATGCCGGCGCGATCATCATTGGAAAAATGAATATGCACCGGCTCGGTGAGGGCACAACAGGCATTGATAGTTACTTTGGTCCCGTACGTAACCCATGGAACGGCCAGTACATCCCGGGGGGCTCATCCTCAGGATCGGCAGCTGCAATTGCGAGCGGTATGTGCCACGCCACACTGGACACAGACGCGGTTGGCTCTTGCCGATTGCCCGCCGCATGTTGCGGTGTAATAGGATTCAAGGGCACCTACGGCCTCATCAATCCCAAAGGCATTCTTGATGGGGAGCAGGATCCTGGAGAAATGATCCGATGGTTTGCTCATCCCGGTATAACGACACGGAGCGTGGAAGACACAGCACTGGTCCTTGATGTACTCGCTGAGAAAGGCGAGGGCAGAGCCGCCGAGCACTTTCGCGGCTTGGCCAAAGCCAAAAAAGTTCGCGTTGGTGTTGCAGACAACTTTAAAGGTGACCGCGAAGTCTCGCGGGCTTTCGAGAACGCCGTGGAAGTAATCCGCAACTTCGATTGGCCCGCGGAGAGCATTGGCGCTCCCTTTTGCGGCCCTGGCGGTGACTTGAGGTATATCGAAGCCGACCGAGAATCCATTGCGGCCAAGACCTTCAATGATGTTGACGTCCTCCTGCTGCCAACGACCACAACCGGTGTTCCGGCAGTCAAAGACGTGGGCGACAACGCTTTGGCACTGTCACCGGAGAACACTGTATTTGCCAACTATTATGGTCTTCCTGCCATCAGCGTCCCGTGTGGTTTTGATAGGAATGGTCTCCCTCTGGGGCTGCAAATCGTGGGGAAGCCGTGGGATGAAGCCGCGGTACTCTACACGGCATATCGATACGAGACTAAAACAGGTTGGAATGCTAAGCATCCAAATATTTAACACTCGACGGTTAGGTGAAAAGAGTCGGCCGGGGCTGCGGTTCCTAACGGATGACGAGCAATCCGTCAGTTGAGAAGTTTAGACTCGCACGCGAGATCTAACTTCCGTACTGCCGACGATCCGCCAGCCTAAGAGGACCCGCCTGTCGCCAGAGAACAGTACGGCAAGTTCGGGCATATACTGGAAGGGAGTAAACACAAAGGGTTGTCGGGCCGGTGGCGAAGACTTCGTTTTAGGCCGTCTGCGACGGCTTGTATCCGGGTCGGTCTAGGCAAGAATTAGGCCGCAATGAGGGACCGATGAAGCGCACGTGGACGATCATAGGGGTAGGCAACGTCCCGCGCAGCTTCAAATGGTACCAGGCGCTGTTCGGTCAACGGGCTACCCTTCCTGCCCATGACTACTTTGGACAAATCCTCGATTCAGATGGGACTGTCTTGGTCTGCCTCCACAAATGGGGTGCCCACGAGCATCCCTCATTGATGAGCCCCGATCACGGAACACCCGGCAACGGCCTCCTATTGTTCTTCCGTGTCGATGATTTCGACCTGGCGCTTCGAAGGGCACGCTCTCTCGTCAGTCGGCTCGAAGAGGAGCCACACCTCAATTCGAACACTCGAACGACGGAGTTCTCGCTCCGAGATCCGGACGGATATTACGTTACAATCAGTGCGCTCTCTGAAGGCTAAAATGCGAACGATCTGCAACGCCGACTGCAGTAGATCATCACATGAATCAGTGGCCACTGAGACGAAACGACCCGGGAACCCCTGGCGGTCGCCCTGACCGAGCGCAAGGAGTATAGAAACATGACGCCAAAGAACACGATCTGCCTCTGGTTCGACAAAGACGCGCTTGAAGCGGCGCGCTTCTACGCCGCCACCTTCCCGGACAGTAGAGTAACCGCTGTTTCTTTCGAACATGGAGGAACGGAAGTCCATATGCGGAAGAAACTGGGCCTCGAACGAAGAAAATGCGCCTCAGCACTTTTGTGTCGAGATAGCGTGAGATAACTTCACGATGTCTGGTCACAGGGAAACTCCCTCACTGCGCGCTTGTTTGTAAGTTGTTGTAAACCTGGTCACGCAGCGCTGTCACGGCAAACGCCCAGTCGTTAGATTTTAGCGGCCCAACTCCAAAAAAATTGGGGCACTTAACGGACACCTGAAGCGCACAAGAGGCTATGTAGGGCGGTATCGGCGGGGCTTGCCAAGTTACTGTCCTTACTCGACGATGCCATCTGAAACAAAGACAACGGTATCACTGGGCTGGAGATGTAGCGACACCGGTTCGTATCGCATGCCCGCCCAGGAGGCCAAGCGGAATTGCCGCCATTCTCAGCGCGACGGATGCATTCAGCGAGCAAGACTTCGCGTTGCACGACGATCGAAGCCTTATCGTCCTCAGAGTGACCTAGGGCTTGTCCGCTGACCTGTCCCCCGCTCGCGCGATTTGTTGAGATGCGCAATCATGCATCGAGATTATCATCGAGGAAACAACGAAGATTGTGAAACAGACCTTCAATTTTCGAAAGCTCGCAGCCATTGATATCGTATTTCTAGGCTACAGACTGATTTTTGCGGAATATGCTTTTGGCGCGTTTTTCTCGCTCGCTCTCGGTATTTTCGTTCTGATCCGAGGTCACTCTGTATGGCAAGTCTTACTTGGTGCATATCTGATCTGCTTGGGAATTAACTACGTGCCAATGCTTACGTTTACAGTATCGATCGGCAGCAAACAAAACGCACTGGCAGAACTGGGCGACGAGTTGATCGAAAGACGAAAAGCTATGTCCAAATACCGCCGCCTGTCTCTGCTCCTCTTAGTGCCACTCGTCGTGCCGGTCGTCGTGATTACAAGAAAGCGACTCGGACCGAGCGAGACAAAGCAGCGCTCGGGATGAATGATGCGTTGACGCAAGTATTCGAAGAATTGTCGCACCACTGCATCAGAGAATTAATCCATTGCACCACGCCAAACCGAGAACGAGCAGCCAGCCACGGTTCCGCACAACGTAATCACCTGCAAGCTCTGAGCGGCATCCACGTGTGAGGCAATACGCCCCAGCTGTTGCCCCGAGCGAAAGCATTACGGAAGAAAGTTTCTTCGGCAAATCGATGCAGCTTGGCCGTAGCGCCGAAACCAGGGCCAGCCTGAGACTCTCAGAAGACCTGTTCCCTCGGATAAAGAATTGTTCGTCAATTATCGTCGTTTTTTTTTTGGGCACTTAGCGGGCACCTGAAAACCGCGAGCGAGCGCCAACTCCCGTAACATCAGCGCGCTGACAGGGTCAACCAAAATAGCTCGTCGGGCTAAATTCCCGGCGATCGTTCGCGACGACCAGCAAGTCATGTGTTCTCGGCCACATGCGGACGGGCGAGGGACCTGATTGTCGGGGAATTTCCCGACGGGCATTTTGCAGGAAAATCTAAGTTGTGTGTTATCATCTTTCTGCGGGGTGGAGCAGCCTGGTAGCTCGTCGGGCTCATAACCCGAAGGTCGTCAGTTCAAATCTGACCCCCGCAACCAATTCGTGATCGACAAGGCCGGAATCCTAGGATTCCGGCCTTCTTTCGTCTGACCGCCGACACCAGGATGGGTTTTGCGATGCGGCCACGTTAAAATTGCGCGCCCGCAGTACAGCAAGCGGCTCAGCCCGCCGGGTAACCCCAAACGATGCCTTCACTGTTGCCTCCGAGAAACTTTGATCAGTGTGACTTCTGGTTTATTGATTTTTCGATTTCTTGCGGCGCATAGGGCAACGCGGGGTTGAGAACTTCGTGGCCATCGGCGGTTATCAAGACTGTGTCTTCTACGAAGAAGCCTTGGCCGCTAGCGCTGAAGAGTGGCTCATAGCAAATGACGTTGCCTTTCTCGAAAACCTTCGGCGCGCCTTCTGCCATGTCCACTCCAAGACCGTGCAGAGGAAAACCCAAGTGCTTGAGTGCGTCTTCTGCAGCCTCCTTCGCAAGCGAGGTCTTCAGTCCAGCCTGGTGTTGTTGGATGTAGCTTAAGGTCGCTCTAAAAACGTCCTTGGGAGTACCTCCAGGGCGCATGGCATCTATGCCTGCTTGATACGCGCCGTTCAGTAATTCCATCGTTTCACGCTGTCCCTCATTGAAATGTCCGGAGACGGGAATGGTGCGCCCGAAATCGGCTTTGTACATGCCATAGTCACATCCCACATCGAGCCGAACCACTTCACCCGCCTGCATTTTTCGGTCCAGGTTGCGGTAGTCGGCCGAAGCCTCAAAGAGCGTAGCTCCCAATGTGTTTGGTCCGGAGCGCACCCAAGGCCATAATGACGGGCCATCGGACCCGGCTTCCAGGCACGCATCGAGCACCTTGCCCTCCACCTGTCGCTGGGTCCTGTCCGGAGCGATGGCGTGTACGCCAGCCCAGAAACCCTTCCCTGTTACCGCTGCGGCTTCGCGCAAACGGGCTAGCTCTACCGCGCTTTTCACCGAACGTACTTCATCGAGAATGCCGAAAGCATCTTTGACCTCGAGATCGGGCCAATGGCGATGGAGCATGTCCGACCACACCCAGTGGGAATTCTCCATCGGATCCAGTCCTGGCGGAACACCGCTCTCGCCCGACATGCGTCCAGTTTGACCGGCGCTATCGGCGTACAGGATCAATTTAGGGTTGGTCTTGCGGCGCGACTCGATGAAAGGAACAAGCTGGTCCCACAACACGACATGATCGATTTTCAGCTCTGCCTCGCTGGGGGGCCCCGAGTCTAGGACGATGGAATCGAATCCATTCAGATCGCTCCCAAACGAACCGCGTCGGGGCGCGACAAACAACCATGACTCTTTCTGGGAGCCATCCAACACAAGAATCGCCCCGTGAACGTTAGCCAGGCCAGTGAAGTAATAGAAACTCGAGTCCTGGTGAAAACCCGACTCGTCCCAGTGTTTCAATCCCGAAAATGAGCGCAGCAAAATGATGCCATTTGAAGCTTTCTCAAGAGCAGCCTTGCGCCGCGCTTGAAATTCCGACGAATTGAACTGTGTCTGGCAGAATGAAGCGACAGGAGCTATCAGGAGGATCAATCCAAAGAGGTAAGCACAAGAAGCTAACCTCTCACGGCAAGATTCTTGTGTTGATCTTCGAAGTCTCACAAAGGCCTTTCAACCGACTGTACTTTGGCGACGTGAGACAGTACCCACGTTATCTGGGTGCTGACCAACCCAGGGACGATCCTCTTAAGATAGCGGGCTTGTTCGCCGTCCAGCATGGAATCAGTGGTTTCAAGTCCATCGTGGTTTGCGTCAGGAAAAACCTTGATTGTGAAATCCTTATTGCCCGCGGATGTCAATTCCTGGGTCAACGCAGTTACGTTTTTAGCAGCAGGCACATTCAAATCCTTGTCGCCGTAGAGCGCCAGCACAGGGATCTTGACCTGGCGCCAGAAGTCCGATGACTTAACCTGTGCCATAAGATAAAGCTTCTTTTGGGGCCAGCCTCGCTCCTTCGGTTCACTCACATGAGAAAACCAAGGTTCGTTGCGATACGGAGCAACAAAGGTCTGGAAGCTGGCCCAGGCCTCATCGGTGAGCCCCGCTCCATCGGCCAACATTTGAAGCGCCTTACGCTTGAATTTGAGCGCCTTCTGCAAGTCGTCACCACTCAAACCTCGAGCCTTCACACCCTCTTCGACTTCATTCATGATCTCCGGAACATAGTCCATCGCAGGCCCTCCCCAAAGGACGATGAACTTGAGTCTGGGGTCGCGGGCTGCCACCACTGGCGCAATCCATGCACCTTCACTATCGCCTTCAATCCCGATCTGATCAGGGTCGATGTCGTTTCGTTGCCGAAGCATATGCAGAGCGGCAACAACGTCGTGTGCCAAATCGGAGATGCCGACGTCACGCCAGTCTCCAGTGGATTTGCCCGTACCTCTCTTGTCGAACGACAAATAGGCAATGCCGTGATAAGCAAACCAACCGTCGAATGCATTCCGTCTAGTCTGCGGGCCGGCACCTTGGATTCTGACGATGGCCGGGTGCGGCCCCTTGCCACTGGGGAGGACGAGCATGCCGGATAGAACGACGTCGCCATCCTTGAACGTTACTTCTTCCCTTCGCTGGTCAAGCTTCCGCCCTATCTGTCGGCCCGAATTGTCTTGCCAATGCAACGCGGTCAGCTTCGTCACCGGGTCGTTCGACAGATGACACCTGATTGTGACCGGCAGCGGCACTTGAAATGCGGGGCCGGCGAAAAAAGTGTCCTCTGACGATGGAAAAAGGACGCCGAGCCGTCCCGAGATGTAATCCGTATACACCAGGCCCAGAGGAAACTTTAAGACCGACACAACGTGGCCGGGTCGCATTTCGTAATAACCAAGCACTCGCTGTTCTGTCTCGGCTGTCAATGCCACCGTGGGTGCGAGTTGGAGTGTTCCGTGCTTGTTGCCGGCGCTGACAGTACCGGAAAGCAGACCTGCGGAGAGTCGCCCATCAAACGATGTCTGAGCAGCATCGTCGGTCCAGACAAACTTCACGTGACTTTCGTCCGCGGAAACGTCCGACAACGGAATGTCCGCTCTACCGCTGGCTGGAAAAGCGATTGTCCCCGCCATAGGCTGGCGGTCGGCGTTGATCTTGAGTTGAACCAAGCGTTTGCTTTCCCCAACCTGGAGTTCTCCAACCCAGTCCTGATTCAGTGGCGGATCTGCCACGGACGAGACCAACAGCAACGGGATCAGTAGCCGCCACACAGAGACAGCTTGGTCCAATTGCCTGGGGCGTAAAAGTTTTTTCTGACCAATTGGACTGTGGGGCTGACAAACTGGAGTCTACAAGCTGCAAACGTCACACCTTATTCGCGACCAACTGCTGTATAGCCGCTCTGTACGTCCGACCCGAGCGAAGCTGAGTGCCGCTAGCCAGAGTCAAAAGGAATTCCGAATGCGTAGCAGGCTGTACGGCCCGTATGCGCCCCGCATTCACGATTATCGAACGGTGAATTCGGACGAAGCACGACGGGTCGATGCGTTTCACGATTTCTGTCATGGTGATTTCCACCAGGTGGCAGACAGACCCTACGTGCAATTCCACGTAGTTCTCGGCGGCTCCAAGCCAATCGATATCCTTGCTGTCTACAAATGCGATGCCGCCGGGAGTTCCGCGGACCGCGATTCGAGTCAGATACGTTGGTTGGTTCACAATCTTCTCAAGGGCTGTGAGAATGCGAGCATCCACTCGCTGCGAACCATTGTGAATGCGGGTTTTCGCGCGCTGCACTGCCAGACTAAAGCGCTGCGGCGTGAAGGGTTTTAGGAGATAATCAGTGGCGTTCACGTCGAAAGCTTCGAGCGCGTACTGGTCGTAAGCGGTCACAAAAATAACGGCCCCGCCAAAATCTGCGCATCGCAGGGCGGACAGGCCATCCATTTCTGGCATCTGCACGTCCAAGAAGACCAGATCAAAACCGCCCGTCCGCATCAATTCGGCCGCCCGTTTTCCATTGCTTGCCTCATCGATCGAGGCGATTTCAGTGTCTCTTTCGAGGAATATCCGGATCCCCTGGCGCGCCAGACGCTCGTCATCTACGATCAGAGCACGCAGGCCCAGCTTCGACTCGCGCTTAGGCGAATCCAATAGGTGGCGTTCCAACCCCTTCATTTCGCGCCTTCCGCAGGATGATATGGAAGCATGACGGTTGCCATAGTCCTTCCTCCCGCAGCACTCTCCAAGAGGAGAGATTGCTTCTCTCCGTAGAGGTGCTGAAGTCGGGCTCGCGTGTTGCTCAACCCGAGCCCATTCCCAGAGGTTTCTGCCGAAAGCCCGGGACCGTTGTCGCACACTTGTATCTCCAAAAGTGAGTCCCGCAGGTTGGATTTTAGCTCTATTCGAACGGGCGCATTCGTCTTGGACACTCCATGTCGGATTGCATTCTCAACAAGAGGTTGAAGCAACAGGCTGGGGACCAAAGCGTTGAGCGTGACCGGTGAGAGAGACATCTCAACAGTCAATCGATCCTGAAATCTGACGCGCTGGATGTCCAGATAGAGATTTATGAACTCTATCTCAAGCTGCAGCGGCACCTCTTGCGTTTCCCAAACTGCCAAGGTTCGGCGAAGGAGTTCGCTCAAGTTGGTCAGCATCTGATCCGCCTCGTCTGCCCTGTGTTGCCGCACTAAGACGACGATTGCGTGCAAGGTGTTGAAAAGGAAATGTGGATGGAGCTGCACCTTTAGCGCGTTCAGGTTAGCCTGCAAGAGCTGGGTTTCTAGCTGCCTCGCTCGTATCTCAAGCTGCGCCGACAGTTGTTCGCGCTCCACGAGCTTTCTGTAGTACCCGACGCCGTGTTGGATACCTACGATCAGCAGGTAGATGATCACGTTCAAATGGAAATCAATCGGAACCACTGCTCGAAAAGTAGGAAGAAACTTACGCGGGAACCATGGCAGTCCAAAGACAGGAGTGATTGCAGCAAACAGTACCTCTTCGACGAATGCGAAGACCAAGCTCGACAGCAGGTGGAATCCGATGCCGCGCCACCAATTCCTGCGCTCAATCGGGACTCGACCAGCCAGCCACCAGGCAAACGGAGCGAGCAAAGCCCATGCGTAGGCTGTCGTCAGCCATACGACGAAGTAAGCGCGCCATGGAGCGGCGCGGCCTTGGTAGACAAGCCGACCGGCATCTTCGCTTATAAAGAACAGCGCGAACAGCGCCCACCCTGCGAGATATGCAAGCCAACGAATGGGTTTTGAACTCAACTGCACACCTCTGCAACAGGGTACTGCTATCTCGACAATTCTGGCATCCGCGAAGACTCCACAACATACTTTGTCTATAACATCTGATGCGGTAGGCGCGTGTAGCCAAGCATGGTGTCTTGAGTTGCGAAAGCTGCGTCTAAAGAGTCACCTTTGGAAGAAGAAAGTCTATGAGGGCAATTGCGGCGACAATCGCGATGCTTAGCATCTCGCTGTTTGAAGCGGCCCAACGCACCGACGAAGAATTACGCCTGGAGACAATCCGCCGGCAGCTCACCGAGCAGTGCATGCGCACGGAGACTGCGCATTTGTGAGACTAGTTCTCGAGCTTTTGAACTCTTGAACCTTTAACCCTTGAACTAGTCCCGCGCGTCTCGCCTACATCGAGCCCGCCGAAATCGCACGATCCGGCGTCGCAAGGAGTCTGATGGCGCCCGTTGCCATCAAAACTGCTTCCGAGACCGGTTACTGCGATTGCATCTGCGGGATGCTATGAGCTAGCCAGCTTACGCGACGAAGACACGGGCACATGCTACTGCCCAGAGTGCGGTAAAGACCACGTAGAGGAACACCGGGATCGGTCTGCCAAACCCTTGTCCCGCCAGGGTTTCACCCAATAGCCTCCATGGCCCGCCCCCGCAGATCCCCCGACCGCCTGCGGTGATTTAGACTTTTTCGGTCCAAAAATACAAAGTGGAGGAGCTAAGCCCTCCACTTTTTGTATTTGCGTTCGAACACGAACTAGAAATCCAGCCGAAGGGCCAGCTGGGTAATTCTCGGTCCAAAGTCGGCTACTGATACTCCGAACTGGGATGGGTTGCCGAACCTGTTCCCGACCGGTGTCGCGAAATTGGCGTGATTGAAAATATTAAAGAAGTTCGCCTGCATTTGGAGGGTCATAGCTTCCCTGATCTTGAATTTCTTGGCAGCCCCGAAGTCTGTGTTCACATACCCCGGCCCGATGAGCGTGTTCCTGCCCGTCGGGCTATCGCAGAAGAGGCCAAAGTTCACGCTTGCGGGGCAGCTAAATCTCGAAAAAGAGACAGGGTTCAAGAAACCATCCGCGGGACTCATTCCGCTAAGGTAGGGATTTCCGGTGATCGCGGGACGGTCCGTCGTGTGTCCATCGCGATTCGTATCCCCTGAAGTGCTTCCGTTCAGGATAGGAATCGGCACGCCCTTTTGCAGCGTCAGGATTCCATCGATGGACCAGCCGCCCATCCAGCGGTTCTGTTTGAAAAGTGGTAGTTCGTAATAGGCGGTGGTGACAAAACGGTGCCGGATGTCAAAATCCGCGTTGCCCTTGTCCGCCTGAACGTTAAAAACGTCGGTGGGACCCGCAATCTGCTGATGCCCGCCATTAAAAGCGTCACTAAGAGTATCGAGTGCGTGGCTCCAGGTGTAGTTTGAATTGAACTGCAAGCCCTTCGAGAACCTCTTGGTCATCGAAACCTGCAAGCCATAATAACTTGAGCCATACGCATTGGAGCGGACGCCGTCAGAGGCAAGTGTTGGGTTGAGCCGCCTTCCTGTGAAAGTTGCGGCGGGAATATCCCCAGCCGCGAAGGCGGCCGCGCATTTTGCGCCCTGAACAGCCCCTTCGGCTCCGTCGCAGGCTCTCCGCCCGTCGAAGGTGTTCGAATCCACGACTCCTATGAGCGCGCGCCCTCCGGTGTAAGCACCATCCACTTCCAGGACCAAATCTCTGGCAGCTTGATATTGAACGCCCAGGTTGGCCTGTTGTGTGTAGGGAGATCGCAAGTTCTGGTCCATATGGCGTCCAGAAGGCAAAGGCGCGAAAGGAGCGAAAGGAGCGGGGTTTGTGAACGGCACCCCATACAGCCCTGGGCTGTCGATTGGTCCAATCGGTCCTGCAGCCGGCACAAACGCTGTACCGAGTGTCGCAAAATTAAAAAATGGGGGGTTGAACCGGATGTTTTCGAAGAGGTTGTCCCAGATGCGGTCGTAAAAGAAGCCGCCTCCGCCGCGCAGCACGAACTTCTGCGTACCGAACACGTCCCACGCGAAGCCAACGCGGGGCGCAAAGTTGTTTTTGTCCTTGTTCCAAATGTCCTGATTCACTTGTTTTGCTCGGGCTCCAGCT
>Ga0126378_10004142_pt1 | contig 11017 bp, 7 predicted proteins | sample PanSoiMetPlot_23_FD_92587 | JGI IMG/M metagenome (GOLD analysis project Ga0126378, IMG submission 92587) | Tropical forest soil microbial communities from Panama - MetaG Plot_23 | ecosystem: Environmental > Terrestrial > Soil > Tropical forest > Bulk soil | place: Panama | collected 2016-02-17
TACCCTCTGCTCCGTTAAATTCCCCGCCTCCCTGGCCCATTCCCGTTTACAGATCCAAACCAAATCATGTAACGGTGTAGTAGAAAAATGGGAACTCAGATTCGAGCGGTTGGCGCACGCGTTCCTATCTCGGTCCGACTCGGATGAGGCGTGTCGAACCGAGGCGGCCTTAGTCCCCTCACCTGCTGAGAGGGATTCGCAACCCGAACTCTATCCGAGTTCGAGAGCCGCTGCTTACTTTTCTCACGTTTCAATGAAAACCTTTCTCCTCGTCTGCCCGTGGTGTTATTGGATGCTTATCCGAGTTCGGCCGGAGTTGTAGTGCGTTCAAGAGACACAGGCATCGCAACCATGTCCTGACCGTCTCCATCAACACGCTGCGAGCGGATCCGTTGACTTACTTCAGCTCCGCAACCTAAGATTTCCGGCAAATGCCGGAGTCCCAGTCGCTCATCGGTCAGACCATTTCGCATTACCGCATCCTGGAGAAGCTCGGCGGGGGCGGTATGGGTGTCGTGTACAAGGCTCAGGACACCCGGCTTGACCGTTTCGTTGCTCTTAAGTTTCTTCCCGACTCGTTGGCCCACGACGCGCAGGCATTAGAACGCTTTCGCCGCGAAGCCAAAGCGGCCTCGGCGCTGAGCCATCCCAATATCTGCACTATTTACGACATTGGCGAAGAGAATGGCAAAGCCTTCATCGCCATGGAATTTCTCGACGGACAGACTCTCAAGCATCTCATCATGGGTCGCCCGCTTGACATGGAAGTCCTGCTCGACGTTGGCATCGAAGTCGCCGACGCTCTCGACGCCGCTCACTCCCAGGGCATCATCCATCGCGACATCAAGCCCGCCAACATCTTTGTCACCAAGCGCGGCCACGCCAAAATTCTCGATTTCGGATTGGCCAAACTCGGAACCGCTGGCGGCACCGCCTCTGCATCCAGTATCGAAACCATGGCTACCGAAGGCGTCGATCCCGAGCATCTCACCAGCCCGGGCAGCACCATCGGCACCGTCGCTTACATGTCTCCAGAACAAGTACGCGCCAAACAGCTCGACCCGCGCAGCGACCTCTTTTCTTTCGGCGTGGTTCTTTATGAAATGTCCACCGGCCAGCTCCCGTTCCGTGGCGAAAGCTCAGCCGTCATCTTCGAATCCATCATGAGCCGCCAGCCGGTACCACCCGTTCGCCTCAATCCCGATCTGCCGCCTGAACTCGAGCACAGCATCCGCAAAGCCCTCGAAAAAGACCGTGAGCTTCGCTGCCAGTCCGCCGCAGAGCTGCGCAGCGACCTAAAACGACTCAAGCGCGAACTCGACTCCGCCCGAAGCTCTGGTGCGGTCGCTATCGCGCACGACGCCAGTGCGGCCTCGGACTCGCCCGCAGCTGCGCGTCCTGCCGCTTCTCATTTCGGCGCAGTCATGACGGAGACTCCGGCCGGCGCTCCCCCAACCGGTTCTTCACCCCTCGCCGCGCAACCCGGCGCCGCCGGCTCTGCGAGCGGCGTGTCTCTCGCAGCCGCGCCCTCCGCTTCTAACATTTCCGACGCATCGTCTTCTGCCCTTGCGCCACATCGCTCCAAAGCCTGGCTCTGGGCAGGCCTTGCCGCCGTCGTGGTGGTGGTCGCTGTCGCCGCCGCCGCTTTTGTTTTCTCCCGCCGCACCAGCGCCCTCACCGAAAAGGACTTTATCCTTCTGACCGAATTCGTGAACACTACTGGCGACTCTGTCTTCGACGGCACCCTGAAGCAAGCCTTAGCCGTGCAGCTCGAGCAGTCACCCCACCTGAACGTCTTCCCGCAATCCCAAATTCAGGATGCCCTCAAACACATGGGCAAGCCCCCCAGTGAACGTATCACCAGCGACATAGGACGCGAAATCTGCCAACGTCAAGGCGTAAAGGCCATGCTGACGGGTTTCATCACAAACCTGGGTTCGCATTACGTGATCACTCTCTCCGCGGTGAACGCGCAAACCGGCGACACTCTTGCCAGCGAGCAAGTCGAAGCCGAAAGTAAAGAGCAGATTCTCAAATCTCTCGACCAGGCTGCATCGCGGCTCCGTCAGAAGCTCGGGGAATCTCTGGCATCCGTACAGCAGTTCGCCAAGCCTCTCGAGCAGGCGACTACCTCATCGTTGGAAGCATTGAAGGAGTTCAGCGCGGGCGAAGCCGCGCATAATTTGCTGAACGACAGTGCAGCCATCCCGCATCTCAAACGTGCAACTGAGCTGGACCGAAATTTCGCGCTGGCCTATGCCACGCTGGGAGTGGCAAACAGCAACAACCATGAAACCAAAGCCGCGGAAGAAAATCTGAAGAGAGCCTTTGTCTTGAAGGATCGTGTGACGGAGCTAGAGCGTTTTTACATTCAGGCTCACTATTACGGCGAAGTGACCGGAGAGATCGACCAGGAGATCGCTACCTACGAAGCCTGGACGCGCGCATATCCGCGGGACTCAGTTCCCATCGATAACCTGGCGCTCGACTACTTCACCACAGGCGAGTTCGAAAAAGCACTCGCGCTGGGGAAAGAAGGGTTGCGGTTGGATGCTGGCGACGCCTTTGCGTACGGACGTATCGTATCTTCCTACCTGAGCCTAAATCGCTTCGACGAAGCCCGCGCTGTTGCGGATGAGGCTATCGCGAAGAAGGCAGATAGCAGGGCCATACACTTCTCCTTATTCGACCTGGCCTTTCTTAAGGGAGACCAGGCGGCGATGGAGAAGGAGCTAGCCCTAGGCAAAGGAACTGAACACGAGCCGTTTTTGCTGGGGAAAAAATCGGCAGCTGAGTCAGCTCGAGGAAAGCTAACGGTCGCACAAGATTCCCTGCGCGAAGCGGAAGCGTCAGCACACCGGAACGGCATGAAAGAGTTCGCGGCGGTGTTGCAGGCCAACTGGGGAAGGCGGGAAGCCGCCTATGGAGATTGCATCAAGGCAAAAGCTGCTGCGGCGGCGTCACTCGCCGAAGTTCCGGACGGCGAAAATCGGCGATTCGCCACGCTCGCACTGGCCCAGTGCGGAGACACAACAGGCAGGAAGCTCTTAGAGGCGGAAGGGAACCTGCATCCGCAGGACTCCCTGATTCACGGTCTCTTTACGCCGCTCGTCGAAGCGCTGAACAGTCTGCAGAAGGGTGACGGTTCAGGCGCAATTGGGGTTCTCGAGCAAGCACGGCGATATGAACTTGCAGGGCAGCCGTCTAACGCTCCCTACTGGATTCTCTACGTTCGCGGAAGAGCGTACTTGCAATCCAAACAAGCGGATAGGGCCGCTGCAGAGTTTAAGAAAATCCTCGATTTCCGCGGGCGCGACGCAACCAGCGAACTGATCCCCCTTTCGCAACTCCAACTTGCTCGCGCCTACGCTTTGCAAAACGATTCAGCCAAGGCCCACACTGCATACCAGGATTTCTTCGCCCTCTGGAAAGACGCAGACCCTGACATCCGAATTCTGAAGCAGGCCCAAGCCGAGTACGCAAAGCTGCAATAGCTGCTGTTCCAGCATGCGCTGGCGCAACCGTCTCTGCTCACGCGCAGGGTTTCACGCAGGCGTCCTTCAATCCCGTGATCGTCGAGTTCATCAATGCATCCGAGCGGCACATTTCCGCAATATTCCTTGTGGAGCGCAGCACCGTAGCGATAAACCAGCCGCGATGGCTGCGGTCGATGATCATAGTAGTGTAGTGCCTGCCTCCAAGGCCGATTTCCTGGAGCGACGCGCCGCTAAGCTGTTCCGTGAAGTACATGAGGATCTGGTCGCGGACGGCCGCCTGTCACACCATATGCTGTCCGAAAACGGGACTCACGCCGCCCTGAAAACAGGCGATGATCGCCACGGCCAAACTAGGAGGAGGATGTTTGATGTCTATTGCGACCGGGAGTCTAAGTACTCCCTATGCCCGTCCCAAGGTGTCACTTTGACGGCATTTTGCTCACCGGAAGGCAGCGTGGTGTACTCCAGTCCGGACTCCCGTACCGCCATCAACCGCCCCAATGTGACAGCTTGCGCCTCGCTTACGCGTTCAGATTCATCATCTATTCTGGGAAAATTGGCGGACAGACGCCCCAAATTAATGCGGAGCGCGCTAAGTAAACACAAGGAGCGATGGCTCAACTTCAAATAAGCGAATTGAGGTTAGCTCCCGCCGCGAAAATCGGCAGGGGACCTGCGTAATACCAGCAACGTTAAATCGTCGGTTTGCTTTATTCCGGATTGAAACTTTGCAAGGTCGTCCAAACAATTTCTGATGAGAGTTTTCGCATCGAGCCCTTCAGAATGGGAAGCGAACCTCTCAACGCGGTGGATGCCGTACTCATCTCCATTTGCATTTCGAGCTTCTGTGAGACCGTCGGTGTAAATAAGAAGAGCCTCGCCACGTCGTAGGTCAAGCCGGTCCGGTGAAAACTGCGCCGCTGAAAACATCCCAAGAGGAACTCCGGTGGCTTCTTGGGGGTTGGCCCCGTCCGCATGCAGATGCAGAACGGGTAGATGTCCGGCGTTGACAAGCTCGACGGTTCCGTCGTCAGAGGCGCGGCCCACTACGAGAGTTGCGAATTGGCCCGCGAGCGTGCTTTCCAGGAAGATCCGGTTGGCTGCCTCCACCATGCGGTTGAGGGGAAGTTCGGCGTCGGCAAGGCTGCGGAATGTTGCATGTAAATGACTCATGAGCATGGAGGCAGCAACACCCTTGCCGGAAACATCTCCGCACAAAAAGAGAAGATCCCGATCCGCGGTGAAGTAATCGCAATAGTCGCCGCTCACCACCCCTGCCGGCTGATAGTGGTAGGTGAGCTCCCAGGTTGCTGTGAGGGCGTTCTCAGGTGGAAGCAGCCCCCGCTGGATTCTGGCGGCCAGCGCCAGGTCAAGTTCGAGAGCTTTGCGTTCGTCGCTCGTGAGATCGTCGAGACAAAACCGAACGAGTGGATCTGCCAGCAGACGGTCGCGCTCTATCGGGTCGCTGCAGATTTCGCACAGCCCAAACTTACCGTTGTTCATACGGGAAAGTGCCGCATCAACTTGGTCGAGGAGGAGAGAAAGGCTTGGCTCAGCCGGAGAAGACTTCAGGGCAGTTTGGAGGCGTCTGTGGCGCCTCTCCAGTTCCGTCCGAAGGTAGGCCTGTTCCGCTGCGGGCATTGCTACTCCTGCGTGAGTATGAGGCGTATCTCCGAAATGTTCCATCCGTTTCTCCCTTCCAGGCCCGCGCATACGAACCGGTTTGCATACGGCATCGGCTTTTCCCACTTTCTTTGATTACACTAAGGAATCTATCGCGCGTTACCATAGAGCTTCTTTCATAGACGTAGTTCGGAATTGCCATCGGGACGGCATCACCCCGATGTTAAGTGGGCTGCTCAGCCCAGCCGACGTGACTCCTACTCGCAAGAGATGATCTGTGTTCACCGACCGAGTACTCTATGCGATACGCAAAGCTGTGATCGTAGTCCTGCGTGGCGAATCGAGAGGTTATGGCACAAACAGCGGCACAAATGCGCGGCTCGTTACAAGCCGCATCCGCAAGTGATTGAAAGAAATAGCGAAATGGTAGGCTCGTGGGGACTCGAACCCCAGACCTCCAAAGTGTCAACGTAAACTCGGCTCATTGATGTCTATCGATTTCTTCTGTATCAGATTGACCTGTTTAGGATTGCTGAGGATTCGTAAATCGTCATCAATACAGAGAAAGATTCGTACTCGCTGCAAAATCCGCTACACCTCTTGGACCTCGAACGGATCAGGCTGACGCACCAAGTATTGCCGCTACGACTTCGCTCGTCACAGGGTTGGGGGGTGAACAACAATACCTCCGCAAAGTTGACCCAGGCGAAGGGCATTTACCCAAGAAATTTTGCCAGCGCACTTGCGGTTGGTCACAAAACTGATGGCGATCATGTCTTGCGCGTCATTCCCTGAACATTGACGATCCTCACATCAAGGAGATCATGCATACCCGTGACCCACAATCTGGTCCTCCGTGTCAGAGGGTGAGAGAGGAACCGGCTTCCTATGCTCAGCGAGAAAACTACTCCCTCTCAGGGAAACCCAATCAGGTCCGTGGAGCACGGCCCCATCTTCGCTCAGAACGATTCCGTGTGGCGGTCATGGAGCTCGCGCATGCGGGAGCGATCAAGGGGCGCTACTGGCAAGTCCGACGCGACGGCACAATTGTTTGAAGCGCGGGTCCGAGCGTAACGGGTCGAGCGGAGGGTCCACGAAAACAAACGGCATGAGGGTATGCGCCTGAACCCCTCTTTCCAGGGAGGCGATGGCACGATCGTGATCGCCTAGCGCGCAATAAATAACGGCGAGTGCGTGGGCGTCATTAGGGGAGCCTTCTTTCTCGATGGTCCGTACAGTCTCCATGGCCTCGCGGCGCTTGCCCATGCGGGCATAGATCCCGGCCAAGTAAACCAAGTAAGGCCGGTCTATGCCGTCCGCGGGTTGCCGCAATCTCTCCGCGTAGGTTAAAGCTTCCGCATGTTTCCCCAATTGTTCATAAGCGTCTACCATGCGGCCGAGGGCCGGAACATAGCTGGGATCCAATTCAAGGGCCCGCTGGAATCGCGCGACTGCGCTTTCGTATTGTCGTGCGCGGTACATGATTCTTCCCTCGTCGCAGATGTTTGGCGCTGAGAGCGGGTCCAGCTCAACGGCGCGGTGCGCAGCGGCGAGTGCCTCGGCGTGCCGGCTTAAGGCTTGCAGAAAGTACGCATAAAATACATACGCACTGGCAAGATTTGGATTCAGTTCGATGGCTCGTTTGAATTCCGCCTCCGCGCCTAGCCAATCCCAATCGGATTGAAAATGAATTCGCGCCAGGAGCACATGAGCTTCCGCGAGATTTGCATCCAGTTCGAGCGCCTTCAGGGTGTTCGCGTGTATCTGATCAGCCGCCTTGCCCAAACCCAAACCGCCCCAGATTTCCAGCTCGAAATAGGCGTGTGCAAGACCCGCGTAAGCCTGTGCGTAACTGGGGTCGATGCGAATGGCCTGCTGAAAATACTCGATGCCCTTGTCGATCGAAGCGGGGTTTCTTTTGCTGGAGTGAAAGCTGCCAAGCAGGTAAGCGTTGTAGGCGTCAGGGTTGATGGTGCGTGTGTTAGCAAGCCGCGTCTTTTCTTCGGGTGTTAGATTGATTTTGATCTTGGCGGCAATGGCCGTGGCGACGTCGCGTTGCAAAACCAGAACATCGGCGAGATCGCGTTCGTAGCTCTCAGCCCACAGGTGTTGTTCCGGCGTGGCCCGGATAAGTTGCGCCCTGATCCGTACCTTGCTCGCGGAACGCGACACCGAACCTTCTACCACTGCGTCCACGTCTAATTCCCGTGCAATTTCGGGCAGGGTCTTCCGCGTCCCCTTGTAATGAGCGGCCGAGGTCCGGGAAATGACCCGCAGGCTGGCGATCGACGCAAGGTCGGTAATCAGTTCGTCGGTCATGCCGTCAGCGAAGTATTCCTGAGCAGGATCGCTGGAAAGATTCTCTAGCGGGAGTACCGCGATGGACTGAATCCGCGGAGCAGCGCTCGCGCGTAAATTCCTCACGCGGCCGAAGTACAGCCCGAACATCAGCGCCGCGGCAATGCCGATGCCAGCCGTGACGAACCAGAACTTCCCCGCTCGGTGTAGCGGGTGAACCGGCGAGGCTTGCGCAGTCGGAGCTGCCTCTGGTCCCAACGCATTGGGTGTCGCCTTCGTTTCAAGAGAACTTGCTAGCGGGCTGGATTGTGACGCTCCGTTTGCGTCCACGTCCACTTTCGCAACGAAGCGATAGCCCCGGCGCGGGAGGGTCTCAATAAATCTTGGCTCCTCGGCCGAGTCATTCAACGCTTCACGCAGCCGATTGATGGCGTTGTTAAGTCCGTGATCGAAGTCCACGAACGTGTCATCGGGCCAGAGCTTCTGCCGCAACTGTTCCCGGGTGACCACTTCGCCCGGTTTTTCGATCAACAAGGCTAGAACTTGCAATGGCTGGTCTTGCAGACGGATTTTTCGCCCGTTCTTAAGCAGCTCGCCTGCACGAAAATCGACCCGGAAGGTTCCAAATCGGGCAACATCCGCGGACGCCAGGGGGTCAGGCATGAGATTACCCAATTGACGGGAAGTTTATCACCGAAACTGGTGATGTAACAGCATGCGACGTTTCACCATCGACCGGATGTAAGACCTTCACTGTCAGCGAGATAACTCGGGACATGTAAAGGCGAAAGCGGAGAGTGCGGCGGGATTGCTCGTTCCCGTGGGCTGCGCGAACTTCAACGGGTCCCGGGATTCAACCATACAAGCATGGGAGGAACTCATGAACAGAGTTAGTCGATCTCTATCCGGATTGTTGCTCGCGGCTCTTCTTTTGATGCAGCCAGTCCCGGCCGCGGCGGCCAATTCCGATCAGGTCTTGGACTGGATCGCAATTATGAACACCACTGCGCTTGCCGGCGGTACCAACCCGCTGGCAACCACGCGCGTCGTTGCGTTGGTTTCCGCGTCGGTATTCGATGCTGTCAATGGCATTGACCCGCGCTATCAACCGCTGCATGTGAAGCCGGCTGCCAAGGGTGACGCTTCCAGACGCGCAGCCGCGGTACAAGCTGCCTATGTCATCCTCGTCCACCTCTATCCCGCGCAGACCGCTTCGTTAACGACACAGCGCAATGCATCCGTCGCAGCGCTCAGCCCCAAGGAGAGTGCAACGTCCATCAATGATGGCGTCGCATGGGGTCAGTTCGTTGCCGACAGCATTTGGGCTTGGCGATTGACAGATGGAATCAACCCACCGCCGCCTCCGTTTGAAGGCGTGCTTGGCATCGTCGGATCGCCTACCGCTATCGGAGTCTGGCGCCCAACTCCATTGCTCAACGCGCCTGGAGCCGGGCCGCAGTTCGCCACCATGACGCCTTGGGTGCTGACGCGGCCATCGCAGTTCCGTCTGGAGCCGCCGCCCGCGCTGACCAGCGCCACATATACCGCCGACTACAACGAAGTGAAAACCATGGGAGTTTTTGCTGGATCTCAACGAACGGCTGACCAGTCCGAACTAGCCTTGTTCTGGAATGGCAACACACCACTCTACTGGAATCGCATTGCTTCGCAAATTGCCGCCCAGCATACCCGCTCGCTGTTGGACAACGCTCACCTGTTTGCGCAAATGAACGTTGCCATGGCGGATGCTGGAATCGCCTGCTGGGATTCCAAGTATCGCTATGTCTACTGGCGCCCGATCACTGCGATTCGTTCCGGAGATCTCGATAACAACGGAGCCACTGATGTCGATGCAGCGTTTGTGCCGTGGCTCGATTTCTTTCCTAGCGGAACTCCAGCTCATCCGGAATATCCCTCCGGCCATTCGACTGTAAGCGGAGCGGCAGCTTCCATTCTCGCAAGTGTTTTTGGCGATGACACGACATTCACCGTCACTTCGGAAGTCCGCCCCGGCACCCGATCCTTCCCCAGCTTCTCGGCAGCGACCGCGGAGATCGCTGACGCCCGCGTTTTCGGTGGCATTCATTGGCGGAATTCTTGTGTGCGTGGGAATGCGCTCGGCCAATCCGTAGCCGCATACGTCATGCAACACGCAATGCATTCGGGAGACGACTCAGACCAACAGTAGCTGCAATTTGAGACCGCAAGGAATTTGGAATGAACAGTGGCATTCCGTTTATCAAGATTGCCGACCGCGTAGAAGTGAATGTCGATCTGAAGTGGAAACGGCCCTCCGCTTGTTTTCAAACAATAGCGAGCGGCAACCAATGACGCTCCGACAGCACTAAAATTGTGCAAAAAGGGCGCTTTCGCTCTAGCCTGACATATCCCCTATCCCATCAACATAATGTGGGGATAGCGGATACGGACGGCCAAAAGGGACCACCCCCTGGGAAGGCACATAAGTGTCCAAGGTTTTGAGAAGCATCAACTTTTGCGGGCAGCCGTTGCGCGAGCAAGAGCGACGCTCAATTTTTTAGTTTCCTTTTGTGCGAGGATTAGCCTATCTCGGCTCGCTCGGGTCTATTCTCAGTCCAAGGACAAATGATCATGAAAACTTGGCACTTCTACACGATGCCCCTGCTCGGGATATCGCTTTTGCTGACACATCCGGCCGAGAGCGGGACCTTGCAAGTGGGTGCTGCAAAGACTGACATCACGCCTGCTGCCAACGCTGACCTACCGATGAGCGGTTATGCTGGGCGCCGAGAGGGTTTCAAGCGGATCCACGATCACATCAATGCGCGCGCTATTGTCTTGAGCGACGGGGAGCGAATGGCAGCTCTCGTGGCCTGGGAGCTGATCGGGGTGCCGGATGCGATCTGGGAGGAGCTGTCGCAGCGTATCGCTCGAGAGTCCGGCATACCCGTCGAATACCTCCTGCTTATTGCGGTTCATGACCACGCTGCGCCGTCGCCGTTCGGTATGTATGGCAATAACTCGCCGAAATCCGCCGTTTACACGAAGCAGGTCGAGGATGCGACTGTCGAAGCTGTCCGCAGCGCGAAACAGAACCTTCAGCCAGCCAAAATCGGGATCGGGACCGGCAGAGCTTACGTGAATATAAACCGCCGCGAATACTCGCGCGAGAGTGGGTGGTGGCTAGGCTTCAACCCCGACGGGCCGTCGGACAAAACCGTGACGGTGATCCGATTCGACACGATGTCTGATAGGCCGATCGCCTTCATCATCAACTATGCCGTGCATGCGGTCGTGATGGGAGATGAGAATTATGAGATCAGCGGCGACCTCGCTGGGGCCACGTCGCGTTACGTCGAGAATTATTACCGCGGCAGACGCGAAGATGCTCCGCGAGATGACGCAGGCGCCGCAATTCAGCCCCGGGCAGAACAGACCACCGACCGAACTGTGGCGATGTGGACAAGCGGCGCTGCAGCAGACCAGAATCCTATTTCGTTGGCGCGTGGTTCGGACTTCACGATGGTAGAGGCGCTCGGCAGGATTCTCGGCGAGGAGGCGGTGCGTGTGGCAGCCGCCATCCACACCACCGACCAAGTCCGCGTCTGGGGCAAGCAGCA
>Ga0126378_10004144_pt1 | contig 11013 bp, 7 predicted proteins | sample PanSoiMetPlot_23_FD_92587 | JGI IMG/M metagenome (GOLD analysis project Ga0126378, IMG submission 92587) | Tropical forest soil microbial communities from Panama - MetaG Plot_23 | ecosystem: Environmental > Terrestrial > Soil > Tropical forest > Bulk soil | place: Panama | collected 2016-02-17
AGATCGCGCGTTGCAACCCGCAAGGTGAGCGACGAGAGCAGGTCGGCAAGGGTCTAAACGCGAGCTACTGGCCGAGACGAACGAGATCAACATCACCTCGGGACTCTTATATTTGTGTGGATTGTGACGTGCAGTGCCCGCTGTGACGCTCTCCCCTGATCTCGCACCAGCGAGACTGATAACTCGGGCGAATCGGGCCCCAGACATTCCTTCCTCCCGGTCGAGACGCGGCCAGCCGCGTCTCTTTGTTTCTCCGTACCTAGCAATTGGTCACCGATATTTCCATCACCGTATGGTGCCTTGCTTCCCGATTCCTCTGTCCTCCCTGTGTCGTCTGTGGTTTATGGTTTTCCAAAGAAGCTTTTAACCGCAAAGACCGCAAAGAAAAGCCGCGAAGGGCGCAAAGAAAAACTTGTGCCGGGCTGCAACTCTCACAACTCGAACGTCCCAATCGCCCGATGGCCTGATCCTCCGCTGATCCGATCCGCCTTATTCCCCTTCAAACCCCAACTCAGGTTCGGGCAAGGTATCGTCTGAGCGCGCCCAGAACACGTACAGCGCCGGTAGCAGAATGATGCTGATGAATAGCTCGACCATCAGCCCGCCAACGATCACGATCGCGAACGGACGCTGCGAGTCCGATCCGATGTCGTGCGACATCGCCGCCGGCAGCAGTCCCAACGTGGCCACCAGCATCGTCATCATGATCGGCCGAAGTCGTAGCGATGCGCCTTCTTTCGCCGCGGCCTGCACCGACCGGCCGCGCACGCGCAGCTGATTGATGTACTCCACCATGATCACTCCGATTTCGACCGAGACGCCGATCAGCGCGAGAAAGCCCAGTCCCGATGAGACGCTAAAATGCGTTCCCGTCAGCAGCAAACTGAACAATCCACCCAGGGGCGAAAGGCCCACCACGGCGAGAATTAATCCCACCCACTTCCACGACTGAAATGCAGAATAGAGGATGAATGCCATCAGCAGGATCGTCACGGGCACGATGAACGCTAGCCGCCGATTCGCGCGCTGTTGGCTCTCGTATTCGCCGGTCCAGTCGAGGTGGTAACCCTCGGGCAACTTCACCTTGTGGTTCACTTCGTCAATGGCCTCACGCACAGTGCTGCCCAAATCGCGCCCGCGGACGCTGTACTTGATCGCAATGTAGCGCGAGTTGCCTTCGCGATAGATGGTCGAAGCTCCATCCTCGAGGTTGATATGCGACAGCTGGCCGAGCGAAACGCGCTCTCCCGACGGTGCCAGAATGCGGATGTTCGCGATATCGTCGATCGTCTTTCGGAACGGCGCCTGATATCGCACGGTCAGGTCGTAGCGTTGTTCGCCGATCAGAATCTGGCTGACGGCCTTGCCGCCTACCGCGGTTTCAATCGCGTCCTGAATGTCGCTGACGTTGATTCCGTACCGGTCCGCGGCCGTGCGGTCGACCACCAGATTCACATTCGGCTGCCCGCGCACTTGAAATGTGCCGAGATCCGCGACGCCGGGAATCTTCGCCATCACCGTCTGAATCTCATCGGCCTTCGCCTCGAGTTCCTTCAAGTCCGTACCGAACAACTTCACCGCGAGTTCGCCCTTCACGCCGCTCACGGCTTCTTCGACGTTGTCGGAGATCGGCTGCGAGAAATTCCAGTCAACACCGGGAAGCTGGCTCAAAGCCTTGTCCATCGCGGCAATCAGCTCATCCTTTGTGTGGAACTCGCTGCGCCACCGCTCGCGCTGCCACAGGTCAACGAAGAATTCCGTGTTGTAGAAGCCGCTGGCGTCGCTGCCGTCGTCGGGGCGCCCCACCTGGCTAACGACCTGTTTTGCCTCAGGAAAGTTCGCCAGGATCTGACGCGCCTTCCGTGCGACTTCGATTCCCGCGCTCGGCCCGGTGCTTGGTGCCAGCGTTCCGCGCACCCAGATCGCGCCTTCATCGAGATGGGGCAGGAATTCCGATCCGATGATTCCGCTAAACCCGAGAAACAGCATCACCGCGACCGCCGACAGTCCCATCAGCAGCGTGAACCTCAGATGGGCGAAGCACCAGTCGAGCGAGTTGCGGTAGTAGCGGTTGAGTAATTCCAGCGCGGGATTCTTCCACTCCTTGATTGTGCCGCGGAACAGCAGACTGCACAGCACGGGCGCAATCACCAGCGCAAACAGCAATGCGCCGAGCAGCGCGAAAGCGACCGTCCAAGCCATTGGCCGGAACAAGCGGCCTTCCACACGCTGCAAGGTAAAGATCGGCAGGTACGCGACGATGATGATGATGCGCGCGAAGAATACCGGTTTCTGCACCTCGTGCGCGGCGATCGCGATCGTCTCGATGAAAGACGTGCGCCGCCCGGCGAACTCCATATGCCGCAAAATGTTTTCGACCATCACCACCGAGCCGTCCACAACCATGCCGAAGTCGAGCGCACCCAACGACAGCAGATTTGCGGGGATTCGATTCAGGTCGAGCAGAATCGCCGCAAAAAGCAATGAAAACGGAATCGTGATCGTCACGATCAGCGCGCTGCGCACGTTCCCTAAAAACAAAAACAGGATCAACGTCACCAACAGCACGCCATCGGTCAGGTTGCGTAGAACTGTATGCGTCGTGTAGTGGACCAGGTCGCTGCGGTCGAGGTGTGGGGCAAGCTTCACTCCGGGCGGAAGCACGCCGTGGTTGAGTTGCGCGATCTTCGCGTGGAGCGCGTCCAGCGTTGCATCGGCCTCGGCGCCTTTGCGGAGCAGCACAATTCCCTCGACAACATCATCGTCGTCAAGGACGGTTCCATCTTGCTTGCGGATCGTCTTGCCTAATTGACCCAACCGCACCTTCGGCGCCTGCACTACCGTGCCGACGTCCCGCACGCGCACGGGAGTTCCATTCACAACCTTGACGACCGTTGCTCCGATGTCGTCGGTTGTCGTCATCAATCCGACGGCGCGTACGTTCAGGGCCTGCTGCCCGCGCTCGATGAATCCACCGCCCGCGTTGGTGTTGTTCGCCGCCAGCGCCTGCTCCACCTGCGTCAGCGAGAGCCCGTACGACACCAGCTTTCCGGGATCGATCTGTACCTGGTACTCGCGCGTCGGTCCGCCGAAGATGTTGATCTCGACCACATTGGGCACCGACTTCAATTGATTCCGCACCTTCCAGTCGTTCAGCGACTTCAACTCCATGGCGTCGTACTTCGGATTGGTGCTCTTCAGCGTGTAGAACAGGATCTGCCCCGTTGGGCTGTAATCCGGCCCCAAGGCTGGATTCACATTTGCGGGCAAAATCGGCTGCTGTAGCCGGTCGAGCACCTCCTGGCGCGCATTGAAAGTCGTCGTGTAATCGTCGTAGATGATCGTAATGACCGACAGTCCCGCCAGCGAGACCGAGCGCAGATGGGTCATGTGCGAAACGCCGTTCAGGCTTACTTCCAGCGGGACGGTGATCTGCTGCTCGACTTCCTCGGCCGCATGGCCGGGCCACTGCGTGATGATTTGTACGTAGGTATCGGCGACGTCCGGGTACGCCTCAATCGGCAGGTTGTGAAACGAAATTACGCCCCAGATGAACAACACAACCGAGGCCCCGAGCACGAGGATGCGGTTGCGAAGGGCAAAATCAATGAGCGCTCCGATCACTCCTTTTTCTCCGCCACTGCGGTCGAGAAGTCGAGTGCGTTCAGCACGACTTCGTCGTCGGGGTGCACCCCACTGCGGATTTCCGGCATGCCATCCTGCGTCGCTCCACTTACCTGCACTTCGACGCGGCGATAGCGATTTGTGCCCTCGTGCCGGAAAATCCAGTCCTTGTCATGTAGCCGCATCACAGCCGTGCCTGGGACAACCAGGCCCGATCGCGTCTTGCGAGAACGGAATGTGGCGACGGCGAACATTCCCGGACGGAGTTGTCCATCGCCATTCCGGAGCACGATTCGCACCTTGGCGGTGCGCGTGGCGGGATCGAGTACACGCGAGATGTCGGTGATGGTCCCTTTCAGAATCCGCTCGGGGAAGGCATTCAGGCGGATCTCGGCCGGATCTCCAATATGCACGTCGCCCAGATCGTTCTCGAAGACGTCGCACACAACCCACACCTGGGAGAGATCGGCGATCGTAAAGAGGTTTGGCGTGTTGTCGAGGCTCTTGATGCCTTCGAACCCCGCAATATTCTGTTCAACAATCGTGCCCGAGATCGGCGCACGCAGATCGATCATGGAACTCGGGTGCGTGGGATCTCCGCCCAGAACGCGTACTCGTTGCTCTGTGGCGCGCACGTCGACCAGGGCCTTTTGCTCGGCATCCTGTGCTGTCTGGAGATCTTTCTCGGCGATAGCGCCCTTGTCATAGAGCAATTGCGCGCGATCCAGCCCGCGCTTGGACAGTTGCTCGTCGGCGACGGCCTTTTGATAATCCGAGAATGCGTTGGTCAGGTCGGGGCTGGAAATGATCAGCAATGTCTGGCCCTTCTGCACCGCATCGCCCAATTTCACTTTCAGTTCAACAACGCGGCCGCCGCCTAACGACGTCACATGGATGGTCCGGTTTACGTCCGGCGTTATAGTTCCGTTTGCGGTCAGCACGGTCGGCATCTGGCGGCTTGCCACCTTGGTGGTCTTGAACAGTTCAGGATGATCGGTCTCAAACACGTTGGGATCGATGGCGACTTCCTGCCTAGTGGGCGCGGCCTTGGTTTCGCGAGTACACGAAGCAAACAGCGACACCAGCGCCGCCGTCGCTGCGATCCATATCAAGCGCCCTCGGCGCCAACTCCGCTTCACTGGATAACCTCCCGCCCCACCGCCATGTTCATTTGCGCCGCCGCCGTAAGGAAGGATCCCACGAGGTTTACGTAACTCAACTGCACATTGCGGTATTCGCTCTCGGCTTCGAGAAAATCGAGCAACGAGGCGCCGCCATGCTGGTACGAGAAATAAACCGTGTCGCGCACGCGGACCGATTGCTGCAGGTATCTCGCCTTGTACGGACGCAGCAGCTTGAGCGTGCTGTCGAGCGTTGCGTAGCCCGTATCAACGTCACTCAGTACCTGCGCTTCCGCCGACTCACGCAACTTTTGCGTACGCTCGATATCCAACTGCGTGCGTAGCTTCTCGCCTTGGTTGCGATCGAAGACCCGCAACGGTGCGCTTACACTAACGCCGAGCGTGTTGATGGCAACAGGATTGTTCGTCGATGCATTGTGCGTGTACCAAGCGCCGAATGTGGGATCCGTCGAGCCGTTGGCCACCGCGAGTTTGTGGTCGGTCTGCGCTTTGTCCACGGCTTGCATTGCCGATCTCAAATCAGGACGCGTATCCAGCGCAATTTTGCGGAATTCCTCGCGATCCGCAATCTGATCGGCGAAATCGTACGGCGCAATGACGTCGAATTCTTCGACCGGAGTGCGATCGTTGAGTAGTGTCAGCAGCTGGATCTTTGCCGTCCGCAAGTTCACCTCGGCGGTTTGCAGGTCGGATTCGTACTGCACGCGCTGCAACTCCAGCCGGTCCAAATCAATCTGGGCGATGTCGCCTGCCTTGAAGCGATCACGGCTCACGTCGAGCACGTGGTCGTAGTAGGAGAGATCGTCCTTCGCCAACTGGACTACCGCCTTGGCCTGCAGAGTGGAAACGAACGCGTTACGCAGACTGAAAAGCAGCGTCCGTTCCATGTCGGCGTGACTCGATTCGGCGATCGATGTGGCCTTCTTTGCGCTCTCCAGCCGCAGGTCACGCTTATGACGGCGCTCATACAGATAACTGATCCCGGGTGACTCAAACGTGCCAGCAAACGGCTGCCATGTGCCATTGTGGGGAGCGATCTGGGTCCCGTCTACGTTCAAGTCGACAGTGGGATTCGGGCGCAGAAACGCCGTGATTTCCTGAGCCTTCGATTCTTCGATGCTCAGCTTGTCGGCCAGCAACGCGGGATTGCTGGTTTCGAAGCGCTCCTTGACCTGCTCCCACGTGAGCGGAGATTTACCTTGTGCCTCGAGCTTCGATCGCACAAATATGAGGAGCAACCCCACGAAAAATAGGGTTCGTCGCATTGCGACTCCTTCGTTCCTCGGCAGCTGCCGCCACGCCTGAACAAAAGAGCAGGTGCTCCGGGCCGCCAGAAATTCAACTCAAAATGGAAAGCTCGCCGTCGCGGAATCGACGGCGATGAACTAGCCGAGGAAGGAAGTTGGAGGGCCGCGTTCGCCACGAACTTCGGTTTCGGTCGATGTTCTCAACTCAACCGCAAGCGGTAAGGCGATCGCCAAAATCGTGAACCGCGGCAAGACGTGAAGGCCGGACGACGGAAGGATCGCAGCGCCCCCCCACGGGTCCGTAGAAGCAGCGGATCGGCCATGTTGGGACGCTCGCGCGACATCGCTCGTTCGGGATTCTTCGATCTCCGGACGCATCGCCTGCAAGTCGTCTGTCGCCGAAACCACCGGGAACAGCAACAGCAGCAGACACCCCAGCACCATGGCGGAAGGGCGAACCTGACGTCCTCGAACCCGGGCGAAACGAGCCTGCCACCACAGCCATAGCGCCGGGATAGTCAGGAGCAGCCAGAACAGGTTGAGGGTTAGTTCCATGGGCGCGTTCGAAAGATGACACCTGTTAGATGCCGGGCGCGGCGGAGGCACCCATCGACTGTGTCTAGAATCCTAGGATATCAGACGTAAATCAATATGACAGCGGGAGTTGTACAAGCGGATGTCAATTCCGAAACGGCCTGAGACTACGGCCCAACCGCGACCTGCAGCCGTTCCTTGGTCTGGAGCCTTGCCCGGTAAATCTGATCTTTGTCCGGAACCTCGGCGACCGTGTCCACATGCACCATGTAGCTTCCGTGTGGCAGGTTTTCGCCAAATGGAAGTTCAAATGAAGTCGTCCCCTGTTTGAGGTTGAAGCGCTGGTAGCCGATCGCCGTGGCGCGGCCATCCTCGGCGACGGCAAGTACGACGAACGTCAATTCAAAATCATCGCCCGTGCCATTGCTTACCTTCACCTTGCCGCCGATGCGATTTCCCGAAACCCTGGCGTAGTCTTTCCACTCCAGCAATAGCGGGGGGACCACCTTCAGGTCGAATGCCTGCTTTGCCGTTTGGGGCGGTTGGCTGGTGTCGGTCACCTGGATTGTGAAATGGAAGGTTCCCGACGCAATCGCTGATCCCGCCAGAACGCCGTCTTCGCCGAACTTCATAACTACCGGCACGTCGCCGCTGACCAAAGACCACTTGAAGGGTGGAATCCCATTGCGCGCGTGGAATTCGTAGCGATACGCATGCCGGGGCGCCGCGTTAGGTAGGGATGCCGGTTCGACCGCCAGGCTGGAAGCGCTTGGCGGCTGGGCTTGTGCCTGGCTACAGGCCGCAGGTACCCCCCTGAACATAATCGCCCCAACTGCGGCGACAACAAGGATTCGGCCGGCAATCTTCATCGAGCCTTTCCTCCAATCATAGTTCGATGCATTTCCGACTGTTCTTGGCGTTTATCTGGGAAGGAGATTCCCCAGCAGGATGATGTCGGACTCGGCTTTACCGATAGCGGCGTAAATGGATCGTCCGTCGCCGGACCACGAGACTCTGCGCCCGATAAAGGTAGATTGGTTTCCAAAATCGGTGAGCTGATGCAGGCTGCCATCCGCGGTCGACATCCGCCAGATGTTGGTGGTCGTACTGTCGTTGAGCAAAAGCGCAAGCCACTTTCCGTCGGGCGATAGCGTCGGCTGCATGACAACTTTACTCATCAGTTGATCGCTGGAGATCCTGCCCACCACCCGGCCATCTGCGCTTTCGGGATTGGCCGCGAGGATTTCCATCTCGGAGCCGCCATCTGCGCGGGTGAGCGTGCGCGTGAAGTACAAAGTGCCATCCGCAGCAATTGCGGCCTTCACCCCATTTTTCTGCACGACTACTGCGGAACCGTCGCCAACTGACATTTTTGCGATCGAAAATCCGTCGCCGGCTGGAGGGGACAGATAGATAAACTTGCTGTCCGCGCTCCAGCATGCCCATCCGCTTTGATCGAGGAGCTTGCGCGCGCCGGTGCCGTTCGGCCGGATCAGCCATTGGTCAACGTTCCAACCCGCGCCCCCGCGCAGCACGTACGCGATAGTGGCGCCGTCTGGCGACCACACTGGCACGCCCACTGCGATTTTCGGATCACGATGAAAGGTCAATTGCCGAGTCGTCCCGTCCGAAAGGTTTAGAACCCAGAGATTGCCGTGGCCGCCACTGTCGCTGAGATAAACGAGTTCCTTATCATCGGGACTGGGCGACGGCGTTTGCACCGCGCCGGTCTGATGAGTCAGTTGTGTGGCTGCGGCGACATTCTCTCGAGGCGACCGCTCGACCGGAACTCTCCATAAGTCGAAGTCCGTACGGATACTGCTGGCCACAAGGTTGCCTTGAGGATCGATATCGGGGCTGCCATAGGAAATTTCGCCGAAGCTAAGTTGGCGAAGGTCCTTCCCGCCGAACTTCACTGACCACAAATTCATCGTCGGCAGGTACAAGATCGTTTCCCCGCGGGACGAGCTGTATACAACACCAGAGCTATCGGGCAGCCACGCGAATCCCTCCATCGGATTGCCATCGTCGGTGATTTTTTGCGGGGTGCTGCCGCTCAAAGGAACGCCGTACACGTCGAAGTCGAAGGTCCTTCCGCTCTCGAAAGCAAGCATGCTTCCGTCGGGCGACCAGCGGAGATTCGAATACCAGAAGCCGTTTTGCAGCCGACAGACGACTCTGGGATTGCTGCCATCGGTGTCGGCGGCCACTAGTTCCACCTTGCCCTGTTGATAGCGGAAATAGGCGAGATGCTTCCCATCGCGGCTGAGATCTCCGCCCTCGACGCTTTCCACAACCGGACGCGGGGTTCCCCCAAGCGCTGGAACCTCCCAAATCTGTCCCATCCCGTTGTCTTTTTCCGCGGGCGTAAAGTACAGGAGCTGCGAGGAATCGGCCGACCAGCGCGGCGACTGATGATCGGCATCGTCATGCGTGATTTGCAGTGGAGTCCCGCCTGTCAGCAACCGCACCCAAACCTGGCGACGTCCATTGACTTCCGCCGTAAAAGCAACTGATTCTCCGTCGGGAGAGAGCGCCGGCGCCTCTTCCATACCCGGAAAATCTGTTAAACGCCGCCACGTAACTGGTACGCGCTCGCGAGGGGCGATTGTTAGGAGACGCCAAGCCGACAGCCCCGCAACAACCGAGACGACAGCGGCCACCGCAGCGAGCCACATCCATCTGCGTTTTCGTGGCGCTTCGGCCATGGAAACGATGGCACCGCTGCCGCTCGTCGGAGTCGAGAGTAGCTCGAGATTAAAACCCAGATCGCGCGCCGACTGGTATCGCTCCGCCGGGTTTTTCTCCATGCAGCGGTGCACGATTCGCCCCAGAGCGGGCGGAAGATTTATCACTTCGGTCGAAAGCTCTGGCGGTTCTTCCTTGAGGATCGCGCTCATAGTGTCCGCCGGCGTGTCGCGCTGAAAGGCACGTTTCCCCGACAGCATCTCGTAAAGGATCGCGCCTAGGCTGAACAGGTCCGACCGCGCATCCACCGCCTGCCCCCGTACTTGTTCCGGGGACATGTAGCCGACCGTGCCCAGCACGATCCCCGGCTCGGTGCGGCCGAAACTGACGGTTTCCTGCTCGCCCCTCGTATCGGTTGTGATCAGCTTCGCGAGTCCGAAGTCCAGAATCTTCACAATGCCGTCGCGCGTGATGAAAAGATTTTCCGGCTTCAGATCGCGATGGATGATGCCGCGATCGTGAGCCGCGGCGAGTCCGCGCGTGATCTGGACCACGTAGTCCACTGCCTTCCGCACCGGAACAGCGCCTGTGTTGAGGCGCTCGCGCAGCGTTTGTCCCTGCAGGAGTTCGCTGAGCACATACGCCGTGCCATCCTTTTCGGACCCGAAGCGGTAAATACTGACGATGTTGGGATGGTTCAGTGCGGCAGCCGCACGGGCTTCCTTCTCGAAGCGGTTGAGCCGTTCGGGATCTCTTTGCAGTGATTGAGGAAGTACTTTGATCGCAACGTCGCGATCCAGGCTTTGATCCCGCGCTGCGTAGACTTCGCCCATTCCGCCGGTACCGATCTGCGAGAGGATCTCGCAATCTCCGAACCGGGTTCCGGGAGCAATCGGCATAAATGAGGTGCCGGAATTATACGGCGGGGCTTCAGGAAACGCGCCTCTACCTGCTCGTTTGCGCGTCACAGGCCCCTGTGAGCCAGCCTCTCGACACTGCTGAAACCACGGGATAAGCTGTTGCGTTTCGCATCGGGGGGTGCTCTGCCATGCGTGCTGCAGTCGACAAGATGTGGCCGGAAATTCAATGGATTCAGGACTCCAAGCTCCGCGAACAAGTAGCCCTGACATGGACGAAGGCCCTCGAACGAAGCCCATTGAAGGCAGAGGATCTGAACTACATCCCGTTCACCCTGCTCGTCCCGCACTGCCCGATCACGTTTATGGAGCACAAGCGCTGCGTGGTCCACATCGCGCGGAAGAGCGCTGATGCTATGAACGAGTTCATGGGACGCGCCTTACCCGTCAACGTCGATACGGTGATTGCGGGCGCCATCTTGGCCGACGTCGGCAAGTTGCTCGAATACGAACTTGGACCTGACGGTCAGGCTCGCCAGAGCGAACGAGGCGAACATCTCCGTCACCCTTTTACTGGAGTCGCGTTGGCGCTTGAATGCGGGGTGCCCGACGACGTCTGCCACATCATCGCCGCCCACGCCGCTGAGGGCGATCAGGTGAAACGCACGACCGAGGCTTACATAGTGCATCATGCCGACTTCATGGCCTACTTGCCGTTCAAAAATCCGAAGAACGTGAGGGTCAAACACCGCTGAAAGGGAAGCCTATGCTTGTGCACTAAGCCACCTTGCTTTAAGTCGAAGACTAAAGGCCGAAGACCGACCGAAGACCGACCGAAGACCGACCGAAGACCGACCGAAGACCGACCGAAGACCGACCGAAGACCGACGACTGTTATCCCGGAGATTTTTTCCTTGTCCA
>Ga0126378_10004145_pt1 | contig 11009 bp, 15 predicted proteins | sample PanSoiMetPlot_23_FD_92587 | JGI IMG/M metagenome (GOLD analysis project Ga0126378, IMG submission 92587) | Tropical forest soil microbial communities from Panama - MetaG Plot_23 | ecosystem: Environmental > Terrestrial > Soil > Tropical forest > Bulk soil | place: Panama | collected 2016-02-17
CACACTCTGCTTGAGGAGGAAGTGGCGGCGGTACTACGTCTCCCCTCGGAGATACGAACGTATGCATTGATGCCGATTGGCTATCCGCACGATAAGTTCGGACCAGTCAGTCGACGCCCGGTGGCGGAAGTGGCGTGCGCGGACCACTATGGGCAGGCGTGGCCTGGGTGATGGGACAAGTTGACGTCGCTTTCACTAGAGTTCACCTCGAGCGAGCGCCCGTGCGGGCCGAATTGGCTATCCGGGCCACCAGAGAACCTGGTGACTGTTCGAGAGTTCCGGGTTGTCGGGATTTTCAAATGGGCTTAGAGAGTTTGGTGTCGGGCGCAAGCGCGACCGAACAGAGCCATCAACTGCCGTTCGGTCGCTAAACATCGGATCGCCTCCGCCCAGGTAGCAGATCCGATGTCTGAAATCGCATTCTAAAAACGCCAGTTTTGCCGACGGCCATTAAATCGGTGGTGGTAAATCTCCGCACAATTGAGGTTAAATAGGCGCGCCGACGTGGAGTGTTCTGAGAGCTACGTTAGCGGACGCGCCCGGTCTTCAGTACCGTGGTTCTCTCCACCCGGGCGCGGCTCTTTTTCCGTAAAAATCGCCTTACATCCAAACGCTTGATTGCTTGAGAAGGCGCTCCGGACGCCCGAAGTGCTGTTTGCATCCGTTAACAGGGGCGCGCACTACTCATACGGAGGTAGTCATAGCTACGAATTGAGGAGGACAATTACGGTTAGCCAAACAACACTTCTTGGAGACCTGAGGGCCTAAAGGGGGAAGCGGGCCAGCGGTCTCCTTTTTCGCCACCGCTTCGTCGCTGGAGGCAATCATGGGTCTGCAACAGCGCACGCGACCGCAAGAACTCCCCATCCTCAACGCCACGGGTTGCGCTCCGCGGGAGCTGCTTTTGCACGACGAATTGCAAGCGTGGACCGCATATTGGACCGCAATGGCGAACAAGATTTTGTTGCGCTCGGAAATCGAAAGCCTTAAGCAAGACGCATTCAACACAACCACAGCGCTGAAGAATCACACCGAGAGATGCCCGCTTTGCCAGAGATCCCAGAAGCGTCGATGGTTCTGGCCCGAGTAGTGCGAGATTGAGGCCGATACGGGCTGACGCAGAAACGCGGTTTCGAGTGGGATCGTTCTCGTTTTTTCGCGTTCCGCTGGTAAACTGGCGACCCGGATTTCGGGAAAACTGACGAAAGCACTAAAGGAACGAACATGGCAAAGAACCACTACTCTACCAAGCCGAAGCGCCGCAATCGCTCAGGCAAACGCAAGGACACAAAGCGGATCGCGGCGAATATGGCGAAAATCAGAGAACTAGAAGGCAGCTCGGGTCAGAAGCAATAGTCCTTATATCGTCATTGACGGGCGGGGACACCTCGACACATTCAGAGCGATTCCCCGTCGCTTCAATTTCACGCGCGAGGGCAGGATGCCCTCGCGACAGCCGCATACCGTCGGAGTTACCCAATCGGTCGAGCGCGCGGGCCGGTGTCCTACGAACCCGTGGGAGAATAAGTGGTACTTCTTCCGAAACGGCCCCTTTTGCTAAATCATTCCCCTTGCGCCTGAGTCGCTTGGCGTTTACAAAATGAGATCGTCTGTTTACGCCTAATCATCGCGTAATATGCGACCCTAATTTAGACGGTCAACACCCGCCGAGGTCGAACCGTGGTGAGCAAAGTAGTCGCGTTTGTCTTTTACGTTGGTCTGACGACTTGCTTCGCTGAGGATGACAGGAAGAGGGTTTAGAGTCTCATTTTGCCAGAGCGTTGCGAAGTTGCTGAACGCTTTCGTCGACGCTCGCTCCTGCTGTATCGATCGTGATGTGTACACGCGACCAGGAATCGTAGTCACGCGCAACAATCTCTTGCCATGTCGGAAGTCTCAGTCCTGCGACCTCAGCAATTCTCGTCTCCGCCCGTAGTCGATGCTCTTGTCGATCAGAACAGGTGATCTCGACCTCAATAGCGGATGTCCCAGACCGATCCGCAACGTTAACCCACGCATCGCGAGTGAGTCGGAGCGGATTTACGGAATCTGCGATGACCGTTCGTCCGAGACGAAGATTGTCCTCTGCAATGGAGTAACCGACACGATAGCCCGCGTCGTCCACAGAATCGGGTATCACACCTGAATCTCGGATCGCTTGTTCAATCGAATCGATGCGCACATAGACCGCGCCGATCTGATGCGCCAGTTTCCGAGCGATCGTCGTCTTTCCGGTTGCTGGGAGGCCGCTAAAGATGATCAGAGTCGGAGGCATTTTCAGCAGATAGTACGCTTGCTGTTGCGCTTGATGGAGAACGGGCACTGCGCTTGAGGCAAGTCAGTGAGGTACATTGTGCGATTGGCATTCTGCGTTGTAAGTATATTCGGACCCCGGGCCCGCGGTGGACGCGGGGGTCCGTGCCCACGCGGTACGTGGTGGCCCACGCAAGGCCGCAGACATGCACTTAGCGATTTCGCGCACGTGAGTGTGCGCACACCACATGGGCGGAGAGTCGTGATCGGAGGAAGCCATGCACTCCACGAAGCGGACCGCACGGATCGCGGGGCTGTTGTATTTAGTGAATGCGATCACTGGATTTTTCAGCATTGTCTATGTCCCCAGCAGACTGATCGTTTATGGCGACGCGGCTGCGACGGCGGCCAACATCCTTGCTTCTGAGAGACTCTTCCGCATTGGCATCGTCTCGGAACTGATTTGCGCGGTTGAATTTCTCTTTCTTGTCTGGGTCCTTTATCGATTACTCGGTGGAGTGAACAAAACACAGGCGTCGCTGATGGTAATCCTGGGAGTGGCTTTCGTTCCGACAATGTGTGTGAACGTGTTAAACGACACTGCCGCTCTTATGCTATTGCGGGGCGCGGATTTTTTGTCGGTATTCGATAAACGTCAACTCGAGGCGATGGCGATGCTGTTTCTCGAGTTGCATCGCTATGGGTTCATTGTCGGCTGGATCTTTGGTGTCTGGCTTTTCCCCTTCGGACTTCTGGTATTCAAATCCGGGTTCCTTCCCCGCATCATAGGCGTCTTGTTAATCGCTGCAGGTTTCGGATACCTGGCGGACTGTCTGACTCCGCTGCTTCTGCCGAGCTACGCGAATATCGTGAACCGATTCGCAAGCATCGCCCTGACCCTAGGCGAACCGTCGATTATCTTGTGGCTGTTGATCAAGGGAGCAAGGGAACAACCGCTGGAAAGGGCGGTGTAAAAGCGGTCCGAATTAAAGTTCTTGGTTCGCAAAACGTCAAGGATTCCGGGAGATTTTGATCGCGTTGGCGCTCCTGCTGAGCGCGTCGCATGTTGCGCACCTCTTCGCATCTCGCTTCTTCTCCACATCCATTCAACCCACGTTAGCGCCCGTCGCATGGCTCACACTCACAACTCCCCAGTTTCGCGGCATAGAATCTCGATTCCGCGGAGAAGAATGCGGCTAAGTCCAACAGGTGTTTCGTAGGCAGCGGCTTGCAACATGCCCAGCGTTGTCGCGACGCGAGCAAATCTATCTGTTGGACAGCTTGGACAAACATGCTCACCGAAATCGGACACGTTGAGGCGATCTTCCGGTATCCCGTGAAGTCGATGGCGGGCGAACGACTCGAGGTCGCCAATCTGGGGTGGCACGGCCTGGAGGGCGACAGACGCATGGCCTTCCGTCGAATCGAAGACCGCGGCGGATTTCCTTGGCTGACAGCAAGCAAGCTCCCGGAGTTGCTGTTGTTTGCTCCGCCGCGCCGTGAGGGTGGCGACCTGCCTACGCATATACGGACGCCAGATGGCGAAGAGATGCCCGTCTTCGGTGCGGGCCTGGCTGCGGAGATCCGACGGCGGTACGGGGCTCCGGTGGAGATGATGCAAATGAAGCACGGCATCTTCGATGATGCCAGCATCTCGGTCATTGCCAGCGATACTGTGCGCGAGATTGGACGGCTTGCGGGGCGGAGTCTGGACATCCGACGGTTTCGTCCGAATATCGTGGTTCGTTTAGTGCGATCACTTCCCTTCCAGGAGGACGACTGGTTGGGCGGAATGCTTTCGTTCGGCGACGGGGATGACGCGCCAGCTGTCGCCGTGACCATGCGGGACCTGCGCTGCTCGATGGTGAACCTTGATCCCGACACGGCGCGCCCGGCGCCCGAAGTGATGAAGGCGATCGTACACGCGAACGAGAACAATGCCGGAATTTACGGCAGGGTGACTCGCGTCGGACGATTGGCGGTCGGACAGAGGGTATTCCTCAGTAGTAAGAACGAGAAAGGTGAACATGGGTGCACAACGTCCCCAACGACGCGGTGAGTCCCATCGTTCAGAAAGCGCGAATGGTGAGCACCCAAGTTTGCGTCCGTCATTGCGATACTGTGCAGCCAACTCTTGATGCTGATCAGTGTCTAAGCAACCTCTTAACCATAAGAGTGACTGCTATTGTTTGTCGTACACCGCAGTGCTGCTTATCTTCTTGCCGGCCGAATCCGTTGCTTCCGTGCGAACGGTTCGGGTCTTACCGTCAGCGGACACCATGATGTGACCAATTGTGGTGACCTTGCCACCATTCTTGACTTCGAAGTCGAAATGTCGATCATCGACCTTCTTGTACGACCTGGCGTCCGAATTCGAGTCGCCAGTGACTGGGTAGTCTTTCGCGTCGAACTTCCCGGTCCATTCACTATGCGTCAATTTGCCATCTTTGTCAGAGCCATCGGTGGTAACTTTGACACTATCGCCAGCAGCCTCGTAGACAACCGTGTTGTTCTTCGTCGCACCTTTGGCGAACTTAGACTTCATCTCATTCAGCTTCCATGTGCCCATCATCGCATCCTGCGAAAAGGCCGTAGCGACTGCTAAAAAGCAGACAGCTAAAGTGATCCCGATCGCTCTTGTTTTCATATTGCCTCCCGGATTTGAAAAGAGTGCTATCGGCGAACGCGCAAATTCTAGTAATGAAGATGTGCTGATGCAAGGCGCTGTCCTGGATGTCAGAATCACCAAGATTCGTTGGTATCGATCAAAAATGGCCTCTGCCTTGCGACAGGGAGAGGGCGTATGTTCACTCCGTCGGGCAGACAAAACAGCCGCCCCAAGTGGCTGGTAGCAGCTCACGCAACACGGCACACGTCTATCGATTTCGCACACAGGAGTGTGCGCGCCACACGGACTACTGCTTTGTCGCCATCTTCGCGGGGAGCGGAATGTCTGGCGTCTCGGCGGACCAGGCGATGGAGACAACCCACCAACGAGTTCCGTCGTTGATTAGCTGGAAGGAATTGATGCCGCGTTGGAACGGCTTTTCGCCGGGGTTGTGGCGGGACTCGTAGCTACTGAAAACCTGCGTCATCCCACCGAAGCTATCGGTCTGGTTGACAATCGCGTTCTCGTAAAACGGCTCGCGCGTGAAGATGACGCCGGCTTCACGGATGTAGTCCTCGACACTCCACGAGACGATGAAGGGCGATCCGTCCTTGCGTTTTCCCGACGTTGTGAACAGAGCCGAGGGCACGCACAGTGAACGGAGACGGTTCCAGTCGCGCGTGCCGACCGGGCCGGAGATGACGTCATAGATGGCGTGCATGATGGCGTCGACGGAGCGGACGTCATCGGGCTTCGCGGGCGGAACCTTGGCGGCAAGTTCGGCGGGCGTCATCAAGGGCACTTGGGGCTGGGCTTGGGCGGCGGGTGATGGCGGCGTGGAATCGGATTTCTGGGCGGCGGCGGTGAGGGTAACGGCAAGGATGATGGCGATCGTCTGGAATGTACGCATGCAGTCCCTTTCTAAGGATGTCGGGTGCCGAATTCGCTCGGAATGTATATCACATGGAGTGGGGCGGGTGATTGCTGACAAGAGTTCAGAATTTTCGAGTTTGAGGGGAAGCGGGGCTTGCGGCGATAAGGACCTACTATCAACGGTCGGATGCGGGGTCACAATGCGGGGCATATTAAGGAGTCGTCGAAATGCCTTGTAAATGCCGGGGGTGATGTTGAGCGACAAGGGGCCCTTCGACTGCGTTCGTCTAGCGACTCACTCCGCTCAGGATGACAGGGAAAAAGAGGGTTCAAGGCTTCAAGGGGTTCAAGGTTTCAAGGGTTTCAAGGTTTTAGGGCTTCACGGTCCAAACGTTTCGGGGTTTCAAGATTCGGTGTGCTTTAGGGTTCAGACTATAACATCCAATGCCCTGCTTCGGGTCCCGCTCACCCAAAATACGAACGACCACCACACAACCACCCTCCAAGTGGTTCCAAAGAAGGCAATTATTTTTTTCAGGCGCTGAGTAGATTTGACGGCGGTTTGCGCATGCATAAGGTAGCAGAAGCAGTTTTCCCCCGGAATGTGGGCGCGGGGGCGAGAGGCTACCCCGGGTTTCTCGACTGCTTCGGGAAGAAACCCAAATTCAAGGAGTTGACCTATGCGTGGCTTGCGACTGTGTGCAACGATCCTCACCCTGGTTCTGCTCACGATGGCCTCGGAAGCGCAGGATCTCCATATAAAGAAAAATGTGTCGGTGGGCGGGTACGTGGCGTCGACGATGGAAACGTCGATCAAGGGCGCCCGGACGCGCGATGTCACGACGTCGCCCGGGGCTAGCACGATCACCTTGCGGCAGTGTGACCTGAAGCAGACGGTCACGATCAACGAACAGGCTCAGACTTACTACGTGGCGAAAGACCCGCAGGATGCAGCGGCCGCTCGGGCTGCGGCGCTGGCCACGGGTGCTCCGGTAGCGGAGTCGACGGGAGGAAAGATCACCGTAACGTCGACGGTAACGGACACGGGCGAGCGCAAGACGATGTACGGCTTCCCAGCGCGCCACCTGAAGATCAAGGTGACGGAGGAATCGTCAGAGAAAGCCTGCTCGCAGGTACACCAGAATTTCGATATCGACGGCTGGTACGCGGACGTTAGCAAAGAGTTGGCAGGGTGCAACGTGTACGTGCCAGCGGTACAGCAATCGCAGGGTTGCCAGGATGAGATTGTCGAGAAGCACTCGGGTAGCGGAAAGGCGGGCTATCCACTGTCGCAGTCACTGACGATGCCAAGTCCGGACGGGCCCACGACGGTGACGATCGCAGTGTCGGAGATCAACAAGCAGGCGCTGGATAACGCGCTGTTCGACGTTCCCCAAGGCTACAAACAGGTCAGTTCGCTGGCCGAGTTGCGCGCGGTGTCACCGCAGATGGCGCAGGCGCCAACTCCGGGTGCGGCGCAAGCGCCGACGTGGGGACAACAGCCGCAAGCGCAGGCGGGAGGCGTGCCTCCGGCCGTGAGCAACGGTGGACAGAAACCCGGCGCGCAGATGATGAATCCGATGGCGATGATGAGCCAAGCGATGGCGCAGCAAGGCATGGCGAATCCGTATGCCGCGGGCGCCAGAGGCGGCATGCCCGGTATGCCTGCGAGCCAGGCAACGGGCGCACCCATTGCGATCCCGCAGGCGCTCGGGCCGAAGGCACCGGGGATGATGCGGATCGGCGTGGCGCCTCCCGATGCTCAGGTGGGGCAAGGTAGCAATACAGGGGGGGATTACAGCACTCCGATTCGCAACGCGATGATCCTGCTGATGTCCGGACCCGCGGTAGAGGTAGCGGCTCTTGATTCGCATGTCCCGCTGCAACTGCAAGCGGAGGCACAGCAGAAGCAGTGCGACTACATTCTCTTCTCGAGTGTGGTGCTGAAGCACAACACCGGCGGAGGGTTCGGAAAATTCGCAAAGATGGGAAGCATGGCGGCCAGCATGACACCGATGGGCATGATGGCGCACGGCATGGGCAGCGCGGTCGCGGCGAGTGCGGCATCGGCGGCAGCGCAGGCTGCGCAACAGCAAGCCATGAACCAGGTGATGAGTCAATTGCAGGGATTCAATGGCCAGATCAAATCGAAGGACGATGTAAGCGTGCAGTACCAGCTGATGTCTCCGGCACAGTCGGCGCCGGTGCTGCAGAACGCGCTGCAGGCCAAGGCGAAGTCGGACGGCGAAGATGTGCTGACGCCGCTGCTACAGCAGACTGCGAACACGGTTGTCGGTCAGGTAGGAAAGAAGTAAAGCGCTCGACAAGCAGGTTTGGGTGTCCGCGGTACTGCGTTTCGCAGTGCATGTGGACACCTTTTTTATTGCGGTCCTGACTACGACGGTGGGTCGTAATGGAAAGTTACTTTTGTTGTTGAGTCCCGAAAGGAATGGCAATGCTAAAGGACAATCTGGTTCGGGTTGCAGTGGGGTTGAGTGCCACGATCGTCTGGGCTTCGCTTTCCGGTGCACAACAATCCTCTCAGGCTTCGTGGTCTGGATGGGCTCGTTGTGAGATCAGGGTGAGTGGCCAGGGATACAGCGATCAGCAGACACACACGTGGATCATGAGCGGCGGAACGCCGACGGTGAGCGGGGCATTTCGAGTCCATCCGGCGACGTGGAGTGTGGTTGGCGGCGGATCTTCGCAGCGAACACAGGGCAATCAGACCCTGACGGTCCAGTGGGCGACAAACGCCCCGAATCTGAGCGCACCGCTCGCGGTGTTCGTTCGTGCTTCTGATGGGCGAATGTTCATTCAGGCTAGGCACGCGCAACTACGTGCTCCGCAGGCCGTCACGGGATATCAGCAACTCACGATCGACGGGAAGCCGCAGATGCCCGGAAAGGTCGGAGCGGAAGCATTCGAATGGGCGTTCCCTGTTGTGGAGGTTTCGCGGCCGAGACCCGGTGCGAATGCCATCGCCAACGGGTCGAGCACACCTGTGGTGAATGGCAAGGTAGGTTTTATGCAGCCGGCGGGCACACAAGCGACGGCGTCATGCACATGGAAGTTTGGCGAGGGATCGGCCGCGCCCGAACCACCGCCGACGGTGGCAGCACAAGCCACGCCCACACCCGGCGCGGGAGTTGCGACGACACCACCTTCGGGAGAGGGTTCATCGAACACAGCCAGCTGCGTGAGCGCTCCGCAAGCTTTGGTGGCGACAGCGGTTGGTGGGAATGTAACGTTGAAATGGTCAGCGCCGACGACTGGCGTTCCGACGAGCTATGTAGTTCAGGCCGGCAGTCAACCGGGAGGCGCGAACCTCGCAAACTTCGATACGGGAAGTACTAATCCGAGCCTTGTCGCATCGAACGTATCGAGCGGTTCCTACTACGTACGCGTGTACGGAAAGAACGCCAGCTGCGCGGCGCCGACGTTTCTAGGACCGGCGTCGAATGAAGTGCTGATGGTGGTGCCTTGATTTTGTGTGACGGCGAGCCAGCGGAGCTAAGGGTGTTGCTGCGCCGGGTGAGTGAGCCCTCGCCTTGAGAGTAGAACCACTGCAACGCACAGCGTACTGACCAGTAACGGGAACCAAACCGGCGAGATCCAAGGGATCGGAATCAGGAAGAGAACGTCTGCGTCCTTCAGTGAAGATGGCCAGCGGACCGTTGCGTACAAAGTGGCGTAATAGGCGAGATCCCAGATTGCGAATGTCCAAAGAAACATGGCCCACCGCCCCAGCCGGTCCGTTGTAGACAACAACGCCACGGTAATGAGCATGAGCATAGTGGCCGCCTCGCGACATACCTCGACTTTCCAAAAGGAAATTGGAAGCACTGTCGGTTCGAGCGTAGCTGGATTGAAACCCTGCGAGAATCGCGCCACGTCGACGAGAGAGGGACCGTAGCCGGCGACCAGTGCGAGGATCGCGCGGAGATAGACGACCACTGCCCCTTCCACCATTCCAAAAGATGCGGCGAACAGAGCGGACGCTAGAAGATGCGTTCTGGTAATTGCAAGTCGCTGCCCTTGACCAAAAAAGTAGAAGATGAACGGAACTGCAATCAACAGGTTGACCCACCAGGGATGTGCCATACCGAAGACTCCCGCAGTAGGATAAACAACCGGAAGGCAATCGTGATCGCGGCGCGCTATGCCCGTCGCTCCACTAGAGGTTCAGGAAAAAAGTACGATACGCTGACCCGATACGCCTTCCATTCACAAAAACACTAATCGACGGAGGTGACAGATGCCAGGTGCACGGCTCAGATACACAATCAAGTTCGTCGCCGATATGAACAAAGCGGTCACTTTTTATCGCGATGTACTTGGCCTACAAATGAAATTCGAGTCGACCGGCTGGACCGAGTTCGTGACGGGGGAGACCACTCTCGCCCTGCATCCGGCGTCGGACAAGAACCCGGCGGGAAAAGTCGAATTGGGTTTCACCGTTGCCGATGTGGAAGCTTTCTATCGTGAGATGAGCGCCAAAGGCGTTCGGTTCAGCATGCCTCCCAGCAGGCAGGATTATGTCGGAGTTCTTGCCCACTTTGTCGACTCGGAGGGCACAGCCTGCAGTGTAGGTTCAGAGGCGGCATAAAGTCTCCTCTTCAGAGCGGCTCCTTTGAAAGGTGACGCGACTCTGATGAAGTCGAACCTGCATGTGCACTAAGGTCAGGTTGATCTGCGTCGTGTTAGTATTCGCCAACGAATCGGACGACTTATGAAACGTCTTCTGTGCTTCGCGACAATAATCTTCACTTGCATTCAGGTCGAAGGACAGCGTGTGTCACTGTTCGCGAAGGACGCGGCACAGACGATCCGAGAGCTTCGAGCTATCGGCCTTCCGGATTTCGACAATGGCCAGAATGAACCGCCCGCACGAGTGCCTGGTCTGCTTAGGTAACTGAATCAACAGTTGAGGGGATTGATCACAGATACTCTCACTGATCCAAGCCATCACGGTATTGCAAGTGAGAGAGAGATCTTCGCACAGCTCCGGGCAGCAGGATGGGAAGAGATTCCCAGCAATAAATGGAACGCCTATGGGAGATCAACCGAATTAGTTTGAGTACGCCATCGGAGTGCCTATTAGTAGCCTCCACACAACTGTGGATTCCTTGTGGCGATACGGATCCCGACACAGCAATCTACGTATTTCGAGGTAGCGTACGGGACTGGAAACTGGTCCTCGCGACAGATGCCGACTTCGTACCGAGCTCTGATAATGCGGTTGGCATGCAGTATGCCTTATCCCCGGCCGATG
>Ga0126378_10004147_pt1 | contig 11007 bp, 7 predicted proteins | sample PanSoiMetPlot_23_FD_92587 | JGI IMG/M metagenome (GOLD analysis project Ga0126378, IMG submission 92587) | Tropical forest soil microbial communities from Panama - MetaG Plot_23 | ecosystem: Environmental > Terrestrial > Soil > Tropical forest > Bulk soil | place: Panama | collected 2016-02-17
AAGCCGCTGCCCGATGCTCACGGGTTTCCGGCGCGGATGCTGATTCCCGGCCGCTACGGGATGAAAGGGTCCAAGTGGCTGGATCAGATCGAGGTCGCGGCATCCGAGGGGGGTGGGTTCTGGGAGCAGCAGGGGTGGGATTCGCAGGCTGTCGTAAGGACGACCGCTCGGTTCGACTCCCCGGAGGGGAGTGCGGTGGTGCGGTTGGGGACGGTGGAGCTGGCAGGAGTCGCGTTCGCGGGTCGAAGGGGCGTGCAGGCGGTCGAGTGGAGCGCCGACTCCGGGCGCACCTGGAGCCCCGCTGTCCTCAAGGAGCCCCTCTCGCCTCTCACGTGGGTGCTGTGGCGCGCGACCTGGACTCCCACCACTGAGGGCGTCCACACGCTGGTCGTGCGCGCGAGGGACGGCAATGGCGATCTGCAGGGTGCGCAGCAGGCGCCGAGCTTTCCGAGCGGGGCAGCCGGCTATCACGCGGTGCGGGTGACCGTCGGCCGGTAGCTGGAAAACCAGGCCGGCGCTGGCGGCGGCAATGGGCCGGCCGGCGCCTTCATGGCCGGTGCGTCCAAAGAGGGTGGCCGCAGGGTCAGGTGCGGCGGTCGACCAGGGGTCTGACGCTGGGCTCCGAGGAGCCGGACCGTGGACACGACGCCGGCGAACTGACCCTCCACCGAAACCCCCCACCCAGGGGGTGCTGCGCCGCAGCGTACGGCCGGGGCCGAACCTCGTCAAGCCTGGTCGTTAACCCGGAGGGGCCAGTGGCTTGAACTCTCGTGTCGGTGCATGCATCCGCTCCCAGACCCCGCCGAGAGCTGCGCTGGGATGCGCGCGAGGCGAAGCGCAGTCGGTCCGCCTTGGGGGCGGGCACACCGTCGCGACCGCCGGCAGTGCGGTGATGGAGAAAGGGGTCCTATTGCCGCCTGGGCGGCTCACGACGCGCGCCATCTCTACGACGCGGACGCAGGCCCCATTGCTGAGCACGCGCGTGCCCGACTTCCTCGGGACCCGTGACCACCTGCACCGAACGTCGCTGCACCCAGAGGCGTCCATCACACCGCGGATGGGGCTATAGGATGGCGCACGGTGGACGACGAGGAGTTGGTGGAGCGTGTCGCGGACGGTGACGTCGGCGCCTTCTCGGAGCTGTACGATCGTCACGCACAACGCGTATTCACCTGGTCTGCCCACCTCCTGGGCCCAGCCCGGGCCGAGGACGCCATCCAGGAGATCTTCCTGCGCTTGTGGCAGCACGCCGGCCAGTTCGACCGTGGACGCGGCACCTTTGTCTCCTGGTTTACGGCGGTCGTCCGCCACCATTTGATCCACGAGTTGCGCCGCGAAGCCGTGCGGCGCCGCCTGGACGCGGCCTACGAGATCGCAGATGTGCTGGCCACAGCGCCCTCCGGAGAGCTGCAGCCCGACGACGCCGCCACCAGGCAAGAGACGAGCGCCGCGGTGGCTCGCGCCATGCGCCTGCTTCCCGAGGGCCAACGGCATGTCATCGTCCTCGCGTACTTTGCCGGCATGAGCCAGTCCCAGATCGCCGAGCAGCTGGCGCTACCACTCGGGACCGTCAAAAAACGCGTCCGACTGGGCATGCGAAAGCTGCGGGCCGCACTGGAACCGGAAGCGATGAGCCCGATCGACCCGGCAGGGGATCCATCCGGGAGGGCCGGAGCTAGCGAGTGATGGAGCACGAAGAGTTGCAGGAGAGGCTGGAGGCTTATGCGCTGGGCGCCCTTGAAGCCGAAGAGGCGGAGGCGGTCGCCATACACCTCCTGGCCTGTCCCGCATGCCAGTCAGAGCTGAGGTCGTACCGCCGTGTGGCCGACAGCCTGCCCTCCGCTCTTGCCGCCGGCTCGCCGCTGCGGGTCCACCCCTCACTCAAACGCAAGGTGCTGGCTGGGCTCCACGCGCCAACCCCGACGCACCGCCTGTTTCGAGCCACCCTCTGGCCGGCCGCCGCCGCGCTGGCCGTGCTGATGTTTGCCGGGTCAACCATCTGGGGCCTGCACGTGCAGCAGCAGCTGGCCCGAGTGGAGCTCCTCCGGTCCGAACAGCTCACCAAACTGCAGACCATGCTCGACCGCGACGACCAGCTCCGCGTCCTTGAGCTGCTTGATTCGAGTGCCCGGATCAAGCGACTTCTGAAGCCGGTAGACCCGGCGTCGCCCACGTTCCAGCACTCCTACGGCAAGCTGTGGACGCGGGCGGACGGCGACGACGTGGTCGTCATGGTCAATCTGCTCCCTCAGCCGCCTCCGGGGCAGCACTACGAGCTGCTGGTGACGTCGGAAGGGCGGACGATCGACGCCGGGGCACTGAAAGTCGACCAGGACGGCTTCGCGATGCTGCTCTTCAAGGCCAACAAGAAGGGCCCCAGCTACACCAGGGCGACGGTCACGCTGGGCGTCACACCCATCTTGGACTGGCAGCAGGGATCCAGCTGAGCCCCCGCCGCCTATTGGAGGGCGACAACCAACTCGAAGGAGGTTCGCCCAGGTGCGCAGAGGAGTCCATCCCAAGACCGGTCCCTTGCTCGCCGCCATGGCGGCCGCGCTCGCCGCGTGCGGCGGTGTAGGGCAGTCAGCGGCGTCGCCGACCCCAATACCCCAGGCGATCACGCTTGCAGGCACCAGCTCGCTCACCGCCACCGACATCGCAAGCCTGACCAGCACATTCAACGACCAGCCCTTTGCCGGGGGTCAGAAGGCGCCCCTGTTTTCGAAATGGGTTGGCGACGACACCTTCTTTTACCTCCAGTTCGACCAGCCCGTTAGCACGGCCGCCAAGGCTGTGGCCTACCTCGGAATCGGGGTGAGGGGAACGTTCTGCGCTGAGACACGCCCGGACAAGGCCGGCCCCAGCTTCACCCGCTTCCAGCGTTACCAGGCGCCTGACTGGGCCAAGGGCGCAGGTGGTAAGGCCGGAGACCAGGGCTACTGGCTCAGCTTCCTTGCAGTCGACAAGCTGAGGGTGGCTGGACGCGCCGTGAGTCTGGGCATTGACTACGCATACCCGGCATCCACGCCGCCGACCTGCGGTTCGACGGCCGCCACGCCGACCTTCAGCCCGGCAGGCGCAGGCAAACTGACCCCAGAGGCCATCGGGAGAATCTTCGCCATCTTCAACGAGCAGCCGCTGCAAGGGGGGCAGGTGCCGCCGCGCACCTTCAAGACGCTGAACGACAAGGTCCTCGCATTCGTACAGTTCGACAAGAACGCAGCCAAGGACGCGACGACCCTGCACTACTTCGGGATCTGGCAGAAGTCGACCTACTGCAAGTCCACGCAGCCGTCGGCCGACTTCACTCACTTCCACCGGCTGGTCGCACCGAGCTACGGGCTTGGCCACGCGGGCCCGCCCGGCAGCGACGGATTCTGGGGAACGTGGATTGCGGCCCAGGGGTTCCAGTCCCAGGGCCGGGATATCCCACCCGGAGTCGACCGGCAGTTCAGCCCGACGCCGCCCCCTACGTCCTGCTGACCGCCCCGAGTGGGAGCCCGCGTCCGGGCTCCCACGGCTCCCCTTATCGGTGGATCGGCCGGGTGAGCGTCCAGCCCGCCTTCAGCGTGTCCCAGCCCATCCTGAACAACCCCGCCTTGCGGAACGTCCGCAGGATCCTGGACTGCTTGTCCCACTTGGACACGCCGTCGACGCGGAAGAACTCGTCCATCGCCTGATCAAGGACCTGCGGGTACTTGCCCAGCATCTGTGGGTTGTGCTCCAGCAGCGGGACCGCGGCGTCGTACTTTCGCATGTCGGCCATGATCCAGCTCCGGTCCAGCCGAAGCTTGTACTCGCCGAGCGCGGTCCCACTGAAGTCGCCTCTCTCGTGCGCTCTGATTACCGTCTCACCGGCCAACCGCCCGCTCTCCATCGCCAGGTTGGAGCCCTCTCGATGAACCGGATTGGACAGCATGGCCGCGTCGCCGCAAACGAGATAGCCGTTGCCGTACAGCTTCGGTATGTCCTTGTAGCCGCCTTCGGGAATCATCTTGGCCAGGTATTCAACCGTCTCGCCGCCTTGCAGCAGAGGCTTTATGGCGGGGTGGCGCTTGAAGTGGTTCATGAGCTCGTTGGGCGTCCGCCGCGCCAGCTCTTCCCGCGATAGCCGGGTATCAGACATTTCGCTGAGCAGCACGCCGCCGCCGACACTGAGCGTGTCGCGGTTGGTGTAGATGAACATGAAACCGCTCAGGCCCTGCGTTGCCGCGCCGTAGCATTCAACCGAAGCGCCCTCGCCCGGCTCGCAGTTGAACCTGGACTCGATCACCGCCGGATCAAGCGCGATGATCTCCTTGGCCGCCATCGCAGCCTGATTGGCCTTGAGCGGCTTCTTGAGGCCGGCCCGCACCAGGAGCTGGCTCCCGAGCCCGATGCCCTCACACACCACCACAACGTTCGCGTAGAGGTCGCCCTCACGGCCCGTGCGCACGCCCACGACCTTTCCGTCTTTGATGAGCAGCTCCTCGACCACCGTCTCCGGGATGAGGAACGCGCCAGCCTCTTCGGCCTTGCCCGCGAACCAGGGATCGAACCTGGCTCTCAGGACTGAGAACGAGTGGGGGTGCTCGCGGTTGCGGATGTTCTTGTAGCCCAGCGCTATGGCCGCCTCGTCGGTCATCAGCCACCGCTGCTCGTCGATTATCGGACGCTCCAGCGGCGCCTGCTTCCAGTCCTCGCCAACGAGCTGCTCGAGGTAGTGGTTGTAGAAGATGCCGCCCATCACGTTCTTCGAGCCTGGCTTGACGCCCTTCTCCACCAGGGCAACCTGCAGGCCGGCCTTCGCCATCGTGAAGGCGGCCGCCGTTCCCGCAGGGCCGGCGCCGACCACTATCGCGTCCAGCTTCTCCTCGTCGGCCACTGGCGCAACATCGTAAGCCGTTATGAGAGTCGTAGGTCTCACCGGAGGGATCGCTACTGGCAAGAGCACGGTCTCGGCCATGCTGCGCAGGCTGGGAGCGACCGTCATCGACGCTGATGAGGCAACCAGAGCCGTGCAGGCGCCCGCCACGGAGGGCTTGCGCCGCCTGGCTCAAGAGTTCGGCCCGACCATAGTCACAGCTGATGGCGAGCTTGACCGCGCCCGCCTGGCGGAGATCGCGTTCAACGACCCCGACGCCCGCCGGCGACTGAACGCGATTGTCCACCCCCTGGTGCGAGAGTGGATGGCCAGGCGCCAGCAGGAGGCGGCCGAGCGGGGCGATCAAATAGTGGTGCTGGACATCCCCCTGCTGTTCGAGAGCCGCGGCGCCGGCGCGTTCGAGGACGTGCTCCTCGTCTACGCCCCCGAGGACCTGCAGATCCGCCGGCTGGTCGAGCTGCGTGGGATGACCACCGAGCAGGCACGCGCGCGCGTCGCGGCCCAGATGCCGATCGAGGAGAAGCGCAAGCTGGCCACACACGTCATCGAGAACACCGGGACGATGCCACAGCTGCAGGCCCAGGTCGATCGAGTCTGGGCCGGGATCGCCGGCCCCCGTCCTGCCCCTCCTCCGGGCACACAGAACGGGACCTGACGCCGCCACCGAGCGCCGGCACTGATCCGGCGGTCCTCATCATCTCGGCTGAGACCTGGGGCGCCGGCAAAGCCGCATCGCCGTCCGGGTCCGTCTCAGACGTCACCGGCGGCTCGCAGCTCTTCCAGCCTCTGCTCGTCGACGCCGACACCCGCCAGAACCTCCGCCGTGTCCTCGCCGAGGCGCGGTGGCCCCTTGCGGCGCCAGGCCTCGCTGAGCCGGACAGCCGGCGCAAGCTCCAGGCCGGTTGGCTGGTCGACGAGCAGACCTCGCGCCCTTATCTGCGGGTGGGCTGCCACCTCCTCCAGCTCGAGCACAGGTTCGCAGCAGACGTCGAGGCCGCCGAGCGCCTGGCTCCACTCGTCACGGCTCCGTGAGGCGAACACAGATGCCACCTCTGACCGCAGGCGCTCCTGGGCTTCGCCTTCGGCGTACTGGCCCTCGATCAGGTCCGGGCGACCAAGCGCCTCGCAGAGCGTCCGCCAGAATTTCGGCTCCAGAGCTCCGACCGACATGAAGCGCCCGTCGGCGCACTCGTACACGCCGTAGCACGCGTAGCGACCGGTCAGGCGGTGCATGCCGCGTGGGATGGATCCCTGGGCGCTGACCTGGGCCAGTGGGACGGCGAGCCAGCTGAACGCACCGTCGGTCATGGAGACGTCCAGGTACCGCCCTTCACCGCCACGCGCGACCGAGAGGAGGGCGCCCAGGATGGCGGTGGCTCCGGCCTGCCCACCGCCACCGATGTCGGCGACCTGGACGGCGAGCGAATGTGGAGCCTCGCCCCGGCGGCCGTTCATTGACAGCGCCCCGGCGATCGCCATGTAATTGAGGTCGTGCCCGGCCCGCTGCGAGAAAGGCCCATTCTGGCCATAGCCGGTGATGGCGCACATGATCAGCCTGGGGTTGCCTTCGCGGAGCACCGGCCAGGCGAGACCGAGGCGGGCCATGACACCGGGTCGATTGCCCTCGACCACCACGTCAGCCTGGCGGCACATGTCCAGAAAGAGCTCGCGGCCGGCCTCCGACTTCAGGTTGAGGGTCACGCTGCGCTTGTTGCGGTTGAGAGCGTTGAACAGCACACTCTGACCGTCCCGTAGGGGCGGATACCAGCGCATGTAGTCACCCGAGCCGGGTTCCTCCACCTTGACCACGTCCGCGCCCATGTCGGCGAGGAGGAGCGTGCAGATGGCGCCGGGGAGCAACCGGGTGAGGTCGAGGACGCGGATTCCTTCCAGGGCCATAGGAACCTGGAGCCACTGTAACCGGTCGCCAGACACAGGCTTGGCAGAATCGGGCATCCGTGCGTTAATGAATGGATAGAGGTTGGTGCCGTACTTTGCGACACCAGGGCTAGATGGACGAGATCACGATCAAAGTTCCCGGGCCATTCGCGGGAGTGGTCGACCTCGGCCTGAGCGCCCGCTATCCGGAGCAGGAACCCTTCCGCCCGCTCCGCGACATCCCCCTCTGGATTGAGGGGCCGGCCGAGCCCATGCGGCGCCTGGAGGCTCGACTGCGTCTTCTGGCGACGCTGGTGCAGGCAGCTCATGGCTGGACCCACCCCGTAGCCCTGAGCGACGAGGTGGTGGTGATGGCTTTCCAGGATCGGTCCGTCATAGGGGCCCGATCGGGCGGCGACCTTGGAGCCGTCGACTACGTGACCAACCTGATTCGCCCGGTCATATTCCCATTCCTCCAGGACTGCGCCCAGGTGGCGCGGCTCCGGCTGACCGAGAGGATCGAGATGAGCGTCCGGTCCGCCGACCGTCCGATGGCCGAACTCACGCTGCGCTGGGACCAGATCGTGCCCTCCAACGGCGAAGACCTCCTCTGCGCCTGAACACAGATCCAGCGATCCGACGGCCCGGGCCCTGGCGCGCGGCCGGTCTACTGTTCGGCGGAGGCTGAAGTGGGGTCGTAGCCGAGGTTGGGGCCCAGCCAGCGTTCCACTTCGGACACTGTCATGCCCTTTCGGCTCGCGTAGTCCGCGACCTGGTCCCGGCCGATCTTGCCAACCGTGAAGTAGCGGGCCTCGGGGTGGCCGAAGTAGAGCCCTGCTACCGAGGCCGCCGGTGTCATGGCGCACGTCTCGGTCAGCTCGAGGCCCACCTCCCCCGCCCCCAGGAGATCGAACAGCGTCCGCTTGTCAGTGTGGTCGGGGCAGGCCGGATAGCCAAAAGCCGGCCTGATGCCGCTGTACTTCTCGGCGATGAGCTCCCTGTTGGTCAGCCGTGGGCCCCGTTCGTACCAGTCCCGCCTGGCCGTCTCGTGCAGATACTCGGCGAATGCCTCAGCCAGCCGGTCAGCGAGCGCCTTGACCATGATCGCCCGGTAGTCGTCGTGATCTGCTTCGAAGCGCCTCGCCAGCTCGTCGGCGCCCACGCCGGCGGTGACCGCGAAGGCGCCCAGGTGGTCTCCGGCCGGGCTCACGAAGTCGGCCAGCGACAGGTTGTGCCGGTCGTCGCCGTGGTCCACCTGCTGCCGGAGCATCGGAAACCGAACGCCGTTGTCCAGCACCAGGTCGTCGCCGCAGGCCCGCGCCGGCCAGAAGCCATAGACGCCGCGAGCCCGCAGCCAGCCGTTGGCGACGATCTCGTCGAGCAGCGCCTGTGCGTTCTCGTACAGCTCCCGCGCGGCGGGTCCAAGCTCAGGGTGCGAGAGGATTCCTGGAAAACGACCGCGCAGCTCCCAGGCGTGAAAGAAGAAGGTCCAGTCGATGTACTCGCGCAGCACGGCGAGGGCAGGCTCGACCACCCGGCGGCCGGTGAATAAGGGCACTTCCAGGCGGTCGAACGCCGGCCTGGCCCGGTTCTCGCGCGCGGCATCCAGGGACAGCAACCTCCTGGTCGCCTTGCCCGAGTGCTGGTCGCGCAGTCGCTCCTGCAGGGCGCGGTTCTCTCTGTCGAGGTCCGCGCGGCGCTCCGCGTCGAGCAGGCTGGAAACAACGCCGACCACCCGGGAGGCATCCAGCACATGAACAGTCGGGCCCGAGTATTCAGGCGCGATCCGGACTGCCGTGTGCTGCTTGGACGTGGTCGCGCCGCCGATCAGCAGCGGCAGATTGAGACCGCGCCGCTCCATCTCCCGCGCCACGCTCACCATCTCGTCCAGCGACGGCGTGATCAGCCCTGAAAGGCCGACCACGGCCGCACCCTCAGCCGCAGCCGTGTCCAGGATGCGCTCCGCCGGCACCATCACCCCCAGGTCGACCACCTGGTACGAGTTGCACCCCAGTACCACGCCGACGATGTTCTTGCCTATGTCGTGCACGTCGCCTTTTACGGTGGCCAGCACCACCTTGGCCGGGGCGTCCCCATCCGGTCCTCCCCCGGCCGCGAGGGAGGCTTTTTTCTCCGCCTCCATGAACGGCTCCAGGTAGGCGACAGCCCGTTTCATCGCGCGCGCGCTCTTGACGACCTGGGGCAGGAACATCTTGCCGGCGCCGAAGAGGTCCCCAACCACTTGCATGCCGGCCATCAGCGGCCCTTCGATCACAGACAGCGGCCGGCCCAGCTTCTGGCGAGCCTCCTCAGTGTCCTCTTCGATGAAATCGACCTCACCGTGGACCAGTGAGTGTGTCAGGCGCTCCTCCACTGTGCCTTTGCGCCAGCTAAGGTCGCGCTCCCGCCGGGTTCCCTCGCCGCTGACGGAGCGCGCAAACTCGACCAGCCGCTCCGTAGCATCCGGCCTGCGGTCGAAGATCACGTCCTCGACCAGCTCGAGCAGATCACGCGGGATGTCTTCGTAGACGGCGAGCTGGCCTGCGTTGACGATGCCCATGTCAAGACCGGCTCTGATCGCGTGATACAGGAATGCCGAGTGGATCGCCTCGCGGACCCGGTCGTTGCCGCGGAAAGAGAATGAAAGGTTGGAGATACCACCGGACACCTTCGCCCCAGGGCAGCGCCGCTTGATCTCTCTGGTGGCCTCGATGAACGCCTTCGCATAACCGGCGTGCTCCTCGATGCCGGTCGCGATCGCAAGCACGTTCGGGTCGAAGACGATGTCCTCTGGTGCAAAGCCGACCTCTTCGGTCAGCAGCCGGTAGGCCCGCTCGCAGATCTCGACCTTGCGCTCGGCTGTGCCGGCCTGGCCCTGCTCATCGAAGGCCATGACCACCACACCGGCTCCGAGCTGCCGCACGTGGCGGGCCTGCTCCAGGAAGGCGGCCTCGCCCTCCTTCAGGCTGATCGAGTTGGCGAGGCCTTTGCCCTGGAGGCACTTGAGGCCTACCACCAGCACCGAGAAGCGCGAGCTGTCCACGACGATCGGCAGCCTGGCCGCCTCGGGCTCGGTGGCGAGCAGGTTCAGGAACCGGCCCATCGCCAGCTCGGAGTCGAGCAGGTCCGCGTCCATGTTGACGTCCAGCAGGTTGGCGCCGCCCCGCACCTGCTCCAGCGCAATGTCGAGGGCCCCGGTGTAGTCCTCGGCCTCGATCCGGCGCCGGAAGCGCGCCGAGCCGGTGACGTTCGTGCGCTCACCGATCATCACGAAGTTCGTGTCCGGTGCGATCTCGAACGGCTCCAGACCACTCAGGCGGGTGCGTCGCGGGCGCGCGGGGACCGCTCTCGGTGCCAGATCCTCCACGGCGGTTTTGATCAGCGCCGTGTGCTCAGGGCCGGTACCGCAGCAGCTCCCGAGAGCGTTGACCAGTCCGCTCCTTGCGAACTCCTCGAGCAACGCGCTCATCGTCTCGGGCGGCTCGTCATAACCGCCGAACGCGTTGGGAAGCCCCGCGTTCGGATAGCAAAAGACGGGAACGGTGGCGACGCGGGCCAGGTCGGCCAGGTACGGCCGTATCTCGGCCGCACCCAGGGAGCAGTTGATGCTGAGCGCGAACGGCTCTGCGTGCTCGACCGATGTCCAGAACGCCTCCACGGTCTGTCCCGAGAGATTGCGGCCGCTGCGATCGACGATCGTGATCGAAACCACGAGCGGCAGCTCGGGGGCCACTTCACGAGCGGCCGCGATTGCCGCCTTGCCGTTGAGGGTGTCGAAGACCGTCTCGACCAGCAGCAGATCGGCGCCGCCATCCCGCAGACCTCGGGCCGCCTCAGCGTAGCCGGCCATCAGCTCGTCGTAGGTCACGGTTCTATAGCTGGGGTCCTCAACCCTGGGCGAAAGCGAGAGAGTGACGTTGGTCGGACCCAGAGACCCCGCTACGAAGCGGTCTGGGTGGGCTGAGGCCGCTGCTTTTGCGATCTCCGCTCCGGCGCGATTCACCTCGTAAGCCAGCGCACTCAGGCCGTAGTCGGCCTGGGAGACCGGCGTCGCGGTGAAGGTGTTCGTCGTGATGATGTCCGCTCCGGCGTCAAGGTACGCGCGGTGTACCTGCTCAACCACGTCGGGCCGAGTCAGACAGAGGATGTCGTTGTCACCCTGCAGTGGCCGTGGATGGTCGTGGAAGCGGTGGCCGCGAAAGTCGGCCTCGGTGAGGCGCCGGCGCTGCATCATCGTTCCTATCGCCCCGTCGAGTACGGCGATG
>Ga0126378_10004149_pt1 | contig 11006 bp, 8 predicted proteins | sample PanSoiMetPlot_23_FD_92587 | JGI IMG/M metagenome (GOLD analysis project Ga0126378, IMG submission 92587) | Tropical forest soil microbial communities from Panama - MetaG Plot_23 | ecosystem: Environmental > Terrestrial > Soil > Tropical forest > Bulk soil | place: Panama | collected 2016-02-17
CCCTTTCGTCCGTGGAAGGAACCGGAGGCGATCGCGGAGGGAGCGTTCATCCGAAAATATATCCGCGAGACTGCCGAGGAGTTCGGCATCGACCGGCACATCCGATTTCGGCAGCGCGTGCTCTCCGCATCCTGGTCATCAGAGGATGCCCAGTGGACTGTCGAAGCTCAAGATGACGAAGGAACGATCAGCCGCTACCGATGCAATTTCCTCTACGGATGCACCGGCTATTACCGCTACGAGTCGGGCTATCAACCAGAGTTTCCGGGCTCCGAGCAGTTCCGCGGACGGTTCCTGCACCCGCAGCGCTGGCCGGAGGATCTCGAATATAGGGGCAAGAGAGTTGTCGTGATCGGCAGCGGGGCAACGGCAGTCACGCTCGTTCCCGCGATGGTTCCGACGGCAGCGCACGTCACCATGCTGCAGCGCTCGCCATCATACGTCCTGAGCCTGCCGCAACACGATCCTGTGGCAGACCTGTTGCGGCGCATCTTCCGTCTGCGCACGGCACTTCGGCTGGTGCGATGGAAGAATATCCTCATCAACATCGCCCTTTATCAGATCAGCCGGCTGGCGCCGAGCCGGATGCGTCGGATGCTCCGCGCTGCGGCCGTGAAGGATCTGCCACCAGGGTACGAAGTCGACAAGCACTTCAGCCCGCGGTATCAGCCGTGGGACCAGCGTCTTTGCCTCATTCCCGACTCCGACTTGTATAAGGCGATCAGTTCCGGGAAGGCATCGATTGTGACAGATGAAATCGAGAAGTTCACCGAGCGCGGTATTCGGCTGACGTCAGGCAAGGACCTCGATGCTGACATCATCGTCTCAGCGACGGGCTTGCGGATGCTCGCCCTCGGCGGGGTGCAACTCATTGTCGATGGCGAGCCGATCCAGCCGAAGCGTGAGTTTATCTACAAGGGCACGATGCTCAGCAACGTTCCCAATTTCGCTTTCTGCATCGGCTACACGAATGCTCCATGGACGCTCCGGGCTGATCTGGCGTCCAGTTATGTCTGTCGCGTGTTGAATCACATGGAACGGCGCGGCTATCGGACATGCACGCCTCTTTGCGATGCGGGTTCGCTTGAGCCCAGGCCGCTGCTGAATCTGACGTCGGGATATGTCCAGCGTGCGGCTGCCGATCTGCCGAAGTCATCATCGAAAGCACCGTGGCTGATTCGGCAGAATTACATCCGGGACTGGTTCACGATGAGGCTAGGCCGCGTGGAAGATGGGATTCTGCAATTTGCCAAGACCGCTTCAGTCGCCCGTGCAACTATGGCGCAAGAAGTGAGGGCCGTGGGCGACTAGGCCGTTGGGTTCAGCTTATGATTTTCCGAGTTGCAGGTTTCGTCCGACAAGCAGCCCTGTTCCAATAAACTACTTCTGCGCGGCCCCGTTGCCCTCTTTGAGATAGCCCGAGCTCAAAGTGCTCTTGCTTTTGGCGATCGGCAGCAGCGTGGGATAAAACTGCACAAATGTAGTATCCACGGCACCGTGATCCTGATGGCAGCTGTAGCAAGCGGCACCGGTGGGAGTCATCTTCGCAGTCTTTGCATCGTCGAAACCAAAGAAGGCCCATTTGCCGGTAAAACGGGCTTCATCCTTAACGTGTACCTCTAGCCCCATCACCTCGCTGCCCTGGAAGTTGCCTTTCTGGTTGATCGACCCCTTGCCTTCCGCCTTGCGCACTTCCAGCACCAACATGGTTTTGTCGGGCCAAGTACCGGTCTCGGTAAAGGACTTGTACGCCTCAGGATTGACGAAAACGTTGTCGAACATATGATGATCCATTGCCATCCCGCCGGCGCTGTAACTCATATCAAATCCGGTTGTGAGGTAGACCCATTGGCGATAGTTCTCGGGCAGCTTGAGTTGATCATCGTTCGTATATTCAGGACCATTGGGCGGGAGCGGCGCTGGGGCGGAGCGCAGCACGGCGACGGAGATTAGCAATACAGCGATGGCGAGAATGAGGGCCTTGCATTGGTTGATCATGGGCGACATTCTGCTCTTAACTTACTCGGAACGCTATACCGTCTGCTGCATGGACCCGTTATTTCACTGCATTCTTGACCCTTCGGCCCACGACAGGAGTAGGATTCGGCAATATGGAATTCGATTTCCACAAGTTTGAGCCACCACGATGGTATTGGGTTTTCGGGGTGTGGTGCGGCATTGGGTTGTTCGACGCCACACAGACTGTCTTCGCCATGCGCGCTGAAGGCATGCATCACTACTGGGGTCGCCTGTACTTTACGCAGCTGATCTCGTGGCTGCCCTATATGCTGGCGACGCCGGTTGTTCTGTGGCTTGGCGATGGGTTTGCCATCAATCATTGGAAGCGTGCATCAACCTGGACCGTACACGTTGCGGCAAGTGTTGTCCTGGGCTTGTCTTCTGCAGCATGGATCACGACCTGGGAGGAATGGCTTAATCCATACGCATTGACGCCCGGAACGAATCCTTTCGCGCAACTCGCATTGAGCAAGTTCTACAACGGGATGCTTTCCACGGTCATCCTCTATGGTCTCGTGCTGCTTGTCGGGCACATTCTTGCCTCACAACGCCGATTTGCCATGCAACAAGCGCAAACCGCGCAACTGAACGAACAGCTCACCAAGGCACAGTTGAACGCACTTCGCCGACAGATCGAACCTCACTTCCTGTTCAACACGCTCAACTCTATTGCGGGACTGGTGCGGGAGCAGCGCAACGAAGCAGCGGTGACCATGATCGCGCGCCTAAGCGAGTTCCTCCGCCGGGTGGTGAACGATTCCGATCGCCAACAGGTTGCTCTGGCCGAGGAACTGGATTTTACAGAGAAGTATCTGGAGATTCAGAAGGCACGGTTTGGTGACCGGCTCGTGTTCAGCCTGGACGTACCGGAGGATCTCAGGTTGGCGCAGGTTCCGAGCCTCATCCTGCAACCGATGGTCGAGAACGCCATCAAGCATGGCATCGCAAAACGGGTGCGGGGAGGCGCTATCCACATTGCCGCCGTGCGTTCGAACGGCACGCTTAGGTTGTGCGTTTACAACGAGGGTCCGAGCCTTTTCCCAGATTGGGAGCAGACAACGTCAGGGGTCGGTGTGCAGAATGTGCGCACGCGTCTGCAGAACCTTTATGGAGATGCTTACGAGTTCAATCTCCTCAATCAACCTGGAGGCGTAGAGGCGTCGCTATCCGTGCCGTATGATGTGGCGGATGCTGGTTCCCCTAGGGCAAGAATCCACTCTATGGTATGACATTGCCGTCCGCAACACCGAACAAAATTCGTACTTTGATCGTGGACGATGAACCGCTGGCGCGAAGCAACATCGCCGTACTTTTACGGGACGATCCGCAAATCGAAATGATCGCCGAGTGCGGGTCGGGAGCGGAGGCGATGGGTGAAATCCGCGCCGCCCAGCCCGATCTGCTCTTTCTCGACGTGCAGATGCCTGAGTGCGATGGCTTCGACGTGTTGGAGATGCTCGGCCGAGATCTGCCGCCGGCCGTGATCTTGGTGACCGCATATGACCAGTACGCATTGCGCGCTTTTGAGGCTGGAGCCCTCGATTACCTGCTCAAGCCCTTCGACAACACGCGTTTCGAACTGGCTGTGGCGCGCGCCAAGCAGCGGATTCAAACGAGCCGTGGCGAAAGTGTGCGGCGCCATCCCGAGCGGATCGTCATCAAGAGTGCGGGAGAAGTCTGCTTCATCAGGATGCGGGACATCGATTGGGTTGAAGCCGCCGACTATTATGCGTGCCTGCATGTCGGACAGCGAAGCCATTTGCTGCGCCGCAGTCTGGCTGATCTAGAGGCTGAACTGGATTCTGACCTCTTTTGCCGGGTCCATCGGTCCAGCATTGTGAACCTCGATCGAGTGTCCAGCCTGAAGCTCCGAGAAGATGGGGAATATGAAGTGCTGCTCCAGACTGGCGCGCGAGTCCGCATGAGCCGGCGGTGCCGAAAGGAACTCGAGGCGCGCCTGGGGGTTCAGGGGAGAAAGATCTGAGCAGCCAGGCGCAGCGGATTAGTCATTCGGCTTCCGGAGTGCATGGCGCTCGTCGATCCGGATGCGGGTGTGTGTGCGCAGTTTTCCGCTAATCGTGAGTGTGACATTCATTGATAATTATGGGTCTCAGCGATACCTCTACGCTCGGCTTCGCATCGCGGGACGGACGAATGCCCCTCCCTGCACAAACTGTTCAGTTCGCCGGTATGCCGCCGTATTTTTCCAGCCACTTCAGCTCTTCGCGGACTTTGATTTTTCCGTGCCATGGATTTTTGCCTAGGCCATGGCCTTCACCCGGAAAAATAAGAAGCTTGTTGGGGATGCCCAGCGCGTACAGCGCGTGTTCTAGCAGGTAATCTTCCAGCACCGCGACGCGGATGTCGTTGGCGCCCCCTACCATGTGCGTGGGCGTTTTCACTTTGTCGATTTGATAGATGGCGGCTTCGTCGTGATAGTGCTGCTGGGCTTCCCAAGGGCGTCCGCCGAGGAAATAGGCGTCGTCATACGTGGTGTCGTCGTTGCCCCAGTTTCCTACGTGCTCGACTGCGCCTGCGCCCGTTACTGCGGCTTTGAAGCGCGTGGTCTGTGTGATTAGCCAGTTGGTCATGTAGCCGCCGTAACTGTAGCCGCCTACGGCGAGGTGGTCAGGATCGGCAATGCTATCTTTCACCAGCGCGTCGAGACCCGCGAGAATGTCTTTTCCCGGCCGGGATACGATCTGCGGAACGATTTCCATCAGGAATCTGTCGCCATATCCGGTCGAGCCACGGTAGTTGGGTTCGAAGACTAGCCATCCGTTGGTGGCGGCTAGCGCGCCCCACTGGTACCAGTCGGCTTCGAAGTGATTGCCATCCGCGTCGGCCGGGCCTCCGTGGATCAGAGTGAACAGGGGCAGATGCTTTTGCTCGAATTTGCCCGGTGGATAGATGAGCATGCCCTCGATCGTGGTGCCGTCGTCGGCCTTCCATTGATAGGGTTTTCCTTGCGGCAGATCGGCCTGAGCGAGCTTTTCGTTGAAGGACGTGATCGGGCGTGCTTGGTCAATCTTGTCCGCTGACTGGGCCAGATAGATTTCCTGAGGCTTGCCTAGTGAGGAGAAGGCAAATGCGACTTTTTTTGAGTGCGGCGCGGTTGAGATTTCCGCGTAGGTACCGGGAGTGCCCGTGATGCGGTGCAGTTTGTCCGCGGGCTTGGTGGTGTCGTAGATCTGGACTTCGGTGCCCAGACGAGCAGAGATCAGCAAACGGTCGGGTGTAACCGAATAGTGCTCGACGGGACCGATGAAGGATTTGTCCCATTGTTCGATCTTGCCATCGTTGGTGTCGATCCAGTACAGATGCGGCTGCAGATCGCGGTAGGGGCCGGAGACATCTCCAACTTCGACCGAGAAAAAAATGTGGCGCGAATCAGTCGCCCAGCGTGGACGGGTTTCATAGGCTTCGTTCTTGGTGAGACGGCGAGGCTGGCCTCCGGTGACGTCGAGCACGTAGAGTTCGACGTCCTCGTATTTTTCCTGCCGCTGATTAATCGCGTTAGTCAGAAAGGCGACCTTCGTACCGTCCGGGGATGTGGCCAGATCATCGACACGCAGCGGCAGGGTCGCAATGATCTGTGCGCCGGGAGTCAAGTCGGGCTGAGATTCGGGCTGGCCCTCCTTCTTTTCTACTTTGGCCGCTTCTGAGTTGTGGCGGGCGATCGCATCCGCCAGTCTCAGCGCAAAAACTGCGTCGCCGCGCTCGGCGGTGCGGTACTGCACGACGTCTTTCCACTCCTGCTTATATTCGTCCTTCCTTTCTTTGCTCCAGGGCTGGCGCGTGGCGTAGTAAATAGTCTGTGAATCCGAAGACCATGCGAAGGTATGGACGTCTTCTTCTCCCTTGGTGATGGGAAAGGCCTCGCCGCCGTTGGGAGAGATCAGGTAGATCTGGCTCGCGCCTTCCTTAGAGTCGGAGTCGTCTTCCTTGCCTGCTGTGTTCTTTCGATCCGAGAGGAAGGCGACCCATTTGCCGTCGGGCGACCACTTTGGATCAGAGTCGTGGCCCGATTGCGTAAGCTGGATCAGCCTTTTGCTCTCGTCGCGATAAAGCCAGAGATCGGTGCGGAAGATCTGCTGATCCCAGTCGGCGCGGTCGGTGGCGATGACCACTGCATCGCCATCGGGGGAGAGTTCGACCGAACGGAAGCTGACGGAGTTGAAGAAGTCGTCGAGGGTGAGCTTGGGTTTATTTTGGGCCTGAAGAACTGGTACGAAGATGAGCACCGCAAGAACAACAACAACTTTTTGGGTTTGCATAGGTTGCCGTTTGGAAGAAGGGTTATACAACGTCGGGTTCTACACAAGCAAGTTCGCCCTACCCACGAGCGAATATTCATCACATACTATTAGCTCATAGCTAATGAGGACTCGACGCACAATGAAAAGAATCGATTCGTCATTCGAAGGAACCTGCATGCGCAAGTTACGGAGTTGGCTCGGGGTTCTTCAGGGCATCCTCTATGGACTGGCCAGAACGTGGGGCGCCTTCCATCATTCGCCAGCCGTCGTCATAGTCGCGGAATCCGACGACGGATTTGTAATGCACATCGCCGGAGTACAATGCTGCGCCGATTTCGTTCAGCGGAACCCATTTCCAGATAAATTCGACATCGCCTTCGTTGCCCTGCTTGGCAATGCCAGTAATGCCGACCAGCGCTCGTTTGGCAACCGGAATGGAAAGCTGTGAAGTGCCAGTCTGATCCGGGCTGAGGGCAGCGCGAACAGCATCGACACCGGCGGGCGTTAAAAGAATGTCCCAGCATGGCGGCGGGGTGAGATCGCGCGGGCACGGTGCAGAGTTGGCCGAGATCCAGCCATGGTGCTGAAAGACGAGGTATTCGGGCGTGGGGTAATCCTTGCTGGAAACGACACCGGTTTGCAGAACGAATCGTTGCGATGTTTTGAATGGTGCTGAAGAGGAGATCAGGTCCGACGCGAACCGGCGGGTGAGGAAATCGCGCGGGGAACAGGACACTTGGAGAACCGTTGTGAGTACGATCGCAAACTGGATCCGCCTTTTACGCATGGTTATTGCGATGTTTCACCCCGCTTCACTCGCGCGCGGGGCTCTCCGGTTCCGCTCAGTCGTAAATCCCACTTTTGGCAGCCCCGGCCAGAAGTGGGGCACCCCTTTCCCTCGACTCATCACAGAACTAAGTTGGCGGCTCTAGGCGATTGGTTAGCGACTTGTGATTGTAAACAAACGGGGGCGTCTGTGTGGCAGGAAAGGACGATCCGTAATCTGGCCGTCGAACTTAGGGGCCCAGCGGCCGGGCACTTCACTTGCGCAGCGTGGACAACGGCCATCCCGCGTGATGCGGTAGTCGGTGATGAGATATCCATGGCGCTGGATTAGCGTTTCCGCGCAGTGGGCGCAGCGGGTGTCTTCCCATTCCTCAACCCTGCCCGGAAGATTGCCGGCATAGATGTAGTGCAGTCCGGCGCTTTTCCCAATGTCGACCGCGCGCAGAAGATCCTCGACCGTGGTATCCCGCTGGTCCTGCATTTTGTAATCGGCGTGGAATGCTGTGACATGCCATGGGATATCAGGCGAGACGCGGGCAACGAACTCGGTGAGTTTGCGGAGTTCGTCCTCAGAATCGTTGAAGCCGGGTATAAGCAGGGTGACGATCTCGAGCCACAGTCCCATCGAGTGGATGCGGCAGATGCTGTCGAGAATCGGGCCAATGCGTCCACCCAGTTCGTGATAATGACGATCGTCGAAACTCTTAAGGTCGACCTTGTATAGATCCAGCCAGGGAAGCAGATAATCCAGCACCTGCGGCGTTCCGTTACCGTTCGATACGAATCCCGTCACCAGGCCCGCTGCCTTGGCTTCCCTGAAAATTGAGACAGCCCATTCGCTTGTGATAAGGGGTTCGTTGTAAGTGCTGACGAGAACCTTGGCGCCTTGATCAAGCGCATCCCGTACGAGAAGTTGCGGAGAAACTTCCAGCGGCGGCGACAGGGCTCGTGGGTCGCGCAGGGCCTGAGAGGTCACCCAATTCTGACAATACGCGCAATGCAGGTCGCAGCCGAGCATGCCGAAACTATAGGCGAGCGCGCCTGGATAGGCATGAAAGAAGGGCTTCTTCTCGATGGGATCGCATTGCATTCCGGCGGTGTATCCCCAGGGAACGTAAAGCTTGCCACCGCGATTGAAGCGCACTTTGCATACGCCTGCTTGTCCTTCCGGGATAGGGCAGCAGTGGCCGCAAGAGAAGCAGCGCAGGCGGTTGTTGCCGAGATTCTCAACCAGGGATGGATCGGCTTCGCGGACTTTTTGTTCAAGGATGTAGCGCAGGGCGGGCACAAATACCTCTGGTTCTATTTTAGCGCGCTGGAGCAGGGTCATCAGTGGTCAGTTTGCGGCGACTGACTTTAGATTTGGCCTGTGTTGCTGGAGCCATTGGGCGGCGTTCTGTTCGATGGCAGCGACTTGGCCGCGGGTGAGCCTTGCACTGGCGTGCGGGGCGAGAGCCTTGCTGGCCTCGTCACCATTCAAAGAGGCTACTACCATCCAAAAGTAGGCTCGGGTCAGGTCTTGAGAAACACCACGGCCGCTGTAATAGAACGCGCCCAGTTTCGATTGGGCAGCTACATTGCCCTGCTCAGCGGCTTGAGTAAACCAGTGAGCGGCTTCCCGCTCGTTCAGTTTGACGCCTTCTCCCGTGGCGTAGCGCAGGCCGATGGCATTTGCGGCATCTGAGTTCCCGTTGCCTGCCATGCCTTTCAACTGATCGAGGGTAGCAGTCTCGATGTCCTGAGTGGACAACGTTGAAGAGACCGGCGCCTTTGTCGATGCGAGGACGGTTTGCACCCTGGATTCGTGGCGAGTATGAATTTTCCTGATTACCCAAGGTGCAGCCGTGGACTGAACAAAAGGAGCAGTCAGAAATCCTAAGGCCATCGAGATGGCGCCGGCCGCAAAGGTCAGGAGCAGAAGATAGGAACGCGGCAGACTGATACCGGGGGCAAGATCATCCTGGCCCGGCGCTTTCTCTTTGTGCTCTTCCTCAGCGGAGGCGAAGAGCACACTGCCTTGTGGAGCGACGAAGGATTCGACACGTGCCTCGGCGATAGTAGGCCGCTGGTTAAAACGCTTTGCACGGGTACCAGCGTGGAGCACCGTCTCGGCGAACTTCAGCAGAACCCGCTGATCTAGGTCCGAAAACGCATTTGGACTTGTCGAAAAGACTTCAATGAGTCCGATTGATTTGTCGCCACTGCGAACCGGAGCGGCGAGAATCGAGCGGATTCCAAGCGCGCGGCAGCTTTCGCGGTCAACGCGGGTATCGAGTTCCGTGTCGTCGCAGCGCAGCGGCATTCCGCTTTTCACGCATTCTCCGGAGAAGCCGGAACCAACCTGCAGGCGCGCGCCCACGGGAGGAGCATCCGGGCCAGAGCTAGCCCGGCAGATCATGAAATCCGGATCGGTCTCGGCGAGAGCAATGGCTGAACCCGAGGCGCGCAGCAGCGCCTCGGCACGCTGGGCAATCAACTGCAGCGCAGCGGCGAAATCTGATCCTAGCGTTTCGACCTGGCGCTGCACGACGGTAACAGCCGCCAACGTGTCGGTGTAGCTGGGCCGCGGAGGTTGAGCACCGGCAAGCAATTCGACTTCACTGGCTACGCCGGACATGACATTGACAAAGAGCCACTCTCGCAATCGCATCAGAGAGTCCGCGGGCAGGGCAGAAAACCGCAACCCGGCACGGCCCGAGTCGTTCGTCCAGATGACATGCGCGGTTGTGAGGATTTGTTGGGGACAATCGGCCAGGTCGAGACAAAGGTCGAGCTGCTGATCTACGTGGAGCAGTGAGTGGCATTGAATCGCCAAGCCATCTTCGCTGATATTCATGATCTCATGGAGATCGAGCCTACTGCTTTGTGCATCCGCGAAAGTGGCGTAGGCGGGCGTCTGGATTTTGTGGCGCACGCGTCGGCGCCGGTTATGGACACCAGTCTGCAACGGCGAAGTGATCGCAACCATGGGGAATGAGGCGAACCTGTTGCAGCACCATATTAGCGCGAGATTGTGGAAAAGTATGCAGGGAAGAAGAGCTTCCGGCGTCCGGCTCTGGGCTTCCGGGCATGGCCTACAAGCCCCCGGATGTACTTCCGAGTTCTGGCGCAAGAAAATCCAATGAAAACGAGGAAGCGAACTTGCGTGGCGGGAGGTTAACCCGCACGGCGGAGCGCCTCGGTGCGATGGATGGTCGAGATTCGGGAGATGGCGGCTACCATCATGCTCGACAGTAACTGCATGGTCGCCACATCGCCTTCGTCGAAGGCGGCTGGGCTGGACGACAGGACTTCGAAGACACCCAACGTGCGGCGATAGTGGCGAAGGGGCGAGACGAGAATCGAACGTACGCCCAGGCGCCGACAACTGGCGAGATCAACGCGAGGATTGCGCTCGGCGTCGTGGCAGAGCATGATCTCGCCGGAGCGGACGGCTTCGGCGGAAATGCCCGCGTCGGTCTGCAAGCGGACGCCGAGATCCGGAGCCGTGCGCCCGGCGCGGGCGCGGCAGACGATTTCGTCGCCGTTACGGAGCGCAATCGCCGCCCCTGTCGCCCCCGTCAGGTGCTGGGCCCGCTCGGTAATGGCGCTGATTGCAGGCTCGAGATCAAGTTCGCCGGCGTGGATCTCAGCATCTTCGGGTACATGCACAGCACGAAAGCCGGAAGCAGGATGCGCGGAATTCGCCAGACGAAGTTGATTCCGCTGCGCCAGCAAGGGCATCCGGGAATGATCCTCGTTCGCGAACGAATCGGGAACAGGCACGGTACGAAGCAGATCGCGGACGAGATTGTTCAGTTCGGAGTCGGTGATGAGGTGTGCGGTCTGCTGATGGGGCAAAGATCCGCCCAGCAGACGCGAGAGGCCAATCAGGGCCTGGCTGCCGCATGCCAGGCAGTACGTACGGGGATTCGCGCTGATCATCTCGCACTGCACGCAGAA